>Ga0307512_10006599_pt1 | contig 11716 bp, 13 predicted proteins | sample 14_EM_MG_FD_200267 | JGI IMG/M metagenome (GOLD analysis project Ga0307512, IMG submission 200267) | Populus trichocarpa ectomycorrhiza microbial communities from riparian zone in the Pacific Northwest, United States - 14_EM | ecosystem: Host-associated > Plants > Roots > Unclassified | place... | reverse complement strand
ACTTCATCTTGGTGCCTCTTCATCGCCTTCTTATCATTTGACTTTCCTCCCAGGTTCTTTTCATCCGGATTGGTGTCCCTCGGTAAGTCTTCATCTTGGTGTCTCTTTGTCGCCTTCTTATCATTTGACTTTCCTCCCAGGTTCTTCTCATCCGGATTGGTGTCCCTCCATAAGACTTCATCTTGGTGCCTCTTCGTCGCCTTATCATTTGACTTTCCTCCCAGGTTCTTCTCATCCGGATTGGTGTTCCTTGATAAGTCTTCATCTTGAAGCTTCTTTGTTGTCTTTCCTCCCAAGTTCTTCTCATTCGGGTTGGTGTTTTGAAGTCCAAGACTATTGTCGGGGTTGGTGTCTTGAAGTCCAAGATTATTATCTTTAGCCTCTGTCCCCTGTCCCACGTTTCTGGCCATGTTGTAGTCTTGCTTATCTAGATGTGAAGGCTGTTTGGTGATATCTTGATGTTTATTGCCTTGCTTTGTCTGAGTGCTGGGTCCATTTTCCAGTATCTGTTGTTGCTCGCACTCCTGTTTGGGGTCTGTTGCTCCCGTCGTCTGGTCTTCCGGCGTTTCTGGGGCAGCGTTGGCTACTAGAGCGATGGGACGGCCACTTATTTCACTTTCCTCGGACAATGCCTTAAGGGTGATATTGGTATATGCCTATTCGCTCTGTTAGCTTGAATTTGCATAACGCAGTTATTGCGCCCATACTTCGCCAGCGATTTGGATAGTAGATTGCGATAATTGACCAGTATTCGCGAGTGACGCTGGGCTAGCTATGTGCGAAATTTAGCTTGACGTTGAACATGTATATACTAAGTACTTATGTAGAATATTGCAATATTGACTGATGATATATACTTACATGCACCAGCAGTGAGGACTTCCATCATTACCCCCGATCTGCGGAATCCGCCTTCGTTACTGCGATTTCCAGTATCGGCTCTCATTTAGGTTCGTGTCCGACAGGTTGTAATATGGAGTGCTTGATTGTGATAGAGACAACAGCGAGTGTGTAAGAAGCAGCTTGAGTTCGAGGGGCAATCCGCAACCGTAAGAAGCTGGACCATCAGACCACGAGGACATAAAAAGTGCTCGAAGATAACAATAGTCCAACATTCTTGATGCACGGACTCACCGCCGCCCTTATCCATGCCTGCATTCCACAGGAATTGCTGCGCCGCAGCGCGATTGGGCTCATTGTCGACGTGTTATTAGGCAGCGACTCGGTACAGGGGTTAGAGTATAAACATCATGCGGGCTTTAATTTGAAGTACCTTCCTACAGCATTACCGGCCAAAGATAATGTGCCAATTGCAAGTAGTTTGACGAACCGGCAGGGAACGTTAGGCAGCCAGACGACACCGAATCGTATATTCTCGGACAGCTTCATTCATGCGACGTTTGTGACAAGGGTTTTTGCGATCGTCGTTGATCACAGCCCGAGGGAATGTGGCACATGAATTTTGGCAAGGGTTTGAAATCGTGCCTATCAACGAATGAGAAGGTATGACGAATGACCGAACTTTCCCTTTTGCCTAGAGCAATTCATGAGTAAATCCGGTGAATCAGAGTTTTAACTCTACCAATTGTCTTGAATGCCGCAATATCTGATGCCAGTCCTCTTCATGCTCACCGACGCACCTAAGCCCAGACCTAAGCATAGCCCAGCGTATGCACTCAGCGATATTGCGAGTATACGTATCTGCGGTAAGCAGCAGAATAGTTGGCATATATCATCAATCAAGGTCTTTAATATCTTTTCTGCCGAGTTTTTGGAGGCAGGATTTTCTGCATTTCCGGTTCCCGGCCAGCAACTAGCCACCCGCTTCGTTGCCGCGCTTTTAAGTTTGTACAACTAGCTTGCTCCCGAATCAAGAGTCTTTAGTGGCTTGCTTTAGGCCTGTCTTCCTTCGGCTTTGTGCTTGGGTGACGCGGCAAGGAGTGGGGTTTCGACATGATGTTTCTCTATGACTGTAGTTGCGGTTCTGGATTCCGCTTAAGACTGGCTGGGATGCCGCCGGTCTCGGAAGACTTCTGCAACTTGCTTTCCCAAGGCAGCGGAAAAAAATGCACCTAGTCAATTCTAGGTGGCCCCGCATATCTGTTGTCGTCTAGAACCTATCCCTAATTGGTTGCTTTGTGTTTGCTGTCATTCGATGGACTTGTACCAATAGGTGGCCGCATAACAGCCGCTATCCCAACACGCTCACGAAGGGCAAATTTGTTGCAGTTTTTGATTTGGGTACTAATCGGCAGGTAGCTAATTTTCTTATTGGCCATTGGTGACTTCGAATGGTAGTTAGTAGACTAGACAATACTGCATTTGATATCACTTTAGCTCAGTATAGTAAGATCTTCACAATAGCAAACTACAACAAATCCACCCTTTGTGAGCGTGTAGGGATAGGTGTTTCAACTTTCACTTCCATCACACACTGTAGGCCCGCAATCCACCCCCACACCCCCTCCTCAAGCTGGCAAGGCTACTTCCAAATACCCATGCATTGATTGTGCCGCATTCTCGCTAAGTATATCCGTCAAACTAAAGATCCATGGAAGGAATTTCCTCTCCGCACCTTACCTCCACAGCAATTAAACTCACCATAAATTCCCTCGACACCCATAGCCCCAGATAACATCCACCGTTCGAATCATCAAAGTATAGTACGGACAGAAGAATCATTTCTATTACACATACAAGCCACTCTATACTCCATCTCGAACGCTTCACACCCAAACATGGTGAGCGGCAATAGGACATCTTCGGTAGCTTCAACAGCCCCAAAGTTCGTGGTGGGTGTTGATTTTGGTACTACGTACGTTCTATGATCCTTCAGCCACGTTAACAACGCTAACTCACCTATTCAGCTTCACCTCCGTTGCATTTGCACATTCGGAAAGCCCAGGAGAAGTCAAGCTGGTGCAGACATGGCCTCACAACAACGGCAGAAGCGCCGATCAAGTTCCGACAGAAGTCCATTACACCAATCCACAGACCAGGTCCAAACTGTGGGGATACGAGGTTTCGAATAATTCTCAAGGAGCTACAAGTCCAGATCCATTAAAATGGTTCAAACTCCTACTGCAAGAGAAAGATACTCCAACAGTCTCGCAAACCCCTGCTCCACCTCGCGGGTCCCAACCTGTAAATTTGGATGTTCTTTTCCAGACGCTCGGAGTATCCTCTGCAGGACTTTCATCATCATTGGTGACACCGGCCGTCACTCCAGCGCAGGAGACTGCCCAGAAACTCCGCAAACTCAAGATCACCCCGCTCCAGGTTGTGACTGATTTTTTAGCGAGTGTTCGAGAGCTTGCGGTCGCTGAGATTGGCACATCCTATCAGACTAAATGGGTCCAAGGACAGAAAATTGAGTACGTGCTGACAATTCCCGGTAAGTTAAATCGTCTAATTGCTAGCGGTGATGTTACTAATAGTTAAAGCTATATGGTCGGACGCAGCCAAAAACCTCATGGTGCGTGCAGCGGAGGCTGCTGAATACGGTACCCATCGAGACGACTTTGAACTCGTTAGCGAGCCGGAGTCTGCGGCAGGTAATCTGGAACATAACTATATAAGGCTCTCTACGGTTATCTAACTAGAGATATTTAGCATACACTCTCAAGGTTATCCAGCCCAATGACCTTAATGTAAGCATATACAAAATGCTCTTACTCCTTGAGGTGACTAACACTTGTCCAGCGCGGTGACACCTTCATTGTCTGCGATGCAGGGGGTGGAACGGTGGTATGCATACCATGTACCTGTCAACATAGTTGTGCGGTGAGCTTACGCAAACAAAAGGATCTAATTTCCTACAAAATAACCAACTTAACACCCCTTCGACTGGATGAAACAGTTTCTGGTACTGGTGGTAAGTAACTAACGTCCAAGATCTCCTATTCTCCTGGAGCTGAAATCTTTAGGTTTATGTGGTTCGGTGTTTCTCGACCAGAGATTCGAACAGTATATCCGGGGAAAGCTTGGCGATAAAGTCATTAATGCTATGAAACCTCGCTCAAAGGCCGCGATGATGCGCTCGTGGGAAACGGTTTGAATCGATTGTCCGCACGGGTCTGATGATTTTAATGTGCTTTTAGATTAAGTTAATGTATGGAAATTCCAGCGGTTTAGGTGGATACGACGTTTATGTGCCTGGTGTTCCCGACGACCCCCAGAAGAAGGTCGACGATAACTTTCATACGATCGAAGGGTGAGTTTCACCTTTTCAGTTAATCCCATACAGCCCTATCTAACTGCAATACAGAGATGTTGTGCAGAAGATCTTTGACCCCGTCGTTGACCGCATAGTCAAATTGGTGACCCAGCAAGTTCTCGAGGTTTATAAGAAGGGGGAGAACGTTGCTGTACAAACACTCACAATTGTAACCATCAAGTTTAGATGCTAATTTTGATATCGTCTTTAGGCGATCCTTCTAGTTGGTGGGTTTGGTTCCTCTAAACACCTTCTAAAACGACTTCAAGATGCCTATTATGGGGGGAAGAAACTTGAGGTTCTTCAACCAGTGAATGCGTACGTTCCTTTAGCCAATGTTTCAGTCATATTCAGCTACTAACTCCAGGCACCTAGGCAAACTGCAATTGTAAGAGAACAGAGCTACCAGTTGCTTACCACTGACTAACAGTATTTGTAGGCTCGCGGCGCACTCTTGAGAGGGTTGGAGGGTTCAATCGTCAAGGACCGTCGCTCGAGAAGACACTATGGAAGCAAAGCATCTACCCCTTGGTTCCCCGGACAAGGAACCGATGAGCACAGGTATTGGGATAGCAGGGAAGATTTATTTAAAGTCAGAGACCACCTTAGCTGGTACATCAAGCATGTGAGTTGACTTCCCCTCCGTCTAAGGCGAGGCTAACAAGTGATAGAACATGATTCTCGGGGATCATGTCTCTACTTCGATTGAATTTTTCAGGCTTGTCCCAGTTGAGACTTTTCACGGCTTCGGACCCAACCGTGTGTTCACCGATGAACTAGTTGCCTGCGACAGTGTGGTTGCTCCAGAATACGAGTGGCAGGATGAAGATGGTATGTCGCTGCATCCCCGTGTATATTGTTTATGTCTAATGGAGGTTGTGTTGCAGCTATATATGAAGTTGTCTCTCTACGCTCTGACTTAACATCCATCCCTCTTAGCAAATTTGAAAGAACTACTAATTTGATGGGCGAGCAATTCTACAAAATCAATTTTCATTTGAGATTGACTCTTGTGGGGGAAGTGCTCAAATTCGAGTGTCTATTTGAGGGGAAGGTCTGTGGACAGGTGACAGCGAAGTATAAAGACTGATTTCTGAATCTGCGTGAGCTCGTGGCAATGGTTTCAGGTTTGTCTTTTTGGTGTTACAAGCAAGGATCAACGGCAGGTTGTTTGTCGTATTATATTCGGTAGGTATGTAGTGTTTTGGCAGGTATCTCGATATCGGATTCATGTGGGGGGTTTGAGTGTAGTTGCAGCACCGAATGACAAATTTAATTTTATCCCTAAAGTGATGTTGAAATAAGGAACAATATTTGAACGTAGAAAACAAGAAGTCGAACACCATTCATTCAAGCCTGTCATACCAGCCTCTTCGAAGCAAAGACCCCAAGAAAGAGCACGAATATCGTTAAACTAAACGAAATATCGGTCCAAAATTAGCCTCACCCACAACCTACTCAACAGTCTTCCAATGGATACTCACTACACTCCAGCTTTCCATCACAGTTCTCAATGCGATCACTCAATTTAATCCCCTGTCTCTCCCTATACCCTCCATCGGCCATAGGGAGATCCGCCTCCAGTTTTGTCCCGTTTTCCCTGAGGCAGATGTTTTTGGCAGATTTCGAAAAGTTGCCACTCTCCCATTTGAACCAGCCTACACCACTTGTTAAAGACATGTCTGTAGTTGGGTTGTAGTGGAGGACCGGACCATCAGAGTTGCCAATATAATCGTTCAGGTCGATACTAGATTCGACGATCTTTCCGTTGCTGTTCTTGAGCTTGCACTTAAGCTTGTGGCCGTTTTTGAGCTCAATGTCGTGAGCGGAGGTGTGGAAATTTCCGGGCATTGTGAATGAAGTTTTGGGCGTTGGAGTTGATTGGGTGGTTGATTGATTGGCGGGTGGGCTTGTTAGAAGTGATTGGATGGAATGCTGAAGACTGGAGAGTTCGGAATGAGAGGGGACGCATGGGATTTATAGATACGTGGAGTTTCGTTTGTCTTGCTCCCTTCGTGTTGAGCACTTACGTATATTACTTGGAAATCCTGGTATAACGGGCAATCCATGACGCGTCGACGGCTCGGGTCTGCTAGTCTTATGTGGTGCGTCGGGGATCCCCCAGACTTACTAGTCACGTAGCATTTAAGATCTGCCTGCGGCACGTCATGTAACCCTCCGGATCATCGGCCTCGGCCCTATAGAACGTGTCTTCATACACCACGTACTCTCATCGATACCGATGCCACCTAAATGTGCTGTAGCTATTCAGATGGCCCTATGCTAGGGGTGATAGGTGAAACGAGATTGAGGGAGCATAGCCTAAATAGATCTCTGATTATTCATCTCAACTCGTCCATGAAAGTGACCAAGTTTTGATCTGACATGGATGGATGCGAACCACTGGCCCGAGCTCGAGTGTACTCTTGCGTCTTTAATCTAGGACACTCCCGACGCTAGCTTACTTAGTACTTTACTTAGTACTCTTTAGCCCTTCTCTGTTAGGCCTACTAAATTAAGTCTAGTTAGAATACAGGGTGTTCGCGGACACTTCATCGTTCCCATACGTTCTGTACTCTCGCAACTCGCTCAAGGCGGGGCGAATATGCCTAAATATCCTGGGTACATCATGCTTATTTCGGGGTGACGACACCGTTGTGGGTGAACCCCAATACAGCTTTAGAATACCAGAACCACATAGCTCCGCAGTTCAACCCCTTGTACCTATTTGCTGCAGCCGTAACACCACCCAAATAGAGAGAAGCGTACAGCAGACGACAAGGTGTAAAGAGAAGAGCATTATCCGAACAGATGACTGAGGTATAGCTAGTAGATGTATAAGAGAGTCGCGACATAGAGAAGGATAGATGATTAGGTCCTACAGTTAGAGAGGGCTGCGATTACTGAAAAAAGAAGAGAGAGGAAGAAGTTAGTAGCAGTGAGAGCTCATCACAGAGATCTAACCCCTAACCCTCATAACGCCCGAAGACCAAAGACCAAAGAAACGACTCAATCCACGATTCGTCAACCATGTAGGTCTAGGTATCAGCCCGTAGGGATTCTTCCGTCAGAGAACCTCTTGACGGTTTTATAGACCCCGTGACCTCTATTGACCTTGGAACTTGTTGACGTATGCGCAACATAACGGTTTGAGATGAACGCTACAGAGTGAGAAGGGGGTGACTCCCAACTCTTTCCTTTCAATAACGGTTAGTCAGCAGGAAGGGTCAAGAAGACGTTTGCCACCTTTGGTACGGGGGCGACAGCGAGTAAGGACGTGAGAAGCGGAAACAGTCTAGCGACAGATCCTCAGTCAGGTAGGCCATCGGTAGCGGGACTGATTATTCCGGACGGGCAGACTTAACCCATCAACAGACAGGAGCAAATAGATGACTCGACCTAGGAATGTCAGAAGAATACACATACAGGCACGTATGTAAAAGCCATGATTTCCGACATTCGCCCCACCACTAGTTCGGAATAATACGACCTAACTTCATATGTAGTCTTGGACGTAGTACGCTTTATATTAGATATTTTAAGTACTTGAATGGCTTAGAGTGCTGGGCTAGATTAAGGTCGTTAAGTTTGTGGTATCGAAACGCATTCAGCTCGTGAACTTTAATAATATAATTTCGTATAGGCTCGAGTTGTGAATGATGTTTCTTAGTTATTATGCGGTATTTTCAAAGAATATGCTTATACAGTAGATACTGTAGGTAAATGCAGTAGGCTTTCCTCTTGGGGAGGTTGCGGTGTGTTTAGGTTCGGTGTAAGGTCCGCACTGGCAATTTTCGATAGTATCAAGCTTTGGATGCTCGTTCACTTAATGTGAATGTAAGTCTAAATGAGTAGATAGGTTTAACCCATGGTATTGTCGTGAGCAAGAGATACTTGAAGTGTGTTGTATTCCTCGTCGCGCGGCGTTAGGGCGGCTATGCAGCTGCATAAATGAGCGAATAATATGAATTAAAAGAAACTGTCGAGACTGAGGAGAGGAGGGGATATTGAATATCGAGGAAGAGGACGTCGCGTTGTCTGGTTTAGGGCTAGGGTTGAAGCTCATGCACCTTACCTCCCCGATCACAAACAGAAACTTAACCGCCGATCCTTCTTGCTTTCCTTTAAACTCAACCGACAATCCTAAATCTTGCTTTCCTCTAAACTCCACCTCACCATAACTCAATTTGGTATCATCCACAACCTCAACCAACCCAAATTCACAGTGGCCTTTCCACAACCCCAACCGCACAATTCATATCCACTGTAGCACCTTCCCCAATTAACAAGTTCGCTCGGATCATTTCTCAATTCCACAGCACTATGCCTGCCACGAGGCGAACCCGAACTTCCATCATCCCCCCCGTACCCCCAACACCCCAGCCAGCCTCCGAAACCAGCAACAACACTAATGCACGTATTACCCGCCGCTCTACGCGCAACATCACAAAACCCACCTCCTACCTGGATTCCACTAAAATGGAACCATCGTTGTCACCGTCATTGTCCTCATCATCCCCCATGTCTTCCTGCGACGAATCGGCAAAAGAAGACTCTAGCATGACTTCAGCTACTCCAGCGCCGACCAGGAAGCGTCACCGTGCTGCCCCGCCCCCACACTTACCCTCGTCCTCAGAAAGTGATTATTCAGCTACCGAGCGCACCAAGAAAGCAAAAGTTGTGGCTGACGAAGTCCCCGAGAGCGACTTTGAGACTCCGGTTATTCCTCTGCCGATGACGAAGGCTAGTGGAACTATAGCTGTAAGACCAGACTCGCCAACGCTAGTCACCAAGCTTGCTGGAGTGAGATTGATGCCCGAGGCGTCACAGCCTTTGGAGGCGGAAGAAACTCTAGAGGGAGGATCTCTCACCGAGAAGTTTCCTACACTCTCTCCTCTAAAGAGAAAGGGGGGTCGTCCTAGGAAAACACCAGCTAAAACACCCCGGAAACGAGGAAGACCAAAGAAAGCTCCTCCTTCTTTCTCTCCGCCTCCTCCGACTATTCCATCACCACCTCCACCACAATCGCTATCGCCGCCTCCAGCTCCATCTGCACCGGATAATTATACCCTGCCACCTTTACTGCTTCACGAATCTCTGATCCCCACACTCACAATACTAGTCGACTCCGCAATGTCGTACTATGTTGAGATTCTGGCACCCACCAACCCGATGGCCCGCTATCTCCCCGAAAACCCAAGGGCGTGGCAGACATTTGTGGCGACACCGTTCTTTCAGAGGCCGCTGGGAAAGCTGGAGAAGGCGCTTATTTCCATGGGGGTTGCTATCGGAGATGGAAACGAGAAAAGTGTGGATGTGAAGACGGCATGCAAGGAGATGTGTCAACACCTTTGGGGTGCTATATTACAGACGAACAGCGGAGGAGAAGAAGTGAGGGTTCAGGGGTTTTTGAAGAGATTTCGGGGGGATGAGAATGGAGGGAAACAGGAGAAAGCGGTGGTTAATGGAGAAGCTGGAAACGAGAAGGAGGGAGATATTGTGGATGCAGGGAAGCAAGAGGAAGAGGTGATTATCGGAGAAGAAAGGGATAAGGGAGGGGAGGCTATAGGAGAGTAAAAAGCCGATAGGAGGCTGTGGGAATGAGCCAAATTGAAGCTAGCTTATCGGTGGGTGAGCTTTGTTGGTAGTCCCGATGTCTGAATAGTTCTGTAGATTAACCAGTGAGCGAGAATTATTATACACAAGTCATTCAACCGCAAAACCCTGTAGACCCATTCAGAGCTGGAGCATGAGGCTTGGCGGCTAGTTCCCCGCTCCCCCTTACCTCACCTGTTTTTCATCTCCGATTAACATCTACCATACCTCTGATCCTTGCCGTTCCCAGACCACTGAAAGTCGTCTGCCCTACATATCCGAACCAAGCAACGCCTTTCGGAAAGATCTTTGGGAACATCTACACACCCAGGTCGGGTGTATGTTGAATCTCTCAAATCCGCTCTCAAAGTAATAATTAAACACTGAATACAACGTGCATGCAAGATTTATAACCGCATCTCGAAGCGTATGACGTCGGAAGAAATGGCAGGAGACACCCCTTGCGCGAAGTCGATCGTTGTCACCCACCCTCAGTGTTCACAATAGAAGATATAGTACCATATGCAATGCTAGCCTTGGAATGAGTCCAGGAGAAGCCAGACTACAGATATCTACCTGAACCGTCGGTATTCGTTATATTGTCCGACCTAGTCAGCTAATGCGAGTCGATCTAAGCCCCACTTCTGTTGGTCTGCCATGCCACAGGCCAGGGTCAGATCTAACTGGGCTGGTCGCTTTTCTGCCAACACAGAACGCTACCGAACCAAAGCCTCGAATGAAGGTAATGATGATCAGCCCCGCGATTTATGGGATGGAATGCTCATGACATCTCGTAGCCAAGGGATGCCCACATGGAGCCCGACCTGGCATTTTACTTTAGCACAGATCAAATATTGGAAGTCGACGTTCGCTATTATCGTTCTACTGCTCTCATACTATTAGAAAAAATATAGTTTTTTTAAAGACGCATATACGCGACCGTTACATGCCGTTTTAGACAGTGAGAACTGCTATAGACTGTCTTCAGTCCGCTTCGAACCGCCCATGAAAATGGGCCCATTCATTGTACAACCGCCCTAATTTAACAGCCGTTAATATTAAACCTCATATTTCTAATGATATACCAGACTTCGTTTTTTACTTCGTTTACCGAGCGAGAAGTACTAAGAAGTAGGAGAACTACTGTCTCGTGCCCAGCCTCCAGTATTGTTACTCGTACCCCGTTTATCCACAGCGAGCGAGCCTGCAAGTGAAGGCAGCGAGAGTCCGGGGTCGAGACAAGGAGAGCCAAAGGAGATGGAAATTTAAACCTTGTACTTGTCCATGTTTAAAGTTAACAAGTAGGGTTTCACGCTAATAGCCGGCAATCCCTGCACACTCCTGACGTCATCTACCGAACCCGACCCCACCTGACGATCGCATCCTCACGCAATGACCCGCAAGCCCAACCCCGCCCCAACCCCGCGCAAGCCCAGCAGCCCCCAAAACCCGCGCAAGCTCCCAAAAAACTGGCCGGCGCACCTCCCCTTCTACACGACCCCCGCACTCTCACCGACGCTCTCCCGACCGAACCCAGCCCTAGCCGCACTAAACCTGCACCTCCGCGTGGCGCCGACCCCCCCGTGCCCGCTCGTCCGCATAAAACCGATCACGACCCCGTCGCACCCGGCCCACGGCCAGAGCGGCCTCTTCGCGGCGCGCAACCTCCCCGCGCACTCCTGGGTGCTCGACTACCTAGGCTTGTACCACACGCTGGGCGAGTCGGACCCGGGCAGCGACTACGACCTCTGTCTGGACCGGGAGCTGGGGGTGGCGGTGGATGCGGCGCGGGGCGGGAATGAGGCGCGGTTTTTGAATGACTACCGGGGCGTGCGGGAGAGGGCGAATGTTGTTTTCGAGAACCGTGTGGTGGGGGGGCAGGCGAGGATTGGTGTTAGGGTTGGC
>Ga0307512_10006597_pt1 | contig 11718 bp, 11 predicted proteins | sample 14_EM_MG_FD_200267 | JGI IMG/M metagenome (GOLD analysis project Ga0307512, IMG submission 200267) | Populus trichocarpa ectomycorrhiza microbial communities from riparian zone in the Pacific Northwest, United States - 14_EM | ecosystem: Host-associated > Plants > Roots > Unclassified | place... | reverse complement strand
CGTACTGGCCGAGGAACCGCTGCATCACCGTGCGCCGGCCCGCGGCGTCGATCAGCGCGGCGGCGCCGTCGGCCGGGCCGGGCACCCTCGTCCCGGGATAGCTGTAGCTCGTCAGGAAGTATCCGTCGGCACCGGCCGGCCGGTACGACGGTGGCCGGTAGTCACCGTCCCAGCCGTAGAAGACGCCCAGATAGATCGGGATGCCGGGGGCGGCTTTCCGCAGCCGGGCCACGACGGCCGAGGCGTATTGGACCTGCCGGTTGACTGACAGCGGGGAGTTGACGCCACCGAGGCGCGCCTGCACCCGAGGGTCATCCAGCGGCATGTTGACGGCGAGATAGGCCACCCGCTCCCGGCGCCCGGGTGTGGCAATGTCGGTTAGCAGCGGCGCGTACCGCGCGAGCAGGCGGTCCACGTCCGCGGCGGTGAAGGCGAAGCTGTCTGGGTCGTATTCCTCCAGTCTGATCACCGCCGTCATGTCAAGCCGGTCCAGCGCGGCGAACAGGGCGACGGGGGCGTCGAGCCGGTAGGTGCCGACGGTGTCGATGTGGTAGCGGTCGCGCATGGTTCGCAGCTGGTCGTTCAGGCCCGCCGGATCCCGGTCGAGGCCGTCCAGTTCCAGCGTCGCCCCGCGTAGGAAGTCCCCCTCCGTCATCGCGGTGTACGGCGTCAGCGCGTCCCCTTCGGCTGGCCCGCCCTCGTCCGGAAACCCTCCGCAGCGCGAGGGGCCCGCCGCGTCGCCGGCCAGCCCACAGGCCGCCAGCAGCACCGCGATAGCGATCAGTGCCCGTGTCGTCGCCGAATTCACTGCAAACCTTCCGTCGTAAATGACTCGACATACCCAATCCGCGGTTATGAAATCAACCCGGGTGTGGCCGCCGCCGTGACAGCGGCCACTAAGAGCCGGGCTTGCATTTCATTTCGTGCAAAGTGGATCGTGGTGGCACGCGCAATGACGTCGGTCTGCCACACGCTTGTAACGCCGGATTCATATTGGTCGATCGACGTGATTCGAGACATGCCGCGAGGGGTTTGCGTAGTCCGTCGACGGCTCGCTACGGTGGGGGAGCCCGGCAGGCATTGATGTACGTGCGCCGGTCGCACCAACGGAGGTGAATCAGCGGCGATTACCCCGGACGGCATCAAGCGGCTACCGAATGGAGTTCTGATGTAGCCCGAGCCCGCTACCCCACTGTCAGAGCACGCCGGAGACACGTTCTCTACACGTCTTAGATCATTTCTGAGAGGGCAGTCGTGGCAAAATCGCCTCGCGTCTACCTGCTAATTCTATCGATCTGGCTGGCCACCCTGATTCCGGCGGTGCCGGCAATGGTGTACGTCGTGTCGACCGCGGCGCGGGCGCACTGGTACCTGGGCGCGCTGACCACCGCCAGCGCGTTGTTCATCACCTACTTCTGGCTGAACGGCACCAAGGACATCGTCTACACGCTCTACTTTCACCTGGTCCGACGGTCGCGCCCGGTCGAGGTGCCGAAGCGGGCCGCCGAGGGTGCGGCACCGAGGGTCGCCCTGCTCTACTGCACCTGCGACGACTTCTCCGCCGAGAGCCTGCTGCGCAGCATGGCCCAGCGGTACGAAAACTACGACGTCGTGATCCTCGACGACTCCACCAAGCCGGGCCCACTCGCCGAGATCGACGAGTTCGCCGCCCACCACAGCGTTCAGGTCATCCGGCGGCCGGACCGGGCTGGCTTCAAAGCCGGCAACCTGAACAACTACCTGCGCACCGCCGAGTACGACTTCTTCGTCATCCTGGACAGCGACGAGATCATCCCGAGTGACTACATCGACCGGAGCCTCGACTACTTCGCCCACTACGGCAACGCGGGCATCGTCCAGGCCAACCACTCGGCTACCCGTAACCGCAACGACTTCATGCGTACCTTCGCGATCGGGGTGGACTCGCACTGGATCGCCTATCAGACGGTGAAGGACCGGCATGGATTCCTGTCGTTGCTGGGGCACGGAGCCATGGTCAGCCGCGAGTGCTACCTGGCCGCGGGCGGATTCCCCAACGTGGTGGCGGAGGATCTCTGCTTCTCCATCGCTGCCCGAGACGCCGGCTATTACACGGTCTTCGCCCCCGATATTCGGTGCGAGGAAGAATTCCCGGTCAGCTATCACGCATTCAAGAAGCGGCACTCGAAGTGGACTCAGGGAAACATGGAGTTCATCAAGCGGTACACCGCCACTATTCTGAATTCGCGGATGACCTGGTTCGAGAAGCTGGACATCTTCCTCTTCACGTACAGCCTGCCGCTCACCGCCCTGTTCTCCCTGTATGTGATCATCCACGTGATAGTGCTGCCCGCACTGGGCTACACGGTCACCTACCCGCTATGGATGTTGTTCCCCACCATCGCCTTCCTGGTGGCGCCGCTGCTGAACGACATCATGTTCCACTTCCGGAGGATGCCGAAGTGGGCACTGTTGTCCTACTTGCTGAATTCGGTTGTGCTCTATGGCTCGATGTTCTTCGTCAGCCTGCGGTCCTCGGTCACGTCGGCGTTCGGGAAATCCGTGTTCCTCGTCACGCCGAAGGAGACCACCCACGTGAGCGTGCGGGAGGCGTTCCGCGCTACCCGCGGTGAAATCGGGTTCGGGATCGCTCTGGCGGCGATCTCGTTCTTCCTGACCGACAGCGTCCTCCCGGTCGCGCTCATAGTGCTCCCCGCGCTGTTCTGCATCTTCCTCGCGCGTAAGCACAACGGGGACTCCCCGCGGCTGATCCGGCCGGAGCTGCCCGCAGCGGTGGTACGGCCAGCCCGCAGCGCCGCGGAGGAGCGGCACCAGCTTGCCGTTCTGGCGAGCGAGGAACCGGACGAACCGTCGTCGGCGCGGACTCCCGCGTTGGCCGGGCGGACCTGACCGGCATCACCGCATGGCATTTGGTCCGGTCACCGGTCGCCGGTCAGGTGTGACCGGTGACCGGCACGTCTTCACGTCCTGTGGCAGGGATCGGAACCACGCGAGACTTGCCTGCAGATGACCGGGCTCGCGCAGGTGCCCGGCGAACACTGCGACGTCCTGCTCGTCGACCGAGCCTTTCCGGACTTCGAGACTGTCGATGCCGGGGTCGGGCAGGACCGCGTTGACGGAGCTGACGGTGACGATGCTGCCCGCGCCGGCCGCGAGCAGTTGCGGGAGCGCGGCGCGGGCCATGCGTACGGTGGAGAAGAAGTTGATCTGGAAGGTCGTCTCCCAGTCGTCGTCGGTGACCGACCGGAACCCGTCGACCCGCGCTCGGACCGCGCCGACGTTGTTGACCAGCACATCCAGGCGCCCGAAGGCCGACAGGGTGGCCTCGACGACGGTGGCCGGCGCCTGCGGATCGGTCAGATCGGCCGCGACCGCGGCGCGGGCCAGGTTCTGCCCGAGCAGCTTCTGCGCGGGCGATCGGCGCGTAGCCCTCGGCTGCGAACAGGTCGATCCAAGGGTTCCAGGAGGTCGCGTGGAGCCAGAGGCCGTGGATGAAGATGACTGGTGTCTGTGTCGTTGTCATGCCGATAACAACACCAGCCGGACGGGTACCGGCGAATCATGGAAACCCCACAGTCCCGGGGCCTGAGCCTGGGGCACGACTGGGGTCCGTCCCAGGCCTGTTTTACTTGTCCCGTGCCGACTGGTTCCGCAGGTCGATCGGTCCCGTTCATTGGGCGCCGCGAGGAGCAGCGCGTCCTGATTGAGCTGCTCGACGGTGTCCGGAACGGGCACAGCGGCACCCTGGTGCTGGCCGGCGAGCCCGGGGCGGGCAAGACCAGCTTGCTCGACCGGGCCGCCGCGAGCGGGCCGGACGTCCAGGTGGTCCGGATCTTCGGGTCGAGTCGGAGATGGTCCTCGGCTTCGCGGCGCTGCACCGCCTGCTGCGCCCGTGGCTCAGCCGCTGCTGTGCATCGTCGACGACGCGCACTGGCTGGACCGGGCATCGGCCCGAGGCGCTGGCGTTCGTCGCGCGCCGCCTGCACGCCGAGGCCATCGGCCTCATCTTCGCCACCCGTCCGCACGAACTGTCCGTGTTCGACGGGCGTCGGGCTGCGTGTAGGTGGGCCGGGCCTAGGGTGCGCGCTCCCGCGGCGCCGGAGGCTGTTGTGGCCAGAGCGCACGGACTCCACGTCGCAGCGCGTCGAGGTCGACGTCGCCGAGCATGGCCTGCCGCAGAATGGTGCCCTGCAGGGTGGCGAGCAGGATGTCAGCGATGTCTTCGGCCGGGGCTGTGGCGGGGATCGTGCCCTGCTGCTGGTAGCCGTTGACGAGGCTGGCGAGCACGCCGCGGACCGCCCGGAAGATCGGCTCGACCCGGGCCGCCAGCGGCTGGGAGCCAATCGACTGCGCCCATATCTGGACCAGCAGGCGGGCTGAGTCCCGCTGGGCATCCAGCGGTGAGCTGTGCTGGAACACGGCGGTCAACATTTCGTCCAGCGGTGGCAGCGTGTGCCTTCCGAGGAACTGGTCGAAGGTCTCGGCGACCTCGGCGAGCGCCTGCTCGCAGATCGCCGCGATCAGTTCGTCTTTCGAGGCGAAGTGGTTGTAGACCGCCCCGGGTGACATGCCCGCCGCCTCGACGACCTCATTCATCGAGGTGGCGTGGAAGCCGTTGCGCAGGAAGCAGCCGCGGGCACCATCGAGGATCTGCTGGCGCCGGGCGGCCCAGCGCCGCGGGGTCAAGCGGGGCATGCGTCAACTCTAAAACGAACGATCGCTCGTTGTGCGGGTGGGCCGGCGCTGCTATCTTCCAAAACGAGCGATCACTCGATTTGAGGAGGACGCCTTGGGTGTCATGCTGGTCAAGCAGCGGGTCGTCGACATCGACCGCTGGGCGCGCTGGTTCTGGGATCCAGCCCTGGACGCCGCCCGCCGCGAGCACGGCCTAGTGGTCACCGGGACCTACGAGGCCGTGGACGAGCCCCACACGGTCGTGGTGGTGATGGAGATGGCCAGCGCCGACTCGGCGCGGGCCTACGAGGCGTCGGCGACGCTCGCCGACGCACGGGAACGGTGCGGCGCGGTCGGGTTCCCCGATGGCGTGTGGATCGCGCCGACCGTCATCCAGAACCCGTACACCCAAGGCTCACCACACTGAGTCCGCACGCCCGGATGCCGTCGCCGTCCACGGCCACGACAGTCCAGGCTGAGCCGGCGATGAGCGAGCCGAAGACGGCGATGGCAACCGCGCCGCCGACCTGCCGGAAGGTGTTGAACACCGCGCTGGCGGTGCCGGCCTGGTGCGGGTCGACCCCGTCGAGTACCACGCCGGTGATCGCGGGCATCGCCAGCGATCCGCCTGCGCCGATGGGGATGACGCACAGTGCGACCAGCAGCACCGATTTCAGGTGGACGGTGGCGAGCAGCGCGACCAGGCCGAACGGTGATCGGCCTCGACGTTGCGGCGGCCCTGGTCGCGGCAGGTAGGCCTGGTCAAGTCGATCAAGGGGTGGTGCGGCCAGGCACCACCGTCGTACGTGGGTGGGATCCAGGGCCTACGAGGCGCCGATTTATATGTTATTGCGGCAAATCGGGCTATGGTTTGGGATGGGGACTTGCGCTGCCGAGGCGGGGTCAGCCAGTCGGGGAGCGGGCGGGTCGAGATGCCGGCACAGCGCGAGTACGGGTCAGCCGGGCTGCTGGAGGCGGCCCCGGACGCGATTGTCGGGGTGAACGCGCAGGGGCTGATCGTGTTGGTCAATGCGCAGGCTGAGCGGTTGTTCGGCTACAGCCGTGAGCAGTTGCGGGGTCAGCCGATCGAGTTGCTGGTACCCGAGGATGTCCGTGCTGCGCATCCGGGTTACCGGCAGCGGTATGAACGCGATGCGCATCCCCGTCCGATGGGCGCCGGGATGCAACTGTCGGGCCGGCGCAAAGACGGCAGCCAGTTCCCGGCGGAGATCTCCCTGTCCTCGATCGACACCGAGGACGGGGTGCTGGTCTCGGCTGCGGTGCGTGACGTCAGCGACCGGGTCCGGGCCGAAGCGAAGTTCCGCAGCCTGCTGGAGGCGGCCCCAGACGCCATCGTCGGAGTCACTGCGGACGGGCGGATCAGCCTGATCAACGCCCAGACCGAGCGGCTGTTCGGCTACCGCCGCGACGAACTGGTCGGCAAGCCGATCGAGATGCTGGTCCCGGACCGGGTCCGAGGCGTGCACCCGCAGCACCGCACCGGCTACTTCCATCAACCCCAACCACGACCGATGGGCGCCGGCTTGGAACTAGCCGCCCGGCGCAAGGACGGCACCGAGTTCCCGTGTGAGATCTCGTTGTCGTCGATCGACACCGAGGACGGGGTGCTGGTCTCCGCGACGGTCCGCGACGTCACCGACCGGCAGCGCGCCACGGAGGCGCAGAACCGGCTGGCCACGATCGTGCAGTCGTCCCACGACGCGATCATGGGCAAGACCCTGACCGGGGAGATCACCAGCTGGAACCCGGGCGCCGAACGGCTCTACGGCTACCGGGAAGCGGACATCGTCGGCCGTAACGCCGAGGTGCTGTTCCCCGTCGACCGGCGGGCCGACGAAGTCGCCATCCTGGCCCGGATCGCCGGCGGTGAACGGGTCGCGCAGTACCAGACCGAACGTCTGCGGATGGACGGCAGCACGGTGATGGTGTCGCTGACCATGTCTCCAATCGCCGACGCCACCGGGGCCGTCGTCGGGGTGGCGTCGGTGTCTCGGGACATCAGCGACCGGCAGCGGGCCGAGGCGAAGTTCCACGGCCTGCTGGAGGCCGCCCCGGACGCCATCGTCGGGGTCACCGCGGACGGGATCATCGCCCTGGTCAACGCCCAGGTTGAACGATTGTTCGGCTACCAGCGTGCGGACCTGCTGGGTCAGCCGGTGGAAATCTTGGTCCCCGAGTACGCCCGCGACAAACACCCACAGCATCGTGCCGGATATCTGCACGACCCGGCACCCCGGCCGATGGGCGCGGGCATGCATCTGGCCGGGCGGCGCCGCGACGGCAGCCGTTTCCCGGCCGAGATCTCCCTATCGTCCATCGACACCGAAGACGGGGTACTGGTCTCCGCCGCGATCCGCGACGTCAGCGACCGGGTCCGCGCCGAAGCCAAGTTCCGCGGCCTGCTGGAAGCGGCCCCGGACGCCATCGTGGGGGTGACCCCGGACGGGCGGATCACCCTGGTCAACGCCCAAGCCGAGCGGCTGTTCGGCTACCGCCGGCAGGAGTTGCTCGGCCAGCCCATCGAGATCCTCGTCCCCGACCGCGTCTGCGGGGTGCATCCCGCGCACCGAACCGGCTACTTCAACGATCCCAAGGCCCGGCCGATGGGCGCCGGGATGCAGTTGGCCGCCCGCCGCAAAGACGGCACCGAGTTCCCCGCCGAGATCAGCCTCTCCGCGCTGGACACCGAAGACGGCCCGATGGTCTCCGCCGCCATCCGCGACGTCACCGACCGCCTCGAAGCCCAAGCCGAACAGCAACGCCTCAAAACCGCCGCCGAACGCGAACGCCTCGAAGCCCAACTACACCAATCGCAGCGCCTGGAAAGCCTCGGCCAACTCGCCGGCGGGGTCGCCCATGACTTCAACAACCTGCTCGCCGTCATGCTCAACTACACGACGTTCATCGCCGAGGAAGTCGCCCAGGCCGCCGCCGAGGACGGCAGGCGCTGGGAGCAGGTCGGCCACGACGTCGCCCAGGTCCAGCGAGCCGGTGAACGCGCAACCGAACTAACCCACCAACTCCTCGCCTTCGGCCGCCGCGAAGTCGTCCGGCCCCAGGTCCTCAACCTCAACACCGTCGTCACCGAGATCGAAACCCTGCTGCGGCGCACCCTCGGCGAACACGTCCAACTCCACACCACCCTCGACCCCAAGCTGTGCCCGATCCTGGCCGACCCCGGCCAGCTCGAACAGGTCCTGGTCAACCTCGCCGTCAACGCCCGCGACGCCATGCCCGACGGCGGCACCCTGAGCATCCACACCAGCAACCACACCATCGACGACACCGGCCGCTACCCGATCCTGCGACCCGGCCCGCACGTCAAACTCCGGGTCGCCGACACCGGAACCGGCATTCCCGCCGACATCGCCGAACACGTCTTCGAACCCTTCTTCACCACCAAACCCAAAGGCGAAGGCACCGGCCTCGGCCTGGCCACCGTCTACGGCATCATCACCCAAGCCGGCGGTCACGCCGAGATCACCTCCGCGCCCGGCGCCGGTACCGCCTTCACAGTCTTCCTGCCCGCCACCGACCAACAACCCAGCCCCACCCAGCCACCAGCACCCGCCGCCACCCGCAGCGCCGGCGGCGAAACCATCCTGATCGTCGAAGACGAAGAAGCCCTCCGCGAAGTCGCCCGCCGTATCCTGACCCGCAACGGCTACCACGTCCTGACCGCCGCTCACGGCCCCGAGGCACTCAAAATCGCCGAACACCACACCGGCGACATCCACCTGCTACTGACCGACGTGATCATGCCGCACATGCTCGGCAAAGAACTCGCCACCGCGATCGGCGAACTGTCGCCCCGCACCCGAGTGCTGTACATGTCCGGCTACGCCCAACCCGTCCTCGCCTCCCAAGGCACCCTCGACCCCGGCGTCACCCTCGTCGAAAAACCTTTCTCCGAACCCAGCCTCCTCGACCGCGTCCGAACCGTCCTCGACACACCCTGAACCCAAGATCCACCCGCCAACCTCTGTCGCCCGCCCGATCGGCAAGGTGTTTGCCGGGTGGCCGGCGCTGTCCATGCTCGTCTCGGTCAAGTTGCTGTTCGCCATGTTCGATCATGAAGGTGTTGATCACCGGACGATCGTTCCGGACGATCAGCGATAGACGACGGTATATTGCCCTAGTGTCGGCTCGGGGAGATGGGCATGGACAACAGGGGCAGATCGGGTTATTTTTGGGCAGCCGTGAGTGCGTGCGCTGGAGCGGTCGCAGCCGTGGTCGCGGTGGTCGCCTACCTATGGCCGCACTCCAGTGCGCCAAGTTCGGCAAGCGCAGCCGCTAGCACCAGCCGGACTGTTGTGCTGGCCTCTACCGGGTCCGCCACGCCAGCGGCGGTAGCCACCAGTTCGACTTCGGCGGCCGTGCTGGCGCAGTCAGTTGTCCGGATCGACGACAACAACATTTCCGTGGACGTGGGGACGCTGCCGCTGACCGTGGAACAGGAAGTCGGCGGCTCCTTCTGGTACTACGAGGGCAACCTCCATTCCGGTACTGGCGCAGAGCTCGCAGTCTGGTCTCGTGAGAGCACGCCCACGGCGTCTGGGTGCGGGGATCTGCTCCGGACGGAGCCGGTCAACCCGGTAGCCGTGCATAAGGGCTTACGGTTCTGCATGGACGCCTACAGTCCCAGGCGTATCGCCGTCGGGCAGGTGTTGTCCTACGACGGCAACGTCGCACAGATCCGGATCACCGTCTGGGACGCGCTAATGGGCTAGTCACTTCAGGACACGGTTGGTGCCTTCCGGGCATGCACGCTGCCCCTGCCCCATGAGCAGTACGCTGCCGGGGCTGCTGGCCGCTGCTCGCCGCCTCGAGTCGCGCTTTCATCGCCTCGGCCAGCGCGTGCGCGCCGGACATTGGGCGGATCATGACGAACAGCTCGTCGATCAAACCGGCATCGTCGAGGCGGAGGAAGTCACATCCCTCGACCTGTATGTCTCCCGCGCGTGCTTGGAAGACGAGCGCCAGGTCTCGTCCGTCCGGCGCGCCGATCTCCAGGACGTGACGCGAGTCGCCCAGCGTCAGCATCACGTGCTCGATCTGCACGGATGTCGTCAGCGATGCTCAGACTAGTCGGCGGCGGTTTGTCCGGTCGCGTGTCACGTTCAACGCGCGCCGATCGTCGTATACAGAAGGCATGTAGTTGAGCTGCGGAGGAGGGGAGCGCCGTGCCGGACGAAGACAAGAAGCGAGCATTGCACCGGGCTCTGGTGGATCGGGTCCTGAACGGGGAGAACAGGGCGTCTGCGCAGCATCGAGCCCGAGCCTTCAGAAACGAGGGTCTGTCCCCGGCGTTGGACGCGCTGATCGGCAAGGTCGCCACGAGGCCGACGCAAGTTACCGAGGCGGACTTCGCTGCGGCAAAGGCGTCGGGCTTCAGCGAGGACCAGCTCTTCGAGTTGGTGATATGCGCTGCGGTCGGCCAGTCCGCCCGGCTGTATGAAGCGGGACTGGCGGCCCTGGCCGAGGCAACCGTCAACGGAGAGGCCGGATAATGCGTCTTGACATCCTCAACCGCGGCTACCGGCCCTCAGTCAAGCTGCTGTTCGCGCTTATCCGGCTGTTCTCCGGGCACCCGGTGCCGGACGCCGCCAAGCTGGTCTTTTACCGGCCCGATTTCTACGGCGCCCTAGCAAAGGAGTTCACCCACGAGGCGATGCGCGGCACGTCTGACTGGTCGGTAGGAGACCGGGAGCTGATGGCGGCCTACGTATCCAAGCTGAACGAGTCCGCGTTCTGTATAGGCGCGCACACCGCGACCGCGCGGCGGGCATACCAGGACGGGCCAATGGTCGCGGCGGTGCTGGCCGACCTGGAATCGGCCCCCGTCGCCGAGCCGCTGCGGGCAACGCTGCGGATGCTCGGCAGGCTGACCACCGAAGGAAAGCTCAGCAGCGAGGATATGCGGGAAGTGCTATCCGCCGGCGTCACCCGCCAGCAGGTCGAGGACGCGCTGGCGGTCTGCGTCGCGTTCAACACCACCGACCGGCTCGCCGACGCCTTCGGCTTCGAGGTACTCAGTCCCGAAGGATTCGAGGCAGGAGCCAAGTATCTGCTCAAGCGCGGGTACCGATAGCGCGTGTGGTTGTATTCGCGTTTGACGCCGGTCAGCAATCACGTTGAGCAACGCCGGCCCTGTGCTGGAATGCCAAGCGTCTCATCGGCGGGCCTGGGCACGGTCCGTTCTCGCCGTGCCCAGGAACTCCTTGCTCTCGACGTAGGGCCCGGCCGGCCTGCTGCCGGTCAGCGAAGATCATCGGACGCCGCCGGTGTTGCGAGATGGTCGGTGAACCACTGCCCCGCCTGCGCTGCGGTGTGTCCTGCTCGGGTGTGTCGCGCCCAGGTGTGTCGGTGAGGTCGATGGGGCGTTCGATCTCGGGGCAGCCGGTGGGGTCGGGAACGGTCATGGCGTGCTCCTGAGGTGTTCGATCGTCACTGATTACCTGTACACCGGCTGCGGTGACCGTGCCGGCCGCTCCGCGGAAACCGGTGAGATCGGTGCTCTTTTCCTGAGTTCGCCGGGATCCTCGGGGTCGGTGCGCCGGGATCCAGTGGCGGGTAGCGGTCCGGGTCGGGTTCGATACGTGGGCTCGACATGTGTTGGTCTCCTGGTGTCGGGCCGGCCCGGGTCGGGCTGGCGAACCTTGCGTACTACCCGACCCGGTGGGGCCGAAACCACGCGGGCGGTAGCGTGACGCCGCTGCGGCCAGGGCACCGTCCGCAGTGAGCGGACTCTGCAGTGAGCTACCCCGCGGTACGCCGCACGGCAAATCGGCACCCCGCAGATTCCGGGCGGGTGGGTGTTTCGTCCGGGCCGACACGGGTACGCCAGTCCGCTGACGCGAACGCCGCCGAGTGTTGGGAGTGTGAGCCATGGCCCGTCCCCGCGTCCTGATCGTCGGAGCCGGATTCGCCGGGTTCCACGCCGCGCGCACGCTGTCGCGGCTGGCCCGCGACCGGGCCGAGGTCACGGTACTCAACCCGACGGACTACTTCCTCTACACGCCG
>Ga0307512_10006596_pt1 | contig 11719 bp, 10 predicted proteins | sample 14_EM_MG_FD_200267 | JGI IMG/M metagenome (GOLD analysis project Ga0307512, IMG submission 200267) | Populus trichocarpa ectomycorrhiza microbial communities from riparian zone in the Pacific Northwest, United States - 14_EM | ecosystem: Host-associated > Plants > Roots > Unclassified | place... | reverse complement strand
CGACCGGGCCGATGAGGTGGTGGGTCGCCTCGGTCAGCGGCACGTGCAGGGACACGACGTCGGACTCGGCCAGCAGCGTCGGCAGGTCGACGCTCTCGGGTGAGTGCGGGTCGTGGTGGCGCACCCGCATGCCGAAGCCGGCGGCCCGCCGCGCGACCGCCCGGCCGATCTGCCCGTAGCCGACCAGGCCCAGGGTCGCGCCGTGCACGTCCAGCCCGAGGTAGTCACCCATCCGGAACACGGTCCAGCCACCCGCGTGGAGACAGTCGCGGGCCGAGCCGAGGCGGCGGCGCGCCAGCAGGATCAACGCGAACGCCAGGTCGGCTGTGGTCTCCGCCAGCACGCCAGGCGTGTGGGTGACCACGACGCCGCGTTCGGCCGCGGCCTGCCGGTCCACGGCGTCGAAGCCCATGCTGGCGAGGCTGACGACCTGCAGTGACGGGCCGGCCGCGGCGAGCAACGCGGCGTCGACCCGGTCGTTGCCGAGGCAGAGGATGCCGTCGACGCCCTTCGCGAGGTCGGCCAACTCGTCACCGCCGGGTTTGTCCGTGCCAGGCCAGCGCACGACGTCCACCTTGCCGGCCAGGCGGTCGAGCCCGCCGCCGGGAAGGTCTCCTCGGGTGCTGAGCACACGCTGCTCCATACCGCACTCCTCGCCACCTACGAATTGGCGAAAACGTTAACCGGCTTTTCCCGAAACGCACAAATAGCGGTTTCGCGTGACGTTATCGGGTTTCGTGATCGAAGGTGGTGATCAGGTCGTGGAACAGGTCGTACACGGCGAGCGCCGCCTCGGACAGCGGCTGGTGATCGGACGTGCACAGGGAGACCTTGACCTCGATCGCGGGCACGATGCGGCGTACCACCAGGTTCCGCACGTCGAGGATCGCGCGGGCCGCCGACCAGGGCAGCACGGTCGCACCGAGATCGGCACCGACCGCGCTGACCAGGGTGAGGACGGACTCGATCTCGCCGACGACCTTCGGTTCGATGCCGGCCCGGCCGAACGCGGCGTCGACGACCTGCCGGATGGTGTGGATGCGGCTGGGCAGCAGCAGGCCGACGCCGGCCAGCTCCTCGACCTCGATCTCGTCCGGGCCCGGCGTGGTGCCGGGGCCTGCCACGAGGAACAGGTCCTCGGTGCGCATCGGCTCGAACCGCACGCCACGGATCGGCCCCGCGTCGTAGATGAACGCCATGTCCATGCGGCCGGTCATGATCGCCTCGCTGATCACGCCGCCGAAGTTCTCGTTGATGTGCAGCAGGATGTCGGGGTACTGCTCGCGGACCGCGCGGAGCAGCGGCAGGGCGAGCGCGGCGCCGGTGCTGTAGGGCGCGAGACCGACCGACACGCCCCCGGCCGGCGCGCGACCCGAGACGGCGACCGCGGCCTGCGCCTGCTCGACCTGTCGCAGGATGAGCTGCGCGTGCCGGTAGAGCGCACGGCCGGCCTCGGTCGGCGCGACGCCGCGCTTGCTGCGGATCAGCAGCTGCTGGCCGAACTGGTTCTCCAGCATGGACACCTGCTGGGACAGCGCAGGCTGCGCGACGTGCAGGATGTCGGCGGCACGCGTGATGCTCCCGGCGTCGACGATCTTGACGAACGAGTAGAGACGCCTGGTGTCCATCCGCGTCCTCCCTGTTCGAAGTGGACACCGATGGTAACGCCGCTGGTCACGGACTGCTCTGGCCACGGGTCATAAGCAAGTCCGATCACATCACGCGAAATAGGTATTTGTCGTTTTCGATTCAGTGGCCGAAGAATTCTCGGTTAACACATTCCGGGAGGTCGAAAATGACGCACACGGTCGATCTCGTCGCTGATCTCGGTGAGGGTTTCGGCACCTACCGCATGGGTGACGACGAGGCGCTGCTGGACGTGCTGACCTCCGCCAACATCGCCTGCGGTTTCCACGCCGGCGACCCGCGCATCATGGACGCCACGGTCGCGGCCTGCGTCCAGCGCGGTGTCGCGGTGGGCGCCCACCCGAGCTTTCCCGACCTCGTGGGGTTCGGCCGGCGCGCGATGGACCTGACACCCCGACGAGGTCCGCACCGACGTGCTCTACCAGGTCGGCGCGCTGCACGCCTTCGCCGCCGCGCACGGCACCCGGGTTCGGCATGTCGCGCCGCACGGCAGGCTCGGCAACCTGGTGGCCACCCGAGCCGACTACGCGGCCGCGGTGGTGGACGCCGTCGCCTCGTTCGACCGGTCGCTGGTCGTGCTCGCGCAGGACGGCGAACTGGCCGACGCCGCACGTGCCAACGGCCTGCGGGTCGCCATCGTGGGGATCGCCGACCGCGCGTACCGCGACGACGGGACCCTGGTGCCCAGGAGCGAGCCGGGCGCGGTCCTCCACGACGAGGGCGAGATCGCCGAGCGCACGGTCCGGATGGTGACCGAAGGAGTCATCCAGACCGTCGGTGGGCGCGACCTGCCGGTCGAGTGCGACACCGTCCTCCTGCACGGCGACACGCCCGGCGCGGTCGCCCTCGCGCACCGGGTGCGCAAGGAACTGCTCGCCGCCGGGGTGACCATCGAGAGCGTCCACAATGGATGAACGCATCGTGATCCAGGACTGCGGCGACTCGGCCGTCATCGTGACGGCCGTCGAGGGGGACGCCGAGCGCCGGTGGGAGGTCGTGCACGCCCTCGCCACCGCGATCGAGGAGTACGACGCGGTCCCCACCTATGACTCGCTACTCGTGGAGTTCGACTGCGCCACCACCGACCACGAGGCGGTTCGGGACATCGTCAGGGCAGCCGCCGACCGGCTTCCCTCGGCCCCGGTCCAGCGCGCGTCGCGGCGGTTCGTGGTGCCGGTGGTGTACGGCGGCGAGCACGGTCCCGACCTGCCCCTGGTCGCCGAGCAGCTCGGGCTGACCGAGCGTGAGGTCGTCGAGCGGCACTCGGGCACCCCGCTGACGGTCCGCTGCCTCGGCGCGCCAGCCGGCGCCCCGATGATGGACGGCCCGCCGTTCCCGAAGCCGGTCCCCCGGCTGGCCTCGCCCCGCACGAACGTCCCACCGGGCTCGGTCGCGGTGGCCGGCCGGCAGGCCGTCATCTCCCCGATGCCCTCTCCTGGCGGGTGGCCGCTGCTGGGCCGGACCCCGCTGCGTGTTCTCGATCTCGACCGGCTCGCCCCCTACCGGCCCGGCGACCGGTTCCAGTTCGTGCCGATCGAGCCGGACCAGTGGGACGACCATGCCGGCACCCTGGCGGCCGAACATGGCTGACACCCTCACGATCGAGCAGAGCGGCAACGCCACCGTGCAGGACCTCGGCCGGTCCGGCGCCGCCCGCCACGGGCTCCCGGTCAACGGCGCGCTCGACCAGTACTCGGCCCGTGTCGCCAACGTCCTGTGCGGCAACGACGAGCACGCCCCGCTGGTGGAGATCACCGCGCTGGACTTCGCCGCCACCCCGTCCGCCGACGTGCTCGTCGCGGTCACCGGCGCACCCGCCGACCTCACCGTCGGCGGCGTCCGGCACCCGCGGTGGGAGCCGGTCGCGGTGCGGCGCGGCGAGACCATCCGCGTCACCGGCATCCACCGAGGCCTCCGCGTCTACCTCGCGGTGTACGGCTCGGTACAAGCCGAAACCCTGCTCGGCAGCTGCGCCCCGGACACCATCCTCGGGTTCGGCCGGTCCCTGCGTCCCGGCGACGACCTCGCCCTCGCGACGCACTGCCCATCCATCGATCACCCGGTGTTCCGGCATCCACTCTTCCGGATGCGGCCGCCCGTCCCCCGGTTCGGTGAACCGTGGACGATCGACGTCACCGACGGCCCCGAACTGGCCGAGTTCGGCGAGTCGGCACACCGGCTCGTCGCAGAGAACTTCACCGTGACCCCGCGGAGCAACCACATCGGGTTACGCCTTCAGGGCACCGTGCCGCAGCGGGTCGCCCACGGCGAGGTGCTCTCGCGTGGCGTGCCGGTCGGCGCCGTCGAGGTGCCCGCCGGCGACGAGCTGCTGGTGCTGCACCGCGGTCGCGGTGTCACCGCCGGCTATCCCGTGCTCGCCGTCGTGACCACGGCCAGCCTGTCCTCGCTCGGGCAGACCCGGCCCGGCGACACGATCCGGTTCCGCCGCCGCACCGTGGCCGAGGCCGTCGCCACGCACCGCGCCGAGCGCACCACCATCCGCGCGCTCGAAGGCCGCGTTGCCGCGGTCTTCGAGTCCCTGCGCCTCCCGGTCCACACTGGACGGTGCGCGCGCGACCGGCGCCGCACCGCAAGCGACAGGCACTGAGCGCGGCGCGAGCCCGCCGGCGTCTGAGGCACGACAAGGAGTCCATCATGACCACTGTGGCAACAACGCCAGTACCCAACGTCGTCGACCCGAAGACCGCGCGGAAGATCACCCTCGCGGGGTGTGTCGGCATCTTCGCCGAGCTGTACGACAACGGCATCTTCGGTTTCATGGCCGGCACCCTCGCCACGGTCTTCTTCCCGGACTCGGCGAACGCGGTGATGCTGGTCTTCGTCGGCTACGCCATCTCGTTCTTCTTCCGCCCACTGGGCGGCATCATCTGCGGCCACCTCGGCGACCGCATCGGCCGGCAGCGGATGCTCGTCTTCGTGATCATGCTGATCAGCGTCGCCACGGCGGCGATCGGCATCCTGCCGACGTTCGCGGCGATCGGCGTCGCCGCACCGGTCCTGCTCATCCTCTTACGGGTGTTCCAGGGTTTCTCGGTCGGCGGTGAGGCGGCCGGCGCCATGACGTTCCTCGCCGAGCACGCGCCGGAAGGCAAGCGCGGCCTCTACACGAGCTACGCCCAGGTCGCGTCCTTCCTCTCGCTCCTGACCGGAACGCTGATCGCGGCCGCGCTCACCAGTGGCCTCGGCGCGGACCGCATGGAGTCGTGGGGCTGGCGCATCCCGTTCCTGCTGGCGGTTCCCCTGAGTGTCACCGGCATCTACATCCGCAGGCGCATCCAGGACACGCCGAACTTCATCCGCCTGCAGGAGGAAGGCGGCCTGTCGCGGAACCCGCTGAAGGAGGCGTTCTCCTCGCCGCAGCACCGCCGCGCCATGCTGCTGGCCCTGTTCATCCCGCTCATGAACGGCTCTGGCTACTACGTGCTGTTCGCCTACATGCCCACGTTCATGAGCAAGGAGCTCGCGTTCGGCAAGGTGGAGGGGCTGCTCGTCACGGCCGCCAGCCTCGTCGCGATCTCCATCGCCATCCCGTTCATGGGCTCGCTGTCGGACAAGATCGGGCGCAAGACCGTGCTCATGGGCTCCGCGATCGCCATGGCCATCGCCGGGATTCCGTGTTACCTGCTCATCGGCACCGGCAACGTGCCGCTCGCCGTGCTCGGCGCGTGTGTCATGGCGGTCATCTTCGCCGGGCACACCGGTGTCATCCACATCCTGTTGGTCGAGCTGTTCCCCACCCGCGTGCGGTACTCGGCGTACGGCCTGGGCTACAACATCTCGGCGGCGCTGTTCGGCGGCACCGCGCCGCTGCTGATGACCTACCTCATCGCCGAGACCGGCAACGTGAACATGCCGGCCTTCTACGCGGTCCTCACCGCTGTCGGCACCCTGATCGCGGTCTCGCGGGTCTCGGACAAGGCCCACGAACCGCTGCGTGACGCCTGAACCCAAGGAGTGAACCCACAATGCCGTTTTCCGACTACAAGACCGCGTTGGTCACCGGCGCCTCGGCCGGGATCGGGTCGGTGGTCGTCGAACGCCTGGCGAAGCAGGGCCTCGAGGTCCACGCGGTGGCACGCGACGCCGAGCGGCTCGCCGACCTGGCTCGCCGCACCGGTTGTGTGCCGCACGCGGTCGACATCACCGACACCGCCGCGCTGACCGAGCTGGTGCGCGGCATCGACGTGGACGTCCTCGTCAACAACGCGGGCGTGTCCCGCACGGGGAACATCCTCACGGCCGACGAGTTCGCGATCGACGAGCAGGTCGCGGTCAACATCCAGGCGGTGCTGCACCTCGTGCGGCTGGTCATGCCGGGCATGGTCGAGCGCGACCGCGGCCATATCGTCAACATCTCGTCGATCGCGGCCGTCTACAACTTCGGCGGCAACACGATCTACCACGCGACGAAGGCGGCCGTGCACACACTGTCCCGCCAGCTGCGTGTCGACGGGTACGGCCGCCGTGTCCGCGTCACCGAGATCTGTCCCGGCCGGGTGGAGACCGAGATCTTCGGCCGCCTCCTCGGCGACATGGCACAGGCACAGCGTGAGTACTACGACGGGTACGAGTCCCTGAAGCCGGAGGACATCGCGGACGCCATCGAGTTCGCGATCGACTCGCCGCGGCACGTCAACATCGGCCACATCGAGATCCTGCCGACCTTCCAGGTCCCCGGCGGCCTGAACTTCGAGAGGCGGGCCGACTGAATGTTGTTGGCACAGCGGGTGAACCGGATCAAGCCGTCGCCGAGCACCGCCGCCGCCCAGCGGGTTCGTGAGCTGAAAGCGCAGGGCCACGAGATCCTCGACCTCACCGTGGGCGAGCCCGACTTCGACACGCCCGACCACGTGAAGGCCGCCGCGGTCGAGGCCATCGGGCGGGGCGAGACGAAGTACACGCCGGTGAACGGGATCCAGGAGCTGCGGGCGGCCATCGCGGACCGGCTGGCGCGGCGGCACGGAATCCGTTACACCCCAGAACAGATCACCGTGAGCGGCGGCGCGAAGCAGGTCATCTTCCTGGCACTCATGGCGACACTGGACGCGCCGGGCGAGGTCATCATCCCCGCGCCGTACTGGGTGTCCTATCCGGACATGGTGCTCGCCAACGACGGCACTCCCGTCATCGTCGACTGCCCGAGTTTCACACTGACCCCGGACCGGCTGGCAGCCGTGATCACCGCCGACACGCGCTGGCTGATCCTCAACACTCCGAGCAACCCGACGGGCGCCGCCTACACCGCGGGCGAACTCCGTGCCCTGGCTGATGTTCTGCTCGCCCACCCGCAGGTCTGGGTGCTCACCGACGAGATCTACGACGAGATCGCCTACGAGCGGCTGTCCACCCTCCTCAGCGTCGAACCGCGTCTCGCCGACCGCGTCCTGGTCACCAACGGGGTCTCGAAGACCTACGCGATGACCGGGTGGCGGATCGGCTACGGCGCCGGCCCGGCCGAGCTGGTGGCCGCCATCAACACGCTGCAGTCCCAGATCTCGTCCTGCCCGTCGTCGGTCAGCCAGGCCGCCGCGGTCGCCGCGTTGACCGGGGACCAGGAGTTCGTCCGCGAGACCGTGGCCGTGTACCAGGCACGTCGCGACCGGACCGTGAAGCTGCTGGGCGACATTCCAGGGCTCTCCTGCACAGCGCCGAGCGGTGGCTTCTACCTGTTCGTCAACTGCAAAGCGCTGCTGGGCAGGCGAACGCCGGCCAGCCAGGTGATCCACACCGACGAGGACCTCACCCACTACTTCCTGGAATCCCAACAGGTAGCGGTGATCCACGGCACGGCGTACGGCACGCCGGGGTACTTCCGAGTGTCGTTCGCGACCTCGACTGACATCCTCGACGAGTCCTGCCAGCGCATCGGCCGCGCCTGCGCCGACCTGTCCTGAAAGGAGAGCCATGCACGTCACCACGAAGTTCGACCGCCCCGACCCGGCGCTGGTCGCCCAGCTCGGCACGTACTCCGCCGCGACCATCCACGAAGCACAGGGCCGGCTGGGGGCGTTGAGCTCGTCGATCAAACCCGTCGACCCCGCCATGTCCCTGTGCGGCCCCGCGTTCACCGTGCGCTGCGCACCGCGCGACAACCTCATGTTGCAGGTGGCCATCGCGTACGCGCGGCCGGGCGACGTCATCGTGGTCTCCGCCGGCGAGTACACGGAAGCCGGCTCGTTCGGCGACGTACTCGCCAACGCGTGCCAGGCCAAGGGCATCGCCGGCCTGGTCACCGACACCGGCGTACGCGACACCGCGGAGCTGCGCAGGCTGGGCCTCCCCGTGTTCTCCTACAGCGTCTCCATCAAGGGCACCGTCAAGGAAACCATCGGCCCGATGGCGGAACCCGTGATGATCGGCGGCGAAACCGTCCGCCCCGGCGACGTGGTACGCGGCGACGCGGACGGTGTCGTCGTCGTACGCCACGAGGACGTCGCGGACGTCATCCGCACGTCACAGGAACGCGACGACGCCGAAGCCGCGTACATCGCTGCCTACCGCGCCGGCAAGAGCGTCATCGAGGTCAGCGACCTCGCCGGCACACTCGCGGCAAAGGGCCTCGTCATCGACGAGTAGCGGCTCGCGGCTGACGGCCCAGTGCCGTGTCCACGAACGTTCGCCGGTTTGTCGTCCGTGGCGGGCTTGGCCTCGTTTCGCGGGTAGGGCGCGCAGCGCCGGACCCGCGAGGGGCGCCTTCGGGACATGGGCTGATGTCTTGAGGGTGCCCTTCAGGGCGTTGAACCTGGATCCACCGACGTTTTTTGGTGGGTTGGTCGTGTCGTAGACGGGCAGATGCCCTCTGACTTGGGACGATTGTTCTTGCGACGGAACGAATCAACCTGAGTGAGAGGGCATCTGTTGGATGCGATCGTCTCATAATGCCCGGGCGGTGTCGGTGAGGTTCGATGATCCGAATCTGGTGTCGCATGCGGGGTTGGTGCCGGTGATGCGGCTCGCGGAGCATGCCGGCCTGCCGGATCTGGCTGATGACCTGCTCACGCTGGGCACGACAGCGGGCTCGAACGCAGGTGCGAAGGTGGCTTCGATCGTGGCCGGGATGGTCGCGGGCGCGGACTCGATCGATGATCTGGACGTGGTGCGACACGGTGGCCTGCCACGTCTGTTCACCGGGATCCGGGCACCCTCGACGTTGGGCACGTTCCTGCGGGATTTCACGATCGGGCACGTCGCCCAACTGGAGAAGACAGCCAGCCAGGTGCTGGGAAACCTGGTCGGGTTGGCCCCGGTGCTGCCCGAGGTCGACAAGCTGGCGTTCCTGGACATCGACTCCAAGATCACCCAGGTGTACGGGCGGTGCAAGGACGGTGCCGCGTTCGGCTACACCCGGGTACGAGGGTTGAACTTCCTGGGCGCCTGTCTGTCCACGCCGGTCAGCGTGCCGGTGATCACCGGCACTCGACTGCGTGGCGGTAACGCGGACACCCGCCGCAACGCGTCCTCGTTCGTGACCAAGAACCTCACGACCGCTCGGAAACAGTGTGGTGCGACCGGCAGGCTGCTGGTCCGGATGGATTCCGGGTTCTACGTCGGAGAAATCCTGCAGACCATCCTCGATGCCGGCGCGTGGTTCTCGGTCACCGCGCCGCAGAACCCATCGGTCCGAGCCGCGATCGCCGCGATCCCCGACACCGCCTGGAACACCATCACCTACCACACACCGATCTACGACGAGAACACCCAACAATGGGTCAGCTCAGCTCAGATCGCCGAGACCTCCTACACCGCGTTCACCAACACCACCACCAACGGCCAGCGCATCACCGCCCGTCTCATCGTCCGCCGCGTCAAGAAAACCAACCCCGAACCCACCGGGGAACTGTTCGACGTCTACCGCCACCAGGCAGTGTTCACCAACTCCCCGTTCGACCTGGACACCACCGACACCCAGCACCGCGACCGCGCCGGCACCATCGAAGCTGTCTTCGCCGACCTCAACGCCTCCGCTCTCGCGCACTTCCCCTCCGGCCGGTTCGCCGCCAACGCCGCCTGGCTCACCCTCGCCGCGCTCACCCACAACCTCCTGCGCGCCGCCGGCTGCCTCACCAGCACCTTCCACGCACGAGCCCGCACCACCACCCTGCGCCAACACCTGATCGCCATCGCCGCCCGGATCTCGCGCTCCGCCCGCAAAATCGTGCTCCACCTGCCCGAACACTGGCCCTGGCGCGACAACTACACCGGCCTGTTCACAGCCACGCATCCCTGAATCCCCCGACCCGACCCACCGCCCCACAAGGCCCGACCGGAAACAATGGACAGGCTGGTGCGAAGCCAGCCACACCAACCTGCCCACCACCACAAACAAGATCAACAACCCCTAACCGCCCAACACCAAGATCACCAACAAAGATCATCGGTGGATCCAGGGTGAGCGTCTTGAGGGGCACCCTTGAGACATCCGCTCACGTCCCGAAAGCGCCCCTCGCGACGGCGCACCCTTCGGGTGCGCGCGGGCGCTACGCGCCCGGCGCCCGCGAAGCGGGCCTGACCAGGCCCACCCAACGCACCGCGATCAACCAACACCAAGATCATCGGTGGATCGAGGCTCAGCGACCTACGCGGTGGTCAGTCCGTCGCGCGGGCGAGTCGGGTTGCCAGTGTCCTGATGTGCTCGACGAGCTCCGGGGGTTCGTGGACCTGGAAGTCGAATCCTTTGGTTGTCACGTAGATGGCCAACTCGTCCAGCGAGTTGGAGCCGGCCCGCAGCGTGCAGCTGTGCTCGTCGATCGGCTCCAGCGTCGCGGTGGTGGGGGCGATCCGCTCCGCCGCGGTCTCGGCGTTGACGTGCAGGGTGAACCGGGCCTGGTAGCGGTAGGCCGAGGTGGAGATCGCCCGTGAGGTGTAGGCGCTGAGGTCGGGGTCCGGCGGGGTGCGCGGCGTGAACCGGGGGCCGGTGGGCGTGCGCGGGTCTAGGCGGTCCACGCGGTAGGTGCGCCAGTCCTGGCGGTCGACGTCCCAGCCGATGAGGTACCAGCGCCGGCCCGAGTGCACCAGCCGGTGCGGCTCGGTCGTGCGGATGCCGCTGGTGTCGTCGTGGGTGCGGTAGTCGAAGCGAAGGCGCAGCGAGTCGCGGCAGGCGGCGGCGATGGCGGTCAGGGTGCTCGGGTCGACGGTGGGCCCGCCGACGGCCATCGGCACCGTCATCGACCGCAGGGCGTTGATCCGGTGGCGCAGCCGGGACGGCAGCACCTGTTCGAGTTTGGCCAGCGCCCGCACCGAGGTCTCCTCGATGCCGGTGATCGAACCGCCTGCCGCGGTTCGCAGGCCCATCGCGACCGCGACGGCTTCCTCGTCGTCGAGCAGCAGCGGCGGCAGGTCCGCGCCGGCGCCCAGCCGGTAGCCGGCGGTGCCCGCGGTCGCGTGCACCGGGTAGCCGAGGCCGCGTAGCCGGTCGATGTCGCGGCGCACGGTGCGCGGCGTGATCTCCAGTCGCTCGGCCAGTTCGGCGCCCGACCAGTCGCGTCGGGTCTGCAGGAGCGAGAGCAGTCGCAGCAGCCGTGCCGAGGTTTCCCACATGCGGTGAAGTCTGCCAGTCACCTAGGACCGAATGTGACCTAACCAGGCTCTAGCGTTGTCGGCATGGAGAACAACAGCGAGATCCGGCCCTTCACCATCGACATTCCCCAGGCTGACCTGGACGACCTGACCGACAGGCTCACCAGGACCCGGTGGGCCGCGGACCTGCCCGATGTCGGCTGGAGCCGCGGGGTGCCGGTGAGCTACCTCAAGGGGCTGGCCGAGTACTGGCGCGACGGCTACGACTGGCGGGCCCACGAGCGGGAGCTGAACTCCTACCCGCAGTTCACCACCGAGATCGACGGGCAGAACATCCACTTCCTGCACGTGCGCTCACCCGAGCCGGACGCGCTGCCGCTGATCCTGATCCACGGCTGGCCAGGCTCGATCGCGGAGTTCAGCGACGTCATCGGCCCGCTGACCGACCCCAGAGCACATGGCGGCGACCCCGGGGACGCGTTCCACCTGGTGATCCCGTCCAACCCAGGCACCGGGTTCTCCGGTCCGACCCGGG
>Ga0307512_10006595_pt1 | contig 11720 bp, 13 predicted proteins | sample 14_EM_MG_FD_200267 | JGI IMG/M metagenome (GOLD analysis project Ga0307512, IMG submission 200267) | Populus trichocarpa ectomycorrhiza microbial communities from riparian zone in the Pacific Northwest, United States - 14_EM | ecosystem: Host-associated > Plants > Roots > Unclassified | place... | reverse complement strand
GGCCGGAACGGACCATACCATCGCTGTCGGGCGTTTTAAGTGGCGAGGAAACGGCCTACTGTTTATTGTTTCATCAAAGTGGCAAGTTTTGGGCTGCAACACATCCGACGCAGAGGGCAGTCACCCTTGGGCGGTGACTTTTTTCGAGAAGACGCTGTTCACTCCTGCCGGTCTCGACATTTATACTCGGTCTGTTGAAGGTCTTCCAAAGCCCCTCCTCAAGGAGATCCTTGAGAAAATCAAGGCTGTAGGCGGTGATGTTGCTGCACTGTCGGAGACGTTCTTCGAAGTCAAGCGGACCGAGGTCACATCGTGACCCTTGCACTATCGCAGTGATCCTGATCACCCAGACGTTTTCAGAATACTAGTTGCATATTTACGAGCTCTATGGTAGCTGCTACATATCCGCCCACAAGCACCAAATACAATCAGGGAAAAGGTCTGATGGGACACACAACGAAAGAAGGTGAAAAACAAAAAGGAGGGGAAGTGTCGGGTCGGGAGGGAGACAAGATGGTAGATGATCCCTATGAAAAGGAATGGGTTGGCTGAGGGGAAAAGAGCGTGAAGATGGTTACTCAGTTCAATTAAATAGACTTTAAACCTACAATTGGGTGGGAAGATCGAAAACGAGTGTGGTCGAACATGAAGAAAAGAATCCTCGGAGAATAAAAAGGAGCGTGTTGTAAACCAGATAACATGAGAATAACGACCCGGGAGATGGATGAAACGGATGCATGAAAAGCGGAGGATGGCCGGTGCACTGAGGAACAGGGTGGGGAGGTGATGATGAATGCGTGTGACGATGGATGAAATGCGAAGCGGGAAGATGGGAACGATGCGATAGTGGGGTACAGTGAGCGGTGTCTCGAATCATTGGGTATCCACAGTCGGTGTCTCATGTGACGTATAAAGTGACCTGGCCCCCGGGTTTCAGCATCTCAAATGCCATCTGAACATCTTCTGTCGATCCCAACGAAACCAGATCCCCATCGTCATCCCTGTACTTCACTCTCAAAGGGCCATCATCTCTTCTTGGTCCACAAAGTCGGATCTTCCTGCCGACTCGTTCCACAAGGTCACTGTATTCGGTGGCAAGGGGTACCTGGATAATGAAGATATCCTCATGGAAGTGAACTTTGACTTTGACATTCGCGTTGGCGTTGGTCAGACTATCAAAACCTTGTGACCGAGAGCCTCGAAGGAGAGAGCTCTCGCTAGATCCATACGGTGTGATAGGTGAAGCATGACCAGAATAGTCCGAGCTCGACTGACTTGAACCGCTACCACGTTTGCCGTTAGGGGGGGCGTCTATCCAGGGGGATGACGAGGGAAGGGGTGGTGCCGCAGACTTGGGTAAGTAGGAATTGGGTTGACTGAGACTTCGAGAACGTTGGCTAACAGACACATCGGGAACGTTCGGCTTGACCCTGGGTTCCATAGTCTCCGGTCGAAGTTTAGTGGAACTAAACTGGCTCCGCAGTGGTGGTCGAGACGATGAAAGTCGTGGTTCATGTTGACCGTTGAAAGATGGAGTTGTGCGGCCAGTCGACGGTCGTGAGAAGGTCCCACTTGTCATGGGGGTGATCGGGAACCCACTGCTGTTTGACCCGCTCATCCGCGAAGCGATATGTTGAGCGTCGTGGAGGTCACTCCTGCGACCAACCAAAGGAGTGGCTCGGCCGGATGGAAGATTGGACGGTGGGTACTCTTCGTAGTCATCGTCTCCATCCCCATCGAAGCCGTAATGAGAGGGATATCCCTGCACCCCACCGCCGTAAATACGATCGAGGGGTGAAGTGATGGTATCCTCGTAAGTCTGGCGATGTCCGGAGGTTTGATGGTAGTATCTGTGGTCTTGGTTATTTTCTGGTCGGGAGAACTTTCCACCCTGTTGCAAGATCGGGCTGGTATTGGTGCTGGATTGGGGCGGTGCCTGCCGAGGAGCCGGTCGTTCAGATGCCCGTCGAGCAGCAGTCTCGTTGATCAATCTGTTGATAGTAACCTCCCATTGACGAAGTTGTTCCTCGTTCCGACAACGCAGGGTGAAGAACTCCAGATCATCGTCACCGCGCCACCACACTGCAAGCGAGTGTTGCCCTGATGAAAAGGTTAAAACGATTTATCCGTCTTATTTATGGAAACATACCGGAAGACGACCGAGGTGTGGCTTGTGTGACGTTATTCAAGAAGATACGACCCTTCAACAACAGCGGGGTACCCTTCTTTGCCTTGGAACCACCAGGTGTTGTGATGTGGAGAGCGTTCGGAACCTGTTTCTTGAGGATCGAGTTGCTCTTGCCAACTTTCTTCGCGTTTTGTGGCTGGAGGGCGAGCTCTTTACAACAGAGGATGATGCGTTGGAACAGGAAAACGTGATATTCGCGGTCGACGTCGGACTTGGTCACGACGAAAACGTCTTCAAGCAAGAGTTCACCGAAGTTGGAGATATGATGACCTTTCCAGTCCTCAATTCTGCTTTCGAGGTTTCTGACGGTCTGCATATTCTCAGCTCTGCGCTGAGCTTCGTTGATCTTGTCCGTGACACGTTTGGTGGATGCACATCCTTCCTTGAGTTCGTCGTAGTATGGGTAGTCGGCGGGTGACGCAGCTTTCAAAAGAGACTGACAGAGTGATGAGTTGGTGATACCACGACAAGTGTGATGACCTACCTCGAGTAAAAGAGGATATTTGCAAATCCTCTGAATAGGTTTGATGAGAAACGCCGGGAGTTCGGATTTTGCGTTGATCAAATGGTTATGGTTCTGGTATATGCAGTGAGACTCGATCAATGGGATAGGATTTAAATTTCTTACCATGAGGTTTTGCTCTTCAGCGAGCATGATGTCTGATGCATTGGTGTAATTGGCACAATACGGTTCGTATACCGTGAATTCATCCTCCTGGGGGATAATTAGGGTACAAGGCATCGACCAAATCGGGAGGGACTCGCCATTTCCGTGAAGTGCAGACCCCATCGCTGGTCCTTCCATGCTTGCTCCGCGGTAGCCTCCAGCTTGATCAAGAACCGTCGCTGGAAGTTGAGTAACTTGTTCAAATTAGGGAATAGCAGGTGTATGGTATCTTGGTCGATGGTGTTGCTTTGTGATAGAGAGGTCGAATAGCGCTGAGCGGGAGGTCGCTATTAGCGTTGCAAGCATCAAGTGAGGGTTCAAGATACCATACCTGCATGACTTCAAGATCCTGAACGTACTTCCTCTCCGTCTCGACCAACTCTCTGATAATGTTAATCCGGGCGGCTTCTTGAGCGCTAACAGGTTGGGATGAGTGGGGAGTGTCACAGACGATGGAGTCCGTTGATTGATGGGCGGATGAAAGCGAAGGAGGTGAAGAAGGTGCCTGATGCACAAAGACCTCTTCGGGAAGGTATTCGACCAATGCCGTTACGGTGTTAACAACCTGGGACATGGCAACGAGTGGTAAGACGCGGTCGTCGGGAAAAGGATGGGGAAAACATACCTTGACGAAGCCGTCGGTGGAATCCCGGTTGTAGAGATCTGTCACAGTAAACTGTTCGCAGTCCTCCAACTGCCTTATCTGCATGGAGAAAAGAGCAATTGCTCGTTTCTTGTCTTTTTCGTTGGAGGCATCAAATTTCTCTGGCATGGTGTTGATGTTTATTGGAACAATCGGGGGTGGCAAAAGGTTGAAGAGGTAACAAAGAGGGATGCCGAGGGCGAAACAATTCCAAAGCTGTGTCACGGGATCGGTCGACTGCCTGGAGGAATCCGGGGGAGATGCGAGGGCAAAGTAGGGGGAAAAGTTCTTAATGCGCACGAGGCGAGCACGCAGAGAAGAACATTGCTGATAGAGAGAGGTCGACTGGGAAGCGGACTTGTTGAGGAGGGTGTTGTTTGCGACCGGGAGGTCGATCGAGGGTCCGACCGAGGAGACGATTGATTTTTTACGGGAAGCGGGTGTCGACATCGGGGGCGATGGCGATGACGAGGCGGGGAGACGAGGAGGAGGAGGGGAAAGAAGGAGAGGCGGCGGCGGGGGTAGGGAGAGTGACCAGAACGGGTTCAAGGGTTGTTACACAATAGGCTCACCCTCCTGCGAGACTGAGAAGAGAGCAACCGCACGGAAACGACCGAAATTAATTTCAAACTCAGATGAGGATAAACCGGTCACTCTGTCACGGTTATTTTTATTCTCCGATTGATGGGGTTTAAACTCCGCCATCACCGCCACACCTGTCGCCCCTCGAGTCCCAACAACACTCCTCCCCCGAATCCCGACCCACGCTGGTCGAGGAGACCCCGGATGGCACCCGCTCGTAATTCCAGCCGCCGCCCCCAATCCGCAAATCCCGCCCAGGATGAGTCCGCCCAGTCGGATCTCTTCCTAGAGCCTATGATGGGCAACCCTCTCGCGATCTACGTCGACAAGGATGTTCAGGACAGAGATACCGTTGTAGAACTTATCACTGTTCGTCTCCGGTCCGCCGTCAAAAATGCGAGCGCATATATTCTAGCTCCGGGCTAACTGTCCCCATTTCCCTTTTCATTTCAGAGTCATGGGGGCATTGTCTCACCTAGCTACAGCGGCGTTCCATATATCCTTGGTCCGTTTATTTCTTCCGTCTCCAATCCCAATATTCGAATAATCCCTTGCTCCGATCACAGTTGACCCCCATCGCGAAAGTGGTCAGAGCCTCTATCGCCAGTATGTCGGTAAGAAAGGGAAGATCGTCCTCAACGCGCAATGGGTCCACGAGTGCGTCGAGGCTGGTGCTCTTCAGACATATCACACCAACTGGGCCGGATGTAAAGTAACTGGCACCGAAACGTTAGTGACACTCAAGACCCCCCCCATTCTCGTGACTGACGACTTGCAGCGTAAATCTCCCCGCACCCCCACAAACATCACAGTCCCGTCAAGCCGTCGAGATAAACACAGTTCCAACGACACTCCATCCCACTACCCTTCACCAGGTTATACCCCAACCCCAGACCATCCAACCATCAGAATCCCTTGTTCATCATTCGGTCCCAACGTTTCCTTACCACATTTACCCAGCAACCATCGAACCCCCGCGGTCAATTCACGTAACAACACCCCAACAATGGCCAAATGGCATTCCGCCCCATCATACACACTTACCACAAATGATGTCACGCCCCGATCATTATCGCGAAGATCAATGGAATGCCGTTTATGCCCAACCTCAGCCTCATGCGATTCAGTCTGCTGAATACGACTATAGTCGATACCGGGATGCACACGCCGCCTGGGTCGCTGGCCCGAACGATTATTATACCCCTGGGGTGTGTCCACCCCTTCATGATCTGAGTCACCACTGATGCGGCCGCACGCAGTATGAGCAGGCTTACGAACAAGCCGCACCATACATGAGTGATCCCGATCCGTCAAATGCAGCTGATGCTGACCCTGTCCCGGCCACGGAACCCTCTAATTCAACACCGACGGAGACGGACAAAGCCCGAGGTAGGAAACGGGTGAGGACACAGGTGAATGTCGTACATTCAAATTTTGTTTCCCAGTTATTGACTCCGGACAGCCCGCTCCGCCAACATCCTCCCTTGTTGTAAGCCGCGGCCAAGGCACAGCACGATCTCCCACACCCCCAACGAGGGTTATAAAGAGCACTTACGGCGGCAATCTTTTTACTGCCGATGATGTTCTGTATCTGAAGAAGTATATCGACTACTGCCAGGAGCAAGGACTAGTCTTGAGGTCCGTGATAGGACCTCATCGGGTTACGTGTAAATCTTACATTCTTCTCAGTTTAAGAGAAATCTGTGAACGGGTTGCAGTCAAGGCACGCAACAATTTCATCTTGATTTCACTTGAATGTGTTGACCGATTCCACAGGCTCCCCATCACACGTGAGGCATTCGTACCATCTACCGTTCCTTGACGGCCACTTGACGGGAAAATAGTTTCTATTCATGGCGAAGGTACTGCAACAAACACCAGATCCGCCTTGGGGGTTACACGATGATCGATAGATCTCCATCCCCCGGCCAAGCGCATCAAGGGGGTGGTGAGGGTGCGACTGATATGGACACGGATGAACTCTTGGTCAATCCTCCGAATGCACCGGGCCCTGGTACAATAGCTGCAGCTCGATGTCGTGCTCAACAAGATAGGGAGAATGGAAGGACACGGTCTCCAACACCTCCACGGGCGCTTTTCAGAAGTACCACTGGGAAAGGTGTCGCGTTCACGGAGGAAGATGTGACATTCTTGGTGAGATTCATGGAATTCAAGAAGTTTGCATTTTTTTCTTCCGTGTGTTTCCGAGAAGTCTGACCATAATTCAGGGCCCAAGGGCGTCTCGATATGGTCGCATTTTGGAAGGACGTAGCCACGAAGGTGAACCGTTCACTTCCGAAGATTCCCCGCCGCCTGCTGATTCCCCATCCAGGCACCCCATCATTCAAGGGCTTCATGGATGAAGTTTTATCGCCGGCATAAGCACGAGCTTCACCATGAGGAAGGAGACGAGCCACTTCCTGCTCCTCCAGAGAAGAAGATGCGATACAGTCCCACAGATGATATCCTGCTCGCGCGGTTCTTCGCACTGCGTCCCGAAGGAACATCGGACAAGATATTCCAAACATTCGCCCGGCAGCATCCCCATCACCCGTGGAAGGGTTGGCAGGAGCACCACAGAATACACAAGGCCAAGATTGATAATCTTATTCAGAGGTTAGAACACGGTGAGGAGATCAGTGAAGCCGATATATAACACAGTATGTATTTGTAGCCTTAAGTATTCCCTCGCACTGCATTGTTTGACATACACATCAATTGTACCACTACTCCCGAATCAGTACTTTCGGTCATCACGGAGATTGTCGCGTGAGTCCAACAGCAGGAAACCCCGTCGCATGCTGCGGAGTTGTTTTGGTAAAATTGCGATCGGGTTTCTAGTGACCGTCATGACATCCAACGCCGACCTCGAGTATCTCACGCGGGAACAAATCGATAAGGTGCGTGAAAACGTGGGATCGAGGCTCCATATCATTGAGCACTCGTTTTGTCATATTGCTGATAGTTCCACCGAGATGGGTGAGCATGTCTTGACCATCGACAGATGTGGTGTGGTGAACTGATATTCACAGGTACTTGGTCATATCTGGTTTTCTGAACACAGATACAGTCGCCGCCCTCTTGAATCGTTCGAAGGAGCTGCTTGCCGATTTCAATATCGATGACCACCCATTGGTTAGTGTTCGGTCTTTTCCTCCTCCTTCTCGACTCACCGCGTCGGTCCGATCCTCTTTTCACCTGCTCCTTGCGTTTGCAGACAAGGTTCACGACTGGTGACGATGATCACGTCGGAGATGATTACTTCTTAACCTCGGGCGACAAAATCCGATTTTTCCTCGAAAAAGACGCGTTCGATCAGGACGGAAAGCTGACTCGCCCAAAGGATAAAGCAGTCAACAAGATTGGACACGGTTAGTACGCACACAGCTTATCACATTGTTCTCAAGGATATCCCCTGCTGATGTGACAGGGGCTCGCCTTTAATTGACGATGTCTTTGCAAGCATAGTGATGTTATTCAGCTAACCATCTGTATACCCCAGCTTTGCACGAACTTGACCCGCTGTTCCGGAAGGTGACCCTGGAGAACCAGCGCACCAAACAACTTGTTCGAGATTTGCGGTTCCACCGCGACCCGGTAGGTACGCGATATCATCTCTGCGCCGGACGAACGAGCTGTACGCTCACTTTGGCGCACTCATAGCGCTTCAGTCCATGGTCATCACGAAACAGCAACACATCGGCGGAGAAGGTAACACCGTTGTCAAACTCTTCAGTGTGCACCCCATAGAGATCTCACTTCATTTCCCGATCGGGGAACTCGCGTATAACTTACAGTTCCAGAACACAATGACTCGTGAGTAGAAACTTCCCCCACAGGATGGCATTTGTCATGCTGACCCGCGTGTAGGACGTTCCTGGTATGGTTCTCACGTATTTCTCACGATCTCCCGCACCGACCTGAGCTACACAAACCAGTACACTGATCCGCCATCCGCCCTCGGGTTTTGGATTCCCCTCGAAAAGTGTACTGCAGAAAATGGCGCTCTCTCGTTCCTCCCTGGATCACATTTGACAACCCTCATCACAAAACGTTTCGTTCGTTTGCCGACGGGTGGCACCGGCTTCGAACACTTGCCGATACCCACTAAAGAGGCACCCCCGTCAACCGGCGAGTATGTGCTCGAGTGTTGCGAGCCAGGTAATCAGGCCGACGTAGCGTTTGCATCGTCTGATCCTTCCTTTTGGTGAATTTCTAGGCGATTTAGTTCTGATCCATGGATCCGTTCTCCACAAGAGCGAGAAGAACCTAAGTCCAAGCACCCGATTTGCATATACCTTCCACATGATTGATTCGCCTCCACATGTTACGTACGACGAGAAGAATTGGTTACAACCCACCAAGGCAATGCCCTTCTCCCATGTTCTTGCGTGACACTAGGGAACGCTTTGGTATCGACAGCATGTATGTACAGTAGTGGTAGATTATGATACGATTTCTATGTTTACTTTTTCACTTAGTACCTCCGGCGTGAGTTTTGATAGTTCGTCGATAAAGGCGGGAAGAAAGGTCCCCGGTCCTTGCACGTCGGAGCGCAACGCCGCAATTTCAGACGTTACAGCGACTGCTGAAATCCTTATCACGCCGAGGTGGTGAATCGGGGCAATGGAAAGAAAACACCGGTTTTTACGCACCCTGCGATCGTTCCCACGAACATATCACCGTCTGCGAGTGGGTTCAAAGGCGTCTTCTCCGACTTTGTCTTGGCAGCCATGCTCAAGGCTCCACAGAATGTAGCTACGGAGGTCCCGACCATGCAGCCGGACCCGGTTATCTCTCCGAGGAGTCGGTGTCCATTCTTCAGGCGTACGACATGGGTACCGTCGGATACCCAATCCACGGCCCCTGTCATGCCGACGATGCTGCCTAAATATTCCAGAATGGATAAGGAGATCCGACACATCAGGCTTGATCGCGCACTAACGCTCTTTGAGTGCTAGGGATCGCACAGTAGACGCGGGATCCGTAAACCCGGACCCTGTACTGTCCACACCTTTTGATCGTACCTTCATATCATGAAACCAGGAGACGATGAATAAGCGTGTCGGAGTGTTGGCCGATGTAATTTTACTAACCTCAGAAGAATTGCTTAGGGCGCCGATTTCCGCTGCATTACCCTTGATCACAGTGGCTTGCCACGCATTCAAGAGCTCTCGAGAAGGGTGTCGGTTTGAAATACTGGGTCAACTGAGGCCAAAGCGTACCTGCAGCTGTACGCTTACGAAAAGATGTGGCACCCACACCCACTGGATCGAAAACAACAGGCTTTCTATTTTGATTTGCGCTTTGCCCTTGATGCCATATGAATTCTGAGAAAAGGAGAGTGGTGGTGAATCCATACCGGCCACAACCATTCCTTCCAGGCTGGTCAACGTCCCAAAGTTTATCAATAAACCACCGGGGATTTTCGCAAGGTCTTCCATCTCTTCCGGGGATGTTGCCATAATTGGTGAGGCACCTAACGAAATTGTCGCGTTCGCTGATTGTGTGGTCACAACAACGTTTGTAATCTTACTTGGTCACCAACAGATGCTCTGAACCGAGCTGGGTGTATCATACCTGATGAACCAAGGGTGACAGTTCTCGGACATATCTCAAGGCTTCCCTGATACTATCCCTGAGCGATTTTGTGGTGTAATCGTCAAGGGAAGAAAACTTAGTTCGGGATGCCTTGAAATGGGAAACAGCGTCCCTCAGCCGTTTGGCGGCCATCAAAGGTTCGCGAGAGGCAACAATGTCGCTGACAACAGCGAGACCATCGAGTGATTTTCCAGAGGTCGTGATGGATCCGAAAAGCGTGCGGACTGCATTTTTTGACTTGATTCCACCTGGATAGGTATGGGTATGGTGTTATCGCGGATTGGCCGATATAACGTACCGATGGCCACTGAGTTGACATTCGTGTTCTCGAGTGCTATCAGGATGTCCCCAAGATTCCTCGGGCCCAGTAGTGTGTTTGTCACCTGCTTGGTGGAGGTCGCGTATACCGGACCGATTCCAACGTAATCCGCCCCTGCGGATACAGCCCTTTCAACCTCCTGGCGAGTATTACAAGATATTCCAATGATCGTGTTTACGGGGAGAAGTTTCCGAGCGACTTCGATGGGCATGTCGGTTTGACCGAGGTGGACGCCGTCGGCATCAATTGCCAGGGCTATGTCTATCCTGTCATTGATGATTAACGGAACCTTGTATTGTCCACAGAGTTGTTTTGTGACGCGAGCTATCTCGAGGAACTAAACACGAGTCCACATCAGTGTTATGAGATGTCTTCAGAGCATGACGCTGACATACCTCTCCGGTTTCTGCGATCTTTTCTCGTACTTGGACCACGGTGACGCCTCCCTTCAAAGCCTAATCCCTGCGTTCAGAAAACCCCATTTCCCGAAGAGTGAAGTCGGGAGACGTACCTGCTCCAACGATTCCTCGTAGGTCTGAATGTGCGGTCAGCTTTGCGCGTCAACCGACCAAAACGACATACAACTCCATCCGGGATCAAATCTCTACCCGTGACGAGATAAAGAGAGTAATCGATTGCCATCTCTGCTGGGTCGTCGTATCTTATCAGAACGTTGCGACGGAGTCATTGGACGACGATTCTCCATTTCTCATGCCACGTGGTACAGCCCCTAACTGGATGACGACAATCAGTCTGCGAAGAGCAACTCTGGCATCCTCCGCGTGGTTGACGGCTTCCGTGTCACTGAGGCGCCCGCCCCCAACTTCGATACATGTCTCCCTCATTTTCGTCCAAGAGCAAGAAGTACTCGAAGCTAGAGTTGGACCTTCCGACTCATGTCCGGGCACCTCAAATATGCAGAACAGCCCACACCTTCGGCCGCATGCGGCAGGCGGCTGTCATTATCACTTGCTTCGGGGTCGCATTATTATTCGGTGGATTCTCCTGCGGTTATTCCGCTCATCGCTCGCAAGGTGTTGCTCGTAACCCGGCCTATCTTATCAAAGCAAAGTCCGGAGCCATTGCGAGTGAGAACATACTATGTTCGGAGATCGGCGTAGACGTCATGAAGGATGGCGGAAACGCAGTCGATGCGGCTGTTGCGGCGACGTTTTGCACCGGAGTTGTTAATATGTTCTCGTGAGTATCGTGCTTCCTTGTCGTGTGAGCAAGCTGCTGATGCACCTCGCCAAGTTCCGGAATAGGAGGTGGAGGCTTCATGGTGATCAGAGTTCCCACCTCCAAGGATGGAAAATCATCCGAGGTCTGGGTAGTAGACTTTAGGGAAACCGCACCGGCTCTCGCGAGCAAGACCATGTACATAGAGGATCCCACAAAATCCAAGTTTGGCGGATTGGCTGTCGGTATTCCTGGTGAAGTGCGTGGACTCGAGGAAGCCCACAAACGTTGGGGCACTTTGTCCTGGGAGAGGCTAGTACGACCAAGTGTCGAACTTGCGGCAGGATGGAAGGTCGGCAAGGAGCTGGCAAAACGCATCAATGTGTGTTTACCCGTTGTTTTACGTCCGTTGCCGTTGACATTTGCCCATAGGATCCACTGGCCAGAGATTTGATGACAAGGTCTCAAGACTGGAGTGATATCTTCGCGCCTGACGGTCACATACTGCAGGAAGGAGAAGTCATCCGTCGAACAAACCTAT
>Ga0307512_10006594_pt1 | contig 11725 bp, 7 predicted proteins | sample 14_EM_MG_FD_200267 | JGI IMG/M metagenome (GOLD analysis project Ga0307512, IMG submission 200267) | Populus trichocarpa ectomycorrhiza microbial communities from riparian zone in the Pacific Northwest, United States - 14_EM | ecosystem: Host-associated > Plants > Roots > Unclassified | place... | reverse complement strand
CGGCGGCGACCGCCCCAGGCAGGTTGCCCCTAGCGTCGGTCGTGGCGATCCGCCGGCCGGTCTGGTCGTACGCGTGAGTGGTCTTCTCACCCAGCGGAGTGATCTCCGCGACCAGGTTGCCGGCCGCGTCGTACTCCATCGTGGTGACCTTGCCGAGTGGGTCGGTCAGTGCAGTGACCAGGCCACGGTCGTCGACCCGCAGTTCGGTCGTCCCGTTCCCCGGGTCGGTGACGCCGGTCAACTCGTCGAACTCGGTGTACTGGTAGGCCGTGGTGCGGCCGAGAGCGTTAGTCCGCGAGGTCCGGTTGTTGTGCGCGTCGTAGGTTTGCCGGACGGAGTGCGAGAACGGCTCGGGCGCAGTCGTTGAGGTGATGTTGCCGGCCGCGTCGAACTCGTTGACCCGCTGGTTAGCCTGCGGGTCAACCAAAAGGTTCGGATTGGTTTGCTGGTCGTACCGCTGGTTGACGGTGTCGCCGTTGCCGTTCTGCGAGTACACCAGCACGTTGCCGCGGTAGCCGTCGAAGGACACCACGCCGTCCGGGTCGGTGGTGGTCGCCTCCTGTTTGCCGGTGTCCCAGGCAAAGGTGGTCACGACACCGAGAGCGTCGGTCTGCTTCACCACCCGGCCGTCGGCGTACTGGTTCGTCGCCTGTGAACGCCCCTGTGGGTCGGTCACCCTGGTCAGCAACCGGTTGGTATAGCTGAACTTCCACACCGAACCCACGGCGTCGGTGGTCGAGGCGAGCAAACTGTCGGTGTACTGGTAGCGCGTGTTCCGTCCGTCCGGCAGGGTTATCTTGCGAACCAGGCCTTCTGACCCGATGTCCACAGTGGCCTTCCGCCCGGCCGCGTCCGTGATCGTCCACTGCGTGGCGGTGTAGGACACGGTGGTGCCGTGGCCACGCGAGTCACGTATCGCGATAAGCCGCCCGGTCTGATCGAACGAGTACCGGATCTGGTCCGGGGTGGTCAGCTGCCAACCGTCGGCGGTCGCGGCCAGGGTGGACCGGACGCCCGGCGGTCGTCGGAACGAGTCGTCGTCCGCCCTCTGGTACACCACCTGGGCGCCGTCCTCCGCGCGTACCGTCACCGCGGTCTCACCCTCAGCCGGTGGGATAACCCGGATGTCGTAGCTCCAGGCCCAGCCCAGGCCCAGGGAGCCCGCGGTGGTGTTGATGGACGAGTACGTGCGGATGGCCTGGAAAGGTACGCCGAACCCGGCCATCCGTAGATCGGTGGTGGAGAGAGTGAACGCGCCGGTGCCAGTGTTGACACCGATGCCGCGTACTGCCTGGGCGACCGTGGTCGGCGCGAGCGCGTTGTCACATGAACAGCCGGCCACCTGCTGGGCGGGCATCGCAGGAGGGCTGGCGGTGGTGCGCGCCTTCGCCACCGCGGACGGGACCGACACCACCTGGGTCCCATCGGTGAGCGTGGCGGTGATCGTCACGAAGTACCCGTGCCCGTCGACGAGTGACCACCCGTCCGCTACGCCAAAACTGCGGCAATGCTGGCGCGGCACACCGCACCGGGTGGCCTCGGCCGGCGGTAAGGGCCGCGACTGCTGGGCCGCCCCCGTGTCTGGGTCGAACACCGTCGCCAGCCAGGACGACCAGGCCGAGACGCCAGGCGGGGCGGCGTCGAAATACAGCACGAGCGCGGTGTCGTCAAACGCGAACCCTGGGCGCAACAGGAGGTTCACCGCACCATCATCGGCTGCGGCGGAGACCACCCCGCCGGGCTTGGGCACCCGAGCCCATTCCTGCGCGGTCAGTTTGCGGGCCGGACCGGCGGCTGCGGCGCTCGGCGGCACCACGGGCGGTCGCTGGCCCTTCGGCAGTCCATGGTTGACTCGGGCCGAATCCGGTAGTGGTCGTGCCAGCGGGCCCGGACCGGGCGGCGCGACCGGAGCCTTCGGCGTGTCCAGCACCGCAGCCGAGGCCGGTGGCACCCACGGGGTGGACGGGACGGCCAGGCACAGCGCCGCCAATATGATCAGAAGCGGATTCCGGTGAGCGCGCACCGCGCGCCGCAGCCCCGTGGACGCCATGATTGTCCCCGTTCATCCGTGACCAACTTACAAGGATCTCAACAAGCTCTGCGATTGAGTCGTACAAGTTGATGCAAAATTCACTTTTTGGTTAATCTTGATGACGAGGTTGCAAGCGTCGCGGCAAGATGTCGGCTCACACACCGTGAGATGTGAGTTATTTCCAGGGGTCAGTTGATCTGGGTGCGCCGGACGGCTGTGCTGTGCACTCAAGTCAGCCATGAGCGCCGAAGACGACCATGCACTTGTTCCCTGCGGTATCCAGCAGATCGATAACATGCCAAGATGCGCGACAGTCAGGCGACCCTTGCTATTTCCCACAGTTCTCTGCGGTCATGCACGCGGCATGGAGCAGTCCAAGCTGTGCACGCGCGGTATATTACCAGGGCACGCCTATCCGGCCCCGATGTCGATCAAACTGCCAAATATCCCGAAGCCTGTAGCCCCCTTCCCCCATGCCATGTTCCCGGACAATAGCGCCTACTCAAGGAATCGTCGTACCGCCGAACGGCCGATATCTACACTGTCCCAAGATCGGAATTTCCGGCCCCGCACGCCCGCAGTCAGGAATCTCATCTGGGCTACCGTCGTTTGGCATTGCGACGGCGGGAGCAGACCGGAAGGCACTCACAGGCGGACCGAATTAGGGACCCAACTGCGGCCGAGTCGATCTCGCCGTCATCGGCAACGCGAGTGCGCATTGGTCAATGCGCGGGAGGCACCACGTAGAGTCCGGACGAGCCGGCCTGGCGGGCGGTGGTGAGCTGATTCTTGAGCACTCGGATGTCGGACTGCATCGTGGTGTGTTCGAGGCGCAGTACTTGGATGGCGCGCAGCAGGGTGTGGGTGGCTGCTTGCCATTTGTCCCGGTCCTGGCGCAGGGCCGTGTGCGATTCGGTGCGCTGGTCCAGCTGGGCGGTGAGGCAGTCGATGCGGACCTGTAGGTCGGCTTCTCGGGCGGTGGCGGGTGTGGTGCGGTGCTGGGCGAGGACTGCGAGGCGGTCGCCGAGGTCGCAGCAGGAGCCTTGGGTGATGTGGTTGCGGTCAACGCCGGCTTCGCGGGCGAGTCCGGCCTTGCTGAGCAAGCCGGCCCGGATGATCAGCGGGGTGCCGGCGAGCATGCGGGCCATGGCGGCGAGGACGGCCTTGCGGGTTGGGTTGGTTTCGGCGTCGATCTCGTGAGCCGACGGCGCCGTCGCAGGAGCGTCCTTCACCGGCTATTCCCCTCGATGCGGGTGGTCGGGATGGGTTGGCACGGCGGTGCCGTCGGTGCCGATGCGGGTCTGCCAGTGTCGCTCGGCGGTTGCGCGGTGCTCGTCGGCCTTGCGGCGCAGCCGGACGGCTTCGGGTTCTGGTGCCAGGTCGGCCCAGGTGTCCAGCTCGGCGGCTTTGCGTTCGTGTTCGTGTGCGTGCTGGTCGGTGTAGAACCGGTTGGCGCAGCTGGGGTGGCAGTTGGACAGATCGGGTTCGGTGCGGGCGTCCTGCGCGGTGTTGTTCTGGCAGGGTGGGCGGGTGGTGGGGTCGAAGCGGCAGCCGATGGCGCTGTCCGGGTTGTCGTAAGTCTGGATGTCGGGGTTGGTGAGGATCTTCTTCCAGTCCCGGCTGGTGAGGATCGCGCCGCGGAAGGTGGTGGCCGCATTGATGGCTTCCTGCGCGGCGGGGCCGGAGAGTCCGCCGTCGTGGTCGAGTGAGGAGTTGATGGTGTTGAGGGTGGCGGCGATGTGGTCGGCGGTCTCTTGGGGGAGGTATCGGGTGGAGCCGGATTGCTTCATGCCGCCGTAGCTGGCGCCGATGATGCTGCTGGCGTGGCCGTAGACGACCGCGAGACCGAACACACCGTCTGGACGGTTGCGGATAAACGGGCCGATCGTGCGCCGCAGACGCCCAGCGGTTACCCCGCTGGGATCCTCGGCGATAAGCGGCAGGCGGTGGTCAGTGGCGATCTGATTGGCCAGATCGATGAAAACCCCGATCGCTTTGTTGACCCCGGAGGCGTCGAGGGGCCGTCCGTCGGGATCGCAGAACAAGAGATCCGATCGGCTCGGGTTCGGCAGGTGATCGAGGACCTCGACGGCGCGGGCCGCTTGTGGCAGGACCGGCCAGACGTGCTCGACACCGTCCAGCGACTGCTGGTCGGTGGCGTCGCGCTGTTTCTTCCGGATTCGGCCGTCGATGCGGTAGCGGATCGCGCCGTTGCCGGGATACTGCACGGTGAGGCAGCCGCGCCGCAGCGACCGCAGCTCCAGCGGTCGTGGCCCGGCGCCGAGGTAGCCGATGACCACCGCGCACGCCCCCAGCAACGTGGACCACAGTAGGGAGGCGCGCAGCCGTCCGTGGCGGTCGGTCACGTGCCGCCAGTCGAGGGTGAGCCACGGCTGGCCGTTGATGAGTGCGGTGCCAGATATCGGCAGCGGCTTCGCCGTGCCCGGTGGGGCCAGGGGCGGCAGCGTGGCGCCGGCGGTCTTGCGGAGGCGGTTGAGGCCGGTCCAGATCGAGCGGCCGGGTAGCCCGGGGCTGATGGCGGTGAGGTAGGCCATGTCGCGCACTGGTCGTCCGTCGTCCACGGCCGGGTGTTCAGGCAGGGACCGCAACCACGAGAGCGCGGCATCCGGGTCATGCCCGATCGTGCTGCGCGTGTCGATCCGGGCCCGGTTGTCGTGATACCAACCGAGGGCGGCCAGACAGTCCCCGGCGAAGCGTTCCACGAACTCGACCGCCCACCAGATCAGCGGGTCCATCGTCTCCCGCGCGAGCGGTTCCCGGCCCTCACCTGCGTTCCGGCCCGGCCGCAGCACCGCCGTTTCCTGCCCGATCCAGAACGGCCGGATCAGCACATCACTGGTCGGCAGCTCCCCGGCTTCACCCCACGCCCACAGGTAGGTCAGCGGCCGGATATACACGCTCGGGTCGTTGAGGTTGCGGGCGTGGACATACTTGACCCATCGCTGAAGGTGGTAGTCGTTGACGTGCCGGATCTCGGTCACGGTCACCTCGGTGTCCGTGGTCGTTTCGCGGAGCCAGCGCAGGAACGTGATTACCCCGTGGATCGTGTAGAGGATGGTGCCCGCTCCCGGCCGCGCCGTGTAGTTGCTGCCCGGGAGAAGCAGGAGATGGTCGGGAACCGGCTTGTTGATCATCAGCCAGGCCAGGCGTTTCAAGGGCTCGCGCCAGGCAAGTTCGACGTCGCGCCAGCCCATGCTCTCTGCCTTGCGACGACGCTGCTGCTCGAAAACGATCGCATCGGTGCACGTGTTGCCCAGGACCTCCAGCGGCCACCGGTTGTCCCGGTAGGCCGCCACGGACACGCCCTGTACCCGAAGACGGACCGGATCCACAATGGACGCATCGGCTGCGCGGTGGGCCCACCGATTCGCCAGCACGGTTTCGCCGGTGGTGTCGGTGTCGTGCGGAGAGAGCGCGGGGTCGGGGGCGCTCATCCGTAGTCTCCGGCGAACGCGCGGGCGACCTTCAGCCGTTGCTGCTCGGTGGCCTGGCCCCGCAGCTGGTTTCGTCGTTGCTGGTCCACCCCGGCCTGGTGCAGGACGGACAACACCCGCAGGTAGTGGCGCAGGAACCGCTTCTCCCACCGCGGTGCAGGCAGGACCGCCCTTAGGTTCTCCAGCCCGTCGAGGATCAGCACGTCGATCGGCAGATGGCGCGGGGTGATGCAGCCGTTGGTGCAGCCGAAGCAGGCAAGAAACGATTCCTGACACACACTGCCGGTGGTGGGATGGTGGAGGTGGTCGGCGCAGTTGACCCCGACCATGTCCTGGCCGGGGTTTGTCTCACCGTCATCGTGGGCGCGGATCTGGACGGCGATGGTTTCGCGGGCGAGATCGAGCGCGTCCTGCAGCCCCGAGAGGGCCGCGTCCCGCCCAGCCTCCACCTGAGACGGGTTGGCGAGCCGATATTGCAGGTGGGTCTCCGGGGTGTGCCCGGCTGGGGCCTGGCCGCCGCGCCAGGAACCGGCCTGATGGGTGTTGCGCAGCGCCGTGAAGTTCAACGTCGGTCCCGCACCGGGTGGCCACGGCCACCACTGCTTGATCAACCCGTAGCGGTGGTTGCGGGTGTCGCGGCCGGGAATCCCCGGCTCGGGCGCCTGCGACGACCGGGCGGTGCTGAAGTGGCTGCGGGTATAGACCAACGCCTCAGCGTCCAGACCACGCTGGCCCCGGAACTCCCGCGCCGGGGCACACGCCTCCATGATCAGTTGCAAAGCTCGACCCGCTGATGCCCCGCCACCGGCGTCACCACCAGCGGAGTCGCCACCATCAAGGTCACCGGCACTGGAGCCATCGGGATCCGCGCGGGGATCAGTGTGGGTATCGGCGCGCCAGGGCGAGGGCTGGTCATGGTGGTGAGGGCCACGCCGCGGTTTGCTGTCCCGGGTGAACAAGATGGCTTCGCCGTCGCCGAGCGACGCGGCCGTGGAGGGCACGGTCTTGCGGTCGATGACGCTCCAATCCTCACCGGTCAGCGTGGCCAGCCAGACTGCCGCGGCCAGGCCCTCGCCGCGGGTGAGCCACAGCTGCGCGAACGCCTTCGCCCGAACGGGATACCGACGACCATCCGCAGAGACACCGACCCCGCCCGCAGCCATGCACTCGGCATTCGAGCGTGGTTCGCCGTGCCGCATCAACGACCGCAACGCCGCGCGCTTGGCCAACTGCTCCGGCGACAGCACGACAGCATCAGATCTGTCAGCATTGCCGACGCCGTCGGTGTGGCCGGTGGCGAGCAGGCGCCAGTTCGCGGTGATCCGGCGGTGGGCGGACCAGACCGCCTTCATCGCGGCCTTCTGGATCGCCTCGAACTGATCCTTGGTGTAGAAGGGTTTATCGCCGACCCGATGCACCCGCCCGATCCGCATCTCCACCGCACGCGCCGTGTCCGCACGCAGACCGGGCAAGGCCAGCGTGACCACCCGCGAGTCCAGCAACCGTTCCCGCCCCGCCATCACGCTCGCCCCAGGCCGCCCCGGCGACGGCGTTGGTGACGGTGTCGGTGAGGTCAGGTGCAGCCGCCACGCGTTCCACACCGCCGGGGTGAACTCGCCGACCGACCGCACCCCCTGCTCGGCCAGCCAGGCAGCGAGCGCCTTCACCCCCCACATCGACATGGTGACCGTGACCGTCCGCTGCCAGGTACCGATCGGCCCTGTCACATGCCGCAACGCCTGCGCGAGCTCCACCCTCAGCTCGAATGTCCCCGCCCAGCCAGACAAGTCCAGCATCAGCTCCTGTTCGGCATCGACCGGCTGATACCGAACAATCAGAAGATCGGCGTCGGCGTCGGCAGCGGTGTCGGTGGTGGTCACTGCCATGCCTCGCACAGGTCCAGCACCCGCGGGTCCGCCCGGGCGGCCTCCTCCAACGCCGCCGCGACGTCGTCCTCGGTGAAGGCCACGCTGTCCCACAGCCGGTCCTGCTGCAGTGGAGCCAGATAGATCGAGCGGGTCACCGCTTCGTTCTTGTGTCCCAGCAGCGCCGCCACGATGTTGTACGCCAAGTCATACCGGCCCGGATCATACGTCCGCGAATCAGGCGGGTGGATCTTGTCCAGGGCCTTGTGCAAAGCCACCAGGACATGCAGGCCGTAGGAGAACCGCAGCGAATGCGGTGACAACCACGCCACATCCGTGCGCCGGCCGACCGCCGCCATCTCGGTCGCGAACCGCAGATTCGCCACCCGAAACACCTGATTCCACGACCGAGCCCGCATCGGTGTGCCGTCCTGCCCCAGCCACAACCACAACGGCTCACCCAGCCCGTCGGCACCCGATCGGAACAGGCGCATCCGTTCCGGCTCGGCGATCTCCTCGACCCGCCACCGACGGCCGTCGACGAGCACCAGCACCGTGCCCTTCGCACCGACCTGGACATCCGCCACCCAAATCAGGTCCAACTCGCTGTAGCTGCCGGTCCGCCGCGCGTGCGTCACCGCGTCCCGGCGGGCATGCCGCACGTACGCGTTGACCTCGGCGATCACGTTGTTGCTGGACCGCCACCGCCGGCCACGGCCCTGCTTCGCTACCGCCCGCGCCAGCGGCGCCTCCTCGCACACCGAGGACGGGATATCGGTCACCAGCAGCGTGCCGATCTCCCGACGCCGCAACGCGGAGGAGAACGCCAGGTCGACATAAGCGACGTTGCGCTGCACGTTCCGGCCCCGGAATGACTCGTCCTCGTCCCCGACCTCGAACCCTGTGCCGCCCGGCACCGGCCGTGGACGGAAGCTGCGGAAGCCGACCTCCCGCCACAGGTAGAACGTGCCCGGAGTAATCCACCGCCACCGCTCGGACACTGCCGTCGTCGATGCGACCTGCTCCCGAGCGCGACCCTTCTCCCGACGCTGTCGTGGCGGAACCGGATTCGTCTCGATCAGCCGCTCGCCCACAGCCCAGCCGTAGAACCGTGACAGCGCCCAATGATCCTTATCCCAGGTCCTGCCCGCGACCCGATCGACACGCGTGCGGTGCGCCTTATACGCCACGAAATCCTGCACCGTCGCCGCATCCCACCACTTCCCCCGACCCACCAACCACCGAAAGAACACCGGCAGCTGGTACCGGAGAACATCGGCGGTCAACGCCGACGACACCGCCGCCCCGGACGGATGATTCATGAAGTCGATCAACCGCAGATCCAGAGCAACGCCCGAGTCCACACCGGCGTCAGCCGCGGTCAGTCCAACCAGAATCGGCAAGTCCGGAATGACGCCCGCTCGCTGCTCCCGCTCGGCGATGTCCAGCCACTCGTCAACCTCGGGATGCACCCCCGCCGGAGGCGGCAATGCACCCGCCGGGGTGACCGCAAGCCACCCACCGGCACCCTCCTGCACGGGAATCATCACAGCAGGCTAAACCCGACTCCACGGCGAACCGGGGAACGACAAACACCCCATTCGTGTACAGAGTGGGACGGCTTCCGCTGTTGTATGCGCGTCGGTCCGGACGGCACGACCAGGCTGACCAGCCGCCTCGGCAACGAGATCACGACCATCTACCCGGATCTGCGGAGTGTCCTGGCCGAGACGCTGGCCGGTCGACCGGCCGTGTTCGACGGCGAGTTGGTGGTGCTGGGCCAGGACGGACGGCCTGACTTCCAGCTCATGCAGTCTCGTCATCAGCGTGGTCCGACCGCGGAACTGCTGCGGACCGCGCCGGTCACCTACATCATGTTCGACCTGCTCCGGCTCGGTGAGCAGGTGCTAGTGACCACGCCGTACACGCGGCGCCGGGAGTTGCTGGCCGACCTGCCGGTCAGCAGTCCCCGGGTCGCGGTCCCGCGGCACTTCACCGCCGAGACATCGACCCGAACGAACTGCTCGCGGTGGTCGAGGAACAGCGACTGGAGGGGCTGGTCGCCAAGCGGCTCGAGTCGCGCTACCACTCGGGCCAACGAAGCCGGGACTGGATCAAACGACCATTGATCAAGACGCAGGAGGTCCTGGTCGGCGGTTGGCGTCCGGGCAAAGGCAACCGATCAGGCCGGATCGGCGGCCTGCTACTCGGTGCCCACGACTCGAAGAGCCGCCTGCGCTACATCGGCGACGTCGGCACCGGCTTCACCGAGCGCGGGCGCTGGCCGAGTTGCTCGACCTGCTGACCCCACTCACGCGCCCGACGAGTCCCTTCCACGACGAGGTGCCGGCTGATCGGCGACGAGATGCTCGCTGGGTGGAGCCGCGGCTGGTGGGACAGGTCGTGTATCGGCAGTTCACCTCCGACCACCGCCTGCGCCACACCGCCTGGCGCGGGCTACGCCACGACGTCCTGGCTGAACAGGTCAGCTGGCCAGCATCGGAGTGACGTACTACACGCTGTCACTCCCATCGATGGCTGCTGGTTCCCAGTTGCTGCGAGGGCCGCGCGTATCACCCCGACTCGGTTAGCGAGTGGCTCGGTACGCGGCCCATTGCTTGGCGGCGTTGACCATGCGGGAGGTCCAGGTGTCCGGGTTGTCTCCCGCGATCTCGTGCCAGAGTTTCGCGTTGGCGTCCGCGAAGGCGTTCAGGGCTGGAGTGGGTGCGGTGTGCCATGCGGCTGTTCGTGCTGCCCACGACTCGGCCTGAGCTGGATCGTGACCGCCTGCGGCGATCAACCAGATCACCCACAGGGCCGGGTCGAGCCACCCCGCTCCGCGGGTCGCCCAAGCCCAGTCGACAAAGCGTGCCCGGTCGTCAGTGATCAGTACGTTCTGGTTGTTGAAGTCGGTGTGTAGCAGCGCGTCGCCGCGCAGGTGGTCGAGCATCGACGGGTCCTCGATGTAGGCGGACCACCGTTGCTCGGCCTGGCGGAGCGGCAGATCTGGGCACGGGATCGCGCCTAGGCGTTCCAGGGCGTCGACCACCAGTGGGAGGTCGGCCGAGGTCGGCGTGAAGTCGGCGTGGCGGCCGTCGATGTGTTCGAACGCGACCAGGCTCCAGCCGGCGGCCTCGATGTGCCAGAGCACCTGCGGCGCGACGGCCTGCACGTAGGGGCCGACGTCGGCTTCTCGCCGTTGTGTCCATACGCGACGGTGGTCGGTGCGTAGGCCCTTGACGAACACGGTCGCGTTCGCGGTCTGGACGCGGGTGGCGATTTCGCTGTTCCATCCGCCGTTCACAGTGTCGATGTGCAGGATCGGGCCGACGTGTTCGCTGATCGCGGTATGGACCTCGTCCGGGATGGTCTCCAGTCGTGTCGTCACCATGGCCTGAAGGCTTTCATGCGGGGCCCTTCTGGATGGCCGTAGGGCACGCCGGAGCGTGCCCTACGGGTGCTGGGGTTCACTGGTATGGGTTGTCGTCGCCGCAGCCCGGGGCAGCGTCAGCGCCGAACGCCTCCAGGTCGTCGATGAACTCGATCTCGTCCGTCGGCACAGAGCCGATCGGTTGGATCTCGATCAGGACAGCAGTCATGAGTGGGTCCTCCTCCCTGTGTGTTGGCAGTACCTGTTGAGCGGTGCCTTCGCCTGCTGATAGAGCTTGGCCAGCGGCCGGCACACCGTGCACTGCTCGGCGAGTTGGCAGCCGGAGCACCCACCGGTGCGCAGCATGAGGGCATCAGCGATACCACCAAGCCGGGCCAGACCAGCGGCCCCTTCGGTCATCAGTTTGATCTGCTGGTCGCGGGCGACTTTGCAGATGCTCGCCAGTCCGTGCGGGTCGACGTGGAGGAATGTGTGGCCGGCGTTGCAGCCGGCGAACCGCGCCCGTGGTTTCACGTGCGTGATCGACTGGGTCGCCAGGGACTCGGCGCCGCCGTAGATCGTGGGTGACATGTGGGTGTACTCGCGGGTGGGCAGCCCCAGCCGCTCGGCCCAGGCCCGCATCAGGTCGGTTTCGTGGGCGTTGTGGGAGGTGATGATCAGGGACAGGTCCACCGGCAGCCCGGCATCCAGGGCGGCCGTCAGTCCGCGCTCGAACCGGCGAAACGATCCACGTCGCAGGGTCAGTCCCTCATAGGTTTCGGCGGTCGCGCCGTACACGCTCAGCGAGAGCCGGTAGGGCCGCCGGGTGGTGAGCAGGTCGAGGATCTTCGGGTTCGCGAGCCGGGAGCCGTTGGACAGGATCTCGACGATCATCCCCAGATCGTGCGCGAGCCGGTACACCTCGGCGAAATGCGGGTCAATCAGCGGTTCTCCGCCGGTGATCTGGAGCCAGAGCACGCCCGCGTCCCGCAGGATGTGCAGC
>Ga0307512_10006593_pt1 | contig 11725 bp, 15 predicted proteins | sample 14_EM_MG_FD_200267 | JGI IMG/M metagenome (GOLD analysis project Ga0307512, IMG submission 200267) | Populus trichocarpa ectomycorrhiza microbial communities from riparian zone in the Pacific Northwest, United States - 14_EM | ecosystem: Host-associated > Plants > Roots > Unclassified | place... | reverse complement strand
CCCCTCGCAGCCCCGGGCGATCTGCGAACACCCGCGCCCGGGGCTGCGCGACGAAACCACGACCAGCCGGGCAACTCGGTCAACGTATGTGGACACCGCGCTAGCCAGACCAAAAAGGGCAGGACCCGAAGGTCCCGCCCTTTCGAGAAGCCGTCGATCAGGTGGCGAAGCCCACCTTCCGGGAGTCGACCGAGCCGATCTCCACGTAAGCGACTCGGGCTGAGGGCACCAGGAAGCGGCGACCCTTGTCGTCTACCAGCGCCAGTGTGCCCACGGAGTTGTTCAACGCGTCGGCCACCAACGCCTCAACCTCTTCCGGAGTCTGTGCGCTGTTGATCAACAGCTCACGCGCGGTGTCCGCGACTCCGACCTTGACCTCCACGCTGACCTCCAAGACAGAACGTAATGACTCCGGGCAAGGCTAGCCGAGACCGAGTGCGGTCATCCGCTTGCCATGCTGCTGCTGCAACCGCCGGAACAGCGCGGCGATTCCCGCGAGGTCGCCGGTGCCCGCGACGATCAGCTCGGCGAGCCCGTCGCGCTCGGCGACCACGTACTGCGCCTGTGTCAGCGCCTCGCCGAGCAACCGGCGGCCCCAGAGCGTCAGTCTGTCGCGGACGGTCCGGTCGGACTCGATGGCCGCCTGGACCATGCGCTCGGCGAACGCGGAGTGGCCCGTGTCCGCGAGGACCTCGGTGACCAGTGCGGACGTCTCGGGGTCCAGCCACGTCGCGATCTCGCGGTACAGGTCTGCCGCCAGGCCGTCGCCGACATAGGCCTTGACCAGCGACTCCAGCCACGACCTCGGCGCGGTGGACGCGTGGAAGGTGTCGAAGTGCCCGATGAAGGGCCGCATGGCGTCGCGCACGTCGATGCCGTGGCCGGCCAGGTACCGTTCGATGCGCCCGTAATGTCCCATCTCAGCCGCGGCCATGGCCGACAGCTGCGCGCGACCGTCCAGCGACGGCGCCGTGCGCGCGTCCTCGGCGAGCCGGTCGAAGGCCGACAACTCGCCGTACGCGAGCACTCCGAGCAGGTCAACCACACCGGGATCGATCTCCGCCTTCTCGGACACACTCATGGGGCAGAGCGTATCCGGCGAACATCGCAGGTAGACTGAGCCCAACGCAGGCTTTTTTCGTCAAGCCGCGGACAGAGGGTGTGCGCGCCTCGCCGGCCCTCCCGCACCTGGGCAGATGGTGCGGTTGAGCGGGCCCGTCCAGGGCGGAGCGCGCTGGACAAGGGAGAAATCACATCACTCAAGACAACACAAACGACATGGACGCGGTCGAGCTGGAACACAGCGAGGCAGGCGTTCCCGACATCGACACATCGCATCCGCTGATGGCGGACGCGCCCGTTCGCCCCGACTCCCCCACGTTCGCCGAGTTCGGCGTGAAGGCGGAGATCGTCAAGGCCCTTTCCGAGGCCGGCATCGAGCGGACCTTCGCCATCCAGGAACTGACGCTGCCGCTGGCGCTCGCCGGCGAGGACGTCATCGGCCAGGCACGGACCGGCACCGGCAAGACGCTGGGCTTCGGCGTGCCGCTGCTGAACCGGCTCACCACACCAGGCGACGGCACCCCACAGGTGCTCATCGTCGTGCCGACCCGCGAGCTGTGCCTGCAGGTCTGGCACGACCTGTCCGACGCCGGCAAGCACCTGGGCATCCGAGTCGAGTCGATCTACGGCGGCCGCCCGTACGAGCCGCAGATCGCCGCGTTGCGCAAGGGCGTCGACGTGGTCGTCGGCACCCCGGGCCGCCTGCTCGACCTGGCAGAACAGCGCCACCTGGTGCTCGGCAAGGTGCAGGCGCTGGTGCTCGACGAGGCCGACCGCATGCTGGACCTGGGCTTCCTGCCCGACATCGAACGCATCCTGCGGATGGTGCCCGACGAGCGGCAGACCATGCTGTTCTCGGCCACCATGCCGGGCCCGATCATCACGCTGGCCCGCACGTTCCTGCACCAGCCGACCCACATCCGCGCCGAGGAGAACGACGCGGGCGCGATCCACGAGCGCACCCGCCAGTTCGTCTACCGGGCGCACTCGCTCGACAAGATCGAGGTCGTGGCGCGGGCGCTGCAGGCGTCCGACCGCGGCCTCACGATGATCTTCAGCCGCACCAAGCGGACCGCGCAGAAGGTCGCGGACGACCTCGCCGAGCGCGGCTTCGCGGTGGCGGCCGTGCACGGTGACCTCGGTCAGGGCGCACGCGAGCAGTCACTGCGGGCGTTCCGCTCCGGCAAGGTCGACGTGCTCATCTCCACGGACGTGGCGGCGCGCGGCATCGACATCGACGACGTGACGCATGTCATCAACTTCCAGTGCCCGGAGGACGACGGCACCTACGTGCACCGGATCGGCCGCACGGGCCGCGCCGGCCGCGAGGGCGTCGCGGTCACCCTCGTCGACTGGGACGAGGAGCCGCGCTGGAAGCTGATCAGCGACACGCTGGGCCTGAACATGCCGGAGCCGGTCGAGACGTACTCGACGTCCGAGCACCTGTTTTCCGACCTGGGCATCCCGGAGGGTTCGACCGGCCGGCTGCCGCTGGCCAAGCGGACCCGCGCCGGCCTTTCGGCGGAGCCGGAGGAGGACCTCGGCGGCCGCAAGAAGGGCCGCAACCGCAGCCGCGCCCGGAGCCGCACCGGCTCGAGCAGCGACAAGGTGGTCCGCAAGACGACCGAGAAGACCGAGTCCACCACCGGTGAGCCACGTCAGCGGCGTCGCCGCAGGCGCGGTGGCGCCGAGGGTGAGCAGCCTGCGCCGGAGGCGACCGCCGCGACCACGTCGCCCAGCTCGTCACCGAGCTCGGACCGGCCGGCGCGCACTCGCACCCGCCGCCGCAGCCGAGGCGGTGCGCCCGTCAGCGAGACGCCCAACACGAGCGAAACAGGCGGTTCGGCAGACTAGGGCCCGTGAGCGGGCCGGCGGCGTCTGGACTGACCGAGCAGCGGAGGCGCCGGGAGCGAAGCGACCTCGCCGAGCAGCGCAGGGAGGGAAGACGCCGCCCTCCCGGGCTCGCTCACATAGCGAGCGGAGCGAGCCATTGAACACTGCGATTGGCGACGAGGATGTGCTCGACGGGGATGACACCCCTGTCGCGCACTGGGAGCGGACCAAGTTCCACCGCAAGCGGGACGTCCTCGCCGCCGCGTTGATCGCGGTCGCGGCGCTCGTCGGTGGGCTGCTGTTGTGGCAGTCCAGCGACGAGCACGGGACCACGTCGCAGACCTACAGCGGGACGATGACCTCACCGGCACGTCCCACGGTGTTCCCGCCGTCGCTGGCGGAGGTGTGGCGGGCGAAGTCCCCCGCGACGCCCGAGCCGGTGGCGGTCGGCCCGGCCGTGGTGACCGGCAACGGCGGCGAAGTCGCCGGCCGCGACCCGCTGACCGGCGAGGTTCGCTGGCGCTACACCCGCGACCTGCCGCTGTGCACGGTCGCCGCGTCGTTCCAGATGGCGATCGCCGTGTACGCGAAGACCGACAACCTCCTGTCCCCCGACGACCCGCGCAAAGCGGGCGGCTGCAGTGAGGTGACCGGGCTCTGGCCGGCGACCGGACGGCGTGGCAAGCCGACGGACCCGGAGGAGGAGCAGGACAAGCCGCATCAGGGCCAGCGCAACTCCGACGCCGAGCTCGGCACCCGGCTGCTGTCCGACGGCAGCTACATCACCACCACCGGCTCGCGGCTGCTGACCACGTGGCGCTCCGACCTGGTGCAGACCATGGAGTACGGCAAGGTGCCGGCCGTGGTGAACCCCGACAAGCAGCCACGCACCAGGTGCGAGTACCGGACGGTGTCGGTGGTCACCGGCAAGATCGCGGTCATCGAGCGCTGCCCCACCGACCCCAGCGAGCGCCTGACCGTCTACAAGGCGACCGGCCCGGAGAACGACGCCGAGAAGCCGGAGGTCGTGTCGAGCGTCGTGGTCGGTGACGGCGCACAGGTCATCGCGATGAGCGAGCAGTGCCGGCTGGCCCCCGCGAACCCCAACGAGGTGCAGCAGTGCACCGCCGTCGCGCTGCCCAACCCGAACCGCCTGGCGATCTACAACGAGAAGGGCGCGCTGGTCACGACCTACCAGCTGCCCCAGCTCGGCGCCGGCGACCTGCGCACCGAGCCGAAGGACCACACCGTCGCGGTGAACCGGGCGACTGGTGCCGTGTACTGGTTCACCGGGTCGGTGGCGATCGCCCTGTCCATGGATGACCTGCGCCCGCTGTGGACCGTCAAGGACGCGCTCGGGCCTGGTACCGCGTTTGCCGGCAAGATCCTGGTGCCGGTGGCCAAGGGGCTGGCGGTGCTGAATCCTGCCACCGGTGAACAGGTCGCCACCGCTCCTCTGGACCGCGACGGCTACGACGGCCTGATCATGATGTCCAAGCTGGGGCCGATGGTGTACGAGCAGCGCGGAGACACACTGGTGGCGCTGCGCTGACGGTTCCGCCTCCCCGGAATTCACTGTGTTGGTCACGTTGACGAGGAAGGTTCTGTTTGGTCACGTACTTGTGGCTGGTTTACGTCACGTTCCCCTGAGGTGCGGTTGGGAAGCACTCGGCCTGCTTTCAACCCCGAAGTCGAGCGGTGGCTGACCGTGCGGTCTACCACACGTCGCTGAAGACTCCACGCTTTTACTAGCCCCGTTGGGGCACACTCGATATGTGAACATTCCGTCGCAGTTGACCCCGAACGGGGCGGACCGGGTGGACCTACACGGCCGGTACGGTCCGGTCGCCGCGCTGCGCAGGCGTGCCGTCAACACGACGGAGCCGCGGCCGACCGCCTTGTTGATCCCCGGCTACACCGGGTCCAAAGAGGACTTCGCGCCCATGATGGACGCGATCGCCGCGGGTGGCTTTGATGCCATCGCCATCGACATGCCTGGTCAGTACGAGTCTGGTGGGCCCGACGACGAGGCGGTGTACATGCCGGCCGCGCTCGGTGGGGTGATCGCCGAGCTGGTCGGCAAGTTGGCCGCCGATGGTGGGCCGGTCGTGTTGCTCGGTCATTCCTACGGCGGGCTGGTCGCGCGGGCCGCTGTGTTGGCCGGAGCTCCCGTCGTCGGTCTGACGTTGATGGACAGTGGGCCGTCTGAGCTGCCGGAAGGGCTGCGGCGGCAGGCGTTGGACTTCGGCGAGCCGGCCATGCGGAAGTACGGGATCGAGGCCGCGCAGAAGTTGCGCGAGCAGCTCGACGCGATGAACCCGGCGCGGCCGGGTGACTCGCCCGAGCTGACGGCGTTCCTGCGTGAGCGGTTCCTGCGGTCGACGCCGGCGGCGCTGCTGGGCAAGGCGCGTGCGCTGCGCACCGAGCCGGACCTGGTCAGCTCGCTCGCCCGCATGCTGCACACGTCCGGCATCCCGTGCCTGGTGTGCTGCGGCGAGTTCGACGACGCGTGGCCGGTGTCGACCCAGCGCGACATGGCCGACCGGCTCGACGCGGACTTCGCCGTGATCCCGGCGGCCCGCCACTCGCCGAACACCGAGAACCCGGAAGAGCTGCTGGACACGCTGTTGCCGACGTGGCGGTCGTGGCTGGCGGCCTGAGTCTGTCGATCTGACGGTTCGCCGTTCGTGTAGGGGTCGAGTCGCCGGCAACGGGCCGGTGACAGACCCAGGAGGACACGATGGCTGAGCTGGTCGTGATCGAGAACGTGACGCTCGACGGCGTGATGCAGGCGCCGGGCAGGCCCGACGAGGACACCCGCGACGGCTTCTCCCACGGCGGTTGGGCCGTGCCGTGCATGGACGCCGTCGCGATGGAGCAGGCCGCCAAGGGCATGGCCACGTCCGCCGCGCTGCTGCTCGGCCGGCGCACCTACCTGGACTTCCACGGCTTCTGGCCGAAGCAGACCGACGGCAACCCGTTCACCGCGGTGCTGAACGAGGCGCCGAAGTACGTGGTGTCGCGGACGCTCACGGACCTGCCGTGGCAGAACTCGACGCGGCTGTCCGGGGTCGACGAGATCCCGGCGCTGAAGGCGCGGCTGTCCGGTGACCTGGTGGTGCTGGGCAGCGGCGAGCTGGTCAGCACTCTCGGCGAGCTGGTCGACCGTTACGTGCTGTCGATCCATCCGCTCGCGCTGGGCACCGGCAGGCGGCTGGTCCTGCCGGCCGGCAGGTTCGACCTGGTCAGCTCGGTCCCGACGGGCACCGGGGTGATCATCGCGACGTACGTTCGCACCACTTCTTGAGTAACGCCGCCTCCGTGTCGACCGCCCAGCGGATCGCCTTGCCGGCGAGAAGCCAGGCGACCGGGGCGAGCGGGCCCGCGATGCTGAACGTCAGCTCGACCGTGGTCGCATCGTCATCGGTCTTCACGGTGTGGTCGGCGGAGAACCGCAGGCCGGGGCCTTTGCTGGTCCACGTGAACGAGCGGTCCGTCAGCTCGGTGACCGTCCACTCGCGGGCGGGCTGCTTGGGCTGGCGGACGGTCGCGACGCTGCGTTGACGCAGCTCGCCGCCGCCGTGCACGCGGATCTCGGTCACGGTCGGCGTCCACTCCGACCACTTCTCCACATCGCTCACCGCGCGCCAGACGAGGTCCGCCGGCGCGTCGATGGTGGTGGTCACCTCGTGTCTCATGAAGGAACTGTACCATTTGGTACATGTCCAGGGCAGACCTTCTCGAGCGCGTGATCTCCTACCTGGCCGGCGCCGGGGTCGGTGACCGCAGCCTGCGGCAGATCGCGGCTGGCGCGGGCACCAGCCACCGCATGCTGATCTACCACTTCGGCACGCGGGACGCGCTGCTCGTCGAGGTGGTGCGTGCGGTGGAGGAGCGGCAGCGGGTCGCGTTGGCGGCCATGAAGTCCGGGACACCGAGAGACCTGGCGTTGGAGTTCTGGGAGCGGCTCGCCGACCCGGCGCTGGCCCCGTACGAGCGGCTGTTCTTCGAGCTGTACGGGGCGGCGCTGGCCGGTCAGGAGTCGGTGGCGCCAGTACTGGACGGGATCGTGACGTCCTGGCTTCAGGACGAGTCGATGTTCGCCGGCCTGCCGCTCGCCAAGGCACGGATGGCGCTCGCGTTCACCCGAGGCGCGTTGCTCGACCTACTGGCGACCGGCGACCGTGCGGGCGTCGACGCGGCCGTGCACGCGTTCATCGACCTGGTGTGGCCGCTAAGCCCACCAGAAAAGCCATAACGCGGCGCCGGACACCGCGACCACACCCGCCACGGCTGCCGCTGCGGCCCAGCCGGTAAGCCGGTCCGCGAAGCGCTGAACCGTTATCGCGAGCGCGGCGGCGGCCACGTGTCCGAGCACCGTCCACAGGCCGGGGCCAGGCGTGTCACGACCCCACGCCAGTATCTGGAACACGATGACGACCACGGCCAGCACGGACATGCCAACGGCGAGGGCACCGGACAGCTCACGCCACGGACCGCCGCGGTGGCGGGGAGCCGGCGCGTCGTCATTCGATTGCGTCGGCAGCTCCACCGTCGTCGCGTTCGAGTCCACTGGTCCTCCTCATGGGACGAGCATCGCCCAGGGTTCGGCCTGGGGCCCTGCCGCCTGACCTTCCGGGCAGCTGCGCCGGAAGTCACACCACGAGCACTGGCGGCCAACCTGCGCCGGAAACAACACGTCCGGATCGCCGCCGGCGTTCAGGGTATCCGTCGCGAGGTGGAACTCCTCGGCCGCCTCTTCGGCCCGCGTCCGGTGCCGGGTGAGCGACTCCTCGGTGTGCTCCCACGCCGCGACCGTGCCGGACGGCAGATGGTGCAGCTCGACCTTGGTGCACGGCTTTCGCAGCGTACGCCGCGCGGCCAGCGCGTACAGGGCGAGCGCCTGCGACCCGCGCGCGTCGTCGGTGGTCAGCGCCGACCGGCCGGTCTTGTAGTCGACGATGACCACCTCGCCGTTCCGCTCGTCGATCCGGTCGACCCGCCCCTCGGCGACGATCGTGCCCACCGGCGCGGACACCCACCGCTCCAGCCCGATCGGCTCGATCGTGGTGTCCGCCTCGGCGACGTAGTCGGCCACCCAGCCCTGCGCGCGGGAGCGGTACTCGGCGGCCTGGTCCGGCCCCGCGAAGCCCTCGTCGCTCCAGTGCTGGCTCACGAGCCCGGTGGCCGCCTCCGGTGTGCGGCGGTGGACCGGCAGGTCGAAGAACGCGCGTAAGGCGTTGTGCACGACAGCGCCCAACGTGCTGTGCGCCCACGCACCGCCCCGGGGCGGCGTCGGCCGGTCGAGGTAGTTCATGCGAAAACGGCGCGGGCAGTCCACCCACGTCGCCAGGCGGGACGGGGTGACCTTGATGAGCTTGCGCGGCATGGCGTCGAACCCGAGTTGCACGGAAACAACCGTAGAGGGTCCCACCGACAATTCATGACGCGCCGTTGACGAACCCGTGCACAGAGTCCGCGACCAGCTGCACCGCGATGGCCGCGAGGAGGAGGCCGGCGATCTTGGCCAGGAGCGTGATGCCGCTGTCCTTGAGGATGCGGATCAGCAGGCCGGAGAAACGTAGGCACAGCCAGAGGATCAGGTGCACGACGATGATGGCGAGGGCCAGGGAGAAGTACTTGCCGAAGCCGTCCGCGTGCCTGACGAAGACGATCGTTGCCGCGATCGCGCCTGGGCCTGCGAGCAGCGGGGTGCCCAGTGGGACCAGTGCGACGTTGACGTCCTCGACCGCTTTGGGTTCCGTTGTGTCGCGGCCGGTCAGCAGGTCCAGGGCGATCAGAAGTAGGAGGAGGCCGCCCGCGCCTTGGACCGCTGGGATGCCGATGCCCAGGTAGGACAGGATCGCCTCGCCGCCTATCGCGAAGAGGCTGATCACGCCCAGGGAGACCAGGACTGCCTGTCGTGCGGCTCGTACTCGGGCTGGTCTCGGGCGGCGGCCTACGAGGCTCAGGAACACCGGCACGGTGCCGGGCGGGTCCATGATCACGACCAGCGTGATCGTGGCTTCGGCGAAAAGACGCACGTCAAACAGCACGGCGTCAGCCTGCCATGCCTTCCGGTTCGGGGATCTCCGCCCTTGGCGGGTTGTTATCGCCGTCGTTCTGGGTGCTGCTCGGCGCGTCCCGCGAGTTCTGTTTTCGGGGGTGTCAGCCCGTCACCACTGGTACGCCTGTTGCTCGGCGGGTGATCTCGTCCAGCATTTCCGGGGCGGTGGTTTCCTGGCCCAGGCCGATCGTCTTGTTGGTGCCGTGGTAGTCGCTCGAGCCGGTGGTTATCAGGTCCAGTTCGTCCGCCAAGGTGCGCAAGCGTTTGCGGGCGTCCTCGTCGTGGTCGGGGTGGTTCACCTCCACGCCGCCCAGGCCCAGGCCGGCCAGTTCCTTGATGACGTCCGCGGTGACCGTTGGGCCTCGGTGGGAGGCGAAGGCGTGGGCCAGGACCGTCACGCCGCCTGCTGCGGCGATCATCTCGATCGAGTCCTCGATCGGGGTGCGGGAGCTGGGTAGGTAGTACCTGCCCCGGTCGTTGAGGAACCTGGCGAACGCCTCGTCCACCGACGACACGACGCCGGCTCGCACCAGGGCCATCGCCAGGTGGGGGCGGCCTGCTGTCGCCTCTTCCGGCACTGCTGCCAGCAGGCTTTCCGAGTCGATGGGGAAGCCGTCGGCGGCCATGCGGTCGGCGATCTTGGTGAGTCTTTCTCGGCGTTCGGCTCTCGCGCGGGCGTACTCGCGCACCACGGCTTCCGCGTCGGGATCGAACAGGTACGCCAGCAGGTGCACCGTGCAGTGGCCGCCTCGGCCGTCGGCGCTGACGCACGACAGCTCGGTGCCGCGGACCAGGCGCAGGCCAGGCGGCAGAGCCGCCTGTGCCTCCGCCCACCCCGCGGTGGTGTCGTGGTCGGTGATGGCGAACGCGTCGAGTCCGGCGGCGGCCGCGTTCGCGACCAGTTCGGCCGGCGAGTCGGTGCCGTCCGAGGCCGTTGAGTGGGTGTGCAGATCGATCCTCACGCCACCTATTGAACGCGAGACACCCGATCAGCCGACCAGTGGCCTGCGCCTTGCCTTGCGCTGGGCCTGGATCATCGAGAAGCGCTTGGCCTGAGCTTCCTTGTCACCGAACACCAGCTCGGAGATGGCGTCGTAGACCTGCTCGGCCTTGGGCAGGTACTCGAGCCGGTTCAGCGCCTGGATCTGACCGGCCGACTCGACGATCATCGTGCCGTAGCCGAGGATGCGGCCCATGAGCGGACGCTCGTAGGTGAGGTCGGTGACCTTGCCGATCGGCATCATCAACACTTTCGTGGTGATGATGCCGGTCGTCATCATCATGCGTTTGTCCGTCACCACGATCCGCTCGACCCACCACGACAGCACCGCGTAGGTGAAGCGCAGCAGGACGAACAGGGCCGCGTACCAGAGCACGTTCTGGATGAGCCACATCGCAGGCGGCAACAGGTAGGACACCATCACGGCGACCGCGAGCAACGCGACCGTCTCGAAGATGTCCCAGGCGAGGCATGCCCAGTGCATGCGCACCCGGATGACCCGACGTTCAGTGTCAAGCAGGTACTCGTCTGAATCGCGTGGCGCGAACATGCTGTGACGGTACCCGGCTCAGGTGTTGAATACCGAGCGCACGAACGTGATCACCGCTTCTGCCGCGTCCTTCAGTGTGTTGAGGATGGATGTCACTAGCGCTGCTGACTGGACGGGTTGGGTGACGAGGAAGAAGACCAACAACGCCGCGCCAGACAGAATCAGGACCTTCTTGACTTTCACCGGGCGTTACTCCGTGTCCGTGTGTGGGGTTGCTGAACTTGTTCTTGAAAATGGTTGTACCGCACCATGCGGCCGAACGGGAGGCTAGTACTGCTCTTGGGGCAAGGACCGGGCCCGAGAGGCGAATCCGGCTACGCTTCGTGTTCATGGGCCCTGGGCTGGAACACCGCGAGCCGACGATCAGATGTGTCGGCGCGGTGGTGCACGACGCGATGGGTCGGCTGCTGCTGGTCCGCAGAGCCAACGATCCCGGCCGTGGGCAGTGGTCTCTGCCCGGTGGCCGCGTGGAGCCCGGCGAGAGCGACGCTTCCGCCGTCGCACGCGAGCTCCAGGAGGAGACCGGCCTCGAGGTACGGGTCGGTTCCTTGGTCGGAAGCGTACAGCGGGGGCCGTTCTTGATCTTCGACTACGCCGCCGAGGCGGTCGGCGGCCTGCTCCAGGCGGGTGACGACGCGGCCGACGCGGCCTGGGTGGACCAGGCGGAGTTCACCCGCATGGCCGAAGGCGACGAGCTGGTGGCGCAACTGGCGGAGACCCTCGCCGGCTGGCAGGCCCTCCCCCGCGCCTGATGTCCCCAGGGTGCCCTTCAGGACGGTCAACCTGAATCCACCGATGATCTTCCCTGGGGCCTGCCCGCCCGCAAGGCCCGGCGACCGAGGCCCGCTTTGCAGGCGAGGCCCGCTTGATGTCTTGAGGGTGCCCTTCAGGGCGTTGAACGTCCTAAGGGTGCCCCTCAGGACATCGCCGCTGTCCCCCAAGCGTCCCTCACGGCGCGCCACCCGCAGGGTGGGCGGCACACCCGCGGGGTGGGCGCCGGGCGCTGCGCCCGCGCCGCCCGCGCAGCGGGCCTGACCAGGCCCAACCGTCACGAGACGAGACACCACGGCAAGATCATCGGTCGATCGAGGGTCAACGTCCCAAGGGTGCCCTTCAGGGCATCCAGGGCCGGGGGATCAGGCCAGCCAGTGCATGCGTTCGCCGTGCCATGAGGTCTGGGCCAGCGGGGTCGTCTGTTCCTCGCCGGCCACCA
>Ga0307512_10006592_pt1 | contig 11725 bp, 16 predicted proteins | sample 14_EM_MG_FD_200267 | JGI IMG/M metagenome (GOLD analysis project Ga0307512, IMG submission 200267) | Populus trichocarpa ectomycorrhiza microbial communities from riparian zone in the Pacific Northwest, United States - 14_EM | ecosystem: Host-associated > Plants > Roots > Unclassified | place... | reverse complement strand
GTAGATTTCTCTTTTGATCCTTCACGAAAATCAAATCCCTAATCATGATCTGGTTCTAGGTTTTTCCTTTCTTTTTTCTTTTTTGGCAGCTCGCTTGTTTGTGATTTTCTTGAAAATATTTTGGTCACAGGCAGATCTAGAGCTACAGTCGGTGGTATTTGTGCAATTGGTTTACAAAACGGCGCGTTTAAGATGTCTTCTCTCAGTCGAGAGCTTGTTTTCCTGATCTTGCAGTTCCTTGATGAGGAAAAGTTCAAAGAGACTGTTCATAAGTAAGATTATTTTTTTTTTTACAATTATTGCTAATTTTTTCTATTAGTGATAACTGATTAGTTGTTAATTTTTGGTGGAAATGTAATGTGAAAATGAAATAAAAATAGGCTTGAGCAGGAATCTGGATTTTTCTTTAACATGAAGTATTTTGAGGATGAGGTGCATAATGGAAATTGGGACGAGGTGGAGAAATACCTATCTGGTTTCACTAAAGTGGATGATAATCGATATTCAATGAAAATATTTTTCGAGATAAGGAAGCAAAAGTATCTCGAAGCTTTGGATAAGTAAGCTTGCAATTCTTTGGGTTTTAACTCTTTAAGCTTATGAGGTATTGTTTGTGTAGTGATGGTTTCGGTATGTTTTGAAATTTTATAGGCATGATCGGTCCATGGCAGTTGAAATATTGGTGAAGGATTTGAAAGTGTTTTCCACATTCAACGAGGAGCTTTTCAAGGAAATCACTCAACTACTGACATTGGAGAATTTTAGGTAGATGCGTGTTAAAGTAATCGAATTCAAATTCTTTAGTGTCAAAGTAAGCATAGCAAGTATGCTCAGTTTTGCTTTGTTGTATACAGGGAGAATGAGCAACTCTCCAAATATGGAGATACCAAGTCGGCGAGAGCAATCATGTTGGTGGAACTGAAGAAGCTTATCGAAGCAAATCCCTTGTTTCGTGACAAATTGCAGTTTCCTAACCTTAAGAATTCAAGGCTACGAACTCTCATTAACCAAAGGTAATTCATATACGGATAAATGTATATATGATCCCATTCTATTACCATTGTTTTGGCTTGAAATAACTTGCGGCTTGGCAGGTGTTGTTACCTGGAAAAATATTCTTAAATGATATTTTTGTTTATTAAGTGTTATGTAGAACATTTGCATTTCCAGCATTAATTGATGAGCTTCTATCATGTAATCTGTGTTTGAGCTGTTCCATTATTGAGAGAATCGCAATGAAACTTTTCATCATTTGATATGTCTGTCTCTAAACTATAGGCTTGAAAATCTTGGAGTAGGATATGATCTAATTAGTTTATATATTTGTGGAATGTATCCTGACATTACTACTTCATGTTTTCTTCTCTTTCTTTAATTTATAGAAATATATGGCTTTAGTTGGCATGTATAACATCTGTAAACTTTGGCATGGTTGCAAACAGAGAATTTAGTTTGCTATGTAAATTACAGCTTGAATTGGCAGCACCAACTTTGTAAAAACCCAAGGTCAAACCCAGATATAAAGACTCTTTTTGTTGATCATTCATGTGGACAACCAAATGGTGCTCGGGCTCCATCACCTGCAAACAATCCATTGCTTGGCTCCTTACCAAAAGCTGGAGGGTTTCCTCCATTGGGTGCACATGGGGTGGGTCATCAGCTTGGTTGGTTTTATTTTCTCTCTCTCTCTCTCTCTCTCTCTCTCTCTCTTCTCTAGTGATGCATGCTTATCCTTGTGTGGTTGAACTTTTATATTCAGCCATTTCAACCTGCACCAGCACCAGTCCCAGCACCTCTTGCAGGTTGGATGTCCACTCCTTCCACAGTAACTCATTCTGCAGTCTCTGGAGGAGGAGCCATTGGTCTTGGTGCTCCATCAATCCCAGGTATTACTTTCCTTCAATTTGCTATAGATGCTTCCGCAAACCATCTTATTGTGTTTGTGAGCATACATGGTTCCCTTTTTAATAATATATGCATTTTGGTGCCTTGCATAGCTGCTCTGAAGCATCCACGAACTCCTCCAACTAACCTTTCCGTAGATTACCCTTCAGGAGATTCTGACCATGTTGCTAAAAGAGTAAGGCCCATGGGGATTTCTGATGAGGTAGTCTGGTTTTCATGTCATTCGTATCATACTCTTTATGCAAATATGAATGTAGCCAGTAACTTCTATACTCCTGTCATTATGTCTATGTTATTCCCTTCCAAACTGCCGTGTTGATTGTCATCTATGCAGGTAAATTTGCCGGTTAATGTGTTGCCAGTATCATTTCCAGGGCATGGTCATGGTCATGGCCATGGTCAGGCTTTTAATGCACCGGATGACTTGCCAAAGGTCGTTGCACGGACTCTGAATCAGGGATCATCTCCTATGAGCATGGATTTCCATCCTCTTCAACTGACTCTTCTTCTAGGTCTGCTTGATTTTTCAGTCTTTCATTTGGTTGGTTCCGTGGCTTTGGCTTATTTGCTTCCTTAAGCATTAATCTAGATTATACCCTGGTCTGGCTATTGAATATTTTTAATATGTTGCTACAGTTGGCACCAATGTTGGGGACATTGGGCTGTGGGAAGTTGGTTCTAGGGAGCGACTGGTTTTAAGAATCTTCAAAGTTTGGGATCTGAATGCTTGTTCGATGCCTCTTCAGGTTTGTTCTTTATTCTTTTTTATACCTATGGCACTGAATATAATGTGTGCTACATGCTGGATGTGATGTAGAACAGTTGAGAAATATAAACAAGCTGTAGAGGTCTTCTATGGGTTTCTCGAATCCGAAAATAGAAGAACACCTAGAGATCCACTAGGTAAAACAAATAAATCTGTAAAGTTTTGATGTTCTTTTTTTTTTTATCAAATGGCAGACCCCAAAACTAATGTTTAGGTGCTTTTAAATAGGCACCAAACCCTAATTGAATCCAATAAAGTAGGAAACTCCAATATTTTCCTAGATAACAATATAATAAGAATAAAAATAACTAAAGAAAATTACTATCTAACTAAACTAAATAAATAATTCTCCATCATGACTGAAATTGAACTGTCTTTTTTTGGGGAAATTTAGGCAGCTTTAGCCAAAGATCCTGGTGTCTCGGTTAACCGTGTAATTTGGAGTCCGGATGGTTCCTTATTTGGTAAGCTAAAATCTATTACACTGCATGGCTGGATTAGGAATATACGTAAGATTTTGGGGGTAAAAAGGCACTTACTGATTTCTCATCTCTGTTCAACAACAGGAGTTGCATACTCAAGGCATATTGTACAAATATATTCTTATCATGGGAATGATGAAGTGCGTCAGCATCTGGAGGTACATAACCTCAAGTTACACCAGTATCAAGCTTGTTATTCTTTGTTGCTCGGGTGTTTGATTTTACTTGATATAAAATGACTCAAATTTTCCCTTGTAGATTGATGCTCATGTTGGTGGAGTTAATGATCTTGCATTCTCCACTCCGAATAAGCAACTCTGTGTAATAACCTGTGGTGATGACAAAACCATTAAGGTAGGGTTTAATGTTACTTTTTGGCTTTTAGAATAAAAAGCATCAAGGGCTATTTCTTCAGACATGAAAAGTTGCCCATTGTTCTTTTCTTTTTCCTATTATTAGGTGTGGGATGCTTCCACTGGTGCAAAACTGTATACTTTTGAAGGTCATGAGGCTCCTGTTTATTCCATTTGCCCGCATTATAAGGAAAACATTCAGGTGACATGTCCATTTTGTGAACATTGTTGTTTATCCTGTAGCATACTTTTGAGTTCATCATGTTTGTTTTCTCCTTCCACCAATCAATCATTTCTGGTCTTCCATGTTGCTTGACTTTCCTTCTGTGCTCAGTTTATATTTTCAACAGCACTGGATGGAAAGATAAAAGCATGGTTATATGACAATTTGGGATCTCGAGTTGATTATGAGGCTCCTGGTCGCTGGTGCACAACCATGGCTTACAGTGCTGATGGTACAAGGTCAGCATAATTGACTCATTGCTCAACAATCTCCTTTTTCTCTGTATTTGTGCATGGTTGAAATAATAATAATCTTCTCACTTGTTGTCTTTGGGTTTTCGGATGGAAACTGCAGGCTATTTTCTTGCGGTACAAGTAAAGATGGGGATTCATTTATTGTTGAATGGAATGAAAGTGAAGGTGCTGTGAAAAGAACCTATCTTGGATTTAGAAAACAATCTTGGGGTGTCGTGCAATTTGATACCACAAAGAATCGTTTTTTGGCTGCTGGTGATGATTTCTCCATCAAGTTCTGGGATATGGACAGTGTTCAACTTCTGACAACAATTGATGCTGATGGAGGTCTCCCAGTGAGTTCATTATATGCTAGTAAACTGTAACGTATTGTTTTGAGGGTTGTAGTTGCTTACTTTGGCTTTAACAATTCTTAGGCGAGCCCACGTATCCGCTTCAACAAGGATGGCACTCTTTTGGCTGTTTCTGCGAATGATAATGGGATTAAAATATTGGCAAATACAGATGGCATTAGGTTGTTGCGTACATTTGAAAATCTTTCTTTCGATGCCTCACGAACATCTGAATCCATTGCGAAGGTAACTTTGTCAATAATTAGTGCGTATGTTACATTGCCCTGGTTGTAATTAACTAGTATCTAACAGTGGGTTTCTTGTGCAGCCTACTGTTAACCCAATCTCAGCTGCAGCGGTGGCGGCAGCAGCAGCTGCTGCAACCAGCACTGGTCTTGCAGACAGGAGTGCCTCTGTGGTTGCCATTGCTGGAATGGTTCGTTGGACATGCTTGTTCATTTACAGTAGCATCCGAATTTTATGCTCAAGTAACTTGCATATTAATTACCCTTCAATCACACAACTCATTATTGTAACATGGTTTCTCTTACTATAAGAGGACTGAACTAGAGACTAGGAGCATGCACTTAGTTTTCCATGATTTTTTTTTAACAATCTTCATTTTCCATGGTAGCACCAAAAGAATCTGTCATAATTTCTAGTAACAAGCAAATTTCTCTTGGTAGAATGGAGATGCCAGGAACTTGGGAGATGTGAAACCTCGATTAACTGAAGAATCCAATGATAAATCAAAGATATGGAAGCTCACTGAAATCAATGAACCATCTCAATGCCGGTCCTTGAGGCTCCCTGAAAACTTGAGAGTAACCAAGGTATGGAAATTTTTCTCTGAGGGCATCTGAAATACTTTCCGGTCAATTATCCTTTTTGTCTTGCTTGGTCAATATCATTGCAATTCTGACAAACTAGGCTGCACTGTTTTCCTTTGGACAATATACTGATGTTACAGGTCTTCTAAATGCTCCATGATTTAATTTATGCCAACTATTAAACATTTTATTAAAGCTTTAAATCACTGAAGCTTCAGAGGCATGATGATCTTATTTGAGATCATATTCCTTTCCATACTCTGACCTTGTTATTCAACTTCACTTTGATTCCTTAATACTCATATGTTTAACTTTGCAGGATTACCTACCACTGCTAATTTTTGAAATTTAAGCATTTTTTTTGTTAGTAAAATCCTGCTAACAGTTCTTTACTCTTAATTATTTCAAGAAATTTGACAATAATGTAGATATAGATGAAGTTTAACCACAGCCACGTACAGTAAGAGGGTGTAAGAGTTAAAATGTTATGAAATACTACTGGAGGAAAGCAACATATTGGGACTACTTTTGAAGATGCATGTGCCAGCTTTAGTTACCATAACTCTAGAGTGGCAACTAGTCTCATCATGCTAACTTCATGCGAGTAATGCATTTTGAATATGCTGAACTACATGTAAATTTTTTCCTGTCCCATAAAAATTTATTATGTTATTAGTGGATAGAAATTCCAGATATGTTCAATATATTGCCAACAGTGATGGGATGTCCAAACATAAGAGTGTAAGTTGGCTGTGGCATACATTAACGAGCATCTGTCAGTATTTCTGTGATTTGAAATGGTCATCTTGATTTAAGTATATTGTCCTTTGGAGGGAATAAAAAAAAAAAGACTGGGGCATTTATAACTTGTTTTGTTAAACAGTTCATGGAAAGAGGGCTATTTTTTTACCCTTCAAATTAGTAATTTTATTAGGGTGAAATGCAAAACAGTTACAAATAGCTACCACTGAGCATATGACAAGAAGAATTACTGAATTAAGGAGTTACAGAGTGCTTTATCATTATATTTCTAAATGAATCCTGCTTAATGGCATCGACAGTGTATGATGGCTATCCATATGTGTTCTTGATTGAATTTTTTTATTTATTTGTGGACTGGAATATGATGCTTTATCAAGTTACTCATGAACTCCATCATGACTCCAACTTTTCTTTGTTTTATTCTGTTTCCAACAAGGACATGATCATCAGCTTTTTTTTTTATTATTATTATTATTGCAGATATCAAGGTTAATCTATACAAACTCTGGCAATGCCATTTTGGCATTAGCTTCAAATGCAATACACCTATTATGGAAATGGCAACGCAGTGATCGGAATGCTAGTGGCAAGGTAAAAGCACTTGCAAATCGGTTTTAATCAACCATCTGCACTTCTATTTTACTCAAATTTCTAAAATGAGTTCTGTTGTGTATTCAAATTGGTCCTTCATCCTGTAGGCAACTGCAGGTGTGTCACCTCAATTATGGCAACCATCAAGTGGGATTCTGATGACCAATGACAGCACTGACACTAACCCTGAAGAGGCTGTGCCCTGTTTTGCTTTGTCCAAAAATGATTCTTATGTTATGTCAGCATCCGGAGGAAAGATTTCCCTTTTCAATATGATGACATTTAAGGTAATTCAAGGATTGTTGGTTATGATGTGAAGTCAGTTTCATTCGACTAATCTCATTTTCTTTTGGTGAGTGCAGACGATGACAACTTTCATGCCACCACCTCCTGCAGCAACCTTTCTTGCTTTTCATCCTCAAGATAACAACATAATTGCTATTGGCATGGATGATTCCACAATTCAAATATATAATGTCCGCGTAGACGAGGTATGATGCTATAGACAGTTATTCCTCCTCTTATTGGTTAGAGCAGTATCAATTGTTATTTACTACTGTTCATTTATTGGTGAAGGTCAAGAGCAAGCTCAAAGGCCACTCTAAAAGAATAACTGGCCTTGCCTTTTCCCATGTGTTGAACATGCTAGTCTCATCAGGAGCAGATGCTCAGGTAATAATTGTCCAATTAGATGTCATGTGTGTTGTCACTGTGCTTTCATGTTTTAGTTTTCTCAATGGGATTTCACCTGTTAGATGCTCAGTCCTTGAGAAATATGCATCAATACTTGATTTTTGAAAATTTCAACATGTTTTAGCATAATTCTGCTTTGCTACTGTTGCAAGTGGGCATGCCAAAGAATTCTTGGTTTTTTCTTCTCTTTTTTATGCAAATGACAAGCGTATTTACTCCCTGCAGCATCTATTACTTTTTTCTACACAAGATTTTGCATTTCTCTGAACTTTGGTTCAAGCCCATAAAGTATTCCCCAAACCCCCCCCCCTCCCAAATCTTAACTCATTTCCCATGTAACTTGCTCTTTCTTCAGCTTTGTGTATGGAACTCTGATGGATGGGAAAAGCAGAAAGCAAGATTCTTGCAGGTCCCAGCTGGAAGGACACCAACAGCACAATCAGACACTCGTGTACAATTTCATCAGGACCAGATACATTTCCTGGTTGTGCATGAGACTCAGCTTGCCATATATGAAACCACAAAGCTAGAATGTGTAAAGCAGGTACTTTTGTCTCTTAAGTCGACTTTATTGTGGAACTAGCATGTTGTTGTCAGGTTGTCAGGTACTGAGTTGCTCTTCCTTTTTCCTGATTTAGTGGGTTCTACGTGAATCTTCTGCGCCAATCTCACATGCAGTGTTCTCCTGTGATAGTCATCTGGTATATGCCAGTTTCTTAGATGCAACTGTCTGTGTATTTAGTGCTATGAATCTCAGATTACGTTGTCGTATCAATCCTTGTACGTATCTTTCCCCTAATGTCAGGTAATTATCTTGCAGCATTCATCGGTGTAAGTCTTTTTAGATTTATCTCCAGCATTACTCAGTTGACATATGGTGCTATTGTGTTTATGTGGAACAATTCCCTATGTGCAGCTTCCAGCAAGCATTCTAATATACTATTGCAAATATGTGATAACTTAAATGAATGGTGGCTTGCCTGTTACGTGTTTTTTGATTATCACTTTCTAAGGCATCCAATGGTTCATTTTGTGTTAAGCTTTGGGTTAACTTTCTCCTCCACCTATCTCTGAATTCCTTTTCATGGTTCTCCAAGATAATTTATTCCTGCCTTTTTTCGTATGACTTTCTTGGTAGAATGATAGGATCACATTGTTGTATTGTTCTGAGAAGAAGTTAAATGGTCAAAAGAGTCGACCATCTTGGAAAAGTCATGAGTAAATCTTCATATCTGGTGACATCTGTTACTGCACTTTAAAGTGCATTTAAAACTTAAAAAGAAAAACAGATGGTCCTTGAACATAAATTGTGATCTCTTGCTCTAATAATAGTAATACCATGTAACCAGGAATGAGTTTCCAAATATGCTTAAATGTTTTTGTTCTTGTTGATCTATAATCATTCACAGGATTCTGCTTTTACAAGTCAATTCCATTTTATTACTTATTTATGCATCATAAATTCCTAGCCCATAACTTGTTTGCTTTGGACTCTACCTCCTGTTTATGCAATGCACATCCTGATTTTGACAGTTTGCTAGCTGAAGTATAATTCTCTACCTTCTTTATATGTAATAGCCACGTTATTTGACCCCCATTATTTCATATATGCAGTTCAAATGTCCACCCACTAGTGATCGCTGCACACCCACAAGAACCAAATCAGTTTGCATTGGGACTATCAGATGGTGGGGTTCATGTCTTTGAGCCTCTTGAATCTGAAGGAAAATGGGGTGTGCCTCCACCTGCTGAGAATGGGTCAGCAAGTAGTGTGCCAGCTACTCCTTCAGTTGGACCATCAGGTTCAGATCAAGCTCAGAGATGATCAATGACTGCCAGAGCACAAGTTCTTTTACATGCTTGGCTTGCTGGCCCATTCCTAAATTAGGTTCGTACTCTTTCCGAGACTTACTTTAATTCCATATCCAACCCAACAACCTGATCCTACTTCTGGCCATCTGAAAAACATGGCGCATTGAAGCATCTGGACATGAACACTATTTGATTATATTTCAGCTGATTGGTTGAACTCTAAATACAATCTTGCATAGTGTTAGTCGTGGACTTCTATTGATTGATTTGCATTTTCAGTAGTTCACTTTTTACCCCACACTATTCCTTCCTGGCTATAGTTATCTAACATTCTTCGTATTTAATTTGTTATGTGTTTATCCATTGTTATTGACATTAACAACATCAGTGTCTAGATCCGAGAGTTTCTGACTTTGTTCTCCCTCTTCATTCTTATTTTCTTGATTTCTTCCTTTGTGCAGTATGAGGTTCAATGATACGTAACCTACTCAAGGAACGAGTTGCAAAAGATGTAGATATAGCATGTTCTGTCTGATACTTCGTGAGGTAAATGCTGTAGTGGTAGTAGTATTTATAGTGATGCCTTTTGACCTTGAGCTAGAAATTTATTCAAGGAAGGGTTTTTTTTTTCTTTTTATAACTCTTGAATAGTCTAATATTTGTATTATTTTTTCTTCAAACATTGAAATTTCTTCATTGTTTTGTTTGTCATGGAGAATCTTTTCCTCAACCCAGTCTTTCGACTGTTGATAAGAATCTATGGAGTGGATTCCCAACCATTACTACCACTCACAATATCAGACCATAAAGCCTCATGTTTAAATGAATTATTATCTTCATAAATCATAGAAGTGTTGAAGCAAGTATTGGTACCCAACATGATAACACAAACAAGAATAAATCTTCCTACATCAGCATCCCAACAAATCCAAATTCAACAAATCCAAATGCAACCGTGACATAGGGAAATCAAAATTATACAAGAAGTCTAGAAACACTATTTTATATTTTTATCTAACTCGAGTTTCAACTAAATCAAAAGAGTCATTTTCTCCATTCTAAATAGTTTGTAGGATCATTTAAAACCTCTAACATCTGATAAACGTAGAAAAATAAACATAGAAAAATGTATAGAGGAAGACAAACTAATGTGGATCAACCCACGAACACTAAGGATTTAGTACACTAAAGACTTATTACATGTTTCAAATGGATCAATTATAAGGTCTAAAGCAAAGGTATTGAAAAAACATTAAATGAGTTGATTGTGTAAGTTTCGATCAAGGCTGAACTTGGGGATCCATTGAAGCATCAAGAAGAGGTCTTAGTACATTTAATATATGTATAAGAGGGGCCCACTCCATCTTTATTTTGGTCAAGAAGTTTCGACAACAATACTGTCAATTTTGTAACAGTTTCGACCAGTCTTGTTTTATGATGTTTCCATGTGTTTTGTGGATTTCTAACTAGTTTTAGATTTTTTATTATGTGTGGGATCATTAATTATTTCCTTTAAAATATTGCAGTAAAGTTTCCTTGGGATGCAAGGAGAATAATTCAACAACTTAATTGTGTTTCATAGTATTGGAAGGGTACCAAGAGGTGACAATGAGGAGCATTAAAGGCAACATCATTTTCCTTCTAAAAAAAAGATAAATACAAAACTGAGATCAGAATCCTATTCTAACTTGAAAACCAAAGGGCTTCTCTTTTAATTCCTAAGATTATTGGCCAATATTATAGGCTATAAATAAGTCTTGTATTAGACTTACAATATTTTCTTTCCTTCTTATCTTCTATGGCAAAACAAAACTTAGAATTATAGGCTTTATTTTTATTATGTTAGCTATAGCCCAATGTTTGTTTGAGCTTAATTAATACTTTATTTTCAGCTAGGATCCAAGACTTGTTTTGATCGGGGTTCAGGCTTACTAGTAAAGATTTTGAGTTAGTTTTTGTAAGTGGGTCAATTCAGTCCACAAAGGTAGATCCATTAGGGTTAATTTTTCATAACTATTTAAACACATGTAAGCCTAATTTTTGGCACTTTTTGAGCAATAATACTTTTAAAATTTTCAGTTTAATGTGCAAGAGAGATTCTTGTATTTTTTGGTCCTTGAACAAACTAAATCTGACTTATCAAAGATTAACTGGCTTCTTAGTGTCATTCGACTTCATTCCAATAGTGTTGGTTCCTTAGGACAAGTTTTCATTGTGTCACACTCCTATCAGACCTCTTTTGACTTTCCAGGATCAAATCTCAATCTTGATTGTGGGTTGCGTGACCACATGATCACGAGGTTCGCATCACAAATAACAACACAAAGATTACCTCGACTTGCCCCCTTACGAGGAGCCTGATTTTGTTTTCTTCTTGTAAGAACCTGTTGAACCCTTTTTTTTTTTTTTTTTCTCAAGAGAGTCTTTAGCCTTACTTGCTAGCTGATTAACATTTTCCTTGCTGATGGATTTCAAAGGAGATTGAGGAGAAGGACTCATTGAAACCAAAAACATAGACTCTTAATCAATACACTCCTCATCCATATCACCTTTCCTAACATCAATATCAATCTCCTTCTTATGCCCATTGAACTCAGTTAAAGCTGAATGAGCCTATATAGATTTTCCATTAATGGTCTCACAAGTAGCTATATTGGAGTCGAAAATCCTTTGATCTAAAACAGTACATGCACCCTCTTCTCCTGCACTATATTTCCTTGTA
>Ga0307512_10006590_pt1 | contig 11727 bp, 22 predicted proteins | sample 14_EM_MG_FD_200267 | JGI IMG/M metagenome (GOLD analysis project Ga0307512, IMG submission 200267) | Populus trichocarpa ectomycorrhiza microbial communities from riparian zone in the Pacific Northwest, United States - 14_EM | ecosystem: Host-associated > Plants > Roots > Unclassified | place... | reverse complement strand
CCGACCTCGTGAGTCAAAAATCCAGTCTTTCGTTATGGATACATCGCACATGGCACTTGTGGTTTAGGATTTTGGTACGAAACCGCTATCTACAACGTAAAAACGCAAGCCAAGCATTGCCGCTAAATAGTAAACCCGACTGGCAGGAAAAAGGGGGACAGCATTAGCAAGTCTTGTCAAGCGCCATTGGGCATGAAAGGCATCCTGTGACCTTGAGCAGCGCTTTGTCGGTTAGCAGCAGTGTTAAGCCTCGGGGCCGAAGGAAGAGGTATGAACCTCTGGGGTGCATTCGTCGGGGTCATTGGGACAGATCGTTGAGCAGATAGATCGTCGGGAGGCATCATGTGCGGGGAGACAGGGGGTACAGGCTTAATAACAGAGACCGGAGGCGGAAGCATTGCAGACGAGCGTGAAATTTCCACGGGGTGGCGTCGTGGGGTTGGAGGGGGTGGCATAACCTTGCGATGTTTATGTGTGTGGTAAGTGTGAGTATGGCTATATCCATGGTGGTGAGCATGGTGGACTTGTTGTTGTGGAAGTGGGGGTAGTTGATCTGGGCGAAGCATCGTTCGTGTTTGGTCGCGAGAGACCACCGTCTGTTGCCTTGGCTGTGATGTTCCAGGCGGATTGTATGTGTACTTCCTATAAACCGAAGTGAGCTGACGCCGTGACAGTCTTGGCGGACAAACTTTTTAAAGCGGCTAGACCCTGGTCGCTCGTCGAGTGGTATTGTGTCATTTTGGTAACCGTCATCCGAACGCGAAAGGTCAGGTTCTTGGTGATCTAGGGGAAACGTCAATCGGTCCGGACGAACGGGAGTGCTCATCCTTGGTGGACTTGAGAACGAATTTCTACTGGTAACTTGTTTGTATAAAAAAAAGGGGAACCTACCGAACTGACTCACCCATGATAATCAACCCTAGGCCGTTTTGTGGGCCTGCTAGGGTCCCTGGGGTCGTTATTGCCAAAATATTCGATTTGGTTGCGCATATATTCGTTCTCTTGTTCAAGTCGCTCGTTTATACTAAATAGTTCGCTAAGCGGTTGGGCTTAGTTTGCCCTGATTACCCGCACCTGCGAAGAGCAATCAGTTCTGCTCGTTCTTTCTTACATTGCTCTATAATAGAACGCTGCTTGTGAATCTTTTCTCTGTAGTATTTGATGAGCGACCCCATTGTCGCTTGCTGGAACTGTACAAACATGATGAGAAACATCAACTTCTTCAATGGGGATGAACAAAGAACCTTGACAGAGTTTGCGAATGAATCTATTGCGTAAGGAAGTGACCTGAACCAGTCGCTTATTGGCGGTTCCATCTGCACAAGTCAGGAGCCAAACGAAAATGCGCGCAGTTCGCTGGTCATTACTGACCTCTCGCTGCAATGGTGCAAGGTTGATTGGTCTGTCTCCGCAGTGTGAGCAACTTTGATCCGCATCTTCGAGGCCGTTGGAAATCAAGGCCGGTCCAAAAAAGGATCGGTTATCTATGTACCCACTGATATGACTGTTGCACAGAATATGGCCGCACTCCGTAATCCAGAACGGGACCAACGGCGGCCCGCCACTGTCTGGAACGAATCTCAGGTGGCATTTCGCGCAAGTTACGGCCTCCCAAAAGTCATAAACGGTGTCGCCCGCGATTGATGATGAAGCCATAGATGGACGGGGGAGGCAAGTTGACTTGATCGAGCGTTCACACGTGACGGAGACCGGCCGTTTCTTCTTTACCGTCATCATCCTCCGTCGTCGTAACCCTTTTCCCTCGTCGGTAGCGCATGCGATAGAGTGTGACCTCTCAGACGGATACACATGGACCTCCCCAATAATCCCGCGGATGGCCTGGTTACTTCAAGAGACTGGACTCTGGAGCGCTTACTCGAGTTGGGACCAAGATTCAAAACCGTCGACAGGATTTCAATAGATTCTGGGACGCCGGAGCAGATCGCGTCAAGAATCAAGGATTGCGAGCAGCGTTGTGTCCCGCTCGTGGCACAAGACTTGCACCTTCACCCCGATTGGCCGGACTTCTTTACCCCACAATGGCTGGAGACTCATTACGGATCGCAAAGCGCGTGCATCCCAACATTTTTATTTCAAACCACAAGTATTAATCCCTCGTGTTTCAGTGGTTGAAGTTCGCAATGTCCACGGCGAAAGGCTGGATAGGGAATCCTCCATCACGGAGCTCATCGATAGCTTGCGTGATGCCCCACGGTTCGCACAACCAGAAGGTATGGTACATCTCCCTTACACCTGTGGTTTCAACCAACTTTTTTTCCAGAACGCGAGCGCCTGTACGGCAAGGATATGCACTGTCCAGCAGAGTGGAAAAACTGGATCAAGGCTTCTGGTGTTCTGCCCGATGTGGTCATACCAGGAGCTACCGGGGATGTTCTTCTAGAGACCGTGGAAACCCTGATGGGTTACTTGGGGGTTTCTGACACGTGTATGCATAGTCTTCGCAGTCTGTCTATAGGGCGCTAACATATTTCCAGTCACGCCGCTGCATAAGGACCCTTGCGCGTCTTATGGGCAAAATGTCATGTGCTGCACTGAAGACGGGGGCTCATCGTTCTGGTTTATGACAAGTCCGTCAGATTGTGGTACTGTCACGGACTATTTTCGAAGCCTCGGCCACGAACTGGACTGGGAGGATCACGTTGCCACCGTTAAAGAGCTTGCAGATGCTCCATTTGATGTATATATCTTGGAACAAAAACTGGGGGATCTCGTTCTTGTCCCACCACGGAGGTACGTGACCAGATCACCTCAACCTGACTTACACGTAAAAATCGGCGCCATTTAGTTTTCACCAGGTCGTCAATGCTGGGGGGATAACGATCAAAATCTCCTGGTCACGAATGTCAATACGAAGTCTTGAGATCGCGTTGTACCACGAACTACCGGCCTATAGAAGGTATGTTGTTTCGGTTGTCCTTAGATCCTCCGTTGAACCAAAATTATCAAGAGTCTGTCGGCCCGAGATCTACCGCGTCAAGCGGACGATTTATGACACACTCATCCAACGAACCACCGCACTGGGAACTCTGCTAAATGATACTCCGGACTCTACATTCGATTCTGTAAACCCGCTCTGTAAGGAGGTCGCTCGGCTGATTGATCTTCTCGACGATGTGCTTGAACAAGAGTATTCCACTCAGCACCGCAGGCTGCGACAAGTCACGAACATTTTTGCTCCTGGCGGTGATGAGCACGCATGCGACTTCTGTGGTGCAGATATCTTCCTGTCTTTTTTCCAGTGTGACTCGTGTTCCCTCGGAGGTGGCTCTGGGGACCAGATTTCCCTCTGCCCTACTTGTGTCGTCGAGGGCAGGATGTGCAAGTGCAGGAGTATGGAACCAGTACAAGGTGGCAGCTTCAGGGACCTTCTCCGAAGTCGCAACAATGCCATGCACAAACTTCGCGACGCTCATGAAGCCAAGTTCTATGAGGAAGAACCTGAGGTACTTTCTGACCAGTGGGTAACGATCATCTCACAATGACCGGCCAAAATTCAATACCGCCCCTTCCCCAGGCATCTGATCGAAAGCGTGAGAACTACCTTCCACGCTGCTTGGCTTTTAATGGAAAAGAGACGCGATATTTTGAACACTCAAGTATGTTTCGTTTTCCTTAGGTCAACAACAGTCATAATTTTTGACCACCTTACAGAAGACAACAAGGATATGTACAATCGCTCGCAAAAATACGAAGTCTCACGTTGTGGACGGCTGGGCGATAATCATGTGTAAGGTGTGTCACTCCGGGAGATGCTTCGCCCACGTCTTGGAAGCTGGTATCCACTCCTCCGAGGCCCTCATGACCGTCGAACTCGACAAGACCTACGGGAGATGGCATTCGATTCATACAAACCGCCGGGAAAGTTACGAAGGAGCGATTCCCCGTTTACTTTGGGCTACGAAGATGGGTGCAAAGACCCCGATTGACCATCGGCTGGTGTACTTCGCACGAATCTTCCAGACTCCCCGACCGCTGAGCAAGCAGGTCACGTTTGGATTCTATGATAAGAAGCTACCCGATCCCGAGGAAGTAAGCCACCAGCTTGTTTGCATGGGATTTTCTAATCTGCTAACTGTACTTCACCAGGTTGACCAACTGGATCCTGTCTCAGTAATAGACCCTGATGCTACGAACTCCCGAAGCAGAGAGGAGACCCCGGTCCAACGTCATTCGCGTCGTCTCGAATCGGACTCTCCCGCAGCAGCCAGCCTGGGAGACGTCGCCTCGCGGAAGCGGAAACGCCCCTCAGAACCACCGAATCCAAACGATGGACCCGATCGTCCTTCTCAGCCCTCTCAACCCATAATGGACGACCGGACATCTAAGTCATCCAAGAGGCTGATAATGGACTGTGTCTTGATCACCACGTTACCACCGAGACTGCGCAAGAAACCCGCTCCTCCAGAAACATCTGGAGACGAGGATGGCCGTCCACAGACAAGGACCAAGACACGCGGTAGGGAGAAGCAGCGAGGGAAACGACGGGAAGCCGCCCCAACCCCAAGAGCTTGGGTTCGGGAGGACAAATCGATGCGCCCGCGGTCTAATTCGGTATCATCCATTCGATCCCCTCTGTTTGAGCCCGTGAGTACCAAGTCACTTTTATGTCAACGAATATTAAGTCTCCTTTAGGAGTCCCCCATGGTAGGGCCGGACGAAGTAGACGATTCCGACGACCAAATGCCCTTGTCATTTGTTTCCTACCGACAGAAGAGGGTTGGAAGCAAATCACCAACTTCCCCTGTCGTTCTTCCACCCTCATCAAGTACGTCACCCTCACCACAACCAGACAAACGCCCCTACTACACCGTCGTCAGCACTAGACGAAGATTACACCAGTCTCGAGTTCGTTCCGCCCCTCATCAACGTCAACTTGCGAAAACCCCAGCGTCGATATACCCCCGACAGGTTTTTCGCCCAGTTGCTGGACCTTCCCATTCACCCACAAAAGTTGGCCCTCCGAAACATAGGCTGCCGAAGCGACCAGAGCCAAAGCTTCGTCCCGCCACTGAGCTGCACCCTCCTCGGCCCCCACAGCCCCCGCCCGAATTGACTGCTTTGGAAGCTAGGATGGAGGCCAGGATGAATGCCCTTGCGGATGAAAACCAAAAGCTTAGAGATGATCTCCTGACCGTGAGGAGTGATTTTGCGGTTGCTAAGGATGACCTTTCCACTGCCCTGACACGCGTCAGTGCCACGGAACACGGCTTGCACGAGTTGGAGGCGCTGGATCCGAAATTCGAGGATATGAAGGAAGACTATGAGCGACTCTCGACATTGCTGAGGGGCGAACACCTGTTTGACTCAGAGAAATTCCGCACGGCTATCCAGACTGAGGTCAAGAGTAGCATCGGTTACTACTGGCCGTCGCTCAAGTCCGATATGAGGACCCAGCTTTGGAAGGAGTTCCCTGAACCGGTGAAAGACTACGTGGAGGGGGAGATAGGCAAAGTTGTAGACGAGGTGGTGATGATCAGATCAGACCTGGTGGCGCTTCAACAGAATTCGGCTACTGGCGGAGATGTCCAGAACGGAGACCCAGCGATGGCCGAACTCAGGCAGGCTATGGAACGGATTGAAAAGAAACAAGAGGAGTTAGAGGCAATATTGGAGGTAGGACGGGTCCAAGAGTTCGAGAGAGCCCCACGCGCTTCTACTTCCAGCGTTCCAAGACTAACACCCAACAACACCGGAAACAGTGCGTGACTACGATACAGCTGAGTGATTGGTCGATTGCCTCATCCCTCAATAGTGCTTCCTCCAAATTTACCGCAAAAGCCCCCTTCTCCTCGGCAGGATCGATTTCAACAGGGTCCTCACCGACGAGGTGCGCAGACGCCGCCGGCAACGTCCGACCAGAACTCATACCCCATTCACCAGGGTCCAGATGACGAGGTGAACGATTCGCTGCGGACTGGTCCTACTCAAGACCCACGTCGTAGTGCAGCCCCGTCACGATTACCCTCCACTCTTCTACCCACCTCCACTCGTTCATTTCATTCGGGTCCCATATTTTCTCAACCTGCAACCTTCCACGGTACACGTGAAGAGTTGTCCCCTTCGACATCGACTCCACCAACGCCCACTTTTCCTCAGCCTTTCCACGGAATGCATCCATCTCGCTTCGCTCAGTTAGAAACAAATACGTTTAGTCCTGCAATCAACAACTCTCCACCTCTCGCTCCCTCGGTCCTGACGAAACCGCCTGTTGGGATGCACCCTGAACGGTTCGCCTTTCTCACCGTTGACGGTCGACCCTCATCTGCCGTCATCCCAGCCCAACCCCCACCTCATACTAGCCTCAACAATTCGCAACAGTACCTACCTTCTGAGGAATCTTTGGTCTATCCTTTACGGTCGCCGCCGCCGTTCCCCTATGGGACGAATGTTACGGTTGGACCCATTCCCTCATCAAGTCGTGTTACACTTGACGACCTCGTTACTTCGCCCATACCTGGATTCCTCAATCTCGCCTCCTCCCCTGCGCCTTTCAACTCTAACAACCAACACACCTCTACCCACTCCCACAAGGGTCCAAATCAGAGTCCAAACCAGAACAGGAAAGGCAAGGTATTCCAGAAACGGAAAGCGTCCGAGGCCCTCTCCTCTCCCAAGCCCCAAAAGCTGCAGAAAAGGGGAAGAACTCGAAAGGGGAAACCTGGACATGGTAACAATAACACTGGTCGGCCTGAATCGTCGTGGGTCCAAGGCAAGGCGTCGAAGAAGAAGTGGAAAGGGGGAAAGGGTAAGGTGAATGGTCAACCCGGACCTTCGAACCCACGTCGTGACGGACCTGGCCACGATCCGGGACGTTCACACGGACTGAACCACGGATAGGGCCAGAACCCTGGCACCACGGACGACATACACGATCTCCGGTCCGTAGGGTGCCGCTTACGTCTTTGGACTTGCTTTGCCTTTGGATATTTGGTTCTGAGTTTTTTTGCGGCTGCTGGATTCTGTGACTGGAGTGCGCGCGCGTTTCCGTTGATTGTGTTCCTGTATCATTCCACAACTTTTCTGCGGACGGCTACCTATATATGTTACTTGTTCCCAACCCTGTTTTTCGGTTTGCACGCTTTCTGATCACTAATCCCTTTCGAACCCTTTCTGTATGTACGTTTTTCATCAAGCTATGACCACGCATGGATATGTTTTTATGGACATCTCGAAATCTATTCCCCCCAAAAAAGTCTAGATGAATCTTTGACCCACGAAGGCCCTCTCGAAAAAAAAAACAAGGACAGGTTACGCAAAAGAAATCGGTACACCCAAAACCAAGGTTATTAATCGGTGCATTAATCTATCGAGAGGACCAGGCGTAGAGAGCGAAGAGAAGAGGAAAGGAGAACATATACACAGAACTGAAGAGAGGCGAGGTGGCAGGAACAATTACAATAATCGCGATCGTGTACCGCGTTGGTTACCGGTACCGTTATTTGATGTTGGAGGTCGTTGCGTCGATTGGGGTATGATGTGTGTCTACTGAGCCAAGCAGGCGAGGGAGGGGGGATAAATGGGAAGTATAGGTGAGTAAGAAATCATGGCCAGACGGAGCGGAAAACGGAAAGAAAAAACATGTTGGGAACAACCACTACCCATCGTTTTGTAAGTTTGAAAATCTGACTGAGAATGAAAAAACCCAAAGCTCGAGAAAAAATACAAAGAAGACGTGTGGATACGTGGTGAATATGCGTGTGTATATACCGTCAGCCCTTCCTTCCCTGATCTGAATCAAAGGAGAGGGGGGAGTGCGGGTGAGGAAGGATAACATTAACGAGGTATAAGGATGGAGTGAGAGCAACTTGACTGTGAGCCTGTGGACAGGAGTGCCGTCGTGGTCCGCACGATGCGGGCGGAGACTTGCATACCGAAGCGGTGGACTTCACCCGAGGCAATAGATAGGGAGGACGCAAACGAGTGTGGAAGGAGCATCACCAGAGTGGCTCGACGAGAGCGCTCGTTGAAGCAGTGGAGGGAAATTGTGACGAGGGAAATCAAAGGAGAATCACGGGAAACGGAGAACGAAGGAGAGATCGAAAGCAAATGCGAAGGGGAAGAGTAGATGCAATGGAGAGAGGTTATGAACTATGTTTGTGATATGAGATATAACGAAGAATTTGGAGGAAGGGGCATAGATGGTAGGACAACAAGGGCATCACGAACACTTGCAAGTCAGGATCTTCCAAAGACTAAACTTTGGCGGTTCGCTCTCATCCTGCTCTGAAATTCCTCCGTTCTGTAGACCATTCGGACGATTCGCGACAAGCGGTGTTGGTGGGTTTTGGATCGTCGATACCATCGGTGACGCCCGATCATACGTTTGATTGGCAATGTATGATTCCTCCCCAATATCGTAACTGCTCTGTTGGCCCGGCGGCCTATTCGGTGTGATTGAAACGTTGACCTGAGCAACGCCGGAGAGAGGGGTGAGGTGCCCAGAGCCGCTCTGGTTGTTATTCGGCATAAGCGGGGTGCCTGGTGATTGAACCCTCTTGGATCCATGGCGGACCAGAGCAGGGGAGGGGGGAACCGGGGTACTTTGCGCGGGAACGTCGGTTCGTCGGGTTGGCTGGGTGTTCTGTACCTGTTGTAACGTTTGATTGTTCTGGCCCATGGCAGACTCCCACCCTCTCCCTCCTATAAACCACCGATTGAGCATGCGACAACGCGAGAAGCAAAAGTAGAAGGTATACCGTTAAGCAGATTCCAGTCATAAACTTGGTCATCAATATCACCGTTATTCTTCATCACCTTTGCAAACAGCTCTCGTAGAAAATCGTAATCAGGCGTCTCTTCAAACCCGAGCTTGCGCACGTAGTTCAAATAGATACTGAACTCCTCTGATGGGGTCGGAGGTAGGTCGGTCAGGGTCAAGGAGCGCCGTTCAGGCATGGAATGGAGACCTACCCGGGAAGCCTTCGCAGAGCTCCTTAATCGAAGTTGTCTGCTTCTTTTCGCCAATCTTCTCATACTTCTGTTTGTTCGTGGCGGCTTTCAAGCCTTGCCAAGGTAAACTGCCCCTTAGGAAATACAGAAAAACGTGTCCCAAGGATTCCAAATCATCTCGGCGAGATTGTTCTGTGAACATGACGTCAGCGTCGTAACGCCGCAGATCAAATAATGATGATCCTAACCCCGCCCCAGATGGGTGTTGATGCTCATGTATCGCGCCGTCCCGCTTAGACTCTTTCGCTCGCGATAGGGTATATGCTGTTTAGTCTTCGGGTCGCGGTATTGCTTGGCCATACCGAAATCGACCATGTGGATCACTTGGTGGGGAATATAATGAGCCAACGCTAAGCGGGGGTTGTGGGGGAGAGAGCACACACCATTGCTGCCCTTTGTTCCAGGCCGGCCAATTAAAAAGTTGTCGGGCTTGATGTCACGATAAATCAGATTCTTCTCGTGAATCGTTTGCACTCTCGAAATCTAAAAATGCGGTGGGGCCGGAGTTTAGAGGGTCACGTGAACCGGCGGGATCAAGAGAGAGCGGGAAACAGAAACGTTGTGAACGGGGGCGACGCGTACCATTTGCCTAGCAGCCATGCAGACGGTCTTGATGTGGAACTTCCTACCGCACATGTCGAACAGATCTTCGAGGCTAGGCCCTAAAAGGTCGATGACGAGAATGTTGTGCAAACCCTCTTGGCCAAAGTGGTAAATTTGAGGGATACCGGCTGTTTTAATGCATAACGGATGGTCACTTGGTATTCAATGAAAGACAGCATTGCACTGACGGCAACCAGCGAGTATACGATATGAACGACACTCATCTCTCAGCTGGGGAGCTTCGGCCTTTCGAGGTTCCTGTATGGGGATTGGGTCAGGACGGTGAACGGCACCAAGGCAAATGTAGACCGACAAATTTGATGGCAACGGTCTGGGAGTTGAGAAGGTTCGTCCCTGTGTTAAAAAAACGGGTTCGGGTTGGAGGAAAGGACGGGGAGAAAGGGAGAAAAAAAACAGACCTTCGAAGATGACACCGAAGGAGCCCTCGCCGATCTTCCTGCCAACACGGTAGTGACCGCCGACGAGATTTGGAGAGGATGACTGGTGTTGTGAGGACATGGTGGTCGGGGAATAAAAAGGGGAAGGGTGGTCAAGATAATACGGCTTGAGCTGACCACCGACTGAGCAGCCGCAGGCCTGACGGAGAGGGAGACCAAACGTTAGGTGGCTTCTGGCTCGGATTGTTCCGATCGATCCATGCGGCACAATGCCATTTCTCACATTCGTAGTTACTTGTACACTACAAATTAGATACAACAAAGCTCAAAGCACACCTGGAATAAACTTGTACGGTACCTTGCGTGTCCACTCCTCCCACTCCTCCCTAAACTCCTTCCGCAAAACCTGGTCCTCAACCTCTGCCCTACACATGAACACGTATGTCCCACACGCAATCGCCAACGCCAGCACACTCATCAACTTCCCCGCCAAGTAAACCCCAAGGTAATCATACAGCACACTCCCTGGTGCAGTTACCGTCAACAACACTCCCGTAAAGACGAACGGAACGGCGGTATAGGATGGGTGTCGGACGTATGAATACAATCCATGTGTAACAAGCTTGTGGTCGGATAGAATGGATAGCTGGTAGGTGAAAAACCTGCCCAGCGTTTGAAACGCGGTGAAACGGAGAGCGGAGAAGGCGATGGTGAGTGTGAGTCCGGCGATCAACTGTACATTGAATCTTCGGGCGGTCGCGGTATGATTGATGGGCATGATCTGTGGGAACAGGTCGAGCGTATGGATCGTATCGAGCGTGCTCATGAACACAACCCATGTTGAGAATATGTACGGGAAGTAGGAGAGGCTGAACGTCGCGCTTGCCGCCTTGTAGTCGAACCGAGGCGAGGTAGGTGAGCGAGTAACGGCGGGCTGCTCGGCCGAACAACTCTCGCTATCGGTAGCTATGGATGGGTTGTTGAATTTCTTGCGAAGCTCATCGGGGGGCATGGGCTGAGGAGGCACGGTACAGAGGCACACTCCAATGGCCGCGACGTAAAGACAAGCTGATTTGGTGATCACCTCTGCTGAGGGATACATGACAAGAGTGAAAACGGGGTGTTGGGGTTTGTGTAGTTTCCTCCATGATTTTCCAAGGACCTTTTTAAATAAACAGCAGACGAACCGATCCCACCATGTACGTTGTCTTACCGAGCCGATTTCGCTTCTAGAACGGTTCGCACGCTTTCAACGACTCATGGCAGCTCATGGCTCCCCGTCGATTTGTTCCCAACCTGAGCAATTTCGTTACAAAATAATGACGTGGCCATGTAAAAGTAAACTTACACAAGAGAATAGGCCTCGTTGCGTGTTGAGAGCTATACGCTCACGTACAGGGTCCTTGAACCTTAGCGACACACTTATCGGCAAAAAGACGGCGGTGAACAAAAAGGTGATCTACCCTAGATGGGATAACCTCTACTTGGCGATGTGACCTTGGGGGACATGCGCAGGGTACTCGGATGACTAGGGGGCTCGGGAGTCAACAATCCACGGAATGCAGTTTACCAGGAAGGATCCCATTGATGGTAAGTCACGCGTTCAACTATCGATTATCCCAAGAAAAGGCGCCATCCCGCAAGAAATGAGACCAACCTCGGGCCACCCACTCTCTAGCAGCAACGAGACAGGAGAGACACTCGCGCCCGATGCACGCCTGTTGAAGTTATCCGACGTGCGGCATCGGCGCTTCAG
>Ga0307512_10006589_pt1 | contig 11730 bp, 11 predicted proteins | sample 14_EM_MG_FD_200267 | JGI IMG/M metagenome (GOLD analysis project Ga0307512, IMG submission 200267) | Populus trichocarpa ectomycorrhiza microbial communities from riparian zone in the Pacific Northwest, United States - 14_EM | ecosystem: Host-associated > Plants > Roots > Unclassified | place... | reverse complement strand
CCAGCTGCCCCTACAAGACGCCGGAATTTCCTATCCCGAAGAGCTCAACAACCAGATCAAAGCAACGGTCACAGCGCTGCGACAGCTACCCGAGAAAGAACAGGTCCGGCGAGTGACCGCCTTGCGCGACGCGGCGAACGCCTGCCACAACGAGCACCTGCTGGCCATCCTCACCGACGGCAAGGGGCCAGGATGACCCGCTGGCTGCCGCTGTATCTCCGGTCGCGGCGCATCACGATCGCCGTACCCGTCTCGCTCGCCGCCATCGGCGCCGTCATGACCCTCTGGTCCCGCTGGGGCGACAGCCTCCGAGTGCACCCGAGTGTCGCGGCCCTCACGCTGCTGTTCGCCCTGGCACCACTGATCCCCACCCTGGCCGGCCACGACGACGAGATGGAGAAAACCGCGGCCATGCCCTGGCCGCTACGGCGGGTACTGCACCTCGTCGCGATCGGCGTCCTCGTCGCGGTCGGCCTGCTCGCCGCCCGGCTGGCCGACATCCACTTCGGCACATCAGGACAGCTGGCGCGCAACAGCCTAGGCCTGTCCGGCCTGATCGGGCTCGGTGTCGCAGCGCTCGGCACCACCCACGCCTCGATCATCGCGATCATCTGGGTCGGCTGGCAGGCGATCGCCGGCGGTCCCGGAGGCCCGGCCTGGCAGCAGTCCCTGCTCTGGCTGACGCAACCGGCGGACAGCAAACCGGCGGCGATCGTGGCCGGGCTGCTGTTCCTCGCCGGAACCAGCGCCTACGCGACACGCGTCAGCCCACCCAAGCCACCGAACGAAACCACCATGGGCCAGGCGGCATGACAGACACCCTCAGCGCGCACCTTTGAAGATCATCCCTGCCGGTCAGTAACTTTGCGCGGCCGCTACCGCCGAACGTGGCGTTGCAGGTACGCCTGGACCGCGTCCAGCAGGCGCGGGTTCTCCTCCACCGCCCAGGTGACCAGGTTGCACCGGTGGCACAGCAACTGCCGCACCACACCTGTCTGGTGGTCGTGGTCTACCGCCAGCCGCCGCGGTGTCCCACTGCGGCGGCGCATGGTCTCGGGCTCGCGGCAGATCGCACACCGGCCTTCTTGGGCGGCGAACATGCGGTCGTACTCGGCAGGTGTGAGGTTGTGCTTCTCCCGAAGCACCTGCGCGTGCGAGACCCGGTCGCCATCCTGCGCGGCGTAGCGTGCGCGCTTATCGCTAAGGATGCACGCCTTGCAGGGTCGGCGCGGCGCCGACGTGTGCCCCAGGTCGTAGAACGCATCCCGCCGTTTCGTCTCTCCGCAACGCCCACAATGCACGAGCTCATCAGGCATGACTACACCATACAGATAGTATGTTGGCACCACATAACTGTCATTATGATGTAGCGGCGTTTTGTCCGTTTCTGAGGCTTGCCTGGATTATTGGATTATCGGTAATGGCAATACAGTAATTAGGTGCTGCGGTGTCTCGGCGGGATGGCGGCCAGTTCTCTGCAGAGGGTGGCGGGCCGGCCCGCTCGGGCGGCGCGGGATTGGCGAGTTCTCAAGCGATATTTCGGGCAGTGCTTAGGCGCTGGTCAGCCTTGCGTCGTCGTGTTCATCGGTAGGGTCATCGCCTGAGCCGGGCCTGGTAGGCGCGGGTCCGGACGGCGTACGCCGGCATCCGGGTGTGGTCGGCGACGGCTTCCAGCTCCGCGACGTTCGCTGCGGCCCGTGGCAGCTCATGGGTCGTGGCCACGTCGCAGATCGTGTCGATCGTCGCCGTGTTGATCCACCGGCTCACCTGCGGCGGCTTGCCGTCGGGCCGGTAGTAGGCGCTGTCGAGCCACCGCATCGCCGTGGTCGGGTCGCCGTGCCGGGCCGCCAGCAGGCCCAGCCCGCGGCCGACTATGGCCAGCCAGCACGGGTCGCCGAGTTGGACCGCCGACGTCCAGGCGCAGGCGAGTTGCTCGCCGGCAGTGTCGAACCGGCCCTCATGCAGGTCGAGCTCGGCGGACTGGGCCAGGACCAGGGGCAGGAACGCGGTCCACCGTTGCTCAGTGGCCAAACAGTGGGCCTGCTCGACACTGATCCGGGCGGCTGCCAGGTCGTTGCCGGCGATCTCAGCGCGAGCCAGCATGGACAGCGACAGGGCCGCCTTGCGTGGCTCGCCGGCCCGGTCGGCCAGGTCGACCGCACGGCGGAACTGTCGCGTCGCCTCATCGAGCCGGCCGTCGTCGACCGACATCATGGCCTCGAGGGTCAGTGTCCCGGCGAGTTTCCCGTCGTCGCCGGCGGCTAGCTCGCGGGCCTCGCGCAGCAGGGGCCGTGCGTCGCGGCGTGCGCCGACGGCCACGAAGGCCAGTTCCCGCCACGCGCTCGCGGCCGTTGCCCGGTCACCGGCGACCCGGGACAGGTCCCGGGCCCGCCGCAGGGCGGCCACGCCCTCCCGGTCGGTCAGGGCGACGATGTGCACGGCTGTGGTCCCCAGCGCGACGTTCGCCTCACCCTGAATGCCGGGGTCGCCGAGGTCGTCGGCGATCGCCACGGCCAAGCGCAGCCGCTCCAGTCCGTCGGCGACGGAGCCCGCCGCGGCGGCCGCCTTGCCCGCCTCGGTCTCCAACCGGGCCTTCAACCGCCGGCCGTCGGGCAGGATGGTCACCCCGGCGGCCGGTGCCCGCACGGCCAGGTCCACCCGCGACGAGGGCCGCACCCCGAGTTGCTCGACGAACAGCCGGGCGCAGGCGCTGGCCGCGGCTCGGGCAGCGTTCCGGTCGCCGGTCCCGGCGAGGCTGCTGACCAGCAGGACGTGGTGCCGTTCCTCCAACGGCGCGGCCTGGACCAGCTTGCGGGCCAGCCGGACGGCCTCGGCCGGCCGGCGCGCGACGAGCCGGGCGCCGATCTCGGCCCGTAACGCGGCGTGGGTCACCGCAGCCACCCGGTCGCGCTGGTCGGCCAGCCACAGCTCGAACTCCGGGCAGCCGGGCAGCTCGAGCCCGGCGAGCAGTTCCCCCGTCTCGCCGTCGGCGGGGACCAGCCCGGACAGGATCTGCTGTGCGTCGACGCTGGTGCCGCTCGCCAGGTCGAGCGTGACCGGATCGCCGCTGATCCGGGCGTCCGGCCCCAGGCCGCGGCGCAGCTCGGAGAGCGCCCAGCGCAACGCCGCCGCAGCGTCGACGGCGTCCGGGAACAGCATCCGTGCCAGGGCCTGCCGGGACACCGGCCGGTCGCTGAGCGCGAGCACGGCGAGCAGCGACCACGTCTTGCGGCCACGCAGGCGCCGTCCGGGCCCGGACGGCCGGTGAATGCCAGGAGAACCGAGGAGCTGGATGAGCGCGGCCACACCGGCGATTGTGGACCGACCGGACCGGCCCGCGCCGCCGCGCATCCGACAGTCTGAGCGATCACACGGACCGTCACACGGCCGCCTGGCAGCCTCCCTCACCAGCAACATCACAGCCAAGGGGGGCAAGAAATGAACAAGCGCAGAATCGCCGGCCTGGTGCTGGCCGGCGCGACGGGTGTTTCCACCGTCGTGGGTCCGGTCGCAGCGGCTCAGGCGGCCGATCCGGTCGGTCTCATCGGGTCGGCCTTCACGATCGAGAACAAGGGCAGCCACAAATGCCTCGACGCGCGGCAGTCGACGCTGCCCGGACCGGTGTACCAGTGGGCCTGCCACTCGACCGATCCCAATCAGAACTGGCTGCTGGAAGCCGTGGCGACGCAGCCCGGCTGGTTCTCGCTGCGGAATCTCAACAGCAACCTGTGTCTCGACCTGCGGGCCGGCGTCAACAGCCCGGTGGGCAACGGCACCGCGACCCAGCAGTGGGATTGTTTCCCGGATTCCATCGGCACCGAGCGGTGGCAGCTGAACGTCGCGGCCGGCGTTCCCGGCTACCTGACGATCCTCAGCCAGTCCGGCAAGTGCCTCGACCTCGACAGCGGATCGACCGCGGACGGGGCGAAGGTCCAGGTGTGGGACTGCCGCGGCAACGTCGACAACCAGCTCTGGCGCCAGGGATAGCGGACCGCTGACGCGGGCGGCGAGGTTCGCTGAGTGAGGGTGTCGGGGCTACAGGTACAGGTCCGGGGTCGGCCAGGCGCCGAGATGGCCGTTGTACCCAGATCACCGACATCCTCACGCCGGGCCTGGAACTCCAGCACGTCGAGCAGCTCGATCAGGCCGGTTCAGCCGCCATTGACGGACTGGGGGTTGCTGGTGGTAGGGGCCGCCGCGGCAAGTCCTTGGAAGCACAGGCGGAGAAGGTCGATGATTTGGTCGGGTGATGCCGAGGCGAGGTGGCTGAGTCGAAGCAGGTAGCGCTCGATGATCACGCCGTGGACGATCGCGCTGAGTAGGCTGGCGGGCAGGTCGCCCGACGCGTGTTCAACGAGGGGGCAGCGATGACAGTTTCGTCCCGGGAAGTCGTCGAGAAGGTGCTGCGGGCTGGCCGTGAGCTGGATTTCGAGACGTTGCTGGAGTTGATGGCGCCTGATGGGTACATCGAGTGGCCGTACCGGCCGGCGGACGTGCCCGGCCGGTTGCAGGGGCGTTCCGAGATCCGCAGTTACCTGACGAAGGCAGCCAAGACCTTCATCAAGTTCGACGAGTACCGCAACGTGGTGATCCACGAGACCACCGATCCCGAGGTTGTCATCGTGGAGTACGAAGCGTACGGAACTGTTGTCTTGACTGGTTCGCCGTTTGAGCAAACGGTGATTGCGGTATTCCGGGTCCGTGACGGGCAGATCCTGTCGTACCGCGACTACATCAACCCCCTGCCGTTGATGGACGCGCTGGCCAGCGTGCGGACTCAGGCGTAGCCGCGACGGCTGGCCGGCGACGCCTACTGTGGTCACCGCGTCCGGCGGTGAGTGGCGGATCGCTGGCATGGCGAAGGGTGGGCGAAGGTCCATGGGCTGGGGCACGCTTGCGGGTCACTATGTCGCCGGTCTGCCGGCCCTGGTCGTCACCACGGTGGTGGCGTTGGTCAGTGCCGGCTCGCTGCGTCACGCGTGGCGGCTACGCCATCATGGGTTGACAGCTCATGCACGGGTGCTCGCGGCCACGATGCTCGACACCAACCTGGAGTTTCCGGCGAAACGCATGGTCAGCGTGGCGTTCCGCACCGGTGCCGGCCGGGACGTCACCGCGACGATCAAGGTCCGGGCCGGCTGGTGCACCGCCGCCAGCGGCGACTTCATCCCCGTACGCTATGACCCGGATGATCCTGAGATCGCCATGCTGGACCGGGACCTACGCCACGGGCTCCAGGAAATCCGTTCGTGTGCGGTGGGGATCGCGCTCGCCGCGCCCATCGCAGTTCTCATCGCCGCCGCGTTGTTCCTGGAAACCGTGGCGATTCTCTGATCGGAGGGATCGGCGAGGCGTGTCCGGCGGCCGGCCGGGAACAATTGACCTGTGACAACGACATCTTTTGCGCGGCAGGCGACCGGGCCCTGTCCTGCGCTGCATTATTACGTGGTCTTCGACGGTGCCGGCGAGCCGGAGGGGCTGCTCGCCGAGGAGTTCCTGCTCTCGGCGGACTACTCCTCCGCCGGGCTGGTAAGTGGTGGCTGGAGCCGCTCGCAGGCCCGCTGGTGCGACGCGGCGCCCACCAGTCGGCGTTTACGCGTTGACGCCGCGCTGCGGGCCCGGGTGCTGCCCGTTGGCCGGACCGCGGCGGCGGCGTTCTACCGGGATCTTTGCGGCGCCGATCTGCCGGACGAGGCCGCGTTGCGGGCGTGCTTCGGTGCCCCGCCCGCTCAGTTGCCGCCGCCTTTGCGGCTCGGCGGGCCTGCGGCCACGCCGGGGTTCCGCGAGACGCGCGTCTACCGGATCCTGTTCGCCGACGAGTTGACCCCGGACGGCCTCGCGGCGCTCAGCGAGGCGTGGCAGATGCCGGTCACCGGCGATCTCTCAGATCCTGACGTACGCGTCCTGGGCGCGGTGCGCCGCCGAGTTTCCGGTGACGCCTTCCGGTGGGATCTGCGCCGGGTTGCCGCGGGCGCCGCCTGGGGGCTGGACGTGACCTGTGATCTGGCGGGCGGGCGGGACGAGGCGGTCGGCGTGCTGCTGCGCGGCCTGACGACGCAGATGCGCCAGCAGGGAATGATCCCCGTCACCGTCGACCGATTCCGGTGAGCGTTCCGGTGCGGACCTGTGCCGACGACGCCGCGTCGGCACGGGTTCGGCCGCGAGTGACGGTCAGTAGGACAGGGCCCATTCCTGCGAGCGGCCCGACTCGCCGTCGGAACCGCACGGTTCCTCGATGAGCCTCGCCAGGTCGTCGTAGGTCGCGGTGCTGCCGATACACCAGCCGTTGTAGATCGGTTTGATCTGGTAGACGTGCAGGCTTGACGAGCCGACGTCGTGCAGCTCGAACATCTGCTGCCAGCCGGAGGAGCAGGTCCAGATCTGCAAGGGCTTGCCGACCTGGGTCACGCCGTCGGTGACGTCGACGCATTTCGTCTGGTCGAAGCGTGGCTTGATGCGCCACGCTTGCCGGTTGTTGACGTAGCCCAGGTATACGAGGACGAACTGCTGGTTCCAGGCGACGTAACAGCTGTACTGCTGCACGTGGGTGCCGTTGGTCGAGCTGCCGTTCTCGACGTCGATGCATTCGTCGGACCAGTAGTTGGAGATGTAGAAGGCGCCACCCGACACCGGTGCCGTCCCCAGGTGGTCGTACGGGGCCGCCTGCGCCGGTGTCGCGCCGATGACCAGGGCCGCCGCCATCATGGCCAGCGCGGCGAGCACGGCTGTTGTCTTCCGCATGGGAGTCCTTTCTGTCCGGAACGGCTCCGATTCTGGGGCGATGCGGCGGCTGCGCCGGCCGGCGACCAGGCCGTGACCGGCGTTGCTGTCCGACAGCGCCCGCGGGAGCTTGACGCCGCTACTCTCGCGTCAGCGCGTAGGCGCCGCGGAGAAGCCGACCGGATCCGAATGATCGGCACGAATTTCTCATTGCGTACCCTGTTGCGGGCTCTCCATAGTGGTAGCGCAAGCGTTCCGTCGGGGGTCAACAGGATGGGTCTGCTCGGATGGTCCGCTTCGTCGTGGACGGCGCGCTGCTCGACCGGCTGGCGCAGTTGCGGGGCAACGTGTCCGCGCTGCACCGGGAGCTGATCGCCGAGGCCGGCGGCCGGCCCGTGCCGAGTCTGGCCACGCTGCACCGCGCCGTGCAGCGTGCGCTGCCGGGCGAGCACCAGCCCGGCACGGAGCAACCGCGCGCCGGGCGGCAGAGAAGGGATCCCATGAGGTCGACGGCGCCGCCGGATCCGGGCGGGGCGACGACGGTGGACGACATCGCCGTACGGCTGAGATCGTTGCGCGGGTGGGCGGGCGAGCCCTCGTTCACGACGATCACCAACCGGGTCAACGAGGCGTGGACGAGGGCCGGGCGCCGGGGCGGCGAGCTGGTGGGCAGGACGACCGTGGTCGACTGTTTCCGGGCGGGCCGGCGGCACCTCAACGAGGATCTGGTTGTCGCGATCGTGCGGGTGCTGCACGCCGATCCGGGTTACGTGGCGCAGTGGCATCAGGCGTTGCTGGTGGCCGGCGGCGAACGGCTCGCGGCCGCGCAGGTACGCGTGCACGACGAGTTGCCGCCCGACCTGCCCACCTTTACGGGACGATCGGGCGATCTGCGGCGGTTGCGTGACGCGCTGACCGCCGACGGCCCCGTGCTGGTCGGCGCGATCGAGGGGATGGCCGGGGCCGGCAAGACCCGCCTCGCCGTGCGCGCCGCCCATCTGCTGCACCGGGAACGGCGGTTCGACCGGGTGCTGTTCGTCAACCTGCGCGGTTTCCACCCGGATCAGGCGCAGCCGCCGGCCGACCCCGCCGCGGTGCTGGAGGGTTTCCTGCGGCTGCTCGGGGTGCCCGGCTCGAAGATCCCGCATGATCTGCTGGCCCGGGCTCGCCTGTACCGGCAGCTTCTCGCCGACGTGCCGGCGCTGGTCGTGCTGGACAACGCCGCCGACGCCGACCAGGTGCAGCCGCTGCTGCCGGGCTCGCCGCGTTGCCCGGTGCTGGTGACCAGCCGCCGCAGCCTCGCCGCGCTCGCGCCGGCGGTCACCGTCACCCTCGGCGAGTTCAGCCCGCTGGAGGCGCAGCGGTTCCTGCGCTCCGAAACCGGTGTGCCGGCCGCCGCCGACGACGCTGTCGCGGCTGCCCGCATCGTCGAGCTCTGTGGCCGGCTGCCGCTCGCGCTCGGGCTGGTCGCCGCGCAGATCCGGGCCCGGCCGGGCTGGAATCTAGCTGACCACGCGGACCGGCTCGCTGAGCGCCGCCGGGAGCGGCGCCTGGACGACGGCGTCGACCTCGCGCTCGATTTGTCCTACCGGCACCTGGACGACGAGCGGCGGATGCTGCTGCGTCGGCTGTCGCTGCATCCCGGTGATGAGATCGATGCGTACGCGGCAGCAGCCCTGACCGGCACCGACCTCGCCGACGCCCGCGCCGGAATGCGTCAGCTGTACGAGGATCATCTGATCCAGTTGGCCGGCCGCGACCGCTACACCATGCACGATCTGATCCGCATCCACGCGACGGTGCGGGCCCACGACGAGGAACGCCCGGTGGACCGCCGGGCCGCCCTGACCCGGCTGCTCACCTTCTACCTGGCCGCGGCGGCCGCGGCGATGGACGTTTTGCACCCCGGCGAGGCGCATCTGCGGCCACCGGTCCCGCCCACCGGCACTGCCACTCCCGCGCTGTCGGACCAGGATCCGGACGCCGCACGGATCTGGCTGGACACCGAACGACACAATCTGGTCGCGATCGCCACCCATGCCGCCGACGCCGGCAACGTTCTGCAGAGCGTACGGCTGTCCGCTGTGCTGTTTCGCTACTTCAGCGGCGGGTACCCGGCTGAGGCGTTGATCGTGCACGGCCACACGCTCGACGCCCTTCGCCGTTTCGGCGTCCCGGAGGAGCTGCCCACTGCGCAGGCCCAGGCCGAATGCGGGCTCGGTGAGGCGTTCGTCCAGCTGGCCCGGCACGAGTCGGCCGCCGAGCATCTGTCGCGGGCCGTCACCCTTTTCGAGCAGGCCGGTGACGCCGGCTGGGCGGCCCGGGCCCTTGTCGGCCTGGCCGGCGTCGATCGCCGCCTCGGCCGCTACGCGCAGGCCGAGGCCGTCCTGCGTCAAGCACTGGCGCTGTTCGAACGGGCCGGCGACCGGGTCGGCCAGGCCCGGGCGCTGACCGCGCTCGGCATCGTCGCGGAACGCAGCGGACACTTCGAAGCTACCGCCTACTTCGAACAAGCCCTGGTCCTGTTGCGCCAGGCCGGCGACCGCAACGGTGAGGCCAACGCCCTCAACAGCCTGGGTCTCGCCGAACAAGGCGCCGGTCGGCTCGAGCCGGCGGCCCGCCACCACGCGCAGGCCCTCACCTTGTACCGACGTCTCGGCGACATCTCCGGAGAGGCCCATGCTCTGGACAATCTGGGCAGCGCCCACCTCAGGAGCGGCCGGCCGGCCGAGGCCATCGACCATCACAGTCGCGCGCTGGCCCTGTTTCGGGCTATCGGGGAACGCGAAGGCGAGGCCTGGGCCAGCAACGGCCTCGGCGAGGCCCACTTCCTGGCCGGGCGGGCGGCCGAAGCGCGACGCCACCACCAGGCCGCCCTCCTGACCGCCATCGACATCGGCGACCACCATCAGCAGGCCCGCGCCCGGCTCGGCCTGTCGCGCTCCGCCGCATCGCCCGGTGACCGTGGGAGCCAGCTGGCCCTGCCGTAGCAGGTCGCCGGTTTCGCCGTAGCGTGCCCAGGCCTGGACTCACGGTGAACATGCTGGTCAGGGCACGGTGTGTTCGACGCTGACCCTGGTCATGGGACGGATGGCTCGCGCAAGGCATCCGTCAGACGCTCGTAGGTCTCCTGCACTGCGCCCATCGTGCTCGGTACCACCACCGCCGTCGGACGTAGGCGTACGACCTCCATCAGGTTGTCGTACATGGTGGCGAGCACGACAGCTCCGCCGGCTTGCTCGATGAGACGGTGATGGTGGCGAATCCACGGGTCGTCGCTGCCCTTGGCCCGGCGGTTGAACCGTTCGATCGCCGCTTCCCGGTCGTCAAGCAGGACGATTTCGCGGAAGCCTGCCTCATGTTGGCGCGCAAGCTCCTCGATCCCGATGATCTCGTTGACCTTGGCGATGAACTGGGGCAGAACGACGTCGCGTCCGCCGTCCAGATGGGTCGCCGCCATAGCGCGGACCAGGGACCAGACGACCGGCCACGTGTCGGTCTGCTCGTCCTGCCATCCGCCGACGAGATGGTGCAGCGTGTCGACGTCGAGATTCAAGGTGCCGGGGTTTCGGTCGGCGTAGAGCGCCGACAGGGTGGACTTGCCGATGCCCGGCGGGCCGTTCAAAAGGACGAGTCGCGCCATCCCCTCACCGTATCGATTGGGGCCGCCGACGTACTCGGGAATGCGGGGTCAGTGCAGGGTGATTCGGGTGCTGGTGTCGCTGTCGAGGAGTCCGCCGAACGGGTCGACGACGATCTCGACCTGTCCGGACGGGCAGTGCACCGTCCACGTGCCGCTTACCGTGCTGCCCGGTAGTGCCGGGCCGGTCGGGAAGCCCGGGTTCGCGTCGGCCGAGCAGCTCCCTGCCTGCCCGCTGGCGTCGACGGACGTCTGGTCCCATTGGGTGGTCTTCGTGCCGGTGTAGGTGCCGGCGAGCACGAGCGTGATGTCGCCGTCGGCGCCCAGCGCAGCCGAGGTGACCGCGATCTTCAGCGCGTTCTCGGTTGGCGGCGGCACGACGTCGGCCTTCAGCGGCCCGCTGGTCGTCGACGAGGTGGTCTGCGTCGAGTTGGTGGGCTCGTCCTGGCCGCAACCGGCGGCGACCGCGGACGTGAGGACCGCGGTGATGACGGCAACGGCACGGGCGAACTGACGACGATGCCGCAACGGGCTCCCTCGATTGTGGACGGCTAGGCCCATGACCCTATGTCGAGGCAACCCGGGTCGGTGTCGGTCGATCTCCCCACAGTGGTTGGCGGCCGGGCGGACGGCTCCGGCCCGTCTCACACCCGGCCGCCGCTCAGGTTTCTCCTGGTCGGCCATATCCGTGGGCTTCCGCCGGGACTACCGGAAACCCGTACAGGATCTCAACTGCACGCCCCTGTTGCCCAGCGCATCCGCTCTGTCCACGCGCAGGTGTCGTCCCGCACCTTTCCGGGTCCTTCATGGAACGACCCGCCCGAAGCGTCGCACACTGTGCTAGTTCGTTCTGTTGTGGAATTGTTGTGGCCCGATCCGGTGGTTGCCGGCTCGGGTGGAGCGCGTGTTCGAGGGAGCTGTGGTGGTCGAGTTTCGGCTGTTGGGGCCGGTCGAGGTGTGGGCCGGTGGGCAGCGCATGGAGGCGGGCCAGCCCCGGCAGCGCACGGTCCTGGCCGCGTTGACCGCCGATGCCGGGCACACGGTCAGCACCGACACCCTGATCGACCGGGTGTGGGGTGACGCACCGCCGTCGGGCGCCCGCCGCTCGCTGCACGCCCACGTCACCCGGATCCGGCGGGTGCTGGAACAGGCCGCTGCGGTCGACGGCGACCCGGTGTCGCTCGTGCATCGCGCCGGCGGATACCTGCTCGACACCGACCGGCAACGGGTGGACCTGTACCGGATACGGGCTCTGCTCGAGCGCGGCAACCAGGATGCCTGCCCCGCCCAGGAGCGGGTCGAGCTGATGCGCCGGGCCGTCTCGCAGTGGCGCGGCGAACCCTTGACCGGCATATCCGGGTCGTGGGCCG
>Ga0307512_10006586_pt1 | contig 11735 bp, 13 predicted proteins | sample 14_EM_MG_FD_200267 | JGI IMG/M metagenome (GOLD analysis project Ga0307512, IMG submission 200267) | Populus trichocarpa ectomycorrhiza microbial communities from riparian zone in the Pacific Northwest, United States - 14_EM | ecosystem: Host-associated > Plants > Roots > Unclassified | place... | reverse complement strand
AGGTCATGTCGCTGAGTCCACTTGCTACAACCAACTCGCATACAGCAGCGGCTGGACCCTCGCACACCACTGTAGCAGCTGGACCAAAGATGGGCAAACTCTCGGCAGACTTGTTGGCCTCAGCAAGCGCGATCACAGCATATGGATGCACCCTTCCGGCGTCACCCAGTGCTAGTAGTGATGATGATGCACCAATAAAGACAGCTATAAGGGGGAACCGGCGTGGGCGCCCTAGAGGCCGTGGGCGAGGGTCACAAAGATCCAGAGATAAATCCGGTAATAATCCCCTATTCACTAGACCTCTACCTAATTACTAATATCCAACTCCTCATAGCTGCCCACTCTTCCTCAGCAGCCTCGACACGCATATCGGCAGGCATGGCGGACTCAGCAGGCGCGCTCTCAGCAAACTCGGTGGGCGCGGTCCCGGCAGGTGCGGTCCTGGCGGGCTCGACTTGCACAAGGAAGGGAGAACTTCCTGTCGAACCGGTAAGTTTAGCTCGAAGAAGTAAGAGACTGGAAGGAGTACGTAGGCAGTATGTAGTTGCAGAGTTGTTCCCTAGTATCAGTGATACTGAAGATGACGATGATGGTGTGGAATTCTGTTGGAGAGACGAGGCATGAGGCAGCATGTAGTTACAAGACAATATCACGGGGTTTTTTTGCGCAAGTGAATCTGATATTTACTAAGTGCCAAGCGCGCTGCGGTCGCGCCAAGACCGCCAAGAATGGCGCTAACCGCTTATGGGGGGAGGACTCTTATCCGGTAGGAAGAACGAGGCCGATTGGGCAGTACTTGAAGATTTACGTCCACATGAATGGATGGCCAAGAAACAGTCACGCCCTTCTCAAACAGAGAAATGATCACTGACTCGGATGCCTCGGATAGCCTCTAGGTATCTATATAGTCTTTTGGACGGACTTGTCTCGTGTCTGCGAAACGCCCATGGGAGACCTCGGTATGTGGTGGGGTTGCGGTATTAACGGCGCGCTGTGCAAAACCAACGAGTCTCAAACAACCAGCTTTGTCCCGCCTCGACGATCAACGAAATGCACCCCCCAACACCAATCAATACGGAGCCCGCTCAGGAGGAGCTCTCGGTTATGAAGACCAATACCAATGGCTTCAGTTTGCCCACACCCGGCGCCCCAGAATTCATCGACAAGCTCGAGGAGCGACGGTACCTCAAGGCGCGTCTAGCCGCCGCATTCCGGATCTTTGCGAAGTACGGCTTCGACGAAGGAGCTGGTATGAGCCCCGTCGGCCCTCCTGTGCCAACTGTTGATCGCTCCCCTCCCTGCAGCTGGTCACATTACCGTCCGCGACCCGGTCGACCCTCAGAGTTTCTGGGTCAACCCGTTCGGCATGCACTTCTCACTGATAAGCGCCTCTGACCTCCTTCACGTCGACCACTCCGGACGGATCCTCGGTGACTCTGGCCCGCTGCGCAACCTCAACGCCGCCGCGTTCGCGATCCACTCGGCCATCCACGCAGCCCGCCCTGATGTCCTCTGCGCCGCCCACGCGCACAGCAAATATGGCCGCGCTTTCTGCGCCCTCCACAAGGAGCTGGATATGATCTCGCAGGACTCGTGCGTGTTCTACAATGACCACGTGGTATTCAAGGAGTTCAACGGCGTTGTGCTGCAGGAGGAGGAAGGGATCAAGATCGCGCAATCGTTGGGACGGAAGAAGGCGGCGTTGCTGGGGAATCACGGGATCCTCACGACGGGGAGGAGCGTGGAATCGTGTGTGTTCTGGTTCATGGCCATGGAGAAGAGCTGTAAGGCCCAGTTGTTGGCGGACGCAGCTGGACAGACGGTCAAAATCGGGGAGGAGGTGGCGAAGGCCACGCACAAAGTGATTGGGACCGAGCTGGCCGGTTGGTTCAGTGGAAAACCTTTGTTCGATGTCGTCGAGAAGGAGACTGCAGGGCAGTACAAGTTGTGAGGGATGAGCCCCGCTGAGACATTACAATCATTCAGTTCCTGTGGGTGTAAACCACATTTGCTGGTCTCTGGCGGCGCTGCGGACTCCCTTCCTTTTTAATATGTATCCATTCACTAGAATCCAGCCTCGTATGCACAGATACATTCTCTAGTGGTACCTCAGTCCATTTGTAAACACTCGGTCACAGAGCATAGCACCTCCTCGATAATAGGCGAACTTCCTCTTGCCCTAGCATCTATTCACAACTAAACTCCCTATGTGCCCTACAGAAGAACACGTTAGACCCCACGCCGTTTCTCCGTACATATTGAGCTCGCCACGGGATATTTTACTATATTGCCTACATGAGAACACCCGCGGCAGCCGATATGCCATCCCTTCCACCGAGCAGAGATCGACCAGGCGGGGTTTTCATGTCGTTCCTGCTGGCCGCTTTTGCGGGGAGCTTAAAGAAAATGGATTATAATACTGCAGGGGCAGGCGGCCTGCAGTCACGGACAGCAGCATTCAGGAACAGGTGATTACCTATGTTGGAGCTCTTATGTTGACGGCTGGATTATAGGGGTAATTGAGCCGATGTAGGGCCACGATGGCCGTTGCAGGCCAATGGGTGATTACCTATGGACGGGTCTAACTCTGGATCTCCTCCCGTCCCGTTGGCTTTTTCCATTGTCCACTGAGGGCATCGGTTCACCTACGAGTGGATTCCCTTAGTTCTTAAAGAGGCTTGAGAAAAAAACAAGAAGCGAGTTCGATGCCACCCGTCCCGAGGTACATACCTCCGCCAGCCCAGGACTCCGGCGTCGTCTACCACGGCGAGAACAAGGCCCATGGCGGATATCTGGCCACCAACATTGCGAGACAGAACCTTCTTCCGGGGTGACTCTCCGCCACTAACCCAACATCGTCATAATACGCCTAGGAATCAGTGGTGTGTAAGCAACATCTCGCCAACGAACATCCTCACCGCGTCCTCAGCGCTCATCAATCAGATAAGGGCTAACAGCCCCACACGAAGTTCCCAGCCTATCCCCAGAGAATAGGGGGGTGGGAGAGCGAGCGCGCAGTACTTACGGGATGTGCTGGAATATCTAGTTGGCGCAAATCATCCCCTAAGCGCCACCGAGCTGCAGCGAATGTGCCCAGCGGGTCAACTTCAACGTTGCCGTCCTGTCGCCAGCGGAACCCAGAAGGTCTCCGGCAAGCGGCACCCGGCTGTGGCTGCTACTCTGTAAAGTAGATGATGGAAAGGACTGGCTGGTTGGTGGAAGGGGCGAACGGTGGGTGGATCATGGACGAACTGCACCTTCATACTCATAGCCGCACAGTAAGCAATATCCAGAACATATGCCAACTAATGCACTGCACTCTGCTATTGCAAGAAAGCCTCCCATCGTTTCTAGACCAAGGGAGATTAAGTAGAAGCAAGCAAGAAGTAACAAATGAGAGCAAATCCCCCCGTCTTCATCGTGCCGAAATTCAATGAAACAGCCAAAATCACTGTCTCTCACTCATCTCCCATTCATTCTTCGAACCCATACCACTGGATCAACTGCGGTGAGAACGCCTGCCGGTAGTCAGAGCATATCTCCCTACGACAGTTACGGCAATACACCACCAAGCCATCTGCGCAGAGGTAGCGGCGGCTGTACATCGGATAGGTCGAGCGGGGAGTGCAGTGTCTGCAGGGAGCTTGCAGGCCTCCTGACGAACGGCCTCTGCTGTAGCGGTGGTGGGTCATGACCAGTTGGTTATTTTCAAGTTGATGATTTGAGCGTCGAACCATAGGAAGAGGGTAGGATGCACGCAGTGTATATACGGCTCCGCGATACAGGAGTTGAATGTGAAAGAATTATTAGGACAAACGCGCTGGACAAAATGCAAACGCACCCCAGCACCCGCCTCCAGCACTGGACACCATAGTAATCCCACAGACTGTCCACCGCACGTACCGTATTTCCCCTTTTGACAGCTCTATAGGTACGCGCCTAGCGGTGCAGCACGGCAAGTCCACTAGAAAAGCTACGCTGGCAGCGTCGGGAGGGGGCGGGCTTTGCAAGATCCGAGGAATCTGGTGGAGGAAGGTCATCCAACAGCGTTCTGTGAGCTCATATTTACCCCGCTCAACGGGAAGCAATAGTATGGCCAAACAACCCTAGGTATGCCACTACGAATGAGCTGTTCGGGTCTTCCAAAGCCTGCTGCATTCTGGCTTGGAAATGATCTGTTATGAATAGTAATATGTGATGTGCCCGTATGGATGCCTTGGAGAATTCAAAAGTTGACGAATTGACGTTCAAAGGGCGGGGCATGAGTACATGGTCGCGAAAGATGGGGTCCGTCTTTTGGATTATAGGGAGCAATCGGACGGTGTTTGAATCCCACATCACAAACCGTCACCCCCACCCACCCATGCGACATGTGGGGCTCAACTGCGACTCAACGCCACACATACTGTCCAACGACTAATTAGCTTTGCGTCTTCCCAGCTTCAGCAACTTCCACATTACCAACGACGATGTCAACCCACATCACAACCATGGGTCTCGTCGACTACGACTCCAGCAGCGGTGACGAAATACCCACCGCGCCGTCATTGTACGCGCTTCCCACGACGACAATGGCCACCAAAATCACCGCGGCGCCCGACGTCTCCCTCGAGGACCCCATGCAGCTGCGGCAATCGCTGATCAAGCCGACTGATCGCAGCATCACGCACAATATGACCTACGACCAGCTTTCCGCGCCGGAGGCCGGTCCGCAGAACCCGTTCCTTGGAACCGACGCGGCGAGCAGGAAGCGGAAGAACGTGCCCACTGGGTTTGCCGAGCAGAGCGGGATCAGCGATGCGACGTTTCGTGCACAGCACCGTACGTTCAACTCACTCGGGTATGCGGCGATCGGCGAAGGATTCGTAGGCGACCAGACTGCGGTAATAGCCCACGGCGGGAAAGATGTAGTCCAGTTGAGACCAAGCAAGAGGGATACTGAGGCGATTCGGAGAAAAAGGCAGAACAAAGGGGATGCGTCGGTACTGGATGGTGAGGGCGCGTATCTGGGACCCTGGGCACGGTATAACGAGGCGGCGATGGCTACTCGAGACGATGAGGAGGCTGAGGAGTACGAGGACGAGGAAGAGGAGGAGGAGGAAGTGGTTGCTCCCGCGTCGAACCCCATCATCGACAAGGCTGGTCGTGAATACTTGGATGTCAACACTGGCGGCGTAGGTAAGGAGAATTCGGAGTTCCACGGCAGCGAGATGTACGATTACCAGGGAAGATCGTATATGCATGTTCCTCAGGACTTGGATGTCGACCTAAAGAAGGAACCGGGGACACAGAAGAATTTCATTCCGAAAAAATTGTTGCATACTTGGAAGGGCCATACGAAACCTATCACTGCATTGCGATTCTTCCCCGGCGCGGGACACTTATTACTATCTTCTTCGAGCGACTCCAAGGTGAAGGCCAGTACCTCTTCCCTCCTTTGTGTCTCTTCACGATCTCACATCGCAACAGATCTGGGATGTCTACCACCAGCGCGAGCTTCTGCGAACCTACAATGGCCACTCCAAGGCAGTAACGGACATCACATTCACTCCCACGGGTGAAAACTTCCTCTCGGCCTCCTACGACCGGTACATGAAGCTCTGGGACACCGAAACCGGCAAATGCCTCCACCGCTTCACGACAGGCAAAATTCCACACGTAATCCGCTTCAACCCTTCCCAGCCTCACGAGTTCCTCGCCGGTATGTCCGACAAGAAGATCGTGCAGTTCGACACTCGTACCGAACAAATGGTCCAAGAATACGACCACCATCTCGGCCCGGTAAACACCATCACCTTCGTCGACGAAGACCGCCGGTTCATCACCACCTCCGACGATAAATCCCTACGCGCGTGGGAATACGGTATTCCTGTACCCATCAAGTTCATCGCCGAGCCGTACATGTACAGCATGGTGCGGGCAGCGCCACACCCGAGCGGGAAGTACGTTGCCTACCAAAGCGGCGACAACCAGGTGGTCGTCTACGCCGCCACCGACAAGTTCCGACAAAACAGGAAGAAGGCGTTCAGAGGGCACAACAACGCCGGTTACGCTATCGATATCGATATATCCCCCGACGGACAGTTCCTCATGTCCGGCGACAGCGGAGGATGGCTCTGCTTCTGGGATTGGAAGAGCTGTAAGCTGTATCATAAGTTCCAGGCGAGTGATGGCCCGGTTGTGGCAGCCCAATGGCATCCCCAGGAGACGAGTAAGGTCGCTAGTGCAGGGCTGGATTGTGTCATCAAGTATTGGGATTAGGAGAACGCCCGTGTGGGGATATGTCAACTAGTATATATTGGATGTGGAATGTCTGGCAATGGAACCAGTCTCGGGTTCCGGATTGATGTGCGCCCAGACCGAGAGATATCATGGGCGGAATCGACAGCGGTAGTCACTTGATAGTTTAATGTCTTCTCAGTTTTGACAACTACCTTGCATTCGTAGTCAAGCTGATCCATCCATTATTACGCGGCCCACTCCTCATAACTCATTGCCATAGCTCCGGTAGTGTACAATGCACAGTAGCCATCCATCCATGTTCATCTCCGAATGCAGAATTAACTCAAACCCACCCGAACTCCGTGAAGAAAGGGAAAAAAAAACACCGACAACCCAGACAGAATAGAACAGCATTGAAGGTGACCTATAATAGAGTAAGGCGTATCTAGAACCCTGCCAGGTCCGTCCACGTGCCCACAAACTCCAGTCTTGCAGACTCACTCCCAGTCATGATCTCCTTAAACTCCTCAAAATTGAGACGTCCCTCTCCTCCACGCTCCTTTATTTCATCGCGCATAGCTGCAATCACATCACGTTCCTCTTGAGAGATTTCTTCTGGTTTGTCTTCGTTGGTTTCCCCCTCCTGCTCTCCGGGCGAGGCGGCTTCGGCTGCGGTCTCCGTTTCGGATGATTCCGCCATAGGCTGTTTGTTTTCGCCGTCGGGATGCTTCTCCTCTCGAAGCTTCTCCTCCACTGGGCCCCCATCCCCCATCTTGACCTCAATAGCTGCCCACTCCTTTCGCTTAAAGAGGAGATCCAGCAGCTCATTGATTCCCCGGATAGCAAGTTGGAACATCGCCTCACTACCAATGTCCCTCTCCTCCTCGGGAAGCATAAGATCGTATTCATCCATGTCCATGAGTGCCCAAAAGCCCGCTCTCCTCTCGGCCTCGATACGCTTTCCGCGCACGGTATCATGCTGGATTCCAGGGGACTCCGAGCTGTCTAGCGCTCGCTGCAGTTCCCCCGCATCCATATGATCCCTAGAACTAGGCAAGACCACGGGCGAACCAACATCAAAGTCGGAGGCGTAGGCGGCCGAGACAGGCTTGTCCCATGAGCGTCCCGCCGGAGGAATGGAAGAGGTGAAGACGGCGGAGATTGGTTGGCGTCCGTTCAAAGCTTGCTCCATGTGACCTTGCTCGTAGAGTTCGTCGCCCAATGACGCTACAATGTCTTTCACTAGAACCTTGCTCAGCGAATAGAAGGACTTAAACATCCGCAGAAAGTCTTTTCTCTCAACATAACCATCTCCATCGAGATCGTAGCCGTCGAATATTCGTTTGAGCTTCTCGTGTGTCTTACTCTTGTTGTTGGTCAAGGCAACACCCATGACAAACTCCTCAAAATCGATCATACCATCGCCGTTTGTGTCGTAGAATCGGAACATACGGTCGTAAATCAAGTTTGGTGCCGGGGGATGGACGTAAGTGTTAGGAATGAAGCATTTGTCAAAGGTATCTCGAGAGATGGCGCCGTTAATTCCGAACTTGGGATCGATGTGTTCCGAGGCAGCCTGAACCTTGAACTGCTCGTAAAGCGCTTCCAGTTCGACCTGCTCAACTATGGGCCCAGGTCAGCTCATTTCTGTCGAATCGACCATCGTTCCGCAACGACAGGTACATACACTTAGTCTCTTCCGCCAGCACTCGGATGGCATCCATGCCGAGGGACTGGGGCATGAGGTGTGGCTTTCCGGGGTAACAGGGAGCCTGGGCATGTCGCGGGTTACCGATGAACGGCGCTGGAATACGAATTTTGTAGAACAGATGCGTCTTTGGATGGCAAGCATCGAGGGCCTCGCAGACCTCGCACAAGTCGTAGTCAAGACAGTTCGCACAGCGATAGCGGATTCCGCGGATCGGTATGATTTGACAGTTGTTGCATGTTACACCACGATGTACGTAGGATTCCCGCTGTGCAGTGTCCTAGGAACCCCATCAGCACCAATCCCCATAAAAAGCCGGCTCGACCGATAGAGAGATGAGTACTTGGGCAATAGTGTAGAGCAGGGTCAGCAGGTTCTGATTCTCAGTATTCTCCTTCGTATCCGCAGTGAACGAGAACTCGCTATCGACGTCGCCGGCCCTCCTCCCAGCTCGGCCTTCCCGTTCATTTGCACTAGCAACTGCACCTCGTGCACCACGGGCCTGCTGCGCAGCATGACCCGTCTCTCTGAGCGCCTCCGCCGCAGCTTCCGGAATATCTAGAGGAAGTCCCTCCGAGTCCTCGGGCTGGTTGAGAGCGTCGAAGAGCTGTTCGTTGGTCAGCTCCCGGCCTGGTTCAGGGGAGGGAGTGTCTGCGGCGCGATTCTGTTGCCTCCGTCTGGGATTCGAGAGACCGCTGCGCCGGGTGGCATTGGAACGTCTCAAGCTGGGAGAAGACTGAGTCCGGTTGGTGTAGAGGCGATAGGAGACGAGACCAAGCGCAAGCGCAGCGGTTCCGGCGATGAGGTATGGATAGTATCTCTGCAGAGAAGTTTGCCGGGACGACATACTAGGACTAAACTTTTACTTGAAGCCCTTAGCCGAGCTGTCAGACGGATTAGTGCGGGTTTTTGCGGACTGGGAGTGATAGAGTAGGGGAGGTGGAAGCAACAGATATGTTCAAGGTTTCCTCAGTTCGTCGTTGGTGGGGCGGATGTGCACCGAGAACTTGTGGCGGTGCTTCGGCTGTGCGCGTGAGTGGAAGAACCCACGCTTGTACTACATACAACTGTGGCCCACCTATGCCACGGTCATCTCGCTACCTTGCATGTATGTAGCAACATTTGCTTGATCATAACTATAAAAATTCAGCATCGAGATAACTTTATCCGTCGAAACGTGGTTTTAAAGTCTGCCCTGCAATTAGCTACATACTAGATAGCACTTACAGCTCGTGTGATGACGATGACGCTCTTGCTCTGCTTGATTTCTGCCACTGATTTGTACACCCAAGCAGATTCAAAAGTAATTGAACAGACCGAGAACGGCGCTACCATGGGTTCAGTCTTGCCGGGAAATGGATTTGCGGTTATCAGCATCACGGGTGAAGACTTCTCTCTCTGACTCGAGGATACGCGTGGGGTAAATAAACTTCAAAGATCTTGTTTTGGGTGAGAACGTTTCTTCTTACCAGTCTCGTCTTGGTATCCCGCTAGTGGCGCACCACTCTGTCAGCCTGTTCTAGATCGATCCAACTCGAGCAGAAGAACCGTCCGCCACTTCTTAACGAATCCCTCTCCCTCTTCTCTTCTCACCCACTCATTCCATCCTTCTCTTCCACGCCCGTTGACCCACACATCTTCTCGCTCCTCACTGCTGCTGCTGTCTGCCAGCGACTCCTTCCGTCCACGTCGCCCTTATCTCCGCCCCCTCCTCCAATTTTCAGCCTCCAACGTAAACGCAACGTAACGGTCTAGCGAGAAAGTCAACCTCTCCTCCGTTAAACCTATCTCAAACCCCACGGAACATACTCCAAGATCTTCAGAGCAAAAAACCTTCCATCACTCTCCACCGAACCTCTCCTCCGACCACCGAATTCCACAAATGTCGGGCGAAGCATGGCTATACCTACTGGCTGTACTGATTAACGCAGTCAACCTGTTCCTGCAGGTCTTTTTCACGATAATGTTTGAAGCAGCCCTCAGTCTCTGACATCATGTGTGGAACCGATTCATAACTAACCACCGCTTCTGCAAATGAATAGGTACTCTGATCTGGAATGCGATTACATCAACCCCATCGATCTATGCAACCGCCTGAACTCCTACATCATTCCCGAGGCCGTTGTTCACGCATTCCTGACTGCCCTGTTTTTGGTCAACGGCTATTGGGTCGCTCTGATCCTCAACCTGCCTCTGTTGGCTTTTAACGTCAAGAAGTATTTCGCTTTATCCCCATGGTTTGGGGGACAGTTGGGGAGGAATCAGTAGAGAAGGATGTAGAGAAAACTCCGAGGGCACTCGCTCACGGCTTTGCGATAGGATCCTCGATAACGCACATCTCCTCGACGCAACCGAAATTTTCCGGACGCTCAACAGACACAAGAAGGTATGCCGCGCCTACACACGGCACGAGTCCTTTATGAAGGGTGGGTCGCTAAATTCGCCGCATCTAAAAACAGGAATCCTTCATCAAGCTCGGTTTCCACCTCGTCATGTTCTTTTTCTACCTCTACAGCATGATCGTCGCCCTGATCCGGGACGAGACCCACTAAGCAACGACTTCCGACGATAATGCACAATGCTTCCAAGATTATACGAACTGCCTACTCATGCTAGGTACACCTACTGTTTGGATGCATCTCTTTTCATTTTTTTCGTGACGTGGGGTTATGCTGGAATTCAAACTAGCGATGATGGCTACGAGTGTATTGTGGGGGGAGATTACATAGCACAAGAACGAGCGCGAGATGGTAGATGAGAGGGACCGGCTTTCAACTCTCTCCCTACAGGGGTGGTGACGGCTTGTATGAGTGGAGGCAATGGACGGGTCTGTAACGAGCTTTTCTACGTTATTGTTGGTTGCTGTTGATTGATATATGGCTGGGTGTTACGGCTGTCTTACGTTTCGCTATTCGCTATTCTCTTTCAGCGAGGGCGCGGAAATGTATTATTTTTTACTGCGTGATGACATGTGCTGCGCTTTTGGCTCGGCTGCTGTATCCTCGATATTGATCAATCCGCCAGGTTGATATGTCATCCACTCTATATAGAAAGATGACAGTCCGAGTCATCTGAATGCTGCTCTCGCATGAACGAATGTTGAAGTTAAATTCTCCCGAGAGGATGATCGGGCGTGATAGACACGACACAATGGCATGTGAAGATGGCACCCACGGAATGATGAAACCGCGAAACGCCGCCCTACCTCCACCCACCTACACGACCTTCTGACCACCTCCCGGCCCTCTCCCTCCTGAGGGCAACCCCCTTCCTTTTCTCCCTATACTCTCTAACCCACACCTCGACCTCACCCGCACCCTCCAAAAAGTCCTCCGCAAGCGCATCGCACTCCCTCTCGCCCTCTGCGACCGCCGCCCGCAGCCGCGCATGAAGTCCCACCTCTGAGAACGGCTGGAGGGATTGGTACATCTCTTTCTCAACCTCACGCCACTTCCCTTCTAGCGCGCGGGTCTCAAGGAGTTTCTGTTGAGTTGCTTCGCGCTGCGCAGTGAGAGCCGCTTCGGTGGTTGACAAGGTTTGCGCGAGTAAGATGTTGGCGGTCAACGCGGTGGTGAGCGCCGCCGTATGCTCGTGTGAGGCCGGATGGGTGGCCGTGAAGAGACTAGAGAGGAGTGCGGGGGAGTGCGAGAGGTATTGTAGGTCCACGTGGCTGTGGTTGGTTAGGCTGTGGGAAGTGTAGGAGTATAAGGAACGTACGATTTGGTTTGGAGGAGATCGGGAATGAATGGGGTTGGCGGTAGCGGGGGGAGCTCATAGGCAGTCTGTTCGGGGGTGTTTGTGCGAG
>Ga0307512_10006585_pt1 | contig 11735 bp, 12 predicted proteins | sample 14_EM_MG_FD_200267 | JGI IMG/M metagenome (GOLD analysis project Ga0307512, IMG submission 200267) | Populus trichocarpa ectomycorrhiza microbial communities from riparian zone in the Pacific Northwest, United States - 14_EM | ecosystem: Host-associated > Plants > Roots > Unclassified | place... | reverse complement strand
TCTGCATGGTAAGCGAGCTTCCAATCGTTCCGACGGCTGGTCTGGTAAACAATCCACCCCCCCCCCCCAGCTTATACCGGGAAGCAGTGGGCCTGGCCAATGACCTACCCCCACCGTTCGCCCACCTACTCACTTCGGACGTACCCGTCCGACGCGTTCCCCGGAAATGACGGTCGGAAGTTGTGGATAACCTTCACGCGACGGAAAGGTTTTGGTATGGTATCAGATATCAAGTATAGTTGGCCGACACTACATAACGAGGATATACAACCAACAGATGCCTAGTGCTCTATAAAAAGGGGAGGGAAGGGTAGAGACGAGCCCGGTGAAGCTATGTAATCAATCCCTCTCGAATTAGATGCAATTTTGTACTAAAGCAAAAGGAACAAAAGGTGAGAAATGAGATGAAGAGAGAAGAAAGAAAATGCGTGAAGGTCTACCTAAGAAAAACCCTCGAATGGAGACTGGACATGAACAAGAGGGAGCAGAAGGAAGAGAGAGAGTCTGTGGAAGAAGTCGATGCGATGCCAGCCCGAGATAGATCACCAATCGATATGCTCTCCATACATGTTAGGCGTCTCCCCACGGATGAAGGCTTCGAATGTCCTCTTCAGGACCGCAGACCAATCAAGATCCCGTTTGTCGTCTGCCACATTGTCTATCCATTCGCCATCTTCGTCTACGGCGCCCGCGGTAGTACGAGCGATCCGCTCGCCCTTGGCGAACCGAGGTCCAAGGTCTGGCCAATGTCGGATTTGGTCAAAGGGTTGCCACCTGAAAGGGATCGTCAGCCCACCAGCAGCAAACAACCAAACGGTTGCATTACCAGAAATTGTGGAAGTGGTACGAGAAAGAGCCCTTGAAAAAGCCATCGAATCCCACGGCCTGCGGTGCCGCGCTATTTTGAGCAGGGGTGTTGAAGAAGTCACCAAACCTAAAGTCCCGCACATGAGTAAACGTAAGATTCACATGGAAAACGCCGACTCACTCTTGGAAGTATGGTTGGGGCGGGCGGTCTCTCTGGTAAAACTCGGTATTCAACCAAGCTGCGTCGAAGAGTGCATCGGGTAGCCTCAGCAAAAGCTCTTCCAAGTACGCGTCCTTGGTATACCTCGATACCGTCATCGGATGGAAATCCAACCCATTCTTCAAAGCCGTCCTAAACAGGAATGATCCCAACGCCGAACCCTTGTTCAGATGCAAAACCGCTGTGTTATACTTCTCCAATCTCGACCACCTGTAGGCAAACGCTCCCTTCCAGCCCCAGAGCTCTTCCCAGTCTCGGAGGAAGATCGTGTCGGCATCCAAGTAAATTCCTCCGAACCGGTGACAAAGGACGAATCGAGCCATATCCGAGAGAATGACGGAAAGCCGATCGTATGATGATGAGGATTTGGAGCCAAGTCGATTAAGCATGTCGTCATCGTCAGGTTCCGCTTCGTTAGTGGCAGAAACACCCTCCGCGACAGTCTTCTCTCCATCGGCACCTTCACGCGACGAGGAGCTCGTGATCTCTGACTTGGACTTGGACTTGCTCTCCTCTTCTTTGGGCACCTGAATAATGTGTCCACCAGAGTTAAACAGTCCACCTTCCAGGGTCCTCCATTCGTCTTTTAATTCGGGGATACCATCCAACTGCTCGGTGGTGTTCCAGAGCTTGAACTGAATGACGTCCTTGAACCGGGGATGCAAAAATGGCGAAGCCCAAGGGTTCGTCTTCAACGATTCGAACATATTTCGTAGGGCGTTCGGGTTGGGAACGGAAGCGGCGGGTCCAGGATTTATCCAGAGCCAAAACTGCGGTCGGCAAACTTTAGGATCGGGTTGATCAGGAGGGAGTTGAAGGCCTAGGTTTTGCGTGTACAAGAAAGAAAGCATGGCCAAATACGGTTTGTCGGTGAAAGGTCCAGTCCAGAACATGTGGAAGAGTCGAGGATGATCTTCGTCGCAAGGTCCCTCCTGTAAATCCTTGAACGATTTGTATTGCGTCACGGAAGGCAGAGTGAAGTTTTTTTCCCATCCCACGCCGCGTTTCTTCGAGAGTCCAGCATTCGGGTCCGCTTCCAGCTCGGTCTGGAACGAAGGGTAGAGTTTCACGGGATGCGAATCGGTGAAGTTCTCCTTTCCGTCCTCGAGGTAAATATACTTCCAATCCGACATGTCACCCCTTCTTAACCGCGGTCCTTTATCCAATCCTGCACCCAACCGAAGCACTTCCAGACAGTCCCGCACGTACTAATCAAGGGAAAAAGAACATGTCAATCAACCGAAATCACAGAGCATAGGAACGACCCCCGCTTGGCAGCCCACGGACAAGCCTTTTGTGCCTAGAGGGGGAGAAACGAGCATTACCTGATTCGTTGAGAAATCGCAATGCTTCATGACAGTATCCAAATCCGCGATGCTTCCGGTGACGGGACGGGGTGGGTGGGATTTTCCGGATTCCGGTGACTGAATGTCGAGATAGACTCGTCTGGGACCGACGCCATTCGTGCTAGTGACCGACTTTGAGATGGGCTGCAGCCTCGGTGGCAGTCGGGCGGTTTTCCGCGGCGGAAGCGCTGGATTCGTGACCACCGACGAGAAAGCGATCGTTTCTGGAACTGTAAACCCAAAAGCGCGAGAGATAAAAAGGCGGGAAACCGAGCGCAATTGAGTTAGATTCAAGAGGGGGGCGAACGAAAAATGTGACCGCACTTTTCTGACTGCTTGGATAATGCCCACTTTCAATCTCCCACTTCCATATCCGCTGCAGATCGGCTCTGGTGAAAACGAGGGTCGGAGGATCGCCGGTAGGGAAAGTAGGCCACTGTTTTGAAGGACTGTTGAACCTCCTGTGGATGGCAAAAGTGACGAACACAAAAAGGAAGACTCCAAAGCACAGCAAGAGGGTCCCTCGTTTTCGACCGAACCTCGCGACGCTCACTTGATGAACGCGCGCGGGGTTTGGGACCCAAAGACGAAGCCTACGATTCCGTATTCCCGGAATTGGGGTCGAAAGGGGGACCAGCCAAGATGAGGAACGGCCGTGGCGATATAGCTTCTCCTGGATAGCGGCAGAGTAGGATGGGAGGCCATTGGTGAGACGAGCCTTTTCGCGTGAGTTTGTTGACCGGTGATTAGAGGAAAAGTAGATGGAAGACATCTCTGCCAGAGGAATTATTGGCCCTGGCAGGGAGGGTCAAGGGGAGGCTGGGAGTGCTAGTGAGGGGATGAAAGAGTAGACGTGTAACAATTCTGCTGTGTCGGGATCGAAACGCCGCGCCGGGAAAAGGCGTCAATCTCTTCCGGTATGTATGTATAACGCTATCGATAAAATTTACAAGAAAAAAGTACAAAGCTTTGCTCTTCTTTTAAACACCGACCAAAGGCTGAAGCGCGAGGTCGGCAGGGTCATTGGGGACAGACAAAATCCTCATCGTGTTGGTGTGGCCAAGGCCGCCCTTCCAGCCCTGGACAGCAACGATCGTACTGCCAGTCTGGATCAGATTTAATTTCAAACCAGCCCTCAAGCCATATCGGATCCGGTTGTCCACCTTCCGACCGAAAATATGTCAACGCATGTTCGTTTTCCCGGGAAAAACAACACTTACGTCCGTCTGCCACTGGTGGCTCTCTATGCCCCTCGGTTCTGGGTACCACACGGGGTAACAAGCCCTGTGCAGGTGAAGCTGACGAGAGGTCTGCTCGTTACGGGTGACTGTACCAGTCGTCAGTAAATCGCTGCGGTCGTAGCTCGCGAGCACCCACCAGTAATGATCGGGACCTTGGGCCTGTACTTAGCGACCAATCGGGCACTGTTTCCGCTGGTAGAGAGGACAACAATCGCACACGCTCCCTGTTCACTCGCAGCGGCGACTGCTGCGATGGCCACAGTCTCCACAGTATCCGTGGGCAGGGGGGTCAAGTTGCGCAGCTCATCATACAGGGGCGGGTAACAGATGGCCTCTTCGGCCAACAGGCAAGTCTCAGCCATCATAAGGACTGTCAAGTCGGTTCATTCAGTTTGCGGAGAAACCTTGGCAAACCTTAATTTACTTACCAGATTGGATCGGGTAAGACCCTTTTGCGGTTTCACCGGAAAGCATGACACAGTCGGCACCATCAAGGACGGCATTAGCCACATCGCTGACCTCTGCGCGGGTCGGCCTGGGGTTGTACTGAAAACACTATCAAGGTCGGTGACGGATGAGTTAGACTTTCTGCACTCACGGTCATAGACTGAACGAGATATTCAATCAGTACCGACACGACAACGAGACAGGGAAAAACACACCTCAAGCATCTGAGTGGCGACGATAACTGGCTTGCCAACGATATTACACTTGGCAATCATCATCTTTTGAGCGAGGAAGACCTGGCTAGCAGGAATCTCGATACCCAAATCACCACGAGCAACCATGACACCGTCGGTAGCTTCTAAAATCTCGTCAAAGTTTGCAACACCCTGCTCATTCTCAATCTTGACGATGATCTTGATGTTGGCACCGTCCGGACCGAGAACCTCACGGATATCCTTGACATCCTGAGCACGACGGATAAAGGATGCGAAGATCATGTCTACACCGTTCTTGACACCGAATTGGAGGTCCTTCTTATCCTTATCGGAGAGAGCGGGAAGGTCAACATCGGTCTTGGGGAGGTTGACACCCTTGCGGGAGCTGAGGGTTCCGTTGTTGAGAGCCCGGACCTTAACATTCGGTCCGTCGATTGAGAGAACGAGGAGGGAGAGAATGCCTATACGCGCATATAGTCAGAGGTGAACACACATACGCTACAAGCTGGGGGCTTCGCTCACCGTCATCGACGTAGATGAGTTTTCCGGGGGCGGTAACTCTTGGGAGGTTAACCTGTATTCACGTCCCCGTGCCAAAAAGCCGAATGACATCAAAATAAAATTTTACAGAAGACGTCAGCATCACGTCAATCTTCCAGGTATGATCAGAACCGAAGGAGAGTATACTGACGTAATCCAAATACATGACCTTATCATCGCAAATTTCAGAGTACTTTGCTTCACTGGTGATGATGAACTCATGGCCTGCGGATATCGCAATCTGCGGGAAGAGGTAAAAACCCAAAAAAGAAAAGAAGACCGTCAGTCAGACTGGGCTAAATATCTGGAAGGGAGGACGAAAGAAACGGGACGAACATCTATGCCGTCTCTCATCAGACCAGTCCTGATCTCTGGTCCTTTCTGTTATGCCGTCATTTCAATAGACTCACGTCAGAACCACGATGGTGGGATATGCGCTGCGTGAAACGGGACAAACCGTGTCGAGGGCAATGGCAACGGGACGTCCTCCGGGGTCAGCTGTGGAGCGGGTGAATCCGTTTGAATCAGTCCTAACGGTAAAACGGGTTCAAAAAAAAAAAGGAAAAAGAGGTACCAGCAGTCATTTTACGTGTGTTATCTATAACGCTCTGGTGGTACTCGTAGGATCCATGGGAGAAATTCATACGAACTGTAACGTGGACGAGTCAGACCACGGAGGCATTGATATAGGTATCAGACATACCGATGTTGACACCAGCCCTTCGAAGCTCAGCAAGCTTCTCGGGAGTGTTAACCTTCGGCCCTAAAATACCACATAATACCAAAGGTGACGCGAGAGAAGACCGTGAACGTTCGGGAGCGCCGCGATAAGCAACCGCAGACAACAGACAACCCAAAGAACCTCACCAATCGTCGCGATTATCGAAGTCTACATGGAGCAGAGATGGCGTCATCAGTATTTCAGAGCTCGAAAGCGAGAGGGATGAAGTAGGAAGGGGAGGGATAGAATAGAGGATCGCCGCTGGATCAGGTAGAATTTTGCTCACCTTCCGGTAGTACTTAGATTCCTCCGTTGGGTTCGGAGCTTTTGAGGTTTCGAGACTAGCGCACCAGGCTATCCTTGACCTTATTCCTGCCATGGTGTTTGTTGTGTAGGTGGTGGGTCAGATGGGAGGGTACGAGGGAAGAAAGCGGAACCTGGGTGTTGGGTTAAATTTTGATCGGCAATCTAAGCGCGTACAGCCTCGACGAACGGACCGACGGGCCAGGTGAGAGCAAATCAGAAAACATCCATTCAGGGTGCGCTAAGTCGTACAAATATCAATTCAAACGTGTGTAATCAGTAACCGCCATAGATATCCCACATCGGTAGCAATGAGTTTCAATCCATCCATCTCCAACCCTCAACTTCACATCACCCTCAGCGTCCAGCCATTGTACGGGTTGTTCCCGTCGACGGACGCAGCCTGAGCCGCCGCGAGCCAGGCAGGATCGACGTTTGGTGGGTGGTTGGCGATGTCCACTCCCTGGAAAACATTCTCACACGTCACCGTTCGCCCTGAGTGGTAGCCGACGCCGTCCGCTGATCTGATAAAAAGGAGAGGCAAATTTCGACCGTTAATGCGTGGTATCACCGGCTTCTTCTGGGTAGACGAAGAGGCCTCAGGGCCCGCTGTTGATTCGTCCTGGAGCGCATCTACGATTTCGGCGATTGGAGGGAGATCCACTACCACTACGGTGTGGAGATAATCTCCGACGTATCTTCTGCCAGCATGAGTGACGTGTTCGCCATCCGAACCACCGGCAATTGCCGGTCCGCCCAAGTTATGAACGTGAGGAGATACAGTGGTCAAAGGACCGGGAGGTGACGTCTGATATGCCCGCAGGCGTAGGGGGCCGAGGCTACCGAGGTAAACATCGAGCGGAAGTTGCTGGTGCGTTTTGGCATCGTGGTAAAAGAAATTTGACACAGTGAGCTCCAGAGTGTGTGGACCAGGGCGGAAAGTTGGAGCGGTGAACAAAGTAGGGAAGGGCGTGATGGGACTTTCAGGCACAGTGTTATTCTGGCTGAAAGCGTCGAAAAATGTATACTGAAACTTGGCTGTGGAGGGACTTAGCGATGGCTGAAATTTGGGATTCAAAGGAGACGTACAAATTCCAACGATGGTCCAGCACAAGTAGTCGTCCACTTCATCGGACACAATGTGCATTCCGTCCCTCACCTCTTCGCGTTCACGAGGGGCTTGGAATAACAGCGGGTGCGTGCCAGACGGAGAGCTGTTCCCTGGGGGGCCTCCTCCTCCACCGGGCAATGGTCCCGCGGCAGAGAGATAATGCCTCGTGCCGTCGTTATTAACCCTCTGCAATGCGATCTTCTGCATTTGGCTAACAGGACTTCCTTCTTCCATGACCACCTTGCCTTTGTCGACTTTACGAACAATAAGGGGTGCAGTAGAAATCCCAGTACGTGTGTCAGTGAGCACAATCTCACTTCCGTAGGTCACAGGCTGCTGCCCGCCTCCAAAAGAAACTGACCATCAACCACTGGTGAACACGGGAGAGTACCTGTGATAAACTTACCCACTGGTGGTGCATCCGGTGGTGGACGGACAACATTCACGGTAAAGGCGGACCAAGTTGTGTTGCTCGCGCACAGTTGAGTGTGATCGATGGCCATGTACTTGGTTCTGACAGTTTGAGAATTGATTCGATTGAACAATGAAACCGGTCCACCCGCCAAAATACACGAAGAGATATTTCGTGTCTTGGCTGTCTTCTTGGAGGGTTTGGAGATGATCGTGACTGGAGCCGAGTCAAACGTGGCCCAAGTTCGGGCCACGCCTTTGGCTCCAGCGTCCGCGGTGAGGGGAGGGGGTTCGGCAATGTCCAAAGACAGTTGGAAGCTCTTCGATTTTGCAGATCCAGTGACGTGAAGGAACTTGAAGTTGGCAGTCAAGGTTGCGTCCAGCGGTGCTTTCTGATCAAAGGTACGTTCTCCACTTTCAGATACGACAGACATAGACAACTGCTGTTGCCTCATCTGCCACAGGGGACCCTCGATATGTACAACAGGTGGGGGGCAGAGGAACCGCTTCTCACTTCCATAGGACTTTTGAGCTACCGCGGCGTGTAGACAGATGACGGTGGTCATAGGTATAACTCTGCTACCATCTTGAGCGATCTGCTCGCGGACCACGCGTCGGATTTTCGCGTGGTTCTCTTCGGTGTCCGATGTGGGCTCGAGCCTGCGTTTGCCAGTGACCTATGGGCGGATCGGTGGGACGTCGGCGATAAGCCCAGGGGCTAGAAAATCGGTTGTCTGACCTTGGACGATGATGCAGTAGGTGGTCCTTGGGCCGGCCCGCCAGGGAGTGGTGAACCTGACCAAGGATACATCGGTAGAGGAACTGGAGCATCAGTTGGAAGATCTGCCGCAGTCGTCGAGCCCTTTTCTGACTCAACCTGCCAAGGTAAAACGAGTTGAGTTTGTGTTGAGCGATGGGTGTTTGAGCAACGTACGCGTTCTGAAGCCATCGATGTCTCTCCGAATATGCGTGGGATTTGTCGTGGGAGTTCTGAGGTGGGAGGAGGGGTGGATGTGGGAATTTTGTTCGAAGAGAATATCACCGTCGCACGGTTTTATTGGCTCCCCAATTTTAAATCTCCGACGGCAACCTCTTCAATCTCCGCTTTTAAAGGTCCCGAGAACGATATTATTTTCCCACGGCCTACCGGACGAACCGGACCTGGGATACATATACCAACACCACCAAAGCTATTTGCTATAGCCGTTCATTCAAATGCCCGCTGGCGGTTGGCCTTTTCTGGTGGTGGATGTGGTCATCTGTCTCTCGTTGTTGGAGAGAGAAATGGGTTTTTCGAGAATGTAGGTCAGGCGGAGCAAACAGAAAAGCCAAGTCGAGTTGAATCAAACATAGCCTGTTCGTACGAAGCGTATACGTGAAAAAATTGCCGCTCACTCTTCGCTTTCCTCGCCGCCTTCACGCCGCACCGTTCCCCCGCAGCTACCTCGAGCCTCGGTCATGGAAGCCAAGTCCCAACGACCCAAGGGGCGGGAGGACGCTATTCCAGCGTTAAACAAAGCCATCGAAGCCTTAAATCTTGCCAAGATCTCGAGTATCCCACCGATAGCCGAGGCTATATTTGGCTCTGTTAGAACTCTTCTCAGACTGATTAGAGTATGTTTCTTGTTCTTCTGCGACAACCTGCTCCAGGTTCACACCCAACTAGGACTCGATGGTTAACGAACCGGACCGCGTTGAGCTTGGGCTATCCTGCGCCAATGTTTGTCGAGCGCTTTACCCGGGGTTGAATGGAAAGAAAGCGGACGAGCTCAATCAGTCCGTGTATGGTGCGATGAATCGATTGACGGCGTGGGTTAAACCAGCGACAAACATTTCGAACCGTCCGCTAATGTACTCTCGATTGCAGGATTGTAGCAGATATTCAGATGAAATTAGTCAAGTGGGGTAAACGGAACCCATTTTTTCAGCATTTCCACGCGAAGAAGGATAAAGAGACGGTCGCGGCCTGGAGGTTGGGCCTCGATGAAATCCTTCAGGACTTTAACGTGCGTCCTGTCGCTTGGGTGATGGCTGTTGCCAACCTTCCAGTTCCAGAAGGGACTTGCAATCAGCACAAATACAACCGTTTCTACTGCTCATCGTGATGTTACGAATACCCACACTATCGTTTCTGGTGTCCGGAATGACGTTGCACACACCCGCACCATCGTTTCCGTCTGCCGTCATGACGCATTGAAGTGGTCTGGGGATACGCGTGGTCAAGATCGGAAGGTAAGCACCATCCGTACATCCGCACTCTACCTGCAACTGAGCAACCACTTAAGACTGTCCAGACTCACGCTAGGTCAGCGATCTTGACTAGGAATAGAACTGGTATTTGACGTTTACATCCAGCGCACCTGGAGAATCACTGCCTCCCCTGCAGAGATGCACACGTGGAATCGCTACCGACATTCGTCATGACGTCGTGACCCGCACCATCGTTTCCGAGGTCCAGCGCAATGTTATGAGCGCTCATGCAATGGTCACCGATATCCATCGTACCGTTGTGCGAGGTCAAGGAGGAAGTGGCGGTAAACATCTGTCGGTGGGTGATGGTCACACTCTAGTTGTCACCGGATGTCCACTCACCGTTGCACAGACTCAAACTAGGTCAGCAATTTAGACCATCGACGGACCCATTATCTTACGCTTGGCTGTAGCATACCTGGAGAATCCCCGCCTCTGCCCCTAAGGACCCTCTTCGGACGTGACGAGCTGATTGAGAAAATAATCGACCTCGCTGAGAACCTTATTCCAATCGCCCTCATTGGTGCTGGTGGGATCGGTAAGACCTCCATTGCCCTGGCCGCTCTCCACCACAATCGGATCAAGAAGCGATTTGGCCGTGACCGTCGGTTCATTCGTTGTGACCAATTCCCTGCCTCGTGTGCTCATCTCCTCCGTCGGATCTCCAATGTCGTCGGCGCGGGCGTTGAAAACCTCGAGAGTCTAGCCCCCCTACGGACATTCCTATCCTCGAAGGATATGGTGATAGTTCTCGATAACGCGGAATCTATTCTTGACCCGCAGGGAACAGATGCACCGGAGATCTACGCCGTAGTGGAGGAGCTGAGCCGGTTTGACAACATCTGTATTTGCATCACATCCCGTATCTCCATCACTCCCCCGGATTACAGGCGTCTCGATGTGCCGACGCTATTGATGGAGGCCGCACGCGATGCCTTCTATCGGATCTACGACATCAACGCTGATCGATCCAATGTGGTCAACAACACCCTTGAACAACTTGACTTCCATCCACTTTCAATCACCTTGCTCGCCACAATCGCGCTTCAGAACAAGTGGGATGCGAACCGATTGGCGAGAGAATGGGAGCAACGGCGGACGAATGTACTGTGGACCCAGCATAACAAGAGCCTTGCTGCCACGATCGAACTATCACTCACCTCCCCCCTGTTCCAGGAACTTGGCCCCGACGCCCGAGCGCTTCTTGGAGTCATCGCCTTTTTTCCGCAGGGCGTTGACGAGAACAATCTCGAATGGTTGTTTCCCGCCATTTCGAACAGAGCCGATGTCTTCGACAAGTTCTGTATCCTTTCCTTGACGTATCGGAGCAGTGGATTCGTCACAATGCTCGCGCCGCTCCGAGACTATCTTTCTCCCAAGGATCCGAAGGCATCTCCACTGCTCTGCGCGACCAAAGAACTTTACTTTACCCGGATGTCAGTCAAGATTGATCCGAACAAGCCTGACTTCAGAGAATCGCGATGGATCACATCCGAAGATGTAAATGTCGAGCACCTGCTCGATGTCTTCACGACGATCGACGCAAACTCGGACGGCGTCTGGGATGCCTGCACCAATTTCATAGCGCATCTCGCCTGGCACAAGAAGCGGCTCACCATTCTGGAGCCAAAGATCGAAGGGCTCCCGGACGGTCATCGCTCCAAGCCCGAATGCTTGTTTGAGCTCTCCCGGTTATTTAGCCAGGTCGGAAATTTAGCGGAGCACAAACGACTCCTTGTTCGTGCCCTAGGGCTTCAGAGAGAGCGGAGGAATGACTGTCAGGTTGCTGTAACATTGGTGGGGCTATCTGAAGCAAACCGACTAACGGGCCGTCACACGGAAGGGATACAGCAGGCGAAAAAAGCATTGGGGATTTATGAACGGCTCGGCGACACGGTAGGACGGGCAGATTGCTTGGTCAAACTTGCTTGGCTGTTGTGTTCAGACAAACGATTTAACGCCGCAGAAGAAGCCGTGTTCCGCGCGATCGGTCTCCTCCCAAAGGGAGGTGAACAATCTCTGGTCTGCCAATGTCATCGTGCTCTCGGCCGTATATATCGGTCCAAGGGCGAGACGGAGAAGGCTATTTGCCATTACGAGGCAGCCCTCGGAATTGCAACCCA
>Ga0307512_10006583_pt1 | contig 11737 bp, 9 predicted proteins | sample 14_EM_MG_FD_200267 | JGI IMG/M metagenome (GOLD analysis project Ga0307512, IMG submission 200267) | Populus trichocarpa ectomycorrhiza microbial communities from riparian zone in the Pacific Northwest, United States - 14_EM | ecosystem: Host-associated > Plants > Roots > Unclassified | place... | reverse complement strand
TTTATCTCTTTGGTTTTGGAAGCTCAATATTAAATCTCTATATCTTTATATTTTCTTACACGGTCATTGCATTGTTTTTCATGATAATTTAATTTTTTTTACTAATCAATTTAAAATGCATTTTAAAAGGGATAAATTATTAAAAAAAAAACAAATTAAGTTGGCCAATGAACTAACTTATAATTTTCAAAATAAAAGGACTAAATTATAAAATTATTAAACAACAGGGATTAAATTATAATTCACTTTTTAAAGGGGATTTCCTCGGGTTTAAATAAAAAGTGTTGACTTTTTTTCCAATTACAACGACATATTACACTTGTCTCTTCTTCTTTTATTTTTTCATCAATTTTGTTTGCACTCTCAAGTCTCTTATTTTACCCTTTTTTTTAATCTTTGCATAGCAATCTTGAACTCATCACTTCCTTTTTTGGCTGCATTGGTGCCCCTGACCTGACCCTAAGCTCTTTGTAGCTTCTCAAGCTGAGTGAGACCGGCCCTCTTTGTTTTTTGACTTGGGTTTAGGATTTAAAACTCTAATCTTCTCTTTTTAGTCTCGTTTAAGCTGCTTTGCTTGCAACGCATTTGCTGGCTGCTGTTTGTGTGCTTGATAGAGAGGATAGTTTGGATAAAGTTTGTGTCTTGTGGGAGATTTTTAAGCAAAGGTGAGTTTTTTCTCAAATGGGTTTGGATTATTTTGTGTTTATGTTTATTGTCTTTAACTGGTTTTTTAAGTTTTTTGGGTGGCCATAAGGGTTTTTTGAACTGTGTTGGTTTAGTTAGTATCAAAGATTTATCGCTTGAGTTGGTGAATTTCAGGTAAAAATGTTGATAGAAACCATGAAGTTGAGATTTTGAGCTCTTTTGGGGGCTATTTATGGTCATTATGTCTGTTAGTAATGATGTTTTTGTGGCTTGGGAGGAGCACATTATATGCCATGAACGTGGTAGCCGTGTGGTTCATTATCACTTGAAGGATACATTTGGGGGTTTAGTTCTTGCTGTTATAGGGACTGAGAGGAGTATAAGGCACATGACATATGTAGTTTCTGACGAGTTTTTGGAAGCCTATGGGTCCAATGAGTCCATCAATGCATCTACGAAATGGAGAGCCCGGCGAGAAGTTGTGGACTGGTTGACATCAATGGTGTCAAATGAAGGATCCCCTCTACATGTTTCAAGTACGTACTCTATGTGTTACTGGTTACTGGTTATGATTTTGTAGGTTTATATGGAATGATATTGAGGGATTACAGTTCTTATTTTGTAGTTGTATTTGTAATTACATTAAAAGCATTGCCTTGCCAATCTAGTTTTGAGGGTCGAGTATAGCTTTGGGAATAGACTGCATGTGATGTTCTGCTTTACTAATGACACCGGCATGATTTGAATTTCATCTTTACATCTGTGTTAAGTCATTGGATTATGTCCTAGCCTTATCTATTTTGTCGGAGTTGGTCAAGCATTGCCATTTCTGGAGATTTAAATTGCACATTTTGCAACTCAATTTCTCAAGGTGGAAAACTAATTATGTTGAGATTTTTGTTAGTCATTTGGAAGCACCCTGTGATGTAAACCAATTTTGCATTTTATACCCTACTGGAGCATAGGAACCATGTGCTTAGTTTATCTTTTGGTGTAGCCAATATCTTAGGCCATAAATGTCCATTCTCTGCCTTCACACCAGGGTGGATATCATGCCCTTCTTTTAATTGCGCATCTAATTTTTTTTTTTTCTGGATTGTGTTACACATGTGCTAAGACATAGCTTTATGTGTGCGTGAACTCACTCGCACAGTCAAAAAACAAAATAGCTCGATTTGTCATGAAGCTAATGGGTTACTCTCATAAAAGCAGTACTCCACTACTTTATGAAACTTTCAATATAATTACATTCAAATGGTTTGTGAGCAATGACTTATGGAATCTGAACCATTCAATTTAAAATTAGTTATGTTATGAAACTTAGATTGCCAGCACCCTACTTCCAGTCTTACGAATTTAACGTATTTGGCATGACAAGGAAACTGGCATCTTATTACCTTTTTGTTATGGAAAGCTGAATTATAACAGAGCATCTTTCCATATATGCAGAGGTTGTCTTTCACGTGTCTTCATGTGTTTGTTTTCATAAGCTCTTCTTATAATCCCATTCTCCATCACATCAGGCATCTCTTTCTTTTTTCTTTCTCCTCTTATCTGTCTCGATTGATTTCACGTCAGGGTGAAGTCAAAAACTAATGGAAGGCTTCTCAGGTGAAATTATTGTTTTATGCTTCAGAAGTATTCGTGATAGCTTATGTTAAGATTTTTTATTTTCCTGTAATTATGTTTTTTTCACTGAATGCACATACATCCTTGAGTTAATAATGAGATGTTATAAGAAAAATTAGATGCCATAATTATGGGCATGAGTGTGTGATTCTGTGTTGCTTCGTCTAGTAATTGTGTGTATCCATGAAATGGGTAAAGGCAAATATGTGGAAAACACATAAGCATAGGCAGCCCCCACACTGTATATGATATTTGTAAAATAATGCTGTTTTCTGGATTGAAGGATATAATTCTCTGGTCCTCGAGTTTGCGTAATTCATGCCTGTCTTTTGTTTACTAGTTTTGATGTCCAGAGCACAAATTACCATTCTCACTTTTAAGCTCTCCATCTACATATGGTCCTCTTGGTGCATTTTCTTGCATATATCTAATTCTTTTAATTTCAAAGGGCTCGAAGAGTTTTATAAATTTTCTTAGCAGTGGTGTTCACTTTCAACTGTTGGATCGGAAATTTATGAGAAATGCTAAAATCTCTTATGGCAGATGCACAGATAAATGGCTCAGCTCAAGGTTCAGGATCTTTTGGAGTATCAGTGACTGGATTCAATGCTTCGAAAACCTATTTGCCAGTTCGGATGGTATCGACTTATTGTAGTTGTTATGCATAGTTTTAGATTTTTTAACATTCTTTGTAGTTGTTGACTCTGTCGCTTTGAATTCAGGCTCGAAGCAAATTGAAGGTTCAGAATTCACACATTAAGTGGTTTGGTGCGGCATGGATATGTGCTAAAGAACTCAAGCACTACCCAGCCTTTTTCAGAAATGGGACTACCATAACTGTAAGTGTTAACCCATTGGCTAGTTATTTCTTTATCTAGTTGCAAACTTATCTTTGTTGAGTGGTGTTACTTTTCTTCATCCTTCTGCACATTTGTCCTCATAAATTATTGTTATTATTATTAGTGGTAGTGGTAGTAACATTTTTTAAACAAAACTTGATGGTTAGGTCCATTCCTTCGTATTTATAATGGCTGAAGAAAAAGGCCGCTACCTTGGATACCTGGAAGATATGTATGAAGACAAAAAGGGGCAGAAGAAGGTAAAGGTGCGGTGGTTTCACCATAACCAGGAAGTCAAGGGTGTAATTCCTCAACTGAATCCACACCCCCAAGAAGTTTTCATCACACCTAATGTCCAAGTGATCAGTGCAGAGTATATTGATTGCCCAGCAACAGTCTTGACACCCCGACATTATGATAAATGTATGGCTGGTGTTTCACATACATCAACATCCGGTGTCCACATGTGCTTTAGGCAGTTTAAAAACAACAAGATCAAGCCGTTTGCTCTTACTAAATTGCATGGATACTTCAATCAAGCAATCCTCTCTACTTTGGATGGATCTATTGTCCCTAAGAAAAAGGTTAGGTACGATAATTTGTACAAGGAAGACGAGGAAGAATTGACCCATGATTACCCTACCAGTGTAGGTAGCAAGAGAAGTAGAACATCCAAGGAGCAAGACAGACTTGAGAGTGGATCAGGTCTCAGAAACTGGGCCTGTGGAAACCAGATAGCAAAATGTAAATCAGGATACCCGAAACTGAAGCTACGGTTATCAAAGGTTTCCATGGGAATTGAGTTTGTTATACCCCAGTCCAAATGTTCTGCTCCTTTCAAAGTGAATGAAAAGATAGAGATGCTCTGCCAAGATAGTGGGATTCGAGGCTGCTGGTTTAGATGTAAGGTGTTGCAGTCCTCTCAGAAGCATCTGAAAGTTCAATATGAAGATGTCCAGTATGTGGAGGGATCTGGAAATCTAGAGGTATGCAAATTCTCTTGTATCTCCTATTTGATACTGACAATCAGTAAATTTTGGCGGTGGCAGGCGAAAACATTTGGTAGGATCATCGCATTGCCTAATTCTACACCTCTTCCTCGAAAGAAGAGGTTATATGTTTGAAATTTGAATCTCCCTCCCCAAATTATCAGAACTTTCTATTTGACCCGTGCCTTGGAGTGATCATCAAAAAATATTTTGATTCTTTAGTATTGTCATATTGGAGTGCATTACTTGGTCATAAAAATCATAACATTTTTCATTCTCTTTGAAGCTAACCTTTAATGGACTTTATTTTTGGTATTTTTATTGTGTCATAGGAATGGGTCCCTGCTTCCAGAGTGGCTGCTCCTGATAAACTTGGCATGAGATGTTTAGGTCGCAAGACAATCCGGCCACATCCTCAAAATCATTCTACTGACCATATTTTTGAGGTTGGAGCCCCAGTTGATGCATGGTGGAGTGATGGATGGTGGGAGGGTGTTGTATCTGGAGTTGACATCTCTGGGAGTGATTGCCTGCAAGTTTACCTCCCTGGTATGGTACTGTATGGCAATATTAGATATATTTCTTTCTTCTTATTTTTTAATCATAATCATCATCTGGCATGAGATGTACTCGCTCATGCATTTGCAGTTCTATTTTAATTATGTTTGTTAGTAACCATGGTTAATGATGCTTTTAGGTGAAGGCAAGTTCCTGACTGTCCCAAGGAAGAATGTGAGGAGTTCCCGAGATTGGGTTGATAACAGATGGGTTGATGTAATGGCAAAGCCTGATATACTCCATCATCTATCTGCAGATGCCATTTCTATCATCCAGCTTGAGGCACGAGGTTGTGATACTGCTGCATCACTGGAGCACAAATTTGTCAAAACTTCCAGACTTGAAGCTATTGAAGAAGATGAACCCTTACCTGGTTCAGTTGTGTCTGGTGATCTCAAAAATGTTAAGGAGGTCTATTTGAGACAGAGGCATGGTGTAAATGAGAAGGATGAACTAAAAACACATGGAGCTGTTGATGATGATGATGTTGGCGGTGATTTTCATCATGAGGAGAAAGCGAACAATGTTGCTATCGCGGCTTATGTTGACAATGGTGGTGAAGATAGCTCTGGCAATAACACAGAGTTTCTTTTGGACGAAGATCTTAAATCTGTTAACAAGATAAGTGAAGCAGCAAAAACTTTATAAACGATCACCCAAGTTCCATTAATAGATGACATAGCTAGAGTGAAGTTTTAACTGTGAAGGTGGGTTAGATGGCTTCCTGTGTATAAAGATAGAGAAAGGGTTGTCACAGCTACAAGAGTCAGATGACCTGCAAGTCTTCTCCAACTTCTAGAGAGTTGGCAGATATATAGTAATATGAGCACCAACTTTTACTGAAATCAACTTAGTGTCAGAAGATGTTGGATTTAGAACTTTGATGGAATCAAGTCAAGCTAGACAGTAGCTCAGTTCAATCATAGGATAGTTTATGAGTTGGTTTCAGTTCAATCTTAAGATAGCTTTAAGTGTCGGTTTGCACCATGCAGTCAATGCTGGTGATGTATGTGCAATTTGAGAATTGCTCTTTAGTGTCGTATAGGCGTATATTACAGTATGTGTTTGCAACTTTATGAACTGCATTTCAGTCAAATAGGCTTATGTTTTACAGTGTAGTTTTTAAGGTTTAGCTGTAAAGGTTACAAGGTTGTTTTTGTTTGGAAAAGAAATAGAAATGTAGTTGTTATTTCACCTGCCTTTCTTCATATGTTTTTGTCTAGGCATTTGCTTCATTTATTTTGTTTATGATACCCAAAAACCCATTCCAGATTTTCCTGTCCAGTTAGCTCTCTAGTCTATGTTGAACGAGAGAACGGCTTTCCAGCACTGCTTGGATAGGCCTAATTGGGTTACTCCATAACCTTCTCAGCACTGCTTGGATGTGAAAAAATGCCCTAATGTTGATTTGTTCTTTTCCCTAATTATTGTCGTGTGCGTTTTTAATCCTCCATTTTATGTGATGCAAGGTTAATTTTGTCGGTTTGGCAAGTGAGAACATGATGATAACGTAGTAACATTCGAAATCTCTATTTATTTCCTCCATTTTCAAGAAAATCGTACTCTCTATTTTGGCTCTTTGACCATGATGTGCTGTAAAACTTTTGAAATGAAATCTTTACCCATAACTGAGGGGGAATCAATATTTTTATGCAATTGATAGAGTAAGTTAGCAAATGACTATCATGGAATTAAGCATGATGGGGGTATGGTTTTGCCTTCCAGAATGGTATGAATTCCATGAATTGGTACGCTAGTCTACATGGTACAGGTGCACCGGCGAACTTGATGCAAGTTTAAAAAGGCTAAGGTAAAGCATATTTTTATTTCTTTAAAAGAAAATGAACACAACATAATTAAAGAAAATTGAGGACAAGCATTAATGAGCATCAAGGTTGAGCAATCCCCTTCTTCACAAGTATATCATACACCCTATCAACTTTGCTTGCTTCAATCTTGAACAAGGGGTGAGCATCCAATTTCTTAGTGATGTTACCGCTGAAGATCTCTTTGGTCATGACCTCTTGCATCTTGAGGTAGACAGGAGGAGGTAGGTGAATCTCACGGCATAGCCGTTTTTCCTGCCGACGCATTAAAGTTAGCAACCTCAATGGCAATCCAAAAGACATTATACTTGGGAATTCACAATGAAGCCTCAAGGGCAGTGCATGACATCGTTGGACAATTCTTTTGCCATTTAACTTGAGGAATGATGAATGCTCAGCAATAAGATGTTTGTTGTTGGTGCACAACAAAGAACCAGATCGGGCATTGTTTACAAATGTTGATGAAGAAAAGCTACCAACCAGGGATTTGATACTTACAGTTTCAGATAGTAGCTGCGTTTCATAAAAGCCTGTTGTGTCCAAACCATTGGCATAGCTAGCAGAGCCCTGTCCTACAGGTCTAGTACTCGAATCCTTCCTAACAGACTCTGACGGAATAAATGCATTGGGAGCACCATGGTTGCTAGGACCAACCAGAGCATTGTCTTTCAGTCTACTGGAATTTTCCTCGGCTTCTTTTTTCCTCTTCTGCTCAAGGTACCTGTCCGCCTCAGCTGCTGTGCGGCAACCAGCTGCTTGAGCTTCCTGCATAGTTACAGCAACATGGTTACAATTAAGCATATTAATCATTCACATACAGAAGTCGATGTTCTTCAGTGTGAGTGGCAATTTTTCTGTTCAAATCGGTGTCTGCCAAATCCTGTTTATACAGGACATAGCAGCCGGTATTATTTATTTCAAGGGAAAAAGTGAATCAAGTAATTATAAAGGTGCATTTTCAGAATAAATCAAAAACCTTCAGCTCTTCGATCCTTTTCAGCATCCGATGCTCTTCGATAACAACCTGAAGCAATTCCTCATGCTCTTCCTTGGAATGAAAACGCATGAAAGGGTCATAACGCCGACATAATGCCCTCTCTTCTGGAGTCAAGTCCTTTTCAAAAGGACTTGGTTGCAGCAGATTTCTTTCTAGTATGAAATCTTTTCTGCGCTTTCTCTCGTCGAGCCTGTCAATATCCAGCAAGGTTATATAATTGTGAGATGAAATTAAACAGAATGACAGATATATTTGGTATAAGCAAGCAACTTGGCAGTATATCTTTTAACATTCAAAACAAAAATTCAGCATTAGAATTGTAGGTCAAATATGTTTGCTCTGTGATTTCATTTTCATTCCCCTTTAGTTTATGCACCTTTTACCTTAATGCCTATATGTATAGCTCCCTAATCCTCCCATGTGAACAAGCATGATGTAGCAAAGTTCATTCAGACTAACAAACATTGCCAATTCGTTTACTACCTACCGCTTTGAATATATATGCAGCACTCGCAATTTCAGCTCCCGCTCTTCCTCAGTGTCAGTATCTTTAAATTCCATCTCAGCTAGCAACTGCTCAGCATCATTATCATATTCGGGATCAAACTCCTGCCTCTTGGGGTTATAACCGCTCAACTCCATTAAAGATGGACCCTCACTCCCAGAGGAATTCGGTTTCTTCCCTTTAGCATTTCGGTCCACCTGAGGATCTGCCACCAACAAAAACCATGATGACTAACTGATCCTCCATAGAATTGTTCACACATCGAGTAAGCAGACAATAACATAGTACTATCCTACAAATTAGAAGCAGGGAAGCAACAAATTTCAATGAGCAACAACATCCAAATCACATCAATTTCAATTATATCAGATGAGAGAGATTATTTTCAAAACAATCAAGCATCTAGAGGACAATGACAACAGCAACAACAATCACCTACTAAAAGCAATTTGGATAAGAAAAGTCATGTATCAAACCTTCCACTTTAACAACATTAGGTCCATCTTTAACCCGAGCAATGCTAGATGCCTTCTTATTAGCAGCTGTTGCTGCAGAGTTTGTGGTAGTAGGACGGCCAGCAGATTCTACCTCTGAAGGTTCAAAAAACAAGGATTCATTGCAGAAATGAGATTATTTCAATTCATCTTCATGAAACATCTAGTTATTTGAGATATTATTCAAACTCACCTGAGTTTAATGTTGATAATCGGCCAGAGGAACCTCCTTTATGCATTTCTTCGACTCTAAGTTAATCAAGGAAATTGGTAGAGGCATGTTTAATAGGTGATCAGATATAAATTATTAAGAGAGAAGAATGGAAACCGTACTTCACTCTTGAAGGAGAAAATGGAGATTCTTCCTTCAAAGTAAGATCCCCAAGCATAGCAGCACCTATAAATCATACATAATTTGTGATCAAAATTTCTTTTCAAAAGGTCATAGTTCAAGAATGTGTATAGCAACAGTAAGTAACACAAAATGACCACGAGTGGCTTGTTCACCACTGAAGCAGGTTTTGCTTCCTACTTCAGCAGAAAATCCATTGCTTTTATGCTAGGAAATAACAAGTTGAAACTAAGGCACACTAGAGCACCCTGCACAATGTATATCAGGAACCACAGTTACAAAGAAAAATTCTAACCAGTACTGGGGATCAAAATATTAGCCTCACACCAAAGAACAAACTAAAATAAAGTTCCACCAAGGAAGCAGAAGTAGAAGAAAAATACAAAAACAACTATTGGTAGAGATATATAATGGTAAGCATTAACACAAACCTTTTTTGTCCTCACTATATCCCTTGGCCATAGCAAGAAGTTCCTTTCTATTTTTCCCAACAACAAGCGACATGTCCTGGAAAGAAGAAAAATGTTCAATTTTATCTTGTTCTACTTAAATCAGAAACAGCTTGAAAAGAGAAGAGTATTTCTATATCATACCGGGAGAGGGAAGTACTGGGATTGCATGTAAACACTATTATAGTGTTCAATACATGTGTCTTTACTCTTTGTCCCCACGTGCTCAGCAATTTCTGCCCAGTTCCCCAATCCATACATTTCAATTCCCTAAAGATCAACAGCATATCTGAATTACCTTGCAATGAACACTAAAATCCAAACTAAAAAAAAAAAACCTTTAAGAAATTGAAAAAAAGAAAGTTAAACCAAACACCTCTAGAAGCAGTATTTCTTCATCTGCATTCCAATCAGGGCAAATAAGCGGGAAAGATAAATTATCCTGTAGAAATGAAAATACATAAAAAATCATCTTGCCAGCTTTCTAATGTTATAGGTTGAATGCTATGCCCACATAAGAATTGAGACTTATAGGTATTCCAACTAATTAAACCATGAAGAAACAAATGCAATAAATAAGTGAGCATTTGCTAACATGAGAAAGAACAGTTCAAGTATAGTACAGTTATTAAATACTAAATAGAGATGCAACAGGAAAGCCAAAATTTCCTAAATATTTCATCAAACAAACCAGTAAGGTTCCCATGCTGATACAGGGACAAGCTCAATGCCAGATTAAAAAGGAATAATGAACAGAACCATGCAAAATAACAAGTTGGCAAGTTGTTAGAAGGAGAAGCACTGACCATAACCCTGTAAGGGTGATTGCTTTTATGAGGTGTAACCTCAGCTCCTACAGAGAAGCACTCTAAGCATAGGTCAAAATCAGGGCACATAGCGCATTTGATACGGGTCTTCCCTGTTATATCTTTATTGCAATAATTGCAATGGTATAATGCCCTTTTCCCATCACCACTTCCTTGGCCTGGGCACATTAAAAAGTAAAGAAGAAAACAAAGAAAAAGGTCATCAAGATGAGGAGGAAAACAAAATCAATCATCCTTTGGATGCATAGAGATCATATGCATGATGGTGCTTAGAAGAACAAAGAATTTGAGTAATAACAGAAGCATCAATTTTCATGATGTCTTTGAAATATTATTCTGTAATCAGTACAACCTTAACTATCTAGAAGTCTCTGCAATTACAGTTTTTAAACCCCCTATTAGATAACAACTACAAGACACTCATAGATTTCATGTTCAGAATAGGACTCTAACTTGTATTTTCTATTCTACGAACTGCTCATGAAGTAATTAAAGCTTTAGATGAAACAATTCTGTAAGATGATGTTCTATTATACTGTGCTACAGGTAATCATGAAAAAAATTGCTGTGAAAGTTCAAATCTAAAAAACTTATCATTTTTAATTTTCCACAAGGATGGAAAAATTACCAGCCAATAAAGATTCGGAATTATCTCCACTTGCCGCATTCTTCTTCCTTCTTGATCTGCAATGCCAACAACGAAATTCAGGATATACTACACTCATATAGCCAAAATTGATACTCAGTAATCACATAAACAAAAGTAATAAGAGACCATCTACATTAACCACCTTCAATTATGCAGAGACGAATTCTACATTACTAAATTCTATCAAATGACACTTCAAATTCATTTCCATTTTCCATCGTACTAATTAACATTACAAAACACGCAAAAGTAACACCAACAAAAACAGAAAATAAAACAATCTAAAAACTGAATCAGAAACCAAGAAAGCAAACAACTTCAAAAAACACAAACCTCTGAGTAGGGTCTTCATCATTAGAGTGAAAATTCCCTCGAGAACGACCCATTTGTTTCTGTAATCGAGTAAGCTCACGAGTACCTGTATATGTATTGGTATATAAAACAAATAAGACAGACCAACCAAAAACCTGGTATTGATAGACCCAGAAAAACCCTAACAGTGTACACCTCAAAAAAGGTTGAACATCCAAAATTAGCAATGAAAATCAAACATGTAAGGATAATTTACGAATGGGAAATAATGGGTTAGAATCAAAATTGAGATAACACAAATGGGTTGGTGTCAAAATCTAAACTTTTTCAGATTTTTTGCATTTTCTTGAGGATTTTGGATAAAGATAGTTCTGATGATGATTTTAAAATTGTGGGCGTTGTATAGTTTGGTAAAATCTGGATAGTCCTTGCCATGTATGTAAGAAAAACAGCTTGGAATAATCTGTGAGTGTTGTAAGTGAGGTCTAATATCAGTTCTGAGGTTTTATTGCTATATATTTGCAATACTGGCAACTATGACAGGTCTGTTTGTTTCGCGAGAAAATTAAGTTGCCGGTCGAGAGAGAAAATAATGTGTGCTGCGTGTTTTTTTTCCCCACGCCTTTTCCAAGGTGGGGTCTACTTGGTCTGAAAAATCTATTATAT
>Ga0307512_10006582_pt1 | contig 11738 bp, 10 predicted proteins | sample 14_EM_MG_FD_200267 | JGI IMG/M metagenome (GOLD analysis project Ga0307512, IMG submission 200267) | Populus trichocarpa ectomycorrhiza microbial communities from riparian zone in the Pacific Northwest, United States - 14_EM | ecosystem: Host-associated > Plants > Roots > Unclassified | place... | reverse complement strand
GGCTCTGGTCGCGCCGGCCTTCCTCGCCGACCTCGATCGCGACCGGGACCGCTCGTTCAGCGGCGCGGAGGGAAACGCGTACGCGTCGCGGGTCTTGGCGAGGGTGGCGTTGCGCATCGACGGCGCCGCCGTCCCGTTGTCCCTCGGCCAAGTCGAGCTTCCGGATTACCCACAAACCCAGGCCGGCTACGGTGTTCTGCGGGTCAAGGCGTCCGGCGCCCTGCCGGCCGCCGGCCCGCACGAGTTGTTCTACCGCAACGACTTCGTGCCGGCCAAGCCGCGGTATCAGGTCGCGGTGGCCGCCGCGAAGGGCGCGCCGATCTCGGTGGGCACCCAGCACCGGGACGAGGCGCAGCAGCAGGTGGCCACGGCATTCACCATCGGCGCACCGGCGGCCGGCCCGGCCGTGGAGGCGGACCGGGGCGGGGTCGGTTGGGGCATCGGCCGGCTGTTGGCCATCCTGCACGACCCGGCGAGGTCGTTGTGGGTGACCGGATTCGCGATCGGCTTGGCGATGCTGCTGGGCGCGTTTCACGCGTTGACGCCGGGGCACGGCAAGACAATCATGGCGGCCTATCTGGTCGGCACCGGTGGCCGGGTCCGGGACGCGCTGGCGCTCGGCGCGTCGGTGACCGTCACCCACACCTCGTCGGTCCTCGTGATCGGCGTCCTGGCGCTGTTTGCGAGCCGGGTCGTCGTACCCTCGGTGCTGGTCCCCGCCTTGGAAGTTGTCGCCGGAAGTCTGGTGCTGGGCCTAGGCCTTCGACTGCTGTGGCAACGCCGTGGCATCCTCTCGCGGACGAATGCCGCCACAGCACACCACCACCACGGGCACGACCACAGCCATGACCACGGACATGACCACGACCACGCTCGGCCCTCGCTGGGCGCGGTGCTGGCGCTTGGCGCGTCCGGCGGGCTGGTGCCCTGTCCCGAGGCGCTGGGCGTGATGATTCTCGCGGTGGGCCTGCGTCAGATCCCGACCGGCCTCGCGCTGATCCTGTCGTTCAGCGTGGGCCTGGCCGCCGTACTGATCGGGATCGGGGTGGTGCTGGTAAAGGCCAGGTCGATGGCGGCGCTCTCGCAACGCTTCCGCGGCCAGTCCACCGCGCGCTGGGTGACGCTGCTACCCGCGGTCAGCGCCCTGGTCGTGGTGGTCCTCGGCGCCGGGCTGATCGCCCGTTCGATCACCGCCCTCACCTGACGCGGGCAACCGCAGGGTGAAGGTCGAGCCCTGGCCGAGGGCACTGGTCACCGACGCCGTGCCGCCGTGCGCCTCGGCGAGCTTGCGCACGATCGACAGGCCCAGCCCGCTGCCGCCCGTCTGCCGGCTCCGCGACTTCTCGGCCCGCCAGAACCGTTCGAACACCAGCGGCACCTCCTCGGGTGCGAGACCCGCGCCGGTGTCGGCGACGTCGATAACCACGTGCCGGCCGTCGCTGCGGGCGCCGAGGGTGATCCGGCCGCCGGGCGGGGTGTGCCGGATCGCGTTGCTGACCAGGTTGCCGACCGCCTGGCGCAGCCGGATCGGGTCGGCGGTCAGCGCCAGAGCGGCGTCGGCGTGGACCGCGAGGAGGATCCCGGTGCGCTCCGCCGACGCCCGGTGCGCGGAGGCGACCTGATCCAGCAGCTCCGGCACGGCCACCGGCTGCGGATGCAGGTGCAACTCCCCCGCGTCGGCCGCGGAGAGATCCTGCAGGTCGTCGATGACGTGCTGGAGCAGCAACGCCTCCTCCAGCAACGAGGACATCAGCTCCCGGTCCAGCGGGACGACACCGTCCTCGGCCGCCTCCAGCCAACCGCGGATGTTCGTCACCGGCGTACGCATCTCGTGCGCGATGTCCCCGACCATCGCCCGCCGCAACCGCTCCACCTCCTGCCGGCGCTCGGACATGTCGTTGAACGCGACCGCGAGCCGCGCGATCTCGTCCCGGCCCGGAACCCGCACCCGGGCCGTGCCGTCACCGTCGCGCATCCGCCCGGCCGCGGCGGTCAGCGCCCGCAGCGGCCGCACCAGCCGCACGCCGACCAGGACTGTCACGCCGATCGCCACCAGCAGGACCAGGCCGGTGACCCCGGCGATGCGGGCACGGTTGGCGCTCGACAGGTCGAATCCGGACGGCGCCGGCGCGCCCGGGGTCATCACGAACAGTTGCGCGGCGGGCGCGACGAAGCCGGTGAGTTGCTCGCGCCGGGCGGCGGCCAGGCAGTCGGCGACCACCCCGCTGCGCTGCTGCCCGGCGCGGGCGGAATCCGCCTTCGCCCAGGTCCACGTGCGGTCCAGGCCGACCCGGACGGCCGGGATCCGGCGACGGTCGAGGCAGGCGTTGACCAGCTTGTCGAGCTGCGCCAAGGCCTTCGCCTCGGTGCGGGTCGGCTGGGCCAGGACGGCGCGCGGCCGCACGCACGCCGTGTCGGTGCTCAGATCGCTGCCCGGCGTCTCGATCTGCGGGCGGCCGCTCGGCAGGTCCACGATGACCGCGTCGCGGACCGCCGAACCGGTGTGCACTGCCCCGGCGGCCGCCGGCGCGGCGGCCGGCGAACGCAGGCAGGCGACCACGTCCGCGGCGATTGCCCGCAGCTCGGCGCGTTCGGCGCTGGGCAGCCGGAAGGGGCCGACCGCGCGCGGGTCGATCCGATCGTCGGTGGGGTTCGCGCCCAGATTCTCGTCCACGCCCAGCGGATCGACCGTGGCTGAGGCCCGCTCCGGCAGCGGGCCGGATGCCGAGGAGCGCTCCGGCAGCGCGCCGACGGCCGAATCGGCGAGCGGGACCCGGGCACGGTCGATCAGCGCGATCCGGTGGCCGGTCTCCCCGGCGAGCGTCGCCACCAGAGCGTCCACATCGGACCAATCCGGGTGGGTCGCCGCGTAACCGAGCAGCGCGTCATAGATCCGCGCGTCGTCGCTCAGCGCCTGCCCCTGCTCCTGTTGGATCGCCCGGGTCGTGGTCCGCACGGCCAGCCACGCCGTCGCCACGATCGACAGGATGGACACGACGGCGGAGACCGCGAGCAGGCGTACCAGCAGGCTGTGCTTAATCATTGAGCTTGTAGCCGATGCCGTACACGGTCATCAGCCGCACCGGGTGTTGCGGATCCGGCTCGATTTTGCGGCGCAGGTTCATCACGTGCACGTCCACGGTGCGGGCGGTTACGTACGAGTCGAAACCGTGCAGGTGCCGCAGCAGCTGGTCGCGGGTGAAGACCCGGCCGGGCTCGGCGGCTAGCGCCTCGAGCAGATGGAACTCGCCCGGCGTACAGGTCACCGGGCGGCCGTCGGCGCTGACCTCGTGGCGTACGGGATCGACGTGGAGCGCGCCCACCCGCAGCACATGGTCCTCCGCCCGGGCGGCTTGCGTGCGGCGCAGCAGCGTGCGCACCCGGGCAGCAAGCTCGCGCGGGCTGTACGGCTTGGTCATGTAGTCGTCCGCGCCCAGGTCGAGCCCGAGCAGCAGGTCGTCCTCGGTCGTGCGGGCGGTCAGCATCAGCACCGGCAGGTCGGACTCGCGGCGCAGGATCCGGCAGACGTCCAGCCCGTCCACGCGCGGCATCATCACGTCGAGCACCATCAGGTCGGGCGGGTCGCTGCGGATCTGTTCGAGCGCCGCCCGGCCGTCGGCCACGACGACCACCGCGTGCCCCTCATGCTCGAGGTACCGGCGGGCCAGCTCGGCCTGCTTCGGATCGTCCTCGGCGACCAACACGTAAGCACACATTGCGGCGAGTGTAGGCCGGTCACCGGCGCCCGGAAGCGACACTACGAGACCGCTAGCGGATCACAACAGCTTCCTGACATGACTTCGTGACAGTCCTGGCCATGTTGAAACCTCGGATCGCCTTTGTCGCCACCGTCCTGGCGCTTGCGGCGTGTGGCAGCCCGGCCGATACCGGCGGCGATCAGGTCGCCACCCTCGCCAGCGCCACGCCGACCACGGCGTCGCCCGCCGCGTCCGTCACCGCCGGCCGCCCCCAGCTGCGGCTGGACACCAGCACGGAGGAAGCGAACCGGCTCTGGACCGCCTACGACCAATGCCTCATCAAGCACGGCGTCAAGACGAACACGGAGCGGGCCGGGGCGGTCGGTTCGGGGCCGGGGGTGGACTTGGACGACAGTGGCGAGCCGAAAGCGGCGTACACCGCCTGCGCGGTCAAGCTGCCCCGGCAGCCGCCCGAACTCGACGCGGACATCAACCCGAACTTCGCCCAGCAGTGGAACGACAACGTTAAGTGCCTGCGCGCGCACGGCCTGATGGTGCACGTGACCAACCCCGGCGAGTGGACCTACGACAGCTCCGACGGCCAGGTTCCCGAGAACGCGGCCGAGATCGAGAAGACGTGCGTGCTGGAGGCCTTCGGTGGCAAGGCGAAGTAGCACGATCCTGGGCATCACGGCCGCCGTGGCATTGATCGGCGGCGGCCTGGCCCTGGCAACCATGCGGCACCGGAGCGAGCCGGTCGCGACGATCGTCGAACCGCGGTTGGCCACCACGAAAATCGAGCGCACCGACCTGTCGGACAGCCGGCTGCTGCCCGGCACCCTGGGCTTCGGCGCCGCCCGTACGGTGAAAGGCAGTGGGGCCGGCATCGTCACGAAGCTGCCCGCGGTGGGTGCGAAGGTCACTCGCGGCAAGCAGTTGTACCGGGTCGACGACCAGCCGGTGGTGGTTTTCTACGGCGACACCCCGTTGTTTCGGCCGCTCGACAAGCCGGGATTGATCGGCAACGACGTCCGGGAACTGCGGGAAAACCTCGCCGTCCTGGGGTACGGCCGCACCGCCGTGCACGCCGACACGCTGGACGCGGCCCTGCTGGGGGCGCTCAAGAATTGGCAGCGGGCCCTCGGGCTCGCCCAGCCCGGAAAACTGCTCCCGGGCCAGGTCACGGTGCTCGCCGGGCCGGGCCGGGTCAGCGCGCTCACGGCCCAGCCCGGCGACGCCGCCGCCGGGCCGCTGCTGTCCGTCTCCGCCACCACGAAGGTCGTGACGGTGCCGATGAGCCCGACCGACGTGAACACGGTGAAGAAGGGCGCGAAGGTCGCCATCACGCTGCCGGACGGCCGCTCGATCCCCGGGCAGGTGACCGGGATCGGCCAGGTCGTCCAGGGCGGCGACGTGGATCCGACCGGCGCCACCACGCCGCCCAAGATGACGGTGACGGTGAAACCCTCGAAGGCGAAGGACGTGGCCGGGGTGGACGCGGCTTCGGTGCAGGTGCGGTTCACCACGGCGGCCCGCAAGAACGTGCTCGCGGTGCCGGTGGGGGCGCTGGTGGCGTTGCGCGAGGGCGGATATGCGCTGCAGCGCCCGGACGGGACGCTGATCCCGGCCGGTACGGGGCTGTTCGCGGACGGCATGGTGCAGGTCAACGGCACCGGTGTCGCCGAGGGTGCCGTGGTGGTGACGACACCGTGAGCGCTGCCGTTGTGCTCGCCCTCGAGCACGTCAGCCGTACCTATCCGGGCGGCGTCACCGCGCTCGACGACGTCTGCCTCACCATCGCCGAGGGTGATCTCCTCGCCATCGTCGGCCCGTCCGGCTCCGGCAAGTCCACCCTGCTCAACATCATGGGCACGCTCGACCTCCCGACCGCCGGGACTGTGCGGATCGGCGGCCAGGACGTCGCCACCCTGTCCGACCGGCGGCTGTCCGCCCTGCGCGGCCGGCGGCTCGGCTTCGTCTTTCAACAGTTTCATCTCGCCGACGGGCTCACCGCCGCCGAGAACGTGGCCACCGGTCTGCTCTACGCGGGCGTACCCCGTAAGCAACGCCGCCTGCGCGCCGCGGCGGCCCTCGCCCGCGTCGGCCTCGCCGACCGGATGCGCCACCAACCGCATCAGCTTTCCGGCGGCGAGAAACAACGGGTCGCCATCGCCCGGGCGCTGGTCCACGAGCCGGCACTGGTCCTCGCCGACGAGCCGACCGGCGCCCTCGACACCGCGAACGGCATGGCCATCCTCGCCCTGCTCCTAGAGCTGCACAAGGAGAACACCACCATCGCCATCATCACCCACGACCGGGACATCGCGGCCCGGCTGCCCCGGCAGGTAACCATGCGCGACGGGCGCATCGAAGCTCAGGTGCTGCGGTGAGGCTCGGCCCGCTCGACGTGCTGCAGCTTGGGCTGCTCGGCCTGCGAACCCGCAAGGTGCGCGCCGCCCTCTCCGCGCTCGGCATCTCGATCGGCATCGCCACGATGATCATCGTGACCGGGATCCCGGCCTCGAGCCGGCAGGCCCTGGTCGACCAGCTCTCCGCCCTCGGCACGAACATGCTGCGCGTGCAGCCCGCGTCGCAGGGCGACCAGCCCACGCCGCTACCGCCGGAGTCGGTGGACATGGTCGCCCGGATCGGCCCGGTCACCCGGGTCAGCGCGGTCGCCAACACCCATGCCGTGGTACGCCGCTCCGACCTGATCGACCCGAACGACGGCTCCGGCCTCACCGTCCTGGCGAGCCGGCCCGACCTGCTCCCGGCGGTCAACGCCCGGATCTGGTCGGGCCGCTTCCTCACCGCCGCAACCGAGCGGTTCCCGACCGCGGTGCTCGGCGCGCAGGCCGCCGCCCAACTCGGCTACGACCGGCTGCGCCCCGACACACCGGCGCCCCGGGTCAGCATCGGCAACCGGTGGTTCACCGTCATCGGCATCCTCGAACCCACCCCGCTCACCCCCGACCTGGATCAGTCGGTGCTGGTCGGCTGGGACGCCGCACGCGACCTGCTCGGCTTCGACGGGCACCCGACGGTGATCTACGTACAGGCCCACGAGCGGGCCTTCGAGGACGTCCGGGCCGTGCTGCCCGCCACGGTCAACCCGCAGCTGCCCGGCCTGGTCCAGGTCAGCCGCCCGTCGGACGCCCTCGCCGCGAAGCGGGCCACCGAGTCCACCTTCGGCGCGCTCTTCCTCGGCCTGGCCGCGGTGTCGTTGCTGGTCGGCGGAATCGGCGTGGCCAACACGATGGTCATCTCGGTGCTCGAGCGCCGCCGCGAGATCGGGCTGCGGCGCGCGCTCGGGGCCAGCCGGGGCCAGATCCGGATCCAGTTCCTCACCGAGTCGATCGCGCTCGCCACGCTCGGCGGCGCGGCCGGCACGGGGCTCGGGGTCGCCGCCACCGTCGGATACGCGACGCTGCAAGCCTGGCCCACCGTCGTTCCAGTGTGGACGATCGGCGGTGGCATCGCCGGGGCGGTCCTGGTTGGCATCGCCGCCGGGGTGTATCCGGCGATCCGCGCGTCCCGGCTCACCCCGACCGACGCCTTGGCCACAACCTGAACGCCGGCGGCTAGCCGCCAAACTGCTTACGCAGCACCGTCTGGAAGCCCATCAGGTTGGGGTTCGCCGAGTTACGGTCCAGCCACGTCATGGTCACCGGCGTACGCAGGTCGGCGCTCTCACTGTGCAGCACGGCCACCTCGCCGCGGTCGGCGATGCTCCCCGAAATCTGGACGAGCGAGGACGGCCGAACTCGTCCAGATTCCGGTTCGTCGTTTCAGCTAACGGTCAGCGTTTCGCCCACCGGCCGGGGCTCGACGGGTGTGCAGCTGACGGTGACGTTGCCGAGCAGGATCACGTTGGCCACGACGGTAACGTCGCCGCCGCGAACCTCGTCGACGCCCGCCACGGTCGGGGTCCAGCTGCCGGCGAGGTCGCCGGTGATCGGCTGGTTTGCCGGCACCCGGCCGCCCGTTCCGGTGACCGCGAACGATGCCGTCTGGCCACCGCTGACCGCAAGGTTCGTGGTCATGCTCCAGGAGTTGATGACCACCGGGGACACCAGGCTGACCTGCGACAGGTGCAACGCGAAGGCCACCGGCGAGTTCGCCGAGGCCGGGTTGGGGGTAGCGGTGAGCGATCCGGCGATCGTGACGCTCTGGGTGCCCAGCACCGGGGCGGTACACGTGTAGGCGGCCGAGAAGGTGGCCGCGTACGCCGGTGTCGAGGCGACGATCGCACCGATCCCGCCGACCACGAGCGCGGTGGATCCGACCGCGAGGCGCCGGCTGATTTGTCCAATCATCAGATGTCTCCGTTCTTCGGGAAAGTCAGGACACCACCGTGATGCCCATTCGTGTTACCCATTGGTAACTATCTAGCGAAAGATGTCAATACTTAAATGCGAGATATTTTCATGGCTGTCGAAGTTGCCTCCTCACCGCCGCTGCCGGCCCGCTGAGCACCGGGGCCGGCGGCGCCGCGGGCGATACTCGCTGGCCGGCCGGCGGCCCGTGGCGCAGGATGGCGTCGTGGCATCGCACGAGGTGGTTCTGTCGGATCTTCGCGAGGCGTGGAGCTCGACGCTGGGCGGCCGGCTACTGGCCCTCTACGTGCACGGCTCGCTCGTGGCGGGCGACTTCGCCGCCGACCGCAGCGATCTCGATCTGCTCGCCGTGCTCGATGCCGACCCGGACGAGCGCCTGCTCGGCTCGCTCGCCGGCCTCCATGCCCGCCTCGACCGGCGGCACCCGCGATGGGCCGGCCGGATCGAGGTGGAATACGTGTCCCTGCAAGCCATCCGGGACGCGGCGCAGGATCGCACCGCCCTTCAGCACCGCATCGCCCGGGTCAGCCCCGGCGAGTCGCTACACCTGCTCGACGCCACCGCCCACCGCATCGTGACCTGGTCCGCCGTCCACGACTACGGCCAGCGCCTGCTCGGTCCCCCGGCCGGTGCGCTGCTACCCGCCGTCGACAGCGAGCTCGTCCGCCGGGCGCTGGTGGAGCACGTCCGCGACTGGCCGATCTGGGTGACACAAATGAACGCCCCCGGCGCCCAGGCGTACACGGTGCTCACTCTCTGCCGGGCCTTGCAACGTTTGACGCACGACCGGCAACTGTCCAAGCGGCGGGCCGCCGAGCAGACCATCATCGTCTGCCCACACTGGGCAGACCTCATCAGCTGGGCCCGAGACTGGTGGTATGGCGGCGGCCAGGACACCGATCCCGGCCCGACCGACGACGTCCAAGCCTTCGTGAACGAGCTCAGCACGGCCATTCTGGCCGCCGAAGGCGCACGCCTCGGTCGAGGGCATCCGGGCATTCCTGAAACGAGAACGTGACCGGCGAGTGTGGACCTGATCGGGTAGCTTCACCCCGTGCCGAGATTGCGGAACAGAGCGCTCATGATCGGGCCGAGGTTGGTGCTCACGGTCGGTCTCCTCGCCGCGGTGGCGGCGTGCACCGGCGACACCGGGCTCGGCAGCGCACCGGGCGGCGCCAGCGCGAGCAGCGGTGGGACGGGCGCGCCGAGCTTCACCCGCGACGGCATCTTCGACGTGAGCCGAACGAACGAGGCGAAGTTCCGCGTACGGATTGACGGGGTGTTGCGGGAGGCGAAGCGTACGGCGCTGCGGGTCACCGTGACCAACCTGGAAGCGACCGCGCAGCTGGGCATCGACCGGTGGGGAGATTCCAGTTCGGACTATTCGTTCGACGGGTTCAAGCTGTTGGATCCGGTCGGCGGCAAGCTCTACTACGGGTATCGGCTGGACAACCCGGACGGTCTAGGCTTCGGCAGCCGCCTGCTGGAAACGAAACTTCAGCCGGGGGTCAACTATTCGGCGGTCGTCTACTTTCCACCGTTGCCGTCGAGCAGCACGGCCGTGACCGTGCTGTCCCCCGGCACGACCGGCGAGTTCAGCGGCGTGCCGGTCACCACGGGCAGCTACACCGCCACGCCCGTGGCCAAGGCAGGCAGTGCCCGATCCCGGCAGATCCAGGCGGTCAACTCGCCGCGGCCGCCCGGTGCGACGGTCGAGGTGCCCGCGGTCGAGCCCACCGCCGACGCGTTCAGCCGGGTCGCCGACGTATCGGGGCCGGCCGCCGGGCCGGAGCGAGAGACCGTGTCCTCACCTACCCAGACGTCGGTGTCGCTGCGTTCGGACGTCCTGTTCGCCTTCGGATCGGCGGCCCTGACGACGAAGGCACAGGCGCTGCTCGCCGAGACCGCGGCGCAGATCGCCGACGGCGGCAACCCGGACCGGCCGATCAGCGTGGTCGGGCACACCGACGCGGTCGGCTCCCCTTCGGACAATCAAGGGCTCTCCGAGCGTCGCGCCCAGACAGTCAAGGCGCTGCTTCACGTCGCCGTCGACGGCGGGTGGCAGTTCACGGCGTCCGGCAAAGGTGAGTCCGAACCGGTAGCCGAGGAGAGGAAGCCGGACGGCTCCGACAACCCCGATGGGCGCGCCCGCAACCGCCGCGTCGAGATCACATACCAGCGGAAGCCGGCGAGCGCGGGCAGCGCCGCGACCGCTCAGGTCACCGCCGGCGGGGGTACGCCGGCCGCGTTCCGCGCCCAGGACGGCGCCGTCGTGGCGGAACGCGACGGCACATCCGACAGCCCGACGGATTCGGCCGGCCCGGTGAAGTTCCACCTGCGGGTCTACCCGTTCTACCGCGACGGCGGCTACCTCGTCGCCGTCTTCGACCTCGCGAACGTCTCGGGAACAAAGCTCGACCCCGGCCTCAACTACTTCCGATCGCTCACCTACCCCGGACCGGCGTACGGGTCGTTCAACGTGCTCGACCCGGCGACCGGCACCGCATACCGCACCGCGTACGTGACCGTCGGCAACGTGCCGAGATACCTCGACGGGCAGCTACACGGCTGGGAGTCCGCCCAGCCGCAACGCGCCTACCTGTACGTTCCGGCGCCCCCGGCGGGTGTCGCGTCGGTGACCTTCGACGCCGGACCGTTCGGCAAGGTCGACGGCGTGCCGGTCAACTGATCCCGCGACCGAATCCGTCTCGGTTGGACTCACCGCGGCTGTCCCCGGCGAGGCGTGGCGGTCGTCGCCTTGCCACGCGGGGCGGGCTAGGGTGCCCCGGTGGCTCTCGGCTCGGACTTTCGGCGGCTCTGGACGGCGAACGCGACGAGCGAGGCGGGCAGCGCGCTCGCCTTCGGCGCGATTCCCCTGGTCGCGGTGCTGGTCCTCAACGTTGCGGATTATCAGGTCTCGCTGCTGGCGGCCCTCTCCGGCCTCGCCGCGGCCGCCCTGGCCCTACCGGCCGGCCCGTGGATCGAGTTCCGCCGCAAGCGGCCGGTCATGATCGCGGCCGATCTCGTCCGGTTCGCCGCCCTGCTCACGGTCCCCCTGGCGATCGCGTTCGGCGTGCTTACCTACGTCCAGCTCTGCCTCGTGGCCGTCGCCCAGGCGACCGGCGCGATCGTCTTCAACGCCGCCTCCGGCGCGCACCTCAAGGCGTTGGTCGGGGCGCAGGACCGGGCCGCGGCCAACGGACGCTTCGAGGCGACCTTCTGGACGGCGAACAGCGCCGGGCCCGCGCTCGGCGGCGCGATCACATCGTGGCTGGGCGTCTCGGTGACGATCACGCTCGACGCGGTCAGCTTCCTGCTGTCGGCCCTCGGCGTACGCTCCCTGCGAAGCGCCGAACCGCCCCCGCCAACCCGCCCGCAGGACGCCCGGCCACGCCGGCTCGGCGAGATCGTCGATGGCTGGCGCTATGTGATGACCCACGCGGGTCTGCGCGCGCTCTTTCTCAACTCGCAGGTCTTCGGCGCCGGGATGATGGCCGCGTCGCCGCTGCTGGCCGTGCTGATGCTGCGCGACCTACACTTCCCGGCCTGGCAGTACGGTCTCGCCTGGGGGCTGCCCTGTCTCGGCGGGGTGCTCGGCGCGCTCGCGCTCAAGCCGCTGATCCGCCTTTTCGGCGAGCGGCGGGTGCTGCTCACCGCCGGGGTCGGGCGCGCGCTGTGGCTGTGCCTGCTCGCGGCGATCCCG
>Ga0307512_10006580_pt1 | contig 11741 bp, 14 predicted proteins | sample 14_EM_MG_FD_200267 | JGI IMG/M metagenome (GOLD analysis project Ga0307512, IMG submission 200267) | Populus trichocarpa ectomycorrhiza microbial communities from riparian zone in the Pacific Northwest, United States - 14_EM | ecosystem: Host-associated > Plants > Roots > Unclassified | place... | reverse complement strand
CAGCACCACAGAACTTGTCACACTGCCACAAGAATTCATAAATAGAAGCTTCTACTAGTTATCTTTCAATTCATAATATTCTAGGGGGGGTTTAGGTGGTTGGCTGTGTTGTTATAAGCGACAAGGCGCAGCGCACGCGAAAGTGGGCCCTTTCGTGGGCCCACTACCGGCGAAGGGCTATCATAGAGGTTGTAATGGCGGGCGGTTAGGGCTCCCGCGAGAGGCACGTGACGTGTCCAGGGCCGGGTAACGGCTATCCTATATAGTCGGCCCGTCACGAGTCTTAGATCTCTTGCGATAATCTTACCTTACACTTTTACATATACTATCACTCGAGTCCACGTTTGCAACTATATCCTCATCTATTCTCATACACAGGCACGCGTGGGCGTACGTCCCTTTACACTGTGTTCGGTCTTTAAGAAATTGGATACGTTTCGCTGACGGAATTTCGAGTTTATGAGTTTTACCCCTTTTTTTCAGACGCGTCGCGTCACCGGACCACCAGACGATACCGAGACGCATACGAAGAGTTCAATCGGATACGATCGATCGAAACAAGTTCAATTGCTATATTCAGTGGTCTAAAGCAACGTCGAGTGCCTGAGAAGCCACGATCGATCTGGGACCGTATCCAACGCGAACTCAACGGATGACAAACGCGTCAATCACGGCAAGGCCAAGCGGAGTCGAGATGAAACAACTGGAGGTGGATGGAAGTCAATAAGCGAAGCGAAGTCAACAGGATACCTGAATGTGGATGGACGAAGCATAGCCGTCGCAATAAGTTCGAGGTTGATGAATGTAAGTCGACAGACAGAGGAAGTCACGACGAAGCATAGCCATTGCAGTGAGGTCGATATTGAAGACATTAGGGCGTCTCATACGACAGTAAGTCAACAGGCAGAGCAAGTCAGGGTAGTCACTGGACAGAGGGCGATGTGGAAGGACGACCGAAGCCGAAGGGAGATAGTCTGCAGACGAAGCGAAAGCCGAACCGAATTACGTGCCGAATCACCATTGAATCCCAATTCCAGTTCGGAGATCCAAGTTACACTGCCACCGAGCCACGATGGCAATCGACAATCGATATGATGGAGAAGTCGTCGACGGAGCAACGAATTTTCAAAAAGGGAGAAGTAGCCGTGTCTGCACGATCAAGTCCTACCGACAAGTCGAAGCCCACCGAGAGGCAGTCTACCGAGACACACCGAGAAGTCTACCGAAAATTCTACCCAGATTCTACTGAAGTCGCCTATCGAGAGTGCACCCATGAAGTCGACCAGTTGGTCACCGAAGCGGACTTCGAACGATGATTACCGAGTCAATGTCAATTACCGATGACTACCAGCTGCAAGATATACTCTACAGAGCATGCGGGGAAGCACTGCACAGAGCTCAGACAGCGCTAGCGCGCTTGAACTTGGTAAGTATAACTATCTTAGAGAAGCTCACTTGTTAGATGTCGACGAATAAGATGCGATTGACGTATACGGTTGACTGCTACGACCGATGCCGGCAGCGGAAGCTCCCATCAATGCCGAGTCACGAGCGCAAGCTCTACTACCCTGACGATTCCGACAATGACCTACGCCGATATATACGAGCTACGGGTATGGATGGTCGGTGGAGTATCGGTACGGAAGTGGAGATATAGAGGACGGGATCACTTTTGGAGGTTTCCTTGTTTTTCTCCTCATATCTTCTTCTCTTCTTTGGATCTCGGCCCTGTACAAATGGCGTCGGCATGGGTTTTACCACCTGCCACTGGAGGTGGAGTTTCCCCGTGCGCCGGACCCGCCGAGAGGTCCCCATGAGCTGTGCCGATCGGTTGTGGGACTTATGGGTTCGTACGATTGCGTACGTAGGATGATTGTTCATTCCTTTCCTTCCCTTGTCTTTTCTGCTCTTATACTGGCTTATGCAGCCCAGGAGGTCTACGCCTAAAGAGGGGATACTGTAACGGCGACACGTGACCCGCGGCCGGGTAAGCGCCAGAGTATATAGTCGCCGCTACAGGCACTTTGTTCTCTACCAAAAGCCTTATTATTCAACTTACCTTTAAGATAACTCGAGTCCACGTTTGCAGCCGTATCCTCGTCTATTCTCATCCATAGGCACGCGCGGGCGTACGTCCCTTTACAAGGGTCTCCTCCCACTTCAGCAACTCAGAAATAGTGCCTATCTCAACAGCCACCAGTCCAAATCTGCCAAGACTGATATTAATTGACAGCTAGCATACCATATATACTTTGATAGTATTACTAGTAAATTTTATTTATAATTGGTGATGAAATAGGGGGGGTTATAAAGTGGTCAAAAATCCGCCAGCTTCATAGACTCTCACTCAAGTTTTCATCTTGCTCAAAATTGGACCATTTGACTTGATTTTTGAATTGACATGTAGGCCTTGGAGTTGTCTATTATACTGCTGTCTGATATGCTCTCCATTATGTGGTTGTTGAACAATTTGCAAAGCGCCCTGCTAGCAGCTTGTCTGATGTGGGCGCTGTGCATGCCCACGCCCATAATCCCTAATATGGTGCTTGGGCTGTATGCATGAGGTGACAAGACTACTTGGGTGCTGCTTGGCAGTCTCTATAGGCAATGAAATGTCACTTGGGCAAAAAATACCTAAGTTGTAGTACTATAGAGGGTTTCCCACTGCAGCAACTCAGAAATAGTACCTATCTCAACAACCACTAGCCCAAATCTGCCAAGACTGAGATTAATTGACAGCTAGCATACCATATATGCTCTGAGAGTATTACCAGTGAATTCCACTTACAATTGGTGATGAAACAGGAGTGAGAAGGTGGGCAAAAATCTACCAGCTTCATGGGCTCTCACTCACATTTTCATCTTACTCAAAAATTGGACTGTTTGACTTGATTTTATGATTCACATGTAGGCCTTGGAGTTGTCTATTATACTGCTGTCTCTGATATTCTCTCCCTTGTGTGGTTGTAGAGCAATTTGCAATTTTGAATAAAATTCCGGAATTTACAAGGTGCGCCGCTAGCAGCTTGTTAGGTGTGGGTGCTGGGCGTGCTCACCCCCCTAATAAGGCGCCTGGGCAGTATGCATGAGGTGTCTTAGAGTGCCGGACACTTTAACGAGGTAGCGCGGCAGGGGGTGTCCGCCCACAACAACCACCCGCTCTCAACTATTACTACCCACCACAACAAAAGAAAGAGTGGGACTGAGCACCGTAGGATTAAGGTAGCAATGCTGTGGAGCATCTCTATGGTTGCAGATTGTTAATTCATGAGGTACTTCTTGTGCTATAATACTTTGAAAGTCACATGATTTTGGTGGCAGGAAGTAATTTTGTATGCGGCTCTTCTACATACATTGCGGCTCAATTACCACATTCGGAAATCGACCGAGTGATTTTTCATGCTCGCTTACACAAACACATCCCGTGTGGCCCTCCGGTGCGATTTGTACTGCTTCTCCGCATACGAACGTTGTTCCTCTGTCAAGCCGTTGATGTACGCCATCATCCACCGTTTACTGCGATCTGCAAAGCGTCGAATTGTCTTTAAAGAAACTGAATCCATAGCCTGAAGCACTGTCTTCTCAAGTTCTACAAAGGAATACTTGCAGTTTTCCCGTGTGAACTTCTTCAGTGATGCCCAGTAGTACTCGATGTAGTTAAGTTCGCAATGAAACTTGGGGTAGAAGATAATCTCGTGCCCTGCAGCGGTGATAATGTGCTCTAACATGGACTTCTCTTCTCGGAAATCCTGTTGAGCTTCTAGAGTACGCAACGCACAACAGGATTTTCCAGCTTCACAACGATCTGAAACTCTTGCATCGTACTCTTCCATTGTTTCCTCAAAAAGACGATCCCCAAAGTAGGTGTTCTTATCTTTCTTTTGACGTCCGCACTGCTTTTTCAATCCGGGAATCCAAAGACCCCTTTCTTGTAGCACACGCTTGATGCCCTTAGGTTTTCCAATAAGCTCTGCAGGAATAAGTTCATCTGTGTCCCACTCAGAATCGAAAGGTTGAAATGACATGTATTGCAGTTGCAAGGAACCATCCAAGCGGTAAAAAGCAGTATCGTGCATTAGAGGTTGTTTTCCACCAGGATTTAAATTCATTCGGTACGCGTTTAAAGCATCTGGAGCTTTACATGCATGACCGCTAGAATTATCAAAGGCAAATACCGCAATATCATTTGGAAATGCCGTGTTGAAGATATCAATTGCCTTCCGCGTTTGCTCAACCATCTTTTCTGCATTCCACCAGCCTTCGTCTGATTTGCCACTACCGTACTTGATGATTTCAGTTGCATACACCCGCTTCCCCTCGGTATTGTCATAGTATGACAGCCTGCCTATCGCTGCACACAGAAAGTCGGATATCATAATTCCCTTGCCCCGGGACTTTGGTTTTAGCCATTCACTTCCGCCTTTCTTCCAGCTGTAGGAAGAACCATCGTTCGCATTGAAGGTACTCTCATCATGCGTAACCAGATGCCTTCGTTTGGAAAAGATCGGTACTGACTTGAAAATCTGACCGGAATCATCATACTCGGGCAATGTTTTGAATATTTCCTGCATTTACCGGTAGATTCAGCTCAACTCTACTTTGCAATGTTGTGGAAGCCCTGTCAACTCTGTGAACTCACCTTCATTCGCGGGCAGAAAACGCTGTCCCGGTATTCTACTACATCCTTCCGCTCATGTCCATCACAGTATCCTTTCTTGTTCCGTCCATAAACCCAACCAAGCTTGAGAAACCATCGCTGTGCTGTTCTCTCTGAGATTTCGGTTTTGGAACTATCCTTATGTAGCAACACATCGATCTTCATTACATCGTATGCCCGCTGACTCTGTAAGTAGACTTTGACCGCCTCACAAATACCCTGGGTGTTCGCTCTCCACATTGCATTATTGAGATACTCGCGTACTGCAAGCATAACCTGTCAAGAAGATCATGAGTTAGAATCAGGACCGGTATAGAAGACAGGTGAAAATGGTACCCCTTCATCGTTATAGAGACTCCTTCGCTTGACATGCTTTCCTTTCATCGGACACGGTGGTGGTATCCTCAAATCAAACCAGTCGCGCTGCCATTTTCTCAGAAACTGCGCGTACTTGGGTCCCTTCTCCAGCCGGACTGCAATGACTTCACTGTACTCAATCCATCTGCGCTTGCGCAGAGTCGGATTATCTTCCTTGAGATAAATCCAACTTCCTTGAAAGCGCAATAGATCGCGCACTCCAGTGACCCGCTTCAACCAGTCTCCTGCCACTTGCGCTTTCAAGTTACTCCTTTTCAACCACAAGTCAAGCTCTTCAATCTCGTGCTCGAACGCATCTGATCTGAAGAATGTTCCCTCAAAATCCAAAGCGGTGGTGCGGAAGACCTCAGTAGGAAGCAGACCGTCATTGGTCTCAGAAACAGGTTGCAAGTGCAGAAAATCTCCAGCTTCTTCAATAGCCGAGTCCTCTGACTCTCTGACAGGAAGCGGACTCGGAGACATACTAGCAAAGTAGTGAGAGATACTGCCATAGGTCTTCTGCGCAACTTCTTTTTCATGCTCAAGTTCCTTCTTCTTCTTATTGTAGTACCACTTCGATTGCGGAGACTTTCCAGCATTGGTTTTGGAGTAGCCATAACACTTTCTCTCAGCATCTGCCCAACCAGATTCCGGTTGCATCACTGGTAGCATTAAGTCTTCGGCATCACTGAGTTCGACCTCATCATCATCTGACTCTTCCTCTTCAAATGACCTGCTAGCCTCTTCAGATGATCTGCTATCGTGTACCCCCAATTCCCCAGTAGCATTATTCCGAGTCCGAGTTCTCTGCCTCTTCACAGCTGACACTGCAGCAGCCGATCGGGAGGCGATAGCTCTCTTGCTTGGGCGCGGCATACCGTTGTGTGCTGGTCACTGGCACTGAAGTAAAGGGAGCGAGAGCGAGAATGCGACGACAAATATCCGCTACGTGCGTACGGCGGTTCGATAGAGCAGGAGGTGACGATCTCGGTAAACCTAAAATCAAGTCAATCGCTGCAAAACTCAGGAAGTTGTGGGTAAATCCGTGATGAAGCTCAGCCAGACTTGGAGACCCCTACCTACTGGACAGTCGCGATACAACAACAACGTTTCGTAGACTATTGAGTATGGCGGTTCGATAGAGCAGGAGACGACGATCTCGGCAAACCTAAAATCAAGTCAATCGCTGCAAAACTCAGGAAGTTGTGGGTAAATTCATAATGAACCTCAGCCAGACTTGGAGGCTCCTACCCACTGGACAGTCGCGATACAACAACAACGTTTCGTAGACTACTGAGTACGGCGGTTCGAAAGGGCTTGACGAGACGGTTCTGGCGATTCAAAAATCGTGTTATTTGGTTAAGAATTGAGAAAGTTATGGCTGTTAGAAGGTAGGCAGGAGGCTGCTGCTGGGTGGTGCGGGGATGGTGGGCTTCATGAACTTGCACTCGCCCCTGGCGACAAATTTTTGTATTTGCCAAGCATTTGCCAAGACGCTACCTCGTTAAAGTGTCCGGCACTCTAGAAAACCCCCTGAGTCTTGGCACAAAGTAATCCTAGCTTTCGTGTTGAGCCCCATTCAAGTCATACCCCTGCACTCTAACTTCCTTACGCTTTTATTGTGGAGAGTACTCTGTGACTTCATTTATATCGCACGTTACGTTGTTGGTTCAGATTCTGCTCTTCATCATCATCGACTGGCTAATTCTCTATTGCCAAACTCCTTTGTTTGTTCGCTCTGCGCCATTCGTCTTCTGCTGCTACGTCAACTACCAGCGGTCGTCTCTGCAGTACTTGTTTCTGAGTGCGTATCGAGTCGTCGCATTCTGCGTTACTTATAGTCAGCGGCTGTAACCATGGCTGAGGTTCTGGCGGTACCCGTTGAACTAGACAGCTACTATCAGTCGCCCTCACCCAGATGCAACTCTCCACAGCATTCGTATTCGCCGTACGAATCCGCCGTAATTCGATCTCATGTGGATAGCTACGACTCATTGCCATCACGCAAACTTTCTCCGCCCCCTTCCACAGCTTCATCCTCTCCTGCATTGACAAGTATTACTTATTCTCCCGAATCCTCGTCATCTTCGTTATCTATTTCTAGCAGCGTATCTATAGAAACGAAGCCAATACCGGATGACTCTTTATTTTTCCCAGTATATGACTTTGGAACGGTGTCATTATCGCCATCTCCAGAGCCATTTCAGTCACCGATTGAGGACACCAATACTGACTGTCCCAGGCGACATTCCATCATTGAAGCTATTGATCCAGATTCATCGCTGTTGCGACGAAAAGCTGCCGATGATGCTTTCATGAGGCATGAACCATCTCGACATGTTGACTATCTCTCTCACGACTGGAATGAGGAGGATATTTGGGCGTCATGGCGGTACATAGTCGGCAACAGAAAGGTGCATAGTAATGCAACACGGTTGGAAAATGCCTCGTGGCGTACTTGGGCGAAAAAGATCAACCGCCTTCGAACTGTCTCAGCTGCCAAGCTGAACTGGTGAGTGTCAGTGGGTTCTTGGTTGTCGGTTCGGTCTCACTAAACATTTCATAGGATGAAAGATTATGATGTTACATGGCTCTATGGGCCATTGTCTATAGGAGCAGCAAAACTCTCGCGTCTACCCCCATCGCCGTCGGCGTCACCTGCAGACGCGAAAGCGCAAAGTTACAAAACCAAGCCGATTTTGAAGAAACGAAGCGTGTCAGAGATAATGCATCAAAAGTCGTTGTCAACGTCAAGTCTTCTCAAACAGGCAACCGCAGTTATTGAATCGCAACAATATAGTCACTATTACCCCCCATCGAGGTCGGTCATGGTCGCACACGCCAGCTCTGATTATTCCTCTCTCTGTCGCCCCTCCTATCTCAGTCCTACCCACAGTTCCAGCGACGTGACCTCTACCTTTTCCACCGGATACCACTCGCCATTGACAAAAAGACATATTCATTTCAACAATCAAGTGCAACAATGTATAGCCTTAGAAACGGATGATGACGATTTTGTAAGCAGAGGGACTTGTGATGAAGATTGTTCATCTAATGACGAAATGCTGTTGATGGCGAGATCCAACACGAGTAACCACCGCAATATCCGTCGTGAAAGGGGAGCTCTCAGTGAACTTCAAATGATAGCATATCTTCCATCGACTACACTGAAGAACAAGGACGAATCAGTGAAAAGAAAGGCAAACTTACTAGATTCGATCTCTCCTGCACCAAAACCAACCCCACCACCACCATTACCTGCGAACTCATTAACTGGAACTACTTATATGTTGGAAGACGACAAGGATATGGCTGATGATTGGGGACCTAATTGTAGGGTTTCAAACCGACAGGTGGGCCTTGACAGTACACGCCTCCTATTTGCCCATGGTAATGCATCACAAAGCAACTTGAACACAGACACCTTTCAACTTCCGAATTTCAATTCATGGGACGATGAGAATCCTGCCACGGCTGGGTTGTTTGGAAGAGCTGTCAACGTGGTGAATACTGCTCGAGATATTGCTCATGTGTTGTGGAATGTGGGCTGGCGAAGATAGTGGGATACGGATGTTGGCAGTGTTGAAGGATTTTCTGCACAGCTGCCTGTCTTGGAATTGTTCCTAGTTGAGTACAGTTCGGACGCCGACCCTTTTTTACAACAACCGTAGAGGTCTTTTGCTTATCTAGAGCTTCGCGATGGCATAACTTTCGGCATAGTATTGTACATAAGTTGCCCCAGCTATTTTGGCCAGGGACATTTTACACATGTACTATCTGGCATTCTGTCTATATATGGGTGCGGGGTTCACTTGGCTTCCTAGGGGACATGAAGATGAACAGCCTTGCTTACGAAAGTGTATTCCAGTCCCCGATTGTGTTCTCCGGAGTTGGAGTTGTTCCAGAGTGTAGTTCTCGGGGATGAAAGCAAAATATTGGAAACTCATTTGGACGAAAATTAAGCAACCCGAAACAAGGCTAACTAGAAGGAAAGGGAATGATTGGCTGAAATAACGGATTTATATGGGGCTGTTACCACCAACAAGATCGTATTGTCCATCTTTTTGTCCTCACGACGGTTTGGCACATGTGTGGTTTGTCCCGATTTTTGCTTCCATGCCCTAGTACTTGTCTGGCCTAAACCTAGGGATTTAACGTGCTGTGCGGCCAAGGCCAGCCGCCTTACAATCTCCACTGAAATCCACAGCAATGAAAATAACAGATTATGAACCAAAGGGTATTTCTAGTGATTATGAGAATGTTAGACTTTGTTAGGCAGGATTTTAGACATTTACATAAAATATTTGATTTGTGCCATTTGACAAATATATATCTTGTTTCAGTCTATTGTAAAGCAGGTGTGCAGTAATAAGTGACAATGTAAAGTTGCTAGAAATATCATAAACTAAACTGTAATAAAAGTGTAAACCGTAAGGGCTAGATATTAACAGAAGCTGATGTAGAAGAATGGTATCAATTAGTAAGTTGACATGTGATTATTGGAGTCTGAGAAAGAAGATCAAGAAAAACTATCATAAATTATACAAATACTTAGTATACTGTGGTATGAAGGATATGATTTGAAACAATAATATATTGATAAAAGGTAGTTTATTTTAAACATTAAAAGATATAATATCAGTAAGACTAACAGTAATACAGCAATACAAGCTTATGTCAGAAAAAGCTTTAGTACAACAGTAATAAAGATTATATATCCCTGTCACCACTGTATTACAGTTGCTTACAGTAGATTATAAATGCCTATCTTGTACTTTGGCAATTATAGGAGTGTTATAAGAATTCAATGGAAGTGTTGCTGTGTGTAACATCAATTGACTGAACAGATCAAAAATCTCATACTGCACATGTTCTATCAACTCTCTTTTTTGAATCCTCATCTTCATCACCTTTACCAGCACCACCACTACCATTACCATTATGCCCGGACAACCTTCCACGCTACCATGACTGAGATTTAGTATGGCGGTTGCTGCTGAGTTAGTTTTTCCTACTACAGATTATTGTACCATAATATATATTTCCACCATTATGGGAGTATTATGGGAGAGTAACCATATATCGCCATGCATGATAACCATTTACAAAATGAAGCATATTTCTCATACTGCATACCCTTTTGTCACCCCCTTTTTTATAAATCACTACCATCACTGCCATCACCATCACCACCATCACCATCACCACCAACACCATCACCACCACCAGGCATTATACTCTCAGATCATTCCTCCATAAGCAGTATGTAATTCCCCGCTGCCAACATTCAGTGAAGCCAGATCCACTGCTACAGGCAAAGCAAGATTCACTGCCAGACACCGTGCAAGATCTACTACTTTATTTGAAGCCAGATCTACTGTGACAAGTAAAGTCAAATCCACTCTTACAAACTTTGATCCTGCAAGTGCAGATCCACTGTGTCCAGTGACACCCAATCCTTCCATAGCAGCAAGCCCAGATCCACAGCTACCAGTGAAGCCAGTTTCCCCTCTACCACATCAGCAAAATGTATTTTAGTCATTGGGAGCCTCCAGGAGTATTAGAGGAGTCGGAGTGTAAACTTAGACGCATCAATTTCAGGAGAGAATCAGACCGTAGGAGGGCATTCCGGCAGGCATTTGGAGGAACCAGGATCTCTGGTGACTTGTACAGGTGCACCATGGGAGCGGTTGTGATAAGTTTGGGAGCACCTGGGACTGTCGCTCAACCAATGCGGGAAATCCCAAATTAACTCTGCGAAACGCCTGGGTTCAAATGGATATTCATCCGAAGAACTGCAGGTGTAATCTGAGATTCTTGGGATGTAGATGAGCAATAGGAATACCCTCCACGTATGTTGCATAGATTATTGTTCGTTATCGACTTCTGAATCATACTATAGTACCCAGCATCTCATTCAACATTCCATTGTTTGCATTGCTACATTAAGGAGAAAAAAAGAAAATAGCGAGTGATTCACAGATGAAAGCAAATAAAACCGAAACAATAACCTGACTAAGTGATCTAATGATATCAATCGAACATAGTCTCAATGTCATTCACTATATCTCCCACCTCATCACGGCCGACAAATGCAGGAACACAGAATTCATCAATGGTGCAAAGAAGCTGGAGGCACTCCTTGTATTTCCAAATGATCTGAGCCTGGCGAGTGGGTGAAACTGAATTTCAATGTCATTTGGCTCCATGTGTGATAGCTGAAAGATTGGAATTGAGAGTTTAGCTCACAGTGAATCAAAATGGAGTTTGAAAGGCAATAGGATGAATTTGGGGGAAAAAGAGGTGTGCCACCAGGAAAGGAGGAGTGCCTGATGTAGAGTGCAGGGTGGGCAAGGGGAGTGCTGATGGTGATGGAGGAGCGCAGAACGAAATTGAGGGGCGCAAAGCCAGGCCAAGGAGCGCCGACAGGGATTGAGGAGCACCTATCCAGCAGAGCAGCCCATCCATGCTGAGCAGTGCAGAAAGAGGGGGGATGTAAAGAGTCTGGAATGAAATGGAGGCGCACATAATCGAGGTTGACGAGGAGATTGAGGAGCTCCCATCTTAGAGGAAGAGTGCTGACGGCGCAGGCCGTGAGGAGCGCTGAATGCAATATGGAAGTGCCAATCCACACAGAGGTGCACTGACAGGGATTGAGGAGCGCCTAATATAGCGGAGGAGCACCATTGGGGGGGGGGGGGGGTATGAAGCAGCCCACCATGTGTAA
>Ga0307512_10006579_pt1 | contig 11743 bp, 14 predicted proteins | sample 14_EM_MG_FD_200267 | JGI IMG/M metagenome (GOLD analysis project Ga0307512, IMG submission 200267) | Populus trichocarpa ectomycorrhiza microbial communities from riparian zone in the Pacific Northwest, United States - 14_EM | ecosystem: Host-associated > Plants > Roots > Unclassified | place... | reverse complement strand
GGAGTCTGGTCTGAGGCCTCAGCCCAGCACCAGGATGATGTGGCGAAAACCATGCCTGTTTCTAGCTCTCAGGTCACGGCCTCGGTTGTGGCTCGTATGTCAGCGGACTTGGTCACCACTGCCGCCTTCTCCAATGCTGGAGATAAGCGGTCCCCTCCTAGCCCTCCTCAAGCGCCCGGCCCCTCCAAGAGGAAGAAACGCGCCAGTTGCTAGGTCACCAAAAAGTCTTCCCAGTATCACCCCACATTCACCTTTTGCATGCATACTACCTTGGAGGTTTCGTGGTCACCATATCCTGTCACTGGCTGTACAGGCCTACACCTGCATTTGCCACAGTCAACATCACAATATCTTCTGTTGGCAAGGGTGCTGGTGGAACAGTAGGAAGAGGACTTGTCTGGGGGGAGCATGACCCAGATGTCAAGCCTGAACTTGTTACCACTGTTAATCATGTCATTTGGGCTAACTGTGTTGACCCAAGAGAAATAGACCCCGTTTACTATGTGTACATCTTCTCATTTTTCTGGATCTGAATGTCATAGTTGCTCAGACAGATTCACACCTATATAAACATCTCAGCACCTCAATCCCGAATCAACAGTATCCCATGAGTAGTCATTTTCCTGCCATATATCACCAAATCTGAGTTCTCCTTTTCACTATATCTGGAAGTCTTCCTGGATCTACATCTTGTGCTGTAGGGCGGGCTACTGGTAGGCCTTGGTGGCGCTTCCCATTGAAAGCTCTGCCACAACACGCAGACATGTCACAAACCCCCCACCACTATCTCTCATACAGGTTAGTTGAAGCGTCCATGTAGTACCAAGGATACCTACCACAACCATCTTATTGCCTCATCAGCCCATTTCAGACACCCTCCCAGGATCGTCCTACCGTTCTCCGCCTCTGCACTGTGCTTTGTAGGGTAACTCTGTTTCTTGGGTTGTACTTGTACTGATGGGTCCTTGTAAGTGCGTCACTGTCCTTGCCTTGAACACTTTCTGTTTTTCCTACTCTTGCCAAGAGACTGAATGCGCATTCCCCTTGCTCAGGCACATTTCCAGGAAGCATCCCACATCCCCTTTTAATAGCCATTCCTAGGATGACACCATGTCCTCTGCAAGGGTCCTCTGTGTGCCCTGCCACACAATCAGTGTGTTCCGTCAGGTTCAACAACATGGTCTGTGGTCAGAACTTATGTGTAAGAGTGTCAAGACTCACTGCGGTATTTGAAACGATCCAGACATCGTGACCCCGGTTGAGGACATCGAGGAGAAAGTCAGTTTGGGGAAGCCTAATCAGGGTGGCTGGGTCTTACATGGTAAAGCAGCCCAGCGATCAACTGTACCCCAAGATACATGCATATATATTCTCTTTTTAAAAAAAATGTAATTGTACATGGAATGACATAGTCCATTCAGGTTCAGACTCTCATTATACTGATACAGGCAACCCACGATTAAAATATGCGCTTTGTCATTTCCATGTTCCTCTTCTGGGTCATAGTGCTGGCCACCTTGCTGGCATAACACTAAGAATACAAATCCCACTGCCCTTGCGGAGATACCTGTGCCCCTGCGCGTCAGTTTACATCTCCTGTAGGAAGGTGCAGAGGGCACTCCATATTGACGGGTTATACAATGCCATGTCAGACTATCCCACCCAGCACCCACGCCCAATCAATTCTGTTGTATGAATGATGGCAGTGGTAATTCCAATGCAACAAGCTTTATTGGGACACTTTATTGGGACAATTGCCATCCACTCATATTCACATCAACGGGACATCATGTGACCCAGACTAAACTGACCCATGACAGGGCACTCCCTGCCTTTGCTACACGATGGGAAAGAAGCAGTCTAACCCTGCAAACTACATAAAAGGGTAATGGACTTCTTGCTTGGGGGATCTCATACTTTCGTTGTTATCTTCTTGAAACCCAATTAAGACCCAAGCTTGCTGTTGGGGAATGATAGGGTCAACAGAATGGCGACATTCAGGTTGCCAGCAAGAGGGTTGCCAATCAAATTTGTCCCCGTCTCATAACACTGCAGGTGGTGTTGAAAAGGAACCAAAGTGGTATCCATGTATCTGAGTCATGCTCGACGAGCAGCCAAACGATTTCCATGTGTCTGTGCTTCAGTGCAATATGCAATGGAGTCAACTTGTCATAGTCCCAGTCATCTTTTTTTTTTTTTTTTGAAAGCGCTGTATCATGAAGGGACGTCTACTTTGTATGCACTCAGTAGAGATCTTCATGATAAATGATAGGTGGCAGAAGGATAGACCAGCCCCGCCTATCACGCTGTAGCCGGACTGGAGTCCAGATGTAAGGGAAAAAATGTGGTTATGCACACCCCTAAGTTAGGGGTAGTGTGGGACTCAAAACATAATGTGGTCCTGCCAAGGGAGGGACCCATTATGCAATCCTACCCACTAAAACCTCACTCTGATGTGGCTGGTTTGCCAGTTTTACCCTTGTTTCCTCACTGCTGGTTCCCATGTTCCTTTAATCAGTTCCATGTATTTAGGCATTGTCATGGGTAGCCCTGGGGTATTTTGGGCTCACCCACACCCCTACCCAACAAAAACCCACACCCACACTCAGGGTATGGGTTTTCCCAGTTTGGGGTCAGGGTTTTTCGGGTCAGATGGGTCAGAAAACCCAAGTGGGTAGAGGTGATGGGTAGAGTGTTCAGAGTGAGACAAGGGGCAGTTGGCAATAGTGTTGAGTAGTCGGCAATAGTGAGGCAGGAGGCATTGTCAGTAGCAAGCCATAGGGAGATGTCTGCAGTTGATGGCAAAGTGCCAGTGGATGTTGGTAGCAAGGTGTAGGCAGATGTCAGTATTGAGACATGATACAGTTTGTCAAACATGTCAAAGGCAAGTGAGAATAGTGAGAGGAGCTAAGTCCGGGGACCGAGCAAGCCTGAGAGTGTTCGAAGTGTTCTTGAAGGAGATGAGATCAATAAGAGGCCACAATCCCAAGAGATCAAGAATGCGCAAGGTGAAAAATGGGAGAAGCAAAGATGTCAGTGTGTTGGTGTCAATGCTAGCAAGTGTCTTGAGTGGTTGACAAGTTGGAGGTAGTTGGCAGTGGCAATGTAGATGGCAGTGGCAAAAATGATGGCTGAAGGAGATGAGAGGCTGCAATCCCAAAAAGATTGAGAACATGCAAGGCAAAAAACGGGAGAAGCAAAGATGTTGGTGTATTGGCGTCAACGCTAGTGAGTGTCTTGAGTAGTTGACAAGTCAGAGGCAGTTGGCAGTGGCAATGTAGATAGGGTCGCCACATACTCAAAGACATGGGCCTTGCAGTTTTGAATGTATTTGATGGATGAGAGAGTTTTGAAAAAAACATAAATGGGTGAGTCCCAGTCCTTTTAGAGATAAACTAGTTGACCAATCAATCAATGGAAGGAAACCAAGTTAATGAATCACATACCCAACTCAGCTTTGTCATCCTCATCAGTGGTCTCTCCCACATCACTTTCTGTCTCATCACTATCCTCTACCACAATCGCAGTCTTGTTGTCACTACTCTCAGTGTGATTAGTGGCCTGCCCAGGATTTGGCATGGTATGTATTGGATGAGTTGGTGGCAGCATCGAAAGCAAGGTATGTGCCTCCTTGTTTGAGCTGTTTCTTGCCTTCTTACAGACAAGTGGGTCCCCATTCTCCAGCAAACATTCAGTGGGACGATGTTTACAGGGTCCTAGGACAAGGTTGGGGTCGGAGAGGTCAAGAATGGCATTGGATCTCTTGAGTGGCATATGCAGTGGTAAGTTGGTAATTGCATGTCCACAAGCAGGTATGTTCAAAACTAAATGTTGTGCAACAAGTCCTGCAAAGGTGAGAGGGTGGTGAGAGTGAGAGAAACACACAGTCATAAGGCAGAGTCAGAGAGCACGGTTGCCCTTGGGAGCACGCAAACAAGAAAGGAATGGGGAAAGTGGGCTGGAGTTGCCTCCTTTTAACCAAGCAAGGCAAGGTATTTATACAATGGGTCTGATGGAAAAGCACAAGTATACTACAAGTCAAGGTGAGCAGGAAATGGAAAAGTAAGGAAAAATAAATAAAATTATCTTCACCAGTGACAGACCCATGTGGTAACATCAAGAAGGAATGTTTGGTCCAGTCATGCACACACCAACATCTCTGGCAAGGTCAAGGCCCCAGACCAGCTGATACCCACAATACCCACAATGGGGTATGGGTTTTGGTTGGGTAGCAGGATGTCCACCCTGACCCTGACCCTGCTACTACCCATCCCAAACCTGGTGGGTTTACCCAACCCCTGACAATGCCTACATGTATTTGCAGTCTCATACTAATTTTGTTGTGGTTACTTCATTGATAGTAATTCTTTCATTGATTGCGTAGTGCCACCTTGCTCTGATCTCCCTTTCAGTGAGAGTTTTCTCTTGTATAACCCTTTTGCATCTGAGAACCCAGATCAGGTATGCTGATTCTAATAGGAGGATTTGGAAGAGGTAGGTTGGGCCTGGGTTTGTGGTCTTTTTTCTTTGTCTTTGATTTGATCTCATAGGTCTGACTGGATGCAGATTGATAAAACTGCATCCAAGGACTGTCCCCAGGTCGATTTCGGGCCATGGGATGTTTCTGTGTGGCCAGAAGTTCTTTGCTAGCTTCCAGATCAGTTGCATGCTCTTCTCTTTGCATTGTGTCATTATATGACTCATTGATTCCATCTCATTGCATGTCACATATATTTCTTGCTCTTTGTAGCTGTTTATGTTCGTCCAGTACTTCCCAATCAGGTGGATTCCATGTATTGTTTTGTAGAGGAATTGTTGAACTATTGGTCTGATTGTTTTTCTTCATGTGCCTTGCCATATCATTGCATTCATTTCTGAGTTGCCTGTGATTCTTTTTATGGCTGTGTGGGTGAGTTTCAGATTTTTCTTGGTGGTGTTGTGTGGTTCTAATTCCCTTTTTTCTAGGATTCCTTTATATGTGGTTGCTTGCATTAGGGTGGGGAGTTTCGCTCCTAGGACGTCGAACTCTATGGGGACCTCTATGTCTAGGGGATCTGGGGATCATTTGTTGGCACCTTGTTTCGCTAGGGCATCGCTACCCTTGTTACCCTGGATTCCATCATGGCCCTTAACCCATTTCATGGTGGTCTTCACTGATCTGTGTCTTATTAGGTGGGCAGTTTCTTAAATAGGCTGGCGTTTTTAATCCCGATCCATCCATCATTTTCCCAGGTTTCCAGGTGGGTGGTCAGTCCCTCAATGGTGTATTTGGAGTCCATGAGTATTTTAACTGGTTGATAGGGGGGAATGACTTCTAGCGCTACAATGATTGCAGCAAGTTCGCCTACTTGGTTTGACTGGATATCACTGGGGGTGTGTAATGCCCTATTTCTGGGATTTCTGTTGTTGAACCAGACCCCACTTCCACAGCATGCATTTTTCTTGCTGTTGTTCATATAGGCACTATCTGTGTATACAGTGATCTCTTCGCATCATGGGTGTTGGGCCTTGGTGTCTGTACTGTCTCGTTATGTGGGTGGGGTTTCTTCCTGGGTCTGTGAAGATTCTGAAGTACTCTGCTAGACTTTCTTTACAGGTTATTGACAGGTTGAATATTATTTCTCCGTTTTCTTGTTTGGCTCTTTTGTTTCTAAGTTTCCATGTTCTGGTCAGGGACATTCTGTTGGGAGGGTCCTGTCTTGTTGGGTTATGCTTTGGTGGGATAAGGTTCAGTCTTGTCAGGGCCTCTGTGGCACACTTGTGTGGATTCTCACAACCTGTGGATCTGTTGTGACTGCATTTCTGGCACCCACAGTTCCTATTTTTTTGGTGGGTTGGGTATTGTGTGGGGTGGTATAGGCATGCTGAGGTTCTGGCCAGGTCTGCTACCTTGGTGACATTATGTTTCTGTAGTAGGCATTTTGCCCCTGCGTTGTTTAGTGGCTTATGTTCAGCAGTGAGGTGATACCAGGCAGGTAGTTGTGCCAGAAGGTGAGGTGTCATTTTGATCGCTGTGAAGTTGACACTATGTTTCTTTGCTGCTTTTAGCATGTGTTTGATATTGCCATTTAGTCCTTTTGCCCTTTTGCCTTTGAGTAGCACCATCCAGGTTTGGAGGAAGGGGTTTTCTCTGGCTTTCTTGACTGAGTGGGAGGTGCTGCTGCAAGGATAACATGGTCCATGATCATTGCTGTCATGGACTGCCCCTCTCTTACCTAATCTACTCTTTCCTTTTTTGTATATGATTCTAGACTGCTCCCTCCCTTGCTTACATAACTTACCTATGGAACATTCTCATATTTTCTAGAGACTTCCATAAGGTTCCATGACTTTCTATTTTCCTTCCATTGCCTTCTATAGTCTTCTATGACCTTCCAGTAGTTTCAGTCTCCTTTGTATATATACTGTCTCTAGTAGCATAGAACGAGTTCCTTAAGCTCATTCTATTCATGCAATACAGGCTTATTGTACCTCTCTGAATGCATGCAGCTTCCTCTCTGAAAGAACCCTTCTGCGATAGTCGACTTGGTCGCTATTCGCTCTTCCTCTCTATATGTCTTCAAGGTCATATGTTGTGCCTTGCTTGATTCCAAGTCATGTCTTGACTTGTATAATCTTCACTTGCTCCTAGACAAGTCATGTGATGTATCATGTGATCTTCTTTGCCCCTTTGACAAGTCACGTAACATCTCACATAACCAATCCCAACACCCAATTCCTGATGCCTGCCTTTCCTCTTTGGTTCACTGACATGCTTACCAGATTAGGCTGACTTCCTAATTGGATTGCCTGCTTGCTTTTCTATTTGGGAAATACCCCTGTCAGAAACTCCAGAACTAGAATGACTGAAAGACACAGTAACCTGACCATGACATTAGAACAAGCTTCTTGTTTCTAACAAGACAAGATGTCTTTGACCCCCAGAGACCTGAAAGGAAAAAGCTGATCTAGAGACTGGTGCATCTGTTACCTACCTGAAACTGACAATATTTCCCCTGAGGCTTTGAGGGTTCTCAAATGCCCATTCAATATGATTCCTGAACCCAAAGACAGCGTACCTGCTGAATTCACAGAGAAGGTTCAACACTTACTTGGAAGTCAACAAACTGGAGCTCCCCTACACTGGCTACTATGTGAGGCTCAATAATGCATTGGTCTCAGTAAGCAACGTCTACAGTGTATGGTTCAAAGTATGCCTCCAAGAGAACAAGTTCAAATGCTTCCAACTGGCTTGAAGTGAACTAGGACTCAAGAACTACCCTCTCCCTGGAATTAATTTCAAACTACTTGAACAAAGTGGAGTTCCCACTCAACCGCCTACTTGACCACCATCTCATATCGAAACCCAACCAAGAGAAGCTGGTAGTGGATTCTTCACTACAGAGCAACTTGCTGCCGCAATGGAATTATCTTCAAAAGAACAACCTGAGAGAGTCCCCACACCACATGAAGATCCTAGTGACAGTGAAGAAGAAGAAGAAGAAGAACCCAAGTATAAGGACCCCTTTGGATCCTTTGGGGTACAATCCTCTTGAATAGCACATGACAAACCTCCTCACTGACCTCGCAGCACTAGAGATGACCCCTTTTCCCTTGCAGATCTCCCAGAAGATAAAGATAAGGACAACAAAGCACATTGCCTTGAGGGTATTCACCCTGACAAATACAATGGAGATTGTGCTCAAACCACAAGATTCCTTAACACATTCAATTGGTTCATGTTGATGAACTACAAAGCCAATATTGCCAAGGATCCAATCATGACAAGCATCTACTTTCTATTGCTCCTAGAAGGACTGAAGTGTGAAGGATGGGTTGACAGTGCAGACAAATGGCTTTGCCAAGTTGTTAATGACCTAAGCATGATTTCCCATCGATCCAACATCAGGCAAGAACTCAAAAAGAAGTTCAAAGACACCTTCTCTAATTATGCTAAGCATGAAAGAGCCCAAGACAAGATGAAGAAGCTCAAGATGAAAAATGACAACCTTGACAAATACCTTGCAGCCTTCAAGACTCTTGGACAATGCACAGAACTAGACCTGAACAACCCCTCCAATCTCCAAACCTTTGCCCTTGGACTTCTATGATCGCTGGCCAATGCTTGTATCAGGATGGAAAATCCTGAGACCTACAAACAATGGAGAGCCACAGTCCAATGTCAACAAAAGATCTACCTAAAGACCAAGGGACTCTATTCAGAATACAGCACTCCCAGCAGTAATCATACTCAAGGACAAGGTCAAAGACAGACCTCTAGATGGGTCTGGTGTTGCCCTGGAGGCAACAATTCTGGCTCTAACAACCAGAAGTGGTGCTCTTTGTTCCCCTGCTCAAATAATACCTGTGCCTATTGCTACAGCTTGCTATTTTGTCACTGCATTTGGGTGAGTACCCCTGTTTCTCACTGTTCCCTCTTGCTGGCATTCTCTGTCTCAAATCCCTGCTGTGCATGACTGGCATTTTCTTGCCCACAATCCTTTTCTCTGTACCTATGAGCCAGTCCTGATCCCATTTCGGCAGGGCTTACTACCTGGTTTTGTGTGCCTGTGAGCACCACTATGTAGTTGCTGTGTTCAGGTGAGTGCCCCTCAGCCATTTCTCACTTTTGCCTCTTGCTCATCTTCTCTGGCTTGAATCCTTTGCTCCCTCAAAAGGAACTGTCTTCCCTGTCATCTGCCATTCTCTCCCTTGCAGTATAAAACTGTTTGCCTATGTGTGCCATCCCAGTGAGTGCCCTGCTAATTCTCATGTTCTCTCTATGTCCTCACCTGCTACTCACTCCCTTGCTGTTTTTTCCTGTGCCCCCAATGCTCCTTTGAAATTTCCCTATCCTGTCCCTGTCTGGTCTCCCACTGCCAGAACCCCTATTTCATCACCACCCTATTCTGACCTGTGCCCCAATGTAGTGAGTGCCCATTTTTGTGGCTATTATGGGTTGCTCATGTTCTGTGGCTTGATGCTCGAATCGCTCCTGTGCCTTGCCCTACTCTTGCCCCATCAATTAAGTACTTGCACCCATGGCAATGCCGATACCTGTGCTCTCTCATTGCGACATTCTCTTGCCTGCTCTCAATAGTGCTCTAGTGCAGCATGCTTGCCATACTGTGTCTAACTGCATGCCACCCTCTAGTGCACTACCCATGTCATCCTCTCCATGCTTTTGGTGCTACCCTTCCCCACCCTTGCATGTGTGGCCATCCTGCTGGCTTATTACCTGTGCTGTGTCCATGCAGGCCTGTCTGATGTATTCTTCTGCGCTTGGTTTGCTGACATGTTGCCTTCCCTCACTGCCTCCTCACCAAGTGACTATCCCTTTTAGTTGCTGTCCTATCTTACTTCCCAAGCCCCCCTCTTTCAGAAGTGCTTGCCACCCAGTTCATTACTGCTGTTCTATTGCTGCATTTGGGTGGGTACCCCTCTCTCTTGCTGTTGTGCTTGCTTGCGTTCTCATGCTCAGGTCTCTGCTGTGCCTCACCCCATGCCCATGCATGCCAGAACCCCACATCGCCCTCTCCAACCTTTCACTGCTATCCCTCTCTGTCTGCATGGTCAGGTTTTACTGTATGTCATTGGTTGGTACTGCAGTTGTTGAAGTTGTGTATTCTATTTTCATTTTGTTTTTGCAGAATGTAATTTTTTATGTTTCACATTTGCATGTCACACACCAAGTTGACTGGCCAGCCCAGGAAAGCCAGAACACACATGAATGGATAAGGTAAGTTGAACACACCATCCCTGTCCCCAATTTCTGCACAAGCCCCCTGTTTTGCTCTCCCACCATAGGTAGGAAGTAAGACCTTGTCAACTATTGTAATTGAAGGTGGAAACCAGAGCCACCCTCTTTGCCTTATTACCCAATCTCACCCAATCATCAGACTAAGCAGTGAGCACACTCCAAAAAAACTTCTTTTCCTCCCATCTCCTGTCTTGCCTGACCTGACATCACTCCTATCTTGCCTGACCTCACATATGACTAGGGATTGTAATGGGTAACCCTGGGGTATTTCAGGGCTACCCAGACCCAGACCTGGTAAGAACCCATACCTGGTCTCTAGGTATGGGTTTTTACTGGGTATGGGTATGGGTACCCATTGGGTCATATAGATATGAGCTGGGTCAGGCAGTATAGGGCAGGTCAAGCAGGTTTGGGCAGGTCAGAGTCTGTCAGACCAGGAAACACATTGAGGAACTCTACTCTGATCATCTGATGGAGGGGGTGACTACACAGCCAGCAAAGTGCAGCTGTTTCTCAAGGATTAAACCTTGGATGACACCACACTAGAAGCCAGGGTATCCAAATGCTCTGCTTGCTTACCAACCTGTGCATTCCTCAACCCCACATGCTGACGCACAGAGCCACATGCATAAGGTATCATATTCAAGATAATCTGATAAGAGGGGGGTGGCAGAATCACACTACAAGCACCATGACATTGCATTCAAAAATACCATCAGTGTGCCCAGCAGTGCTGCTAACACTCAAGGCTTCCTCATGTTGTTCACATACTTATTAGCACATCACCCATTGCACCAATCCATACAGTTGCATGATGTCACATTTGACAAAGGGGGGACTATACAATGATGAATACAATGACACACACCACATCAAATGCCTAATTATGCAACATGCCCAGCACCATTACCATGTCCATGCCACAGCAACTTCAAGCTATGCTGCCAACATTTACCCATCCACAACAACAATGCCTGCTTCACCACACCACCCTTCGACCCACACTGACTTGAGGACACACTACAAGTCTGACAATGTGTGGTTCTGAGCCAAGGCTTGACTGGCAAGGCATCTTGTATGCTGTTGTCTTGACAGTTTGAGGCAGCAAGAGGGGGTGATCCATGTATCTTCGGTAGCCAGGTTTGAGGCAAGATAAGACAATGGTACCTCTGGTGAGTTCCAGACTGCAATAGTTGTTGGGGCTGAGAATTGATTTATGGTGCAGTCATGTGGTATTGAAGAGATGGAGAAGGTCCATTGCATAATGCAGGATGCCACTGCCCAGTGCTTCCTGATCAAATACATATATAGTGCCAGACACTGTTGATAGCATCCCTCAGGGCCAGTGTAGATCTTGAGCAGTGAAGCAACTCAGCTGCAAGATGTATTGGCCATGCAGAATGTGTATCATTGATGAGTACTGAGTTTGAGTAGCCATTTGGGGAATTCCTTGTCTGGAATGTGCAGAGAAATGTTGTATGTCCACAGCATCTAAACCTACCAGTACCCACCAACCCTTGAACTGGGTAAGGGTTCTGGTCTGGGTAGAAAATCTCTACCCAGACCCTGACCCATCCACTACCCAGCATGAAACCCAGCAGGTTTACCCCACCTGTTACAATGCCTACATGTGATGCAACCACCTCAAGTTGGGCTTTCTCTCTGTGTCTGTAGGTGTAGGTGCTGAGCTGAGTCCCCTTTCAGCTCCCAGTCCCCCCAGGCCTATGCTGTCATTGCTGCTACAGTGAGTGACCCAAAATCTCGCTTTCTGTCTGTGTCTGCTGACCTCCCTCCCAGGGTTTTTTTTCTCTTTTCCCCTTCAGCTCCTGGTCCCTCTGTGCCCACTGTGCAGACTCCCCTTTTACTCTTGCAGCCCTGTCCTAGCCATCGCAGTGAGTGACCTCAATTCTCACTTTCTGTCTGTGTTTGCTGACCTCCCTCCCATTTGTTTTTCCCTTTTTTTCCCCCTTCCCTCCTGGGTTTTTTTTTTCTTTTTTCTTTTTT
>Ga0307512_10006578_pt1 | contig 11744 bp, 11 predicted proteins | sample 14_EM_MG_FD_200267 | JGI IMG/M metagenome (GOLD analysis project Ga0307512, IMG submission 200267) | Populus trichocarpa ectomycorrhiza microbial communities from riparian zone in the Pacific Northwest, United States - 14_EM | ecosystem: Host-associated > Plants > Roots > Unclassified | place... | reverse complement strand
AATGTGGTTAATGTGAAGTTCATGGAGTACTTCATCATCTTCTGTAGCAAAAATCATGTCATCCATGTAGATGCGAAGCCATCCTTGTGCGATTTCATCTTGAAAGATATCGTCTATCATTGTTTGAAAGGTGGCAGGAGAGTTAGTAAGTCCAAAGAACATGACTGTAGGTTCAAACAATCCTTCGCTGGTTTTGAAGGCAGCTTTGTATTTGTCACCTTCTTTAATGTGAATATTGTTGTATCCCCATCAAATGTCAAACTTGGAGAAGAGATATTTTCCTGCAAGATTGTGAATGAGTTCTGAAATTAGTGGCAAGGGGTATTTATTAGGGATTGTCCATTTGTTCAAATTTCAATAATCTTGAACTGGACGAAATTTGCCATCTTTCTTTCAAATAAGGAAGAATCCACTTGTGTAGGGAGATTTAGAGCAACAAATTCTTTGTAGACGTAGGTTTTGAGAAAGAAATTCGCGTTGTTGTTCTTTTTCTTTGGGAGACAGTGGGTAGACTCTGCAATTAATTGATGTGGGAGCATCTTCTGTCAGTTCAATTGCGTGGTCCCAAGGTCAACGATCTGGAAATCGTTCAGAGGCCTCTTCTGAGAAGACTTTTCCATGTTGATGGTATTGTTTAGGAACGATTTCTTGCCAAGTACACTTTTTCTTGTCAGCGGCATCTTGGGCTAGTTGTGAGGTGACTATAGTTTTGGCAATTCTCATTTGTAGCCAAATTTCATCACCTTCTTCCCATCCAGGAATAGATTGTATCCAGATAGGCGTAGTTTCTACTAGTCTGGTGCCTTTGAGAATAGGTTGCCAGTTATTAGCTTTAGCTGTAGAAATCGTGGTAAAACCATCTATGCGACCATTTCGCCAGTCTACATCTGGGTTTGAGGCTTCCAGAAAGGGGTAGCCAAGAATGAAGTCATCTTGTCCAATGTCAGCAACATAGAAAGTGTGAAGTGCTTGTTCTCTGTTATTGTTGACTGTTAGGTCTACCACTTCTAGAATTTGTCCAGCTTTATTGTCAGTCCCATCTACATTTTGAACCTTTTGTGCTTTGGGTAGTGTTCGCATAGCAAGTTTAAGTTGTTTTACTGCACAGGGTTGAATGAAATATTCTGTTGCACCACTATCAAGAAGTGCTTTTCAATTGACTTGTTTTCTTCTGGTTCGTAGCTGAAAGGGAACTTGTATTGCATGTTTTCAAGCTATGTATATAGAACCAGAATTATTGAGAACTGCCCAAGCAAGAGCTATAATACTCAGACAGCCTGAAAATCCATATCTTCTCCAAGGGAGCGCATTTCATCCATAAAGGTGCAGCGATCTTCTTCCGATAAACATGCTACTCGCGCAGTGAGAGATGTAGATGGAGAAGAAGTTTCAGAGACGACCGATTTGTCGTCATCTTTGATTTGAACAGTGTGAGTTGTACAAGCATATGTCTTTTTATTGGGACAATTGCAAACAAGGTGGCCTTGTTTCCCGCATTCGAAGCATTGACTGGTTTTTCAGTATTCCTCGCGTTCTTTGTCATTTGTGGCTTTGCAGATAACGGCGGATGTATCCATTGCGTTATCATCTCGAGGGGGAAGACATGGTTGAGGTAGTGTGCGATTTCCTGGTCTGCGCCAATTCTAGTTATTGGATCCAGGGTTGTTGCCTCCAGGGCGATGCCAGACCCATCCAGAAGTCTGTTTTTGTCCTTGTCCTTGAGTATGGTTATTGAAAGTTCCATATTCAGAATGAAGTGACTTGGTTTTCAAGTAAATCTTCTGTTGACGTTGAACTGTGGCCCTCCATTGCTTATAGGTTTCGGGGTTTTCCATCTTGATACAAGCATCAGCAAGTGATCGTGGAAGACCAAGGGTGAAAGTTCGAAGATTTGTGTGGTTATTTATATCTATGTCGGCGCATAGTGCTTGTGTTATGATCCAGGACCAGGGTCTACAAATTTTTTATATCCACCTGTCATACCAACACCCTTCTCTGTAACAATAACCCTACCAGCAAACGTCCAACCAACCGCACCCATCATACCACCTTCATTTACAACCACCATACTAGAGATCCCAATCACGTGGCCTACCAGCCATACCCGCCAGCACTCATCCATGGAGTACTTCGAAGATCCCACACCAGTCGCATCTGACAATAGCGATGAGGACAGCCCAATGAGGACCAGAAGTCCTAGTCCAGCAGTCAAGCCATCCGGCTCTTCTGCAGTAGTCATACTAGAAGCCCACAAGCAGCCATCGCCGCCTTGGAAAGCATGGCTTAGCTAGCCTAGACCATCCCGCCCCGAGAGGAGGTCCATATCACCAAGCAGTGAAGAGTCCGCCCCTAAACGCTTATGTCATGATGACGGAAGTTATACCCCAAGAACTCCGAGTGCCTAGTCAACTGCCACCAGTCCTAATATGGACTCACCTCCTATGCAGATCAACCTTCCTTGATGCACCAAAACCTCCTTCCTCTTTGGATGCAAATCTCAACTTCTTCTTTAGGAAGACCAGCCACAGTTCACTCGGACACTCACACGTCCTCGCTATGTTATCTGTTCGACTCACAAAGTTGTAGACATGACCGTCTCTATTGTACCTATGTCCTGACTCATTTCTGACTCACGTTCCGCAGTAGTCTCATTCGCTCTAGGCTCACTTGACTATGACTCTTTCCTAATAGCCTATTGTCCCTTTTACCATTGTCCTCATTCTCTATTGTTCTCAGATCCTATTGTGCTATGTCATTAGCTACAGTTCCCATTGTTCGCTTAGTTAGGATAGGCACTGTCCCTCCTGTATATAAGCTAGCCATAGTTTTGCAGTCAAGCCTTAAGCTTGACTTGGTTTCCAATCCAAACATCTTGAAACTTCATCCATCCCCTTGCCCGCCTATTCCCCTTTTTCTCTTCAGTCGAGTTCTACTTGTTAGAACTCTCCTTCATCATCCACTCGCCCCTAAAGTCACCAAGTGCACGTCGCACCCTTAAAGGTCATTGGACCTTAACAGCTTGGGTTTCGAAGGCAGCAAGGTATTCATCAAGATTATCATTCCTTATCTTGAGTTTCTTTAGTTCGTCTTGGGCTCTCTCATGTTCCGCATAATCAGAGAAGGCTTCTTTGAATTGTTTTTTGAGTTCCTTCCAGGCATTGGATCGGTGTGGAATCATACTAGGGTCTTCTACAACGTGATGAAGCCATCTGTCAGCTGCATCAACCCATCCTTCACATTTTGGTCCTTCAAGGAGCAAGAGAAAGTAAATGCTGTGCATAACTGGGTCTTTCGCGATGTCGGCCCTATAGTTCATAAGCATAAACCGATTGAAAGTGGCCAAGAATCTTGTGGTTTGAGAGCGATCTCCATTGAATTTGTCTGGGTGAATACCCTCAAGTCGGTGTGGTTTGTCTTCCTTATCATCTTGGGGAAGATTTTCAAGGGAAAAAGGGTCATCTCCAGTGCCATAAGGTTGACGAGGAGGTTTGTCATGTGCTGTTTGGGATGAACGCATTCCAAAGGATCCAAATACATCTTTGTATTTGGGCCTGTATTCTTCTTCATCTTTATCACTAGAAGGATCATCAAATGGAGTTGGGGGTCTTTTTGCTTGTTCTTCTTGGACTACCTTTGCTGCGGCTGTTATAGCTTCCGCAATTAACATAGTTTCTCTAGGTTCAGATGGTCCTTCGGTGTGGGATGGTGGTCAAGAAGGTTCTCCACTTTGTTCCAGTCAAATGAAATTGATTCCAGGGAGTGGGTGATTCTTAAGTCCAAGTTTGTTTTGAGCTAGTCGAAAACATTCGAATTTGTTTCCTCGGACATGTACTTCAAACCATATGCTATAGACGTTACTGACTGATACTAGTGCACTATTGAGTCTGGCATAATAGCCTGTGTAGGGTGCTCCAGTATCTTGGCTGCTAAGCAAGTGTCATATATTTTCAGTAAATTCAGCAGGTACGCTGTCCTTTGGTTCAGGGATTGTGTCGAATGGGCATTTGAGATTACTCAAAGCTTCAGGGGAGGTGTCTTCAGTTTCGGGTAGGTAGCGGATATGCCAATCCTTAGATCAGCCTTTTCCTTTCACATCTCTGGGAGTCGAAGTCATTTTGGAAAGGAAAGCTTGTTCTAATGTCACAGTCAGGTCACTGTGTCTTTCAGTCATTTGGTTTCTGGAGTTTTCAGACAGGGGTATTTCCTAAATAGGAAGTCGTCCTGACGTCTCAATTAGGAAGTCATCCTAATCTAGTAAACGTGTTGGTGATCCAAAGAGAAAAGGCAGGCATTGGAAGTTGGGCATCAGGATCGATCATATGAGACGTCACGTGACTTGTTTGAAAGGTCAAGAAAATCATGTGATACATCACATGACTTATCTGGGAGTGAGTGAAGATTACACAAGTCGACGCAACTTGGAATTGAGCAAGATGCAACATGTGATCTTGAAGACGTTTAGAGATAAGAAGGCGAATAGCGACAAAGTCAACTATCGCAAGGAGGTTCTTTCAGGGAGGAAGCTACATGCATTTAAGAAGGTACAATAACCTGTATTGCACAAATAGAACAAGCTTAAGGAAGTCGTTCTATGCTACTAGAGACAGTATATATACAAAAAGGGAGGAAACTACTAGAACGTTGTAGATGGTCATGGAAAGCTATGGAAAAAGGAATAGAAGGTTATAGAACCTTATGGAAGTCTCTAGAAAACACAAGATCGTTCCATAGGTAAGTTATGTAAGCAAGGGAAGAAGCGGACCAGAGTCAGATATGAAAAAGGGAAAGAAAAGATTAGGTAAAAGGAGGCAGTCCATGACATGGTCCATGTTTGAGCTTGATGAGGCTATTGAATGCCTCCTACTTCCTGTTGGCATTGGTGAAGAAGTCCTTGAATGCTTGTTTGAACTCCATCTAGTGGATTTCTTCGGTGTCTGCTATTTCTCCTGTGATGCAAGCCTTGAGCTTGGTCATTTGCTCTTCCTTCCAAGGCTCCATTATATTTCCTTGCATATAGGTAAGCGCGGTGGTGACACGCATGGCTGGGTTGCTCATGGCTTCATTCTTTTGGTTGGCAAATTTGAAGATGCCAAATGTGACTAGGAACGCATGACTCTTGTTCCTATCACCTTTAAATGGTTTGGGGAGGAGTTCCTTTTAATCCTCCATTTGATGCTGTGGCAACTGTGATGGTTTGTCCTCTGCTAGTGGCTACTTGTATGGGTTGTTGTGGTCCTGACATTGGGATGTAAGATAAGGTGCTTCCTCCTGCTGAGGTTGCTACTGGAACAGGTATGGTTGGGGGTCCTCCAGGAAGTGGGGGAAGGACTGCTACAGCTGGTATAATGTCAAGAGGGATGCTAATGCCTTGAGTGACTGCCTCTTCGATCTGGGGTAGGATGGGTTCTTGAGGAGATAGTGGCGATACTCCTTGAAGTGTGGCAACGTGGTGAAGTCCTTCTGCAAGGATTTCTTCTTCAGCACCTGGGTGTGCTTTGATTGGAAGGTGTGGTCCTTCGCTTGTTTCAACAAATTGTTCTGGGTTGATGTAGTTGGGATGTTGGGGATCATCAAGACTCCACCAACCAAGGTTCCACTGATTGTTTCTGGCAATAAGTGCTGGTTTGGCTGTGTACCAGTAATCTTCAGTGCTGCTCCAATTGAGAGCTGTCCAATGGTCTTCTCCGTCTACTTTGACGAATTCTACTGTGCAATGCTTCTTGTTGGGTTTGTCGATGTAGTACCCAGTGCTCTGGTTGAGTGACCCTCCTGTCCTTGAGTAGTTCTCAAAATATGCTTGTCCTTTGACGTGGCTAGGGTGATTGTCGACCTGCCATCTGTTGACCTTCTTTCATTCGTTTGTGAGGTCTTCCAAAAGTATGATTGCCACCACTTTTGTCAATTTGTCCCTATGTTTCAAGGGGAGTCTGGGAAAGCCTGACTTGTGTTAAGGTCCAATGGCCTTAAGGTGCGACATGCATGGGGGATCTGGCGATGCAGATAATCACAAGGGACTGGCACCCTTAATGACAATGGTAGTGCTTTGAGGAATACTTCCAAGACAAACATCTTGGAGGGAAGAGAGTATTGGGAGAGAGAGTCTCAAGGGATCTTGAGATGATCCAAAGAGATAGGAGATAGACAAGGATGAAGGCACACAACTGAACTGGTGAAAACAACAACACTTGGATAGGATAAACCAAGTTAGGCTTAAGGCCTCCTCTATGATACAAGCAGGGCTTATATACTACTAAGGCAGCTACCTGACTAAGTGTCCAAAGGGGACGAACAATGGGTCCTAGAGAACAATGAGGACCAAGATAATAGACAGGAACAATGGTAAAGGAGAACAATAGAAGGTAAACAATAGGTGTCCCCTAATGAGGCGGACAATGGTTTATGAACAATAGGGCAGTCAGAACAATAAGGCGGTCATGTGATGAAAGTCAGGTGACAGGTCATATGATGGACCATGTGACATAAGGTCATGTGACTGAAAAGGGATAAGGGAAAATAGAAAATAAAATGGGGGCAGAACCGGATTGTAACACAACAGATGTCGAATTTGCTAAAGATCTCCAGTTCTTGTAGGTCTTTGATGCACTGTGCAAGATTGGGGAGTGGAGTGACATCCTTTCTGGTGACGGCATTGAGGGGGCGATAGTTGATGATATATCTCTTCTCTTTCAAGTCCTTTTTAGGGACCATAAAGGTTGAGAATCCATAGGGTGAGTTAGACAGTATGATGTATCCTTTGGCCGAGTTTTCATCCAGGAATTTATCTTCTGCTTCTTGTTCTGCTTTGGATAATGGGTAGACTTTGCAGTTGAAGCTTGCAGGGGCAGTTTCCAGTAATTCAATTTTGTAATCTCCTTCTTCTTGACCAGGAGGGAATGTGTTTGCTTCTTCATCCAAAAATAAGGCCATGTGTTATAAGCGATAACACTTAAAGGTGTGACATGCACAAGATAGTGATGGCGGGACTTGTAACTATGTAAGGGACACTACCCTTAATAGTGATTCTGTCAGGAATAAGGCAAAGTGGCACTTTAGGCCAATGTTTGGAAGATGAGCAAGAGGATAGAGGGAAATGCTTCAAAGAGACTTTGAAGCGTTTCAAGAAAGAAGAAGGGGATTTCTGAAAGAGAATCGCAGTGGAAGCAACAAGATGGTGGGATTAAACCAAGTTAGGCTTAAGGCCCAACTCTAGATATAAGCCAGCTTATATACATGAGGGCAGCTACCGTAACTAAGCAGCTTAATATATCGAACAATAGAGAGGGAACAATAGAGTTCCCTGAACAAGCGAACAATGGATCTGGAGAACAATGGGTAAAGGAGAACAATAACAAGGGAACAATAAGGTTCTCTATTCAGGCGAACAATGGACTTTGACAAGAGAAGAACAATAAGGGACCCAGCATATTGGTGTCTCAAGAAAGGAGTTATGGAATGAGAATAGTCAGGTGACGGAAGGAATCAGGTGACTAAAAGGGATCATATGACGGAAAAGAAAAAGAATATTGTACAAGGTCAGAAACGTAACACTATGTGATATTTGAATTCCTCAGGAAGGGTAACTTCCTGTTTACCATGTTCTTCTGTATAACAGTGGGCCATTTCAATGGCTGTGTTTGTTCGTTTGACCTCCACCGGGCCTTCCCATATTTCTACAGGAGTTACTTCTGACCATGGAGGGGTTTCTGCAGTGATTTGTGCAATATCGATTTTGTTGCGTGTTTCTTTGACCCATTGCTTTGCACATATGATGATGTCATGTCTGATTGTTTCAATTTTGACTTGGGGGCCTTGGAGTTGGTTGTTGGCCCAATCGACATCTGGGTTGAATCCTTGGAACCAAGGGTATCCTAGGATAAAGTTATCTTTTCCTATGTTAGTGACATAGAATCGTTGTCTGAGTTTCTTCTGTCCTTGTTTGACAAGTAGGTCACAGTAATGGGTGATTTCTCCATTCTTGTTCATTGAACCATCGATAGTGTAGACTGGTTTGGGAAAAGCTAATTTCTTGAGTCCAAGTCTGAGTCTTGTTACTGCCCAGTTATTGATGAAGTTTTCTGTTGCTCCTGAGTCGAGCAAAGCTGTCTGTTCCACCTGTTCTCAATAGTAAGATAAAGCAAATGGAATTCAGAGGAAATTCTTCTAGCTAATGTACATACTATTGAGGCAGAGGGTCCTAACTATGGTGGCTAGTTTGGACCTGTTGGAAAACCCATTGGCAGGATCTTTTTGATAATAGACAGTTTGGTGTCAGGGTCGATGGTATCGACATTGTCTTTCAAGAAGTTGGCAATGTCATCTGGGGACATGTCAAATGTGGTTATGTTAGATGATTTGGCAACTCCTGTGTTAGTTGCAGCGGCCCTCCCATTATCTTAGGTCTGGTCCACTTGTTTCTTGCAACAGTTCTTGGCATGATGTCCTATTTTGGCGCAATAGAAGCATTTATTGGCTGCCATGTATTCACTTTTCTGAGCATCAGATAGGTCTGGTCCTTATATGGCTATGGCATCAACATCCATGTAGTCTCCACCTTGGGAAGTGGTGAGGCATCCTCTATTTCCTCAATTCTGTTGTCCTCTGCGGTTTGTCTGGTATCCGCAGTTGGATTGATATCCACAGTTTCCTTGGTTGTATGGGTGTGATGGTCCTCTTCCATTTTGAGGAGCAATATTAAGGGCTTTGTAGAGTCCCTTGCATCTGGCATCATTCTGCTTTCTAAACTCTTGGCTGTGAAGCCATTTGAGATGGCAGGCTTGTGCTGCATCTTCCCAGGGTTTGAATGTAGCCTATAGGTTCTGTGGGTTGTATCCTTGAGAGGCAATTATAGCCTGGACAAGTGCTGGTTTAAGACCTTTCTTGAACAGGTAGATGGTTCCGTGATTATTAAGCACAACTCCTGCTGCTGTGGCAAGTCGTTTGAACTTGGATATGAAGATATCAAGGCTCTCTTTCTGTTTGAGTGTGGTGAGCTTATTGAATGCCTTGTTCTTCCTGTTGGTATTGGTGAAGGAGACTTTGAAGTCCTGTTCAAAGGCAATCCAATGGTCTTCATCTGTTTCATCTGTTCCTCCAGCGATATGTGCTTGGAGTTTGTACATTTGTTCTTCTTTCCATGGTTCCATCATGTCTCCTTGCATAAAGGTAAGGCAGGTAGTGACATGTGTGGCTGGGTTGCTCATAGCTTCATTCTTCCTATTGGTGAAGTGGTAGATGGCGAATGCGATAAGGAAGGCATGGCTCTTCTTCCTATCTCCATCGAATGGTGCAGGAGGGGTTCCTTTAAGTCCTCCATTGGTGGATGTGGCGACTGTGATAGTCTGTCCGCTCTGACTGACTGATGCTTGTACTGGTTGTAACATGGGGATGTAGTCAAGGGTGTTAAAACCAGAAGTTGCAACTGTAATAGGTTCTGTGGCAACTGGGGGAATGTCGAGGGGAATATGGAGTCCTAATTCAACTGCTGCTTTGATTTGGGGAAGGATAGGTTCTTGTTCTATAAATGACTGTGAACCTTGGAGTGTGGCAATATGGTGAAGCCCTCCTAAGATAACTTCTTCTAGGGGGTCAGTATATTCAAGTTCCTCTGCTGGGGAATCGACTGGGGCAGTGTATTGTGGGTGTTGGGGATCCTCAATTTTCCACCAACTGACAAATATGCTATCTTTTCTGATAAGAGCTTCTGCAGCTGTATACCAGTAATTGCTTGTACCGCTCCAATAGAGAGTTGTCCAATAATCTTCTCCTTCTGTTGTGCAGATGAATTCGACCACAATGTGTTTCTTCTTTGGGGTATTGAGGTAGTACCCTGTGTTGACTGATTGAGAGGTGTCTTCAAAGTACACTTGTCCTTTGACATGTTCTGGGAGGTCATCCTGTTGATGCCTGTTGACTTTGAGATGCTCACCAGAGAGTTCTCTTGCAAGCTGGATTGCTTTACCCACTAGGGTGAATGCATATGTCTGGGTAGTCCTGTGTTTCAAGGACTCAGTTGGAAAGCCTGACTTGTGTTAAGGTCCAAGGGCCTTAAAGGTGCAACATACACAGGTTTGTTAGTTTGGTGGATGTTGGTTGCTGACTGGAAGTTGTTGGTCTTTTTTTTTTTTTTTGTGTTCAAGTTTATTGTCTGGAATCTAAGACTACAAGACATTCTTGCATGTAACTACCTAGGACTCTGTACAGAGATATGTGATGCAAACTAATACTAAAAGGGGCCGGTAACTACATACTCTGGAGGCGGAAGCCTGTGGATATGGCCTGGAATGGCCATTGCTAACACCACTGCTGTACCTCTGAAAAGAAGGCTGGCATCCACGTACAATGGATGAGGCCGTGGGGAGCCATGTGATATGGGAGGGTGGGTAGGAAGGGGGGAAAATGCCAGAGGCATGTGATACCAGGGGTTAGAGGGGAAGGTGATACATCAAGCTATAATCGGGGGGGTGCAAGCCAATAGGGAACTCAAAAGGGGGAAAGAGGGAAGGGGAAGGGAGGAGGAGGAGACCTGGGCATAAAGACATTCTTACTGCTGGAGTAACCTAGCAGCTGGCATGTTTCTTCCTCTTGGAGGGGCCAGGCGCTTGAGGAGGGCTGGGAGGGGACTGCTTATCTCCACTATTGGAGAAGGTGGCAGTAGTGACCAAGTCCGCTGACATACGAGCTGCAACCAAGGCCACAAGCTGAGTGCTAGAAACAGGCATGGTTTTCACCACATCATCCTGGTGCTGGGCCAAGGCCTCAGACCGGACTCCGCAGAGATCCTTTGCTAGTTTTGTCACCACACATTTTGCAGGGGGGAGAGGGGGCTGTTTCCAGGCCTTGATACAGCACTGGGCCCCGAAGGCATACACATTGTGTGCATGGATGAGATAAGGGGCGATTGTCCCATCAGGGTCCTCGAAAGTGAGAACTAGGGAACTGCTCAAGCCTAGGGTGAAGAGGGATGGGCGGCAAACCCAAGATGGCAGTTGGCACACCTTCAGGTTGCATAGGGAGGGGTTGTTTTCAATGAGCACCTGCCAGCAAGTGGGAGGCGAATGCATGTGGGGGTATCCTTCAACGACGCCGGTTGGTACGGAATTAATCAGTACTTTACCCCATTTGACATTAAGGCAGGAAGATATCTTTGGGTCATCTGGCAAAGCCTAAGAGACAGCGGTAGTGAGAAGGTGAGAGGTGGTGAAGAGTGCATTACAGCTAACTCCAGGACCAGCAAACACAACCAAGTTCCCCTTGGGGGTCCACTTCACAGCAGAAACCTGAATATTGGCGTGGATGGGGTCGGATGCTAATGTGTTATTGTATACCTCAATGAGCATGGGGGCCAGGATAGAATCTGCCTTGGCTTTGAGTGTTGTGGAGAGCGTGTGATGAGTAAGGGCCAGCACAAGGCTGGGCCTGGTAGGGGGAGGTGGTGGCTTGGCTGGCTTGGCGTTGGACTGGGCCAGCCGGAAGGAATCGGTGATCTTGGTCTGCCTATAAGGCAGCTCCACCCCAACAGGCTTTGACGCGGCTTTGCTGGCGACAGCTGCAAAGGTTGCCCCTTTGCCCTTACCCTTGGCTTTCCCACCCTGAATGTGACTTGCTTCCATACCAGTCTCAGTCCGAGCACTATCCACTAGCCCCCCACTGCGAGGTGGAGGCATACCAGGGCAGCCCAAGGCTGGGGGTCTGGCACCTTCCCCTAAGGGTTGGCTCTTGTATCTGACATGAGCGGTTGCGACTGC
>Ga0307512_10006577_pt1 | contig 11745 bp, 9 predicted proteins | sample 14_EM_MG_FD_200267 | JGI IMG/M metagenome (GOLD analysis project Ga0307512, IMG submission 200267) | Populus trichocarpa ectomycorrhiza microbial communities from riparian zone in the Pacific Northwest, United States - 14_EM | ecosystem: Host-associated > Plants > Roots > Unclassified | place... | reverse complement strand
CTCGCCACGCTTCAGGTCCCGCACGGCGAGCACCACATGGGCGCCCGCACCGGCCAGCGCCTCGACGGTGGCGACGCCGAGCCCGCTGTTGGCGCCGGTCACGACGACGGTGCGGCCGGTCTGGTCAGGGATGTCGGTGATGTTCCACTTGCTGGGTTGAGTAGCCATGCCCGCTAATGTAGGCGGCGACAACAATGCTGTCAATGACAACAATGCTGACGCCGCCAACAATGTAGGCGGCAAAAACATGACCTATACACTGACGCCCATGCACACCCGCACTCGCCGCTACCACCACGGAGACCTTCGCGCCGCGCTGCTGAGCCGCGCCGAGGAGACGCTCCGGGAGAAGGGGCCGGCCGCACTGTCACTGCGCGAGCTCGCCCGTGACCTCGGCGTCAGCCATGCGGCGCCCAGCCGTCACTTCAAGGACAAGCAGGCGCTGCTGGACGCGCTGGCGCTGACCGGATTCGAGCGGCTGAACGCTGTCCTGGGGGCGTCACAGAACGGCGTCGGGGAGACGTTCGCGAAGCGGCTCGACGCGATGGTCCGCGCGTATGTCGGTTTCGCCCGGGGCAGCGCCGAGCTGCTCGACCTGATGTACTCGATCAAGCACGATCCGGAAGCCTCCGACGCGCTGATCGAGGCCACGCAGCGCTGGTCGGACGTGGTCGTCCGGCTGATCGGAGAGGGTCAGGCCCGGGGCGAGGTGCGGGAGGGGCCGATGGAGCGCGTCGGCCTCCCGGTGTTCGCGACGCTGCACGGCTACGCCGACCTCGCGGTGACAGGCATGCTGCCTCCGGAGACGGACGAGCACGGGCTGGACGACGTGATCGCGTTCATCCTGCGGGGGTGCGCGCCCTGAGCGGCCGGCACCCCCGGAGGTGTCAGGCGGGCCCTCGACGCGTCACGCGAGGGTGAGCGGTTCGGTCTTGTCCTGAGGATCGGCGGCAGGCTTGTCCGGGTGCACCGCGACCAGCCTGGCGCCACTGGCGTAGGTGCTGTGCCGCCCGTAGAACTTGTAGCCCGCGCTGAGGAGTTGGACGATCTCGTGTCCGAGCATCGCCTGCGGTCCTCCCTCGTCGGCCGCCTTGCTGGTGTCCCAGAGCGCGCTTGCGCCCTGCTTCTCGACCTCGTCCCAGAAGTTGACCGCGTTGAGCGTTCCGCCGGTCAGCATGGCTTCGATCGGGGCCCCGAGACTGGTCAGGATCTTGAAGACCGCGCGTTTCTCGATGCCGCCGTCCATGAAGGCGTAGTTGACGGGAACGGACCACTTCGTGGTGTTCAGCCTCCGCCCCATCCGTGCGCCCAGCGGAAGCCTGTCACCGCCCTCCGCCTTGCCCTTCTGGTGCTCGGCCCAGTTCCCGGTGTCATTGGTGCGACCGAGGACGAGCTTGCCCTTCGCGTTGCCCGCCGCCGCCCCACTTTGCGCCATCGTCTGTGACGACGTGTCCTTCAGGTCTTCGCGGATGCCGGCCTGGAGGGCGTTGCGGAGCTCATCCTTGCCACGCCCATCGGGTTCGCCCAGATAGTTCGCAATGGCCTCGATCATGTCGGCGACTTCGGCATTCCTCATGATCCACCGATAGTCCCCTCCCGACCATTTGTCGTAGTGCGCAATGAAGTCGTCGATTCCGCCCTCGAGTTGGGCGAAGAGCCTCTGCACCTCGTCCTCGATCCTGTCCGGGTGTTCGACGCGCTGGATGTCGCTCGGCCCCCCGGAAGTTGACGCCGTCTCGGCGGCGGAGCGTGGACCGGCGACCGCGGGACCCGTTGCCCTCTGGCCGCTGAGCACGCGCCGCGCGGTGGACTCGGCCTCGCGTTCGAACCTGTCCGACGGGTCGCTGACGCGCAGCCCGTCGCCCCGGTCGGAGCCGGCCACGGGCCCGGAGCGCTGCTGGAGGACGTGGGTCAACTCGTGGGCCAGGGTGTGCTTGTCGAGCCCTGAGGCGCCGGCGACGATGTGGCTGCCGGAGGTGTAGGCCGCGGCGCCGACCTCGGCGGCGGAGGCCTTGGCCGCGGTGTCGGTGTGGACGCGTACATCGGAGAAGTCGGCGCCGAAGCGCGCTTCCATGTCGGTGCGGTCCCGCTCGCCGAGCGGCCGCCCGCCGCTGCGCAGGACGTCGTGCACGGCGGAGCGCTGCACGGTTGGCCGCTGCTGGTCCTCCGCATGGCCGCAGCCGGGACCGTGCCGGTGTCCACCCTGCGTCGAGGCGCGACCGGACGGGCGCACCATCTGGACCACGGCTGCGTTCCCGATCGAGCGTTGGAGGGCGAGCAGGGCCTCGGGCGGCGTCACCGCGCGCGCCGCGGAATCGCGGGTCTTCGCGGCGTCCGGCCGGTTCGATGAACGGCTGCTCGCGCGGTCGTGCAAGGCGATTCCCTCCGGCGCTGGTCTGTGTACCCTCCCGGTATATCCGAGGAGTGCGACAACCGGCCATGTACGGACGGGCAGAGTGCGGGTACCGGCGGGCATGCGTCGCGGACCATACGCCCTCGGAGGGACACCCCCTGCGGGACCGTGCCCGGACCGGAAGGCGGGTCCTAAAGCTCGGAAGGACCTTGGGGTGCGGCCTGGTCGCCCAGCAGCCGGGTCAGCACCTCGCGCTGCAGCGGGACGGCCTCGGCGTGCAGCTCGCGGCCCCTGCCGGTCAGGGCGACCCACACGCCGCGCCGGTCCTCCATGCAGACGGAACGCTCCACCAGGCCGTCCTTCTCCAGCCGGCCGATGAGCCGGGACAGCGCGCTCTGGCTGAGATGGACCCGCCCCACGAGGTTCTGCACCCGGCACTGGTCGCCCTCACCGGGCGCCTCGGACGCGAGGATGTCGAGCACCTCGAAATCGCTCGCGCCCAGGCCGTGCGGGTGCAGGACCCGGTCGATCTCGCACATCGTGCGTGCGTGCACGGAGAGGATGTCCCGCCACTTCTCCTCGAGCCCGGCGTCGGCCGTCTTTGCTGCCATACCCGCACGGTAACACCGGATCACCCATTTGTTTACCGTGCAACCAATGCGGGTGCATACAGATCGGGGGGTGGTGTCAGGCTGCCGGATCCTGGAGCAGCCCGACGAGGTTGCCGTCCCCGTCCTTCACGAAGGCGATCAGCCTGCCGCCACCGACGTCCTGCACGTCCTGCAGCATCTCCGCACCGGCGTCCACCAGTGCGGCGAGCCGCCCCCGGATGTCCTCGACGTGCCAGTAAGGCACCGGGCCGGTCATGCCCTTCGCATGTCCGCTGGGGTCGAGGCCGACGTCCTGCCCGGCGTCCTTGAAGCCGACGTAGTACGGCTCGTCCGCGTACGGCTCCACCTCCAGCAGGGCGCTGAACAGTGCCTTCGCCCGGGCGATGTCCTTGACGGGGTAGATGATCGTCTTGAGGCCGGCGGTCATGGCGTGCTCCTCCGCAGTGGGTTCACCGACGAATCCGTCGGTGTTTTCACGCTAGGGCGGGGGAGCGGGGCATGGCTTCTTCGATCCTGATCGGTTGCGCGGATCCTGAATGATTGTGCGCGGTCAGGCCTCCGTCACCTTGCGCGCGGTCAGGCCTCCGTCACCGGCCGGCGGTAGCCGGCGTCGATGGAGTCGAGGACGAGCCACCGGGACGTCGAACAGCTCGCCCGACCAGGTCCTGAGTCCTACGTCGACTCCCGCTTCACCAGCTCCGTCGGCAGAATCACCGCCGCCGGATCCTCGCCCCCGATCTGCGCCAGCAGCACCCGTACCATTTCGGCGCTGATGCGGTCGTAGGGCTGGCGGATCGTCGTGAGGGCGGGGGTGGCCTCCGTCGCCGCGACGGAGTCGTCGAAGCCGCCCACGGACACATCCTCGGGGACCCGGCGGCCCGCCCGGCGCAGTGCCGTCAGGGCGCCTTGTGCCATCAGGTCGGAGGCCACGAACACGGCGTCCATGTCCGGGGTCTGTGCCAGCAGCCGTTCGGCGCCCGCCTCGCCGCTGGCCCGGCTGTAGTCGCCGGAGGTGATGAGCCGCTCATCGATCTCGACGCCCGCCTGGGTGAGCACCTCCTTGTAGCCGGCGAGACGATCGACACCGCCCGGGGTGTCCAGCGGGCCGCTCACCATGCCGATACGGCGGCGGCCCAGGGACAGCAGGTGGCGCACCATGTCACGGGCGCCGTCCCGGTCGTCAGCCGCCACATAACTCACCTTGGAGCTGAGCCCCATGGGCTTGCCGCACTGGACGAGGGCCACGCCCGCCTTGCGGAGCTCCTCCGCGACCGGATCACCGGAGTGGCTGGAGACCAGCAGCACGCCGTCGACGTGACCGGCCGTGATGTAGCGCGTGATGCGCCGCCGTTCGTCCTCGGTGCCCGCCAGCATCAGCAGCAGCGGGATGTCGTGCGCGGCCAGCGCCTGCGTGCACCCGCTGAGCAGGACGTTGAAGTTCGGGTCTTCGAAGAACCGCTCCTGAGGCTCCGTCAGCAGAAAGCCGACCGAGTCCGAACGTCCGGTGATCAGCGAACGGGCGTGCCGGTTCACGACGTACCCGGTCTTGCGGATCGCCGCATTGACCGCCTCCTGGGCGGCCGGGCTGACGTAGTGCCCGCCGTTGAGCACGCGCGAGACGGTCCCCCGCGAGACTCCCGCCTCACGTGCCACGTCATGGATGGTCGGCGGTCTGCGTCGGCCCCCCGTGTTGCTCATGGTCATGACTTTACGGCCCCGGAGAGCAGATCGAGACTCCAGAAGCGCTGGATGACCAGGAACAGGGCGATCAGCGGGATCACCGCGAGGAACGCACCCGTGATGACCAACGTGTACAGCGCGGGCGTGTTGGCGCCCTGTTCCAGGAGCGTGTACAGACCGAGCGTGATCGGGAACTTCTCGTCGTCGCTGAGCATGATGTACGGCAGCAGGAAGTTGTTCCACACGGCCACGAACTGGAACAGGAACACCGTCACCAGGCCGGGCACCATCATCGGCAGTGCGACCCGGGTGAAGATCCGCCATTCGCTCGCCCCGTCCATCCGGCCCGCCTCGACCACGTCACCGGGCACGGCCGCGGCGGCGTAGATCCGGGCGAGGTAGACGCCGTAGGGGGAGAGGATCTGCGGCAGCAGCACGGACAGGTACGAGTCCGTGACGTTCGCCTTGGCCAGCAGCAGGTACTGCGGGACGGCGAGGATGATCGGCGGCATCAGCACGCCCGCGAGCAGGACGTTGAACATTGCCTCGCGGCCGCGGAAGCGGTAGATCGCCAGCGCATAACCGCTGACCGCCGACACACATGTGGACAGCAGCGCGCCGAGACCGGCGTACAGGGCGGAGTTGCCCATCCACTTCCAGTAGACGCCGTCGCGATAGGCGCTCAGGTCCTTGAGGTTGTCGAGGAAACCCGTGCCGGGCAGGAACGTGAAGGTCGAGAACAGCTCACTGCCGGACTTGGTGGACGCGATCACCACCCAGGCGACCGGCAGCAGCATGTACAGCGCACCGAGCGCCAGCGTGACCGTCGGAACCAGCGCGATACGGCGGCGCAGCGGCGGTCGGCCCTGGTCGGCACCGGTGGCGCCGGCCGTCGACGGGACCTTCTGGACGGCAAGAGAACTCATCGCGCTGCCTCCTGCTTGTTACGACGGTTCGCGGCCCGCAGGAACCCGAAGGACAGCACGAGCGTGGCGAGGGCGATGATCGTGGCCTCGGCGGCCGCCTGGTAGATGTCGCCCTTGCGGAAGGCGTCCTGGTACACCTTCATCAGCGGACTCCACGTCGTGGACACGGAGTTGGTGAGCGGCTTGAGAGTGGTCGGCTCGTTGAACACCTGCAGCGTCGCGATGATCGAGAAGAAGAAGGTCAGCACCAGTGAGGGCGCCACCATCGGGATCTTGATCTTCAGGGCGATCTGCAGCGGGGTGGCGCCGTCCAGTTTCGCCGCCTCGTGGACCTCCGCCGGGATGGCCTGGAGCGAGGTGTAGATGACGATCATGTTGAATCCGGTGCCGCCCCAGACCGCGATGTTCGACAGGGCGACGAAGAGCGGGCCGCCGTCGAGCAGGTCGGGCTGCGGCATGTGCAGCTTCTCGAGGACGTAGGAGAACGGGCTGACGTCCGGCAGATAGAGAAAGCCCCACAGCAGCGCCGCCACCACGCCGGGGATGGCGTACGGCAGGAAGATCGCGAGCCGGGTGAAGGGGGAGAACCGGACCTGGTCCGTGTCGAGCATCAGCGCGAACACCAGGGCGAGACCGAGCATCACCGGGATGACGATGAGGCCGTAGCCGAGTACGCGCAGCGCTCCGTCGACCAGCTCGCTGTCGGTGAGGGCGTCGGTGTAGTTCTCCAGGCCGGCCCAGATCTCCTTGCGGGCGCCCGAGCCCAGGCCGAGCCCGGACACGTGCACCTTGCGGAAGCTGAGATAGACGGCGTAGCCGATGGGCAGCGCGAAGAACAGGGCGAAGAGGAGGGATGCGGGGAGGAGGAAGGCGTACGGGGCCCCCTTGACCCCGTACGACCTCCGGTGTGCGCTGGTCACTCGGAGACCTCGAAGCCCTGCTTCTTGAGGTCGGCGACCGTGTCGTCCTGCATCGTGGCCAGGGCGGCGGTGAAGTCCGACTTGTTCTTCGCGGCGGCGCCGAAGGCGTCGTTGAAGGTCGTGTAGGCGACGTTCACGTTCGGGCCCCAGGCCGAGGGTGCCGTGGTCTTCGCGATCTCGGCGGCCGTGCTGTAGAAGTCCGGCTGGTTCGAGAAGTAGGCCGGCGGACTGGCGAAGGCGCCGCTGGTCTGGGCGTTGGTGGCGGCCGGGTAGATGCCGCCCTCCTTCGCCAGGGCGGTGAGCGCGTCGCCGTCGGTGTTCAGCCAGGCCGCGAACTTCGCGGCGGCCGCGCGGTGCCCGGAGTCGGTGGTGACGGCGGTGGAGGAACCGCCCCAGCTGCCCGTGACGTTGTCGCTCGCGGACCACTGGGGGAGCGGGGCCATGGCCCACTTGCCCTTGGTGTCGGGCGCGGCCGTGGTCAGCGTGCCCGGTGCCCACACGGCGGAGACCCAGGCGATCTGCTTGCCGGTGTTGAGCGCCTTGTTCCAGGCCGGGGTGTACATCGGCTGGTTGTCGACGGCGCCCTCCTTGACGAGGCCGCCCCAGAAGTCGGCGACCTTCTTGGTGGCCGTGTCGTCGATGCCGACCTTCCACTTGTCGCCGGAGGTCGTCCACCACTTGGCGCCGGCCTGCTGGGCGAGGCCCGCGAAGAGGCCGGAGTCGTTGGCGGAGAAGGTGGTGAGGTCCTTGTCGGGGGCCTTCTTCTTCAGCGCGCGGGCCGTCTCGGCGAACTGCTCCCAGGTCTTGGGGACCGTGAGGCCGTACTGCTTGAAGAGGTCCTGGCGGTAGTAGAACATCATCGGCCCGATGTCCTGCGGCACCGCGTACACCGCGTCCGTGCCCAGCGTGGTCTGCTGCCAGACGCCGTCCGCGAACTTGCTCTTCGCGTCGCCGACGTCCTTCGATATGTCGGCCAGCGCGTCATTGCTGACCAGCGTGGGCAGCGCCTGGTACTCGGCCTGCACCAGGTCCGGGGCCTTCTTCGCCTTGTGCGCGGTGAGGATCTTGGTGACCAGCGTGTCGCCGGACGCCTGCTTCTTCACCGTGACCGTGATCCGGTCCTTCTTGCCCGGGCCCTTGTTCCACAGGTCGACGACCTTGTCCATGCCGGGCGTCCAGGTCCAGTACGTCAGCGAGACCGGGCCGGACTCGGCCTTGCCGTCTGCGTCATCCGAGCCGCAGGCGGCGAGTGCGGTGGCGCCGAGGGCGACGGCGACGGCGGAAGCTGCACCTCTGAAAACGAGTCGCCTGCGCTTCGTGTTGGGCATGGATCTCTCCCCTGACCTGGGTCCCCGCCTCGTGCGGGAACCTGCCATGCGAATCACATGAGCCAGGTCCCCGCCCGTCGCGAGAACCCGCCATGCGCTCTGTGAGCGTTCACAGTAGAGAAACATCCAGGACACTTGTCAATAGTTGTTGCTGTGCGGTTATGTTGGGCTCGCACCGCTGCAGCTGTGTGTGCACGTTCCCAAATGATCGATAAAACGGGAGAGATCCATGCCGGAGACCAGCCCCAGGGGCCTCACCAGGCTCGCCTTCGGTGGGGACTACAACCCCGAGCAGTGGCCGGAAACCGTCTGGCACGAGGACGTCCGGCTGATGCGGGAGGCCGGCGTCACCATGGTGAGCGTCGGGATCTTCTCCTGGGCGCTTCTGGAACCCTCACCCGGGATGTACGACTTCGGCTGGCTCGACCGGATCATCGACCTGCTTCACGAGAACGGCATACGCGTCGACCTGGGCACGCCCACGGTCTGCCCGCCGGCCTGGTTCTACCGCACCCACCCCGACGCGCTGCCGGTGACCCCGGAGGGCGTGCGCCACGAGTTCGGCTCCCGCGCCGCCATCTGTCACAGCAACGCCGACTACCGCGCGGCAGCCGCCGGCATCACCACCGAGCTCGCCGAACGCTACGGCGACCACCCGGCGCTCGCCCTGTGGCACGTGCACAACGAGTACGGCGTCCCCGTCTCGTCCTGCTACTGCGACTCCTGCGCCGCCCACTTCCGCCGCTGGCTGCAGGCGACGTACCAGACCGTCGAATCCGTCAACCAGGCCTGGGGGACGGCCTTCTGGGGCCAGCACTACACCGGCTTCGAGCAGATCAACCCGCCCCGCGCCACCCCGACGGCCGTCAACCCGGCCCAGGCGCTGGACTACAAGCGCTTCGCCGACGCCACCATGCGCGAGAACTTCGTCATGGAGCGGGACATCCTGCACCGCCTCGCGCCGGGCGTTCCGGTCACGACGAACTTCATGACCGCCCTGAGCCAGTGCGACTCCGTCGACTACTGGGCGTGGGGCCGCGAGGTCGACCTCGTCACCAACGACCACTACCTGATCACCGACGGCCGCCGCACCCACGTCAACCTCGCGATGGCCGCCGACCTCACCCGCTCCGTCGCGGGCGGCGCCCCCTGGCTGCTGCTCGAGCACTCCACCTCGGGCGTCAACTGGCAGCCGCGCAACCCCGCCAAGGCCCCCGGCCAGATGGCCCGCAACTCCCTGGCGCACGTGGCGCGCGGCTCCGACGGCGCCCTGTTCTTCCAGTGGCGCCAGTCGAGGCGCGGCGCCGAGAAGTTCCACTCGGCGATGCTCCCGCACGGCGGCACGGAGACCCGGGTCTGGCGCGAGGTCGTCGAACTGGGCGCCTGTCTCGACACGTTGAGCCGGATCCGCGGCACCCGGACCCAGGCCGACGTCGCGGTCCTGTGGGACTGGCACTCGTGGTGGGCGCAGAACCTCCAATGGCGCCCCAGCGAGGACCACGACCCGCGCGAACGTGCCGACGCCTTCTACGAGGCGCTCTACGACCGTCACCTCACGGTCGACTTCGCCCACCCGGAAGCCGACTTGTCGAGGTATCCCCTTGTCGTCGTGCCCGCCCTGTATCTGATGACGGAGGCGGCCGGCAGCAACCTCAAGGAATACGTCGAGAACGGCGGCACCCTCGTCGTCTCGTACTTCTCCGGCATCGTCGACGAGCACGACGGAGTGCACGAGGGCGCCTACCCGGGAGCCCTGCGGGACGTGCTCGGACTCACGGTCGAGGAGTTCTCGCCGCTGCTGCAGGGCCAGGTGGTGCGCATCAGCGGACCGGACGGCTCCGAACTGAGCGGCGACGTCTGGTCGGAGTTCGTGGTGCCGCGCGGCGCCGATACCGTGTGGGCGTACGCCGACGGCCTGACCGCGGGCCACCCGGCCGTCACCCGCCACCGGCTCGGCGAGGGCACCGCCTGGTATGTCTCCACCCGCCTCGGCCCCGAGGGCCTGGACGCCCTGCTGGGCTGGGCGGTCGAGGACGCGCGCGTCGCCCCGCGCGCCGATCTGCCCCGCGACGTCGAAGTGGTGCGCCGCACCGGCGAGTCGGGCAGCTACCTGTTCGCCGTCAACCACACCGCGACGGACGCAAAGGTGCCGCTCGAGGCGCACGGCACCGAGCTGCTGACGGGGGAACGCACCGCGGGCCGTCTTGCCCTCCCCGCGGGAGCGGTCCGGGTCGTACGACTCGACGGCTGAGCCGACTCCCCTCCGTCCGCGCGTGCCACGAGAGCCGCGGGCGGAGGGGCTCTCCCTCCGGCTCCCCGGAGAGACGCCTGCACCGGACAGACACCTCTCCCAGAGAGACGCCCCCTCCGAAGGGGATCCCGCATCGGAGGGGGGATTCCCCATCCCCATCCCCATCCCCATCACGTCGAAGGGACGACGGACGACGATGTTCCATCCCAGACGCACACTCAGGGCCCTGCTGCTGCCGCTCGTGGCCGGGCTCGCCCTGATCGCGCTGCCCGCGCCGAGCGCTCAGGCGGCCAGTACTCTCACCAACGGCGGCTTCGAGTCGGACGGCGCGGGCGTGGCCTCTCCCGCCGGCTGGTCGGAGTACGGCGACACCGGCGCCTCGTACACCGAGTCCGGTGGCCACAGCGGCAGTTACCGCCTGGCCCACTACTCGGCCTCCGCCTACAAGGTGGAGACGTACCAGTACCTGTCGGGGCTGACCAACGGCAAGTACACCCTCACCGCCTGGGTCCGCTCCGGGGGCGGGCAGAACTCCGCCTACATATCCCTGAGGAACTGCGGCAGTTCGGAACAGCGCACCGATCTGCCGGTGTCCGCCGGCAGCTGGGTCCGCATCGTCACCTCGATCGCGGTGACCAACAACCAGTGCACGGTCGGCATCAACTCCGATGCCAACGCGGGCAACTGGCTCAACGTCGACGATCTGACCTTCGCCCCGGGCTCAACAGGCCTGTCCATCAAGGGTGCTGACATCTCGTCACTCGCCAAGAGCGAGGCCCTCGGCGGCGTCTACAGGACCAGTTCCGGCACCACCGGCGACGCGGTCACGATCCTCAAGAACTCCGGAATGAACTACGCCCGCCTGAAGGTCTGGGTCGACCCGGCCGACGGCTACAACAACAAGACGCGCGTGCTTGCCATGGCAAAGCGCATCAAGGCCGCCGGCATGAAGCTCCTGATCGACCTCCACTACTCCGACACCTGGGCCGACCCGGGCAAGCAGACCAAGCCCGCCGCCTGGTCGAGCCACACCTACAGCCAGCTGAAGACGGACGTCTACAACCACACGTACGACGTGCTGAACGCGCTCAAGTCCCAGGGCACCACGGCCGACATGGTCCAGGTCGGCAACGAGATCAACGGCGGCATGCTGTGGTCCGAGGGCTCCACGGACAACTGGTCGCAACTCGCCGGCCTGATCAACTCCGGGTACAGCGCGGTGAAGGCGGTCTCCTCCGGCACGCAGGTCGCGCTGCACCTGGCCAACGCGGGTGACGACGCCACCGTCCGCTGGTGGTTCGACAACGCCAAGACCTACGGGATCAACTACGACGTGATCGGCCTGTCGTACTACGGCTACTGGCACGGCTCGCTCGCCGCCGCGCAGACCACCCTCGACGACGTGGCCTCCCGCTACGCCAAGCCGGTGTTCATCGCCGAGACGGCCTACCCGTTCCGTCTCGACAGCGACGACTCGCTCACCAACCAGATCGACACCACGGGCGAGCTCGTCTCCGGGTACCCGGCAACTGCGGCGGGCCAGCTCGCGTGGATGAACGCGGTCGCCAACATCGTGGAGGCGGTGCCCAACGGCCGGGGCCTCGGCGTCTTCTACTGGGAGGCGACCTGGACCGCGGTCACCGGCAACGGCTGGGATCCGGCCGACGCCACCTCCG
>Ga0307512_10006576_pt1 | contig 11746 bp, 11 predicted proteins | sample 14_EM_MG_FD_200267 | JGI IMG/M metagenome (GOLD analysis project Ga0307512, IMG submission 200267) | Populus trichocarpa ectomycorrhiza microbial communities from riparian zone in the Pacific Northwest, United States - 14_EM | ecosystem: Host-associated > Plants > Roots > Unclassified | place... | reverse complement strand
GTCACGATCGACGATCGTCACCCGGTGCCCGCGCCGGGCGAGCGCGATGGCACTGAACAGGCCGGTCGGCCCCGCCCCGACGATGGCTACCCGCATCCCTGCAGCGTAGGGCTCATGACCTGGGCGGACGGGCGGCTCAGTCGGGTTCTCGTCAGTAGGGTCCCCCGACCGATACGCTCCGTCAATGCAGATCGCCGGGCTGGTCCTCGCCGCGGGCGCCGGCCGGCGCTACGGGATGCCGAAGGCTCTGGTCGCGTACCGGGGAAGTCTGCTCGTGCAACGCGCGGCGGCAACCCTGACGGAGGCCGGCTGCGCTCCCGTCCTGGTGGTGATCGGCGCCGAGGCGGCTCGGGTCCGTGCGGCGGCCGCCGGCCTCGAGTTCGTCGACAACCCCGACTGGGCGAGCGGCATGGCCTCGTCGTTGCGCGCCGGCCTGGCCGCGCTGCGGCACGGCCCAGCCGACGCCGCGGTGGTCTTGCTGGTCGACATGCCCGGCGTCACCCCGGCTGCGGTACGCAGGATTGCCGCCGCCGGTTCCTCGAGCGCCGACCTGGCGACGGGCGGCTACGGCGAGCGGCGCGGGCATCCGGTGCTGCTCGGCCGCGACCATTGGGACGGGGTGGCCGCGGCGGCGACCGGAGACCGGGGTGCCCGCGACTACCTGCGCGCCCAGCACAATCTGCTGCGCGTCGTCCCAATGGACGACGTCGCCGACGACTTCGACCTCGACACCCCGGAACAGGCGGCCCAGCATGCGTGATGTCCTCGACGACTTGCTGCGCTGGTGGACGGCCGGCGAGCGGGCCGGCCTGGCCACGGTCACGGCGACGTGGTCCAGCGCGCCGCGGCAGCCCGGCGCGGCCATGCTGGTCGGCCCGGACGAGACGGCGGTCGGCAGCGTCTCGGGCGGCTGCGTCGAGGGCGCGGTCTACGAGCTGTGCCGGGAGGTCGCCGAGTCCGGCGTGCCGCAAACGGTCCGGTACGGCGTGACCGACGACGACGCGTACGACGTCGGGCTGCCCTGCGGCGGCACAATCGAGCTGTTCGTCGAGCCGGCGGGCTTCCCCGAGCTGGCGATGCTCGCTGGCGAGGTCCACTCGGGCCGCCCGGTCGCGTTGCTGACCTGCGTCGAGGGCCCGGCGGAGCGGCTCGGCCGGCACGTCGTGCTCACCCCGTCCGGCCGGCACGGCTCGCTCGGCGGCGACCGCCTCGACGACGCGGCCGCGGACGACGGCCGCGGACTGCTCGCGGCTGGCCGGACCGGACTGCTGCACTACGGCCCGGCGGGCGAGCGCCGCGGCACGGGCACGACCGTGCTGGTCACATCGTTCGCCCCGGCCGCCCGCATGATCGTCTGCGGGGCGACCGACCACGCGGCGGCGGTGGCCAGGATCGGCGCGTTCCTGGGCTACCGGGTCACGGTCTGCGACGCGCGGCCGGTGTTCGCGACCAAGCGCCGCTTCCCCGAGGCCGACGAGGTGATCGTCGACTGGCCACACCGCTACCTGGCGGCCGAGGCGGAGGCTGGTCGCCTGGACGAGCGAACCGCGATCTGCGTGCTGACCCACGACCCGAAGTTCGACGTACCGGTGCTGGCGGTGGCCCTGGCCCTACCACTCGGCTACGTCGGGGCGATGGGCTCCCGGCGCACCCACGACGACCGCCTCAAACGCCTGCGGGAGCACGGGGTGCCGGAGGAGTCGCTGGCCCGCCTCGCCTCCCCGATCGGCCTGGACCTGGCGGCCCGCACCCCGGAGGAAACGGCGGTCAGCGTGGCGGCCGAGATCGTCGCACTGCGCTGGGGCGGCACAGGCGCCCGCCTAAGCGAAACCGCCGGCCCCGTCCACCGGTAGCCCAGCCCAAGCAAGGCGATTCGGTACGACGCATCCGCCGGTCCGACATCCACACGGTCCACAGGGGACTCAGCCCGCCCAGCTATGCGGAAGGCTCAGCTCGCGTAGCGACGTGATTCGGTGCGGTTCGTGCGGCGGGCCGGCGTTCAGGCGGTCCAGGTGGACGGCCTGTAGTCCGGCGGCGCGGGCTGCGAGCACGTCGAGGTCGTGCCGGTCGCCGACGCTGAGCACTCCGGCCGGCGGTAAGCCCCAGCGCTCGCAGGCGCCCAGGAAGGCCCCGGCGTGCGGCTTGGCCACGCCCAGATCCTCGACCGTGTAGACCGGGCCGACCCGGCCGGCCAGCCCGACCCGGGCCAGCTTGTCGTTCTGTTGCTCGCGAGTCCCGTTGGTCAACACCGCCGTCGCGAGCCCGGCCGCGGCGATCCGGGCGAGCGCATCGTCGACGTCGTCGAAGATCCGCCAGGAGTCCTCGTACGCATGCAGGTAGCCGTCGAAGATCTCGTCGAGCTCATCGTCCACATAGGAGATCCCAAAGGCCGGCAGGAAGTCGCGTAGCCGGCGGCGACGCTGCTCGGCGAAGGAGATCGTGCGCTCCCGCCAGGCAACCAGGTGCCGCTCCTGAACAACCTGCCAGAGCTCGACGGCCGCAGCGGTGGGCTCGACACCGAGCACCGGCAGCCAGGACCGCAGCGCGGCGACGACCGCCCCCTCCTGGTCGACCAGCGTGCCGTCAAGGTCGAGCAGGACACCGCGCAGCTTCACCCCGCGAGGGTACGCTCCAGCCGTGCCGCCCCACCCGATCTCACTCGGCAGTTGGCCCACCCCGCTCGAGCCCGCTCCCCGGCTCGCCGCCGCGCTCGGCCTGTCCGAGCTGCGGCTGAAGCGCGACGACCTGTGCGGGCTGGGCGGCGGCGGAAACAAGGTGCGCAAGCTGCAGTACACGCTCGCCGAGGCGCTGGCCGCGGGCGCCACGACCGTGGTGACGACGGGCGCCGCACAAAGCAACCACGCTCGCCTCACCGCCGCCGCCGCCGCCCGCCTCGGCCTGCGCTGTGTGCTTGTCCTGGCCGGTTCACCGCCCCCGGAACGGCGCGGCAACGTGCTGCTGAACGACCTGGCCGGCGCCGAGATCGTCTGGGCGGGCTCGGCGCCGCTCGACGAGGTGGCCGCCACGGTGCCGGGGGCGCACGTCATCCCGTTCGGCGGGTCGTCGGTGTTCTCGGCACAGGGCTACCTGGACTGCGCCGTCGAGCTGTCGGCGCAACTGCCGGCCGGATTCGCCGAGGTGGTCGTGGCGGTCGGCTCCGGCGCGACGATGGCCGGGCTGGGACCGGACCGGGTCCGAGGCGTCCACACGGGCGCCGTAAGCGACCCAAGGGAGGTCGTCGCCGCGCTGGTGCCGGGCGGCGGGGTGCTGCCGGCGCGGTTGCGCATCGACGAGTCCCAGGTCGGAGAGGGCTACGGCACGCTGACCCCGGCGGTCCGGGAGGCGCTGACGCTGGCGGCCCGCACCGAGGGCGTCTTCCTGGACCCGACCTACACCGGCCGAGCGCTCGCAGGCCTGGCCGCCGCCCCGGACCGACCCGACGGCCCCGTGGTGTTCCTACACAGCGGCGGCCTGCCAAGCCTGTTCGCCCACCCCGCCCTAACCTGACCCGACGCCAAGCCGACCCGAACCCGGAGCCGACTCAGCGCCCAAAACCATCCCTACCGAGATGCCCGCACCCAAGGCCACTCAAACGCGACACGCCCACACCCTCGACCACCCCAACCCAACCCCGACACGCCCTCGACCACCCCAACCCGACACGCCCACACCCCTCGACCACTCCGATCGGGACGCCAAGCACCCAAGACCACCCCGGCCCAAGACCACGCGGGCGGACTTCAGCAGGAGTTGAGAACAGGCACTCCGGTAAGAGGACGCCTAATCCCGATCGAGAGTGATTTCAGCCGATATAGTCTCCCGACGCCAGGCTCGGGCCCCGCCGATGACGCACTCGGCAAGGGCGCCGCGCGGCAATCTTGGTCGCATTTCGCCCACGGAGGGGCGAAAGATGACCAAGATCTATCAAATAGGCGAGTTTGGTTCTGGATAAGAAATGATTTGTCGGATTCGGGCGCCCCATTGGAAGGGGCGGCGATCGGCGAGCCCGGTATTGTTGATGCGCTGCCGATCCGACGTAGTCCGGACGCACGTCGGTCTGGGCTTGATCGGGGCAACTACACGGAAAATAGGGTCTCGCCCGGCGTTGAAGCCCTTGCTTCGTGACGTTGGCGTGTCGGTGGGGCCATCGACACGACGCCCGGATGGCACGGGCATGGCAGATGCGGCAAAAGCTGGTCCGCGCTGGCCGTCATGATCTTCGCCTGAACGAGTTGTGAAGCGTTTGCTGCAAAGGCCAGCCACGCGGCGATAGCGGCGGGAGTCGCGAGCAGGCCACTGCGCACGCGCCTAGGGCGCCGCCCCGCTATCCAAGTGTTCGGCGGTCGAGGCCGGCCCCACCCACGGCGGACCAACCTGAGACGGACCGACCCGAGCGGGCATCCGATCTGGATAAGTCGCCTTTATCCGCATCCTCAGTTATCCAATATCATCGATCTTGGTCGTGTTTCGCCCTCCTGGGGCCTGCCCTCCCGGGCGCGCCCAGCGACCAAGATCGATGATGTTGGCGTCCTCGCGGAGTGCTTCATCGGCGCGACCGGGGACCGCGCCGTGGACAAATCTTATGAAATCTGGCTCAATCGCCATCAGGTGCCCTCGGAGACGGACCGACCGATGGTGGGACGGGCTGGGGTGAGACCGGCTGGGGTGAGACCGGCTGGGGTGAGACGGCGCGGGCTCGCAGTCGGCGGAGCATGCGGGCGTCGCCGAAGCCCACTGCTCGGGCCGCCGACTCCATCGTCGCGCCGTGGCCGATCAGGTATTCCGCGCGTTCTAGGCGTAGCAGTTGTTGGTAGCGCAGGGGGGTGCGGCCCGTCGCCGTTGTGAACAGGCGGGTCAGGGTTCGTTCGCTGACGCCTGCGCCCGCGGCCAAGTCGGCCAGCGGCAGTGGGGCTGTGAAATCGGCGTCGATTCGGTCCTGGACCCGGTGTACGGCGTCGCTCAGGTGGGCCCGGTGTCGCAGCATCGCGCTCGCCTGTTGCTCGTCGCCGTTGCGGCGGGCGTAGACGACCATCTCGCGGGCCACCCGGGCGGCCGTTGCCGGGCCGTGCCGGACCGCGACCAGGTGCAGGGCCAGGTCGATGCCGCTGGCGATGCCGGCCGATGTGATCACCCGGTCGTGCTCGACGTAGAGCACGTCGCGGACGACCGTCGCCCGGGGATAGCAACGCGCCAGTTCGTCCTGCAGGTCGTGGTGGGTGGTGCAGCGGCGGCCGTCCAGCAGCCCGGCCCGGCCGAGCGCTTCGGCGCCCGAGCAGACGCTGGCGACCGTTCCGCCCGCGGCGTGGTGCGCCACTATCCCGGCCAGGGTGGCGGGACCGAGTTGCCGGAACTCGCGCACAGTGGGAGAACGCCAGCCGGGCACGATGACGAGGTCGTCCGGCTCCAGGGCGGGCCAGCTGAGGCCGGCGACCAGCGGCACGCCCTGGTGGGTCGGGACCGGGGAGGACTCCGCGAGGTAGTGCAGCTGGTAGCCGGGCGCGGTGGAGAAGACCTGGGCCGGGCCGGCCAGGTCGAGCAGGTGCAGCTGCGGCGTCAGGACGAAGACCACCCGGGTCACGATCCGGTCAGCCTCCCACCAACGTGCCGGTCACCTCGTCCACGGTCTTGATCGTCGCGAACCGGCCGGCCAGGGCGTACTCCGTGCGCGCCACTACTTCCTCCGCGCTCAGCGTACGACCCCCGGCGAAGTGCGGGATCGGGTTCGTCGCCGTCGCGTCGGTGACGAACGTGACGTCGTAGCCGAGGTCCGACGCGAGCCGGGCCGTCGTCTCGCAGCACTGCTCGGTGCGGATGCCGCAGATCACCAGGTCGCGGATGCCGCGCTCGGTCAGCAGCTGGGCCAGGTTTGTGGTGGTGAACGCGTTGTGCGCGGTCTTGGTGAGCAGCGGCTCGCCCGGGGCCGGGTCGAGCTCGTCGAAGACCCGGACGAAGCCGCGGGCCGGGTCGAAGACCGTGCCGGTGCCGGGCTCGCTGTGCAGCACCCAGACGACGAGGTCGCCGGCGGCCCGGGTGGCGTCGACGAGCCGCTGGACCTGGCCGCCGATTCCGGGGTTGTTGATCTCCTGCCACTCCGGGCGGGCGCGGAAGGATTCCTGGACGTCGATCACGACGAGGGCGTTGGTCATACCGAGAATCCTGGCTTGCGACACCCGTACGCGAGAAGGCCTGGTCCGGACCGGGACCGGAACGATCCGGTCAGCGGTGCCGGGAAGGTGACCGACCTCGGCGGTAGGGTCGAGGGCATGGCGGGCGTATTGGACGGCAAGACGGCAGTGGTCACCGGCGGGTCCCGCGGCATCGGCCGGGCGATAGTGGAGCGGCTGGCCCGTGACGGGGCGACAGTGATCTTCGGCTATCGGAGCCGCGCGGACGACGCCGGCGAGGTGGAGCGGGCAACCGGCGGCCACGCGACCGGGGTGCGGGCCGACCTGGCGACTCCCGAGGGCGTCGAGCTGCTGTTCAAGGAGGCCGACCAGCTCGACATCCTGGTCAACAACGCGGCCGCGCAGTTCGCCCCGGTCGCGATCGCCGACGTGACCGAGGAGGAGTACGACCGGATCATGGAGGTGAATACCAAGTCGGTGTTCCGGGCGATCCAGTACGCGGCCCGGCACATGCGCGACGACGGCCGGATCATCTCGATCTCCACGCTGAACACCGTCTCGGCCTTCCCTGGTGGCAGCCTCTATTGCGCCAGCAAGGGCGCGATCGAGCAGTTCGGCGCGGTCGCGGCCAAGGAGCTGGGTTCCCGCGGCATCACGGTCAACACGGTCTCGCCCGGCGCCACCGACACCGAGCTGCTGCGCTCCACCAACGACCCGGACGCCCTGAAGATGGCCGCCGCGATGACCCCGCTGGGCCGACTGGGCGAGCCCGCGGACGTCGCCGACGTAGTCGCCTTCCTGGCCGGCCCGGACGGCCGCTGGATGACGGGCCAAAACCTGCGAGCCGGCGGCGGCCTGCGCTGACCCGACTCCCCGCTAGCTTTTGCGGATCAGCGAGCGCAACCGACCCGGCGCCGTCCCGTTCAGCGGGGCCGCCGCGGGCGGACCCGCCGGCGGGGTCGGCTCGATCTCCAGCTCCTCCCGGATCGCCACCTCGAACTCGTGCATCAGCAACGGCACGTGCGCGAGCAGCTCAAGGAACGGCACAGCCGTCTCCGCGCCTGGCACCGGCTCGGGGCCCGGCCCGTGCAACTGCTCAAGCACCTTGTGCACAGCCAGCGCGGCACTGCGGACGGGCCCGGAGGCGAGCAGCCGGACCTGCATAAGAGCAGGTCCGACTTCGTCCAGATAAGCCAGAGTGTCCGGTTTCTTAGTCCCGGCCGCATAGCCGGAGCGCAGCCGGTAGGTGTCCCGCTCGAAGACCGCCAGCAGCGAGACGTAAGCGTCCTTCCGCTCCGAATACCACCGGCGGGTCTTGCGCACCCGGCCGCGGACGTAGTTGTTGCGGGCGATCACCAGCATCGCCATACCGGCACCGACCAGGGCGAACACGGCGGCGACGAGTGGCAGCCCCCACCACGGGATCTCAGACACCCGCCAACGGTAGCGATGCGCCGCCCGGCCGCTCGATCGTGGGCCAGATCGTGACCCGAACGCTCGTTCAATTTCTGCCCGCAATGGCCAGAAAGTTACGACGGTTCGTCGGATTAGTCGCGACTGCGCCGGCGAAACTGGCGCGCCTGAGGCACACATACAGCGCACTTGCTGCCGTATCGGCGTGCCAGATCGCCCGACCGCCGTACTCTCGGGGTATCGATCGGAACGGCCCGACGCGCTGTGGCGGCAGCCGCGCCAGGCCCTGGCCCGTGGGAGGTCCCATGACCAAGTCCCTTGTCCCGACGCCGGAGGTGCTCGCCGAGGCTGCTCGGCAGCGCCGCAGGGAGCAGCAAGCCAAGCCGTCGGACAGCCCGGACAGCCCGCTGAGCGAACCCGTCGAAGTAAAGGAGCAGTCGGAGGCCGAAGCCAAGGCCTAAACCTAGAGATCACCCGAAACCGCCCGCGACCATCCTGGTCCCGGGCGGTTTCGTGTGTTGACTTCAACAAAACTTGAAGTTGCAAAGTAGTCACCATGAGAGCCGCCGTGTTCGACCAGTACGGGCCGCCCGACGTTCTGCGCATCGCCGAGCTGAGCGATCCCGAGCCCGGCCCCGGCCAGGTGCGGGTCCGGGTCCGGGCGGCCGGCGTCCAGCCGTTCGACGTCGGGGTCCGGCGCGGCCGGATGACCCAGCTCCCGGTGCACTTCCCACAGACCATCGGCCAGGAGTACGCCGGGGTGGTCGACGCCGTCGGCGCGGGCGTGACCGGCCGGCGGGTCGGCGACGAGGTGCTCGGTTCCACGATGCTCAACGGAAACGCGTCGCTGGTCTGCGTACCGGAAACGAATGTCGTCCTTAAACCCGCCGAGCTGGACTTTCCGACGGCGGCCGGGCTGGTCGCGGCCGGCCAGACCGCGACCGGCGCGCTGGCCGAGCTGCGGGTCGGTCCCGGCGACGTGCTGCTGGTGCATGCGGCGGCCGGCTCGGTCGGCACGCTCGCCGTGCAGCTGGCCCGGCTGGCCGGCGCGACCGTGATCGGCACCGCGAGCCCGGGCAACCACGACTACCTGCGGCAGCTCGGGGCGCTCCCGGTGGCCTACGGCGACGGCCTGGTCGCCTCGGTGCGGGCGCTGGCCGAGCGGCCGCCAACGGTCGCGCTGGATGCCGCCGGTGGCGTGGCGATCGCGCAGTCGGTCGAGCTCGGCATCGCCCGGGACCGGATCGGCACGATCGTCGACGACAAGAGCGCCGCGGAGTACGGCACCCGGGTGGTCCGGGCCCCGCGCGACCCGGCCCGGCTCGCCGAGGTCGTCGCGCTGGCCGCGCGCGGGGTGCTGCGGCTGCCGATCCGGGCGTATCCGCTGGCCGAGGTCGCCGAGGCGCACGCCGCCGTGGAGTCGGGACACGGGCGGGGCAAGGTGGTCCTGATCGTCGAGCCCTAGACCGGTACGCCGCGGTGGATCCAGCCGGCCAGCGCGGCGGCCGGCTCGGCCTTGCCGTAGAGCCAGCCCTGGGCCAGGTCGCAGCCCTGCGCACGCAGCCAGTCCCGCTGCACCTCGGTCTCGATACCCTCGGCCACCACCCGCAGCCCCATCGCGCCGGTCATGGCCAGCACGGCCCGGACGATCGGCTCGTCGGCGCCGTCGGTGCCGACCGACAGCACGAACGAGCGGTCGATCTTGACGATGCCGACCGGCAGCCGGTTCAGGTAGCTGAGCGACGAATAGCCCGTCCCGAAGTCGTCGATGCACAGGATGACGCCGAGGTCGCGCAGCGCGCTCAGGTTGGCGATGGCGGTGTCGATGTCCTCCATCACGCCCGACTCGGTGATCTCCAGCCACAGCGCCGCGGGCGGCAGCCCGGTTTCGGCCAGTACCGCCCGGACGAGGTCCACCAGCGCTCGGTCGCGCAGTTGGCGCACCGAGACGTTCACCGAGACGTGCAGTTGCCGGGCGCCGGCCGGCCGTTCCGCGGTCCAGCGGGCCAACTGGGCCGCCGATTCGCGGAGCAGCCAGGCGCCGCTCTCCACGATCAGGCCGGTCTCCTCGGCGACCGGGATGAAGTCCAGCGGCGAGACCTGCCCGAGCTCGGGGTTGGTCCAGCGCATCAGCGCCTCGAAGCCGTCGAGTTCGTCGGTCTCGAGGTCGACGATCGGCTGGAAGTACACCGCCAACTCGCCGTGCTCCAGCGCACCCCGCAACGCCTGCTCCAGGGTCATCCGGTCGCGGACCTGCTCGCGCAGCGACGTGTCGAACAACGCGTACGCATTGCGCCCCGAGCCCTTGGCCTTGTACATCGCGGTGTCCGCGTCGCGGATCAGCTCGAGCGCCTCGGCACCGCCCCACGACTTCGCGACGCCGATCGACGCCGAGACGACCACGCTGCCGACGGAGAGCTCGAACGGCCGGACGAACTCGGCGAGCACCCGGTCGGCCAGCGACTCGGCGAGCCGGGAGTGCGACGGGCTGGCCAGCGCGATGACGAACTCGTCGCCGCCGATCCGGCAGACCAGGTCCTCGGCGCGGATCTGCGCGCTGAGCCGGCTCGCGACGGCGCAGAGCAGTTCGTCGCCGACCTGATGGCCCCAGCGGTCGTTCACCATCTTGAACCGGTCCAGATCGAGGAAGAGCAGGCTGATCTCCTGCTGCTCGCTCGCGGCCGCGTCGCCCCAGGCCGCGATGGTCTCGGCCAGCAGCTCCCGGTTGGGCAGGTCGGTGAGCCCGTCGTGGGTGGCCCGCCGCCGGGTCACCTGCTCGGCCCGGGCCCGCGAGTCGTTGGAGCGCACCACCCGGCCGAAGACCGCTAGGACGAGCAGCGCGCAGAGGCCGGCCCGGACGCCGTCCGCCAGCGGCTCGCCGGCCGGCAGCAGCGTTGTCATGATCACCGGGACGACCACCATCAGCGCGATGACGCCGAGCCGCACCTTGCTGAGGTCCTGGATCACGATCTGCTGCGGCTCGGTGAGCGTCCGCATCGACGGGTGCAACGCGGCCGCGCCCAGCAGCATGAACGTGACCAGGAACAGCGTGTCGGTGACGTGTACCGGCACGCGGGCCAGTTGGATGTCGCGCAGCGTGAAGAGGAAGTCGCCGACGAACAGCCAGCCCGCCGACATGATCAGCAGCCAGAGCGCGGGCTGCCGGGCACCGCCGGCCAGGGCGAGCTGGGCGACGAGCACGATCAGCACCACGTCGATGATCGGAAAGCACGAGTTGGCCAGCCGCAGCACCGTCAGATCGACCTGGTCCATCGACGGCACGATGAGGAAAGTCCAGGTCACGAACGCCGCGGCGATACCGAAGAGCAGCGCGTCGACCCGGGCGGGGTCGTCCTCGGCGGCCCGCCGCCGGCGCAGCATCCCGGCGAAGGAGAAGCCGACGGCCAGGTACGCGGGGATCACCAGCGCGTCGGGCAGCAGCACCATGGCGCCGGGCGGGGTCGCGGCGGCGCCGGGCACCGCCACCCGCACGATCATGGCGCCGACGAAGAGGAACGCGGCCAGGCGCAGGCCGTTCCAGGGGCCGCGGTCGACCACGGCGTTGCGGCGCGGCCCGTGCACCAGCGCCCAGGTGCCACCGACCACGATGGCCAGGGTGGCCGGCAGCCACAGCGGCTCGGGTCCGGCGGCGAGCATCGTCACCGCGGCCGTGCCCAGCGCCAGATAGGTCCAGGCCAGCCGCGATCCCCGCACCGGCCGACGCGGACTCGTGCCGCGATCGTCCCGGGCGCGACGCGTGGTCAGGACGGATGCCACGCCTTCCCCATCGGCACGGGGTTCGACGGTCTTACCACTAGTACTGCGGCCCCCTGGTCCACCGGGGTCGCGGGGCGGACGGATGTCTCCGGCCGTACCGCGACCCCGGCAGGGGACCACAGCGAGAGCGCGTGGTTTCGCCTCTGGCTCCCCGTCGGGCCCGAGGGCCGGAGGCCCCTGGGCGACCATGCTGCCCGCCGGATCGTCGCTCGCTCATCGGGTCACACGGCGTGATCCGACTACACCAAGATGCCCGATCGTGAGGTGCTATTACGACAGTCTTTCGGCCATTTTGCCCTGACTACACGTCCGAAAAACCCACAACCACCCGCCACCGTACGTATCGGGTTTCATGCTGAACCGGGCCGAATCTTCGTTCGGGGGGACACGTGCACGTGGTTCAGACGAGTACCCGGGTACTAACCGTGGCG
>Ga0307512_10006575_pt1 | contig 11747 bp, 10 predicted proteins | sample 14_EM_MG_FD_200267 | JGI IMG/M metagenome (GOLD analysis project Ga0307512, IMG submission 200267) | Populus trichocarpa ectomycorrhiza microbial communities from riparian zone in the Pacific Northwest, United States - 14_EM | ecosystem: Host-associated > Plants > Roots > Unclassified | place... | reverse complement strand
TCCAAATGTCCCCATCGTCTCCAAAGTACTCCCCCACGTCACCGGCATCACCTTCCTCGCCGAAATACTGTTCGTGACTTCCCTCTTCCCTCTCTGAAACATTTCCTAACATCTCCCCTCCCAGCACCCACTTCACCCAGCTACTGTGAGTTAATCTCCAGCCAACTTGTCAACGCTGATGATGTCTCGATTTAGCACCAGCATCTCCAGCCTATAGTCCTACATCGCCACAGTGGTCCCCGACGAGCCCCTCACATGGCGGGAGGAACGGCACAAACAATTATTCGACATCTCCATCCTGGGAATGAAACTTCACAGCCATTCTGGCTAGGCCTAGAAAATATTCGAGCTCATTCTCGGGGTGCTTTGGAGTACATATGTATTTACGCATTTAGAGATTTCAGAGCTTCGCTCTCTCTAATACGAAATTTGAAGATTGTATCGACCTGACCTTGTTAACATCAGAAATTGTCACCGGCCGACAGATATGTCCGTGATTGTATCCCACCCTCGTGGATCTTCAGTGGTGACACATAAGTGGACGTATTTTGGCAACCTCACCTATTGATACCGGTCTCGCCATCTGCTCTGTAGAATTGGGACCGACGAAGCAAACTGCAGACTACAGCACCGCCAAGCCCGATGTTGTGAATCAACCCGAATTTCTCTGTTGCTCCAGGAACTTGCATTGGACCAGCCCCTTCGCAACTCGTGAAATCTCGTGTAGACCACACATTGGACGATACTTACATCCTCGCAGCTGCATCGTGATATAAAAGTGCATTCCAAGCCCCGTTGCGCCCAGGGGGTGACCCTTTGCCTAAAGGGGATAAGTCTTATATGTGGAAGGTTATTGGAGTGCGGCTCACCTCTAAGCCGCCACTTGGATTGACCACGTACTTGCCTCCGTACTGACCAAAATACGTCAGAAAATTAGAGAGTAGATGGATTAGCATCCGACAATACAGTATTGTCACCCCGTTCGATCAACTCAACAGCTCCCCCAGGTGAACAGAGGCGCAAGGCGTCGTACGTGATCATCTGGTATTCGATTAGAACGGCTCTTAGACAATGTGGGAAGCTCACTTCGTTGGTCGCGAAGCAATCATGGAGTTCAATGACTGCGACTTGGTCCCTCCCCTCACCTTGGGGGAACCCCGCCTGAGAGAAGACCTCGTCGGCACATCGTTGTGTCATGGTGAAACCAACGATTTCCATTGCGGTCCGCGTTTCAAACGTTTCAACACCATCGGTCATCAATGCATTCCCCACGACCTCTATCGCTTGATTCTCTAACCCATGTTGGTGGACGAAATCCTCAGATGCAATGATACAACATGCTGCACCATCCTTGAGGGTGTCAGACTTTTGAACCAGGGAAGTTACTACAATTGATGCATACTGATGTTGGACTACACATGAACTTTGTGAGTTCGTTGGTGATTCCTGGCGAGGCCATGACCTGTTCGGTGCTCCACCCGTCACGGAACTGTGAATACGGATTGTTCAAGGAGTGTCTATGGTTCTTGGAGGCTTCAAATAAAGTGTTGGAAGGGTATCTCGGAGGAGGGAAAAACCTTTACCTATCTTGGCGAAATGTTCGGTAGTTCCGCCATATTTCTTGATGTACTCAGTACCGGCATCGCCGAAGAACCGTGCCGCACCAGGTCCTTTGTTCGCACCGAGGTATGCATTCTCAACTTGTTCTCTAAGGTCCCAGAGAGGCTCCAAAGGACTTGGACGATCCGGAAAGTGAGTACCCTGGGAACGCCGTTAAAGAAAAGTAAGATGAAGCAGTGCCATTCAACATGCCAAGGATCCCGACGCCATCCGCTCGAATCCTAGAGCCATGACGCACTCGGCAGCACCGTATTTCACAAGGTTGTTGGATTGGTAGAACGCTGTGGAACCCGTTGAGCAATTATTGTTGACATTGACAATGGGTATGCCGGTCAGTCCGAGGTTATACAATGCCCGCTTGTCATTATTTCAGTGGTTTGTGAAACCCCCGGGAAAGGACAAGTACCTGGCCAGTCGTGGAGTCTCCGTAGCAGTATCCAACGTGAGCTGCTTTAATAGAGTCGTATGTGATACCTGGACGCAGTTCAGTCATGTTCTAAGAGGAAGACAGGCTGCCTTACCTGCATCCAGCAGCGCTTTCGTCGCAGCCTCTAGCCCCATCTAAAGGCGACTTAGTTTGTGAACTGGGGTCAGGGGAAGTGGACTGACATCCTCTGTTGTTCTCTGTCCCCTGGGCTTTGTGAACGGACCGAATTGAGCCCACTGGGTCATGGAGGAGAGTAACTGCTCACTTTGACAAACGCGGTGCATCCTACACCGATGATGAAGGTTCGTCTCTGTTTCTTTAAATCGGACATTGTCGTAGAGGTGGCGAAATTACCTCACGTCGATTCAGTTAGTTGATCGCCCGGGGGATCCCTGGTTCGGTTGGTGATCGGTAACCATCTGGTCACTCGAAGAGATAATTGACGAGCTCAGAAACTACATCAACGTTCACACTATTTCCTATCAACCTGTATTTACTCTTCGCAGTAACCTCTGCTGGCCAAGTGAACGATCCGGAGTCGCTACCGAACCCAAAAAGTCTCGATAATTCCTCTGGCGAGAAGTACCGGAGACGCAAGGGTCCTAAAATCGCTGTGGGATTGGAATCACCCTCAGCCTGTGCTCGGAGGAAACGATCGAATGTTTCCTTCGTCTGTGTTTACGAGTCGGCCATCGTTTTACAGATCGTGCAAGTTTGGGACTCACATCCAGTGACTCGTCCTCCTGAAGGATGGAGCCAGTTCGTTCTACCATCTTTGTGTATCCTGCAGATTGTTTAGAGGGCCGACTGAACCGGTGGTGGGATTTACGAACCGCTAGTAAAACAGCACGTTCTGTATGAGGTCGGTAGAACGATGTCGAACAATCTCCCCCACTTCTCGAGGACTCGAACGGGTATGGTGCAGTCAGCGAGGCTTGATCCAGGAGGACTGAGATAATCTCGAACCGTCCTCGCACCGGAAGTCACCTCCGACTGACCCCTGTCATCTACCCAATCTGTTCCACGACCTGGGATGTGCCTCACGATTCCCGCAGTGGAAATTTCACCTGGGAAGGCTAATGGTTCAAATCGGGCTAAAAGATAGTATCGCAGGCGAGAGTTCGGAATGCCAAATGATAACGGAGTGAGGGAGAGTTCGAGAACATTGTATCCAAGGCGAGAAAGTACCGTAAGCAGTATCTGCCTCGTTAAGGATGTCTTGCGGTCGATGCTCAGCAAGGAAGCAAGAGACGGAGGGGGATAAAGTACCTCGAACCCAGCAACGTTCTCGATCAGCAGCCAACCGGGAAGAGCATTATACACGGCCAAGGACGGGAGGATATCGTTGATGAGGTAGAGAAACGATTTGGCCCGGGGGTCGCCATTGTCCCTAGGCGTCGGGTTGAGGACTGTGTACGGCTGGCAGGATGGGGATAGGAGCCAGAGATCGGCTGCATACGCTGCCAGGCTTTCTGCGGTCAATGTGCATATATCAACCTATATCGTTTTCAGCTGCCGCCCAATTAGCGTGAGTGGGAGCATGTGGACCTGTTTCACGGTAGTCTCTGGGAAGTTATGGGAGTACACTCTACAGGCGAGCTGATCCCAATCGAAAGCGGCAAGGACTCGAGCATCAATAGAACTCTTTTCAAGGGCATAGTGAAGACCACCTGGAGGTCTAGGTGAGCGGTGAGCAGAAGAGATACATGCGCTCTTATACCTATCCCGCAGTAGAACTCGAGGGCGGTTATCGCCATTTTATGATTTTATTTATGATTTTTTCTTGCCGCGTTTTCTTTCCGTTACCGCGATCACGTGCAGCCTCGTCGAACCAGGAAGTTTAGTTGAACTTTGAGAGTTTTCCTTCAGGAGGGTTTTCCATCCCCCATGTCCTCTCTAGAGTGAGTATCCCATCTGTCCCGCAAAACCAAAAACCTTACATCCAATTCCACAGCTCTTCACATCTTCCAACGCCCCAAAGGCAAGCCTATCTAATCCAAGGACCGCCCGGCTCTTTGTTCACTTGACCTCCAGTCCAAATACTTGCGCTGTCTACGTCCAGGGACAGGACCACTCCCCATCCGTCACAGGGTACGCAATCTCTCAATCACACGTAACTTGTGATCTAACTACATTACAGACCTTTTCGAAACGCCTCGATGATGACGCAAACCATAAAATGCGACCAGCAGTATGCCTCTAATTTCATAACCCCAGAGTCGAGGTCCGTCCTGCTTCCTCCTGCATTCACCCTCCCCTCACACCATCTCCAGCCCTCTACTTGTTCGTACAAGAAGTTCTCTCCTTCCACAACGGTAAGCATTCTCATATTCAATGGTCACATAACGTTGAGGGATCAACTAGAACAAGCACACCATCCAGTCCCAGGCGGACAGCTTCGTACGTTCCCCTTTTGTTTTCTCTCCACCGCTCGTTCACCTTCGTTTGCTCTCAGACCTGGATCTGGGACCGCAACCCCGACTCGAATCCGTCAAACCGCGCAACCATCCCGATTGTCATCCCCTTTTGTTGAGCGAAACCCTACTGAAGAACCAACACCCACCAAAATTGCAACTCCACGGAAAAGCCCTCGACCTCCCCCTTCCCCTGTCTCGTCACTCAACTCCGTCAATGATGGCTTCTCCCAATACAATGCCCAGATCCAACCACCGCTCATCGCTCCATCCCCTCTCCGTGTACTGAACGCTGAAACAAACATTCTTGCTGACTCCCACATTTCAAAAATCGAAGAAAACGAACTTCATCGCCCGGATTACTTCAAACGGGCCCAGCGAACCCCATCCCCTCTTGCCAGCTCGCTTCTAGGTGATCCGTTCTCTCACATCCCTATATCCCTCGGCGTAACCGAAACACCCACGAGAGGCAGACGGTTAATGCTTTTCCAAGAGACCTCCGAGGAGAGTTTCGAAGAGAGCTTAATGATTAACGGCTATGCTCATCGTGGCGGAGTCAGCCACAACGGTCAGCTTTCCCAAACAACTCTCGATTGGCTTTGTCACCCTACCTCTACAATCTCTCCGCCTTACCGGTCATATCCGTCAATCATGCCTTCCATTCCTCTTCCAAGTAATCCCTTACCGACGGAGAATGAAACAAAGAAGCGGAAGCGGTTAGATTCTTTCATGCCTTCTACTCCGTGTACCTCAAAACTTCGTATCGTCGATGTGGAGGGCAAAGGCAGGATTCTCCTCAAGCTGGAAGAAGAGGCGAACCTGCACGAGGCGTTCGACGGCGGAAATCTCGCGCGACAAAAACGTCCTGTTGGCAAGCGGAAGCTCAAAGGAAGTGGAAATAGGAAAGCCTCGCCCTTAAAACAAGATATTTCCGGGCCCCCTCGCAATCTCGTGGACTCGGCATCGGTTGGTCCGGACTGGCCTGACGCAGAATTCCCGTGGTCTCTCAAGGCTGATCAGCTTGTCCGCGCCCACTGGGAGACTCAAGCTGAGAAGATGCACTGGATTGAAAACTTCTTGGATCGGGAGTCCGACTCGGAAAGTGAGGGCGAAGAAATCATGCCTTCTTCTGCCTGGGGGGAGTTGTACCAACATCCACCAATGCCTTGCCGGAGGGGTAGGGGGAAGATGGTTCCGATTAAGGCCACCGACCGACGGAAGACAGGAATTATGGTCTTCCCTAGCGATCCTGCCGATGCTCGAGCCGCACTCTTATCAAGACGCGCCGTGAGAACTTGGACTCTCCGTCGTACCTCACAGGCGCGTCACGTCAACCTCCCAAGTGATAACTTGGGAAGCGGGGAGGATGGAGATTTCTGCGTTTGTAAAGGGGAGGTCAAGGACCGTGGCTTGGTACAGTGTGATGACTGCGAACGGTGGTATCACTTGCGGTGTATCGGGGTCAAGAATGTCGGAGAATTGGGTGGACCGGACGATCCTTGGTATTGCACTGGTTGTATGGAGGACACCCGCAAAACCCTTACCCCCGAGCCCGCAATCCCTTCTTCCGAACCTACTATCGTCCCAACAGACGACGACTGTCCGGGAAGTTCACCTAAAGATCCCCTCTTTTTTGTTGGCGGTTCGGAACGGTCGCCTTTCCCCACATGGCATCCTCACGCACGCCCATCGACGCCTACCCGTAGCGGCGCTACTTTTGAGCCACTCTCTGGTTCTTCCTCAACGGCATACTCACACAAGGGCGGACCTTCGACGCCGCAAAATCCTTCGAGCGGACTAGCACGGATTTACGAGACACCAAGTCTATCTATCAACGTTGACGGTGGGGGATCTACCTTCGATCTTACGACAACTCCATCCAGAGGGATAAAGTTCAGCACATTTACTCCAAAAAGCATCGGTCCCTGGTCCTATAACTCTCGCACGAATACGACCGGAATGGGCTTCCATACACCCTCGAGAAAACATACGGGATCCGTCAATAGACTCATGGGTCGTGTTGACTCTGTCTCTGGGATTACTGCCCGACCGGTGCTGCAGGACAGCCCTACTCGGAGAAAGGAAGGAGCCCTCGGTCGTGTATTACATTCGCGACGTTTGCACGAGAGTCCGATGAGCTGTGGAGGCCTCACCAGTGTGGGAAGGTTCGGCGGGTTTCCCATGTTGGAAGAATCGCCAGTTGTCCGATCAGCTGGGAAGAAGAGAATGAGGGAAGAAGTGGATTTAGGAGATGGTGTCTCTGCGGAGGAATGAGTTGTCGCTTTCGTTAAATATATATATATATATACACTGTCGTACACTACTGTTTTCTTTTACATCGCTGACAATATCCGTCGTAGAAAGGTGTCACCAACAGAGGTTCACGTTCAGCATTTACTCCTCGATATCTGAGGATTTCCGCCTCGTACACACCAATCAAGCTGAACAATCAAGCGTCTAGGTGACACCAGTACTTGGTGGGGTCGAACCAGGTGGGAATTACAGTCCTCCCTGATTCCAATAATTTGGAAGGATGGTCGAGTCTCGAGCGAAACGGCCATGGGATTGCGATTCCAGATGCGCGATTTTGAGCCAAATACAGCCTCGTGGACAGCCACCCAGTAATTCAAGGCCGGAAACGTTCGTCCCTGCTCATTTCGTCCGGCCACGCATCTGGATTATAATTAATTGGATCATACTTATTCTAAACTCAGTAACACGTTCTATCTACGAACCCACCCGCCTTTTCATAGTTTCCGTATAACGCCTTTTGTAGTCTCTCCCCACTCAGTTCTAAAACCAGTCCCCTATCGCTCAAGAATTCCACATAACGTCTCCAAGCCTCTGCGCCTTTCCGCGTCTTACCATGCATATCCGCGCTCAGCGCGCTTGCCAGTTCATTATCGACCTTTCCCGCCTTCAGGGTCGCAATGCTCCCAACGATGAACAAGCCCCGCTTCGCTCTCGTCAGACCAACATTCAACCTTCGTCTATCTGCAAGGAAGCCGATGTGCCCCCGAGTGTTGTTCCGTACGGTCGAGAAGATAATTACCTCCTTCTCTCGGCCCTCGAAGCCATCTACAGATTTGATTTCTATGTTGGCGAGTTGCATTGTCCGCTGTTCTCCTAACACTCGCTTGAACCGTTCTATGTTCGTCTTGTTCTTGTTGAATAGTCGATCTAGGAGAGAAACCTGTGCCACGTATGGGGTTATTACACCGATATCCGATCCGCGAAGGCCCTTAAACAGGGAATCAGCGCCCCCACCACTACGCGGCACGTATTAGGCATGCGAACCTTGTTGTGAAGGAGGAGGTCTTCAACGAGACTGCAGACGATATGCGCTTCGTTCCAATTTACTCTGCTCCGGTCCTTGAGGGATTCAGTCCCAGCATGGTCTAAGAAGATAAGACTGGGACGGTTGCCGGTAGCAGGGTTGGTCCTCAGATGACTTGAGATCGGTGGCTCCAGAAATGACGCGACGTTCCCAACAGAATCAACGGTACCATCTGACAGGGAAAAATTGTAAAATTCTGCTGATGGGAATCTCGAGATGTCCGGGTGCATACGATACTGGATATCGAGCATGACGGAGGGGATAGCTAGTAAGGTGGTCAAAACCAATGAATGGATGTGGGAGAGAGGGTCAACACATACCCCCCTCTTCTGCGAGACGCTCAAAGAGACTTATTCCGAGGCCATTTGATTGTGCCTCCTGGCTCTTGATTACTGGTGGTAGTTGCTTGTGGTCACCGATGAGTGCGATGTGCTGGGACTGAAAGAGTTCATTACAAAAAGGGCAACGAGACAGCATCGGAAAACTCACACCCTTCATAAGAGGAATGAGGGAAGCAGGTTCAGTTGACATTGAAGCTTCATCCAAGAAAACCATGGGGAAGTCCATGAGGCTCAGCGACTGAGACCCAGAACTGATGCAGGTAGTGCATACCTAAAGGTATGCGTAAGTTCACCGAATATGCGGAAGGTGGGGAAACGTACAACGTCTGCGCTTGTCAACACTTCCAATTGCATTTGCTGGTACATAGCCTGTTTATTGGAGTTGACCCTCGAAAGTTTTGCGTATAATACGCCCCGATAGGTTTTGAGACGGAAGAGTTCGTGGCGGGGAGCCCCTGGCTTGTGATGTTCGAAAATAAGAGCGTGTATTCGCTTCAGATCCTTTTCGAGCTGCTCGACTTCCTCCGAGATGGCCTTATACTTTGGATAGAGGGGATGTTGCTCGAGCTTGAACTCAAGTGAATGCTCCTGTAAGGTCGACTTGATTTGTCCATAACCGATCCGAACCGGATCTAGCCCTGCGTTCACAAAACCTTCCACCAAATTGTCGACCGCAACGTTGGTGTATGTGCAAACCATGATTGGATGTACCACGGCAAAGTGTTTCTTTGAGAATGTGTTAGCGGACGAACGCAATAAACGACAACCAACTCACCTTGAGGAGTTTGACGGTTTCGATGATGGTTTTCGTTTTCCCAGTACCGGGGGGCTGTGATGAGGTGAATTCGATCTGTCTTAAACCCTCAAGGCATATGCTAGAGAACGTACTCCTTGGATGAGGCTCATGGCCTCCCCAACCATCGTGGCAACCGCTCTGACTTGAGAAGCGTTTAATGGCAAACATGGGTCGCCCTCTACTCGAACAGGGTTGGGTCGCATATACCTCTTCGCCCAGCTCATGATTCTCATGTCCTCCTTGAAAACGCCTCTCGAGTCTTTGGAGACCCTGCTGCCGTGATCGAGGGTTTCGTGAGAGATGTAATTAACTTCATCTGCTCGCTGGAGAGGGGTGGAGTGCGTGGACTCGGAGGTTTGAGAAAACGAGTCGAGGAGGATATGGCGAAGGTGGGTCCCATGAAGCATATACTTTTGTCCATCACCTGCTGCCTGTTCGAGGGCGGAGACATCATGCGAAAGGCGAGATACTGCATTAACCATGCGGTCATGCGCAATGTTTGATTGACCAAGGTCTAACCTGCAGAGATCGAGGGAAGTCAACAGTTTTCAGATGGGGGAGGGAACAGTCTAACCTCCAACGTCCCTCCTCGAGCTCGGGAAATAATTGCTGAAAGGCAATCTTGATTTGGGTTGGTTTGTGGTCGATGACGTTGCCCGTGTAAGGAACATCCTCGAGAGGGTCGGCTCGGGAGACGAGGATGGGGGAGCCCTTCCTGGGCGGCCAAAAAGTTTAGACGCAGAAATGCGAAACAAAGGAAAACGAAAACTCACTCAAAGACGTGGGGAGGGAAAACGATACCAGGGCCGAGTGCAAAACAAGCAGTAGGTCTCCTGCCTTTTTGAAAATCTACCCAGTATGCCTTGGTGTCAGTGATGCAATAGCCCTCTTGCTTGAGACGGTCCAAACTCCAGCTGGAAAGGCGCTCTTTGACGACAGCCTCATTCTCCGCGTGCTCGGATGATAAAAGGGGGAGGAAACTGGAGGATGGTGTGAGTGATCAATTGGTAGGGAGGGGACACGGTGCATCACGGACTGATCCTTGTACTTCTGGATGTGGGGATCATAAGGGTAGCTATCCGCAGGGAACGGGGGTTGTACCCGCTTTTCGAGGACCTTTTGAACGGTACTGAGCGGCGGTTTGGGGCCGGGAACGCGCAACCTCCAATCGAAACGCGAAACGTGGTCGGTTACGGGGAAATTAAGGTGTTCCCTGGCGTTCGCGGACTCAAACGACGACAGAGGCCAGGATATAAGACGATGGTGATCCGAGCATGAGGTTCGAGGGCGTGCAAAGACCGTTGGTACGCGGTTCAAGTGTCTCATAGGATTGAGAACATGACAACCTGAGAGAGAGGGAGGGTAGTTCGGGTGATCGAGCGCTTAAGGGAAAATTAAACGAACACAAGTGTATATGGCAGGGATGGTGATACAAAAGAGATACATGCAAGGGCGAGTATTACTATAGAATAAAACATCTATAAGTATGTACAAGAACGGATGGGGATGAAGCGCATAAGCACGGTATAAGTGCAGTGTGACCAAGTAACCCAGGGGAGGAGTGAGAAAGCGAGAAACATCGATAGCAAGATAGCAATCAGAAAGTGGAAAGCACGAGAGGACCGACGCCTCGAAGGGATTGAGGTTCGGTTTCACGGGGCACACGATACTGGAAATCTGGGGAGGTACGGTGAGCAAATGAGAAAAAGCGAAAAATATAGATGGTAACACTGACCTCCATCCTTGAAAACGGGGTTCAACTTGAGACGGCGGAGCTCCTCCTCCTCACGCTCCATATCGATCTCGAACTGTGCCTTACATCCAGGCATTCGATAACCCTCAATGGTATTCGTCTTCTTGGGGTACCAACGACCACCGCCGGTCTTCTTGCAGATTGCGGAGGAATGTCGAAGGGGATAAGCGGCCAACTCGCCGAAACTGACGTCCGATCCAGGGCCATGGGAGGGCGGTGGAGGGGGGATCTGTGGGAAGTCGGGTAGAGTATGAGTTCGCCTTACGGTGGGTCTGGGTAAATGAGAGACGGAATCGGATGGGGTGGAGATGACGGAGGAATTAGAGGAATGCGGGAGTTTAATGTCGCAGGTTAACGGGCTGGAGAAGGAAAGGTCTGGGGTCCTGGGCAAAGCCGGAAGACCATTGATCTGGTCATAACACTCGATGCAGACTCTGGATTGAATGATCGGAGAAGATGGAGATTCGAACACGGTGATGGGGACACCCCGAGGGGGATGAATAAAGTTAAGATTAGAGGTGTCGAGGAGAGGGATCGAGTGAGGACTGCAGTCAGCACAGAAGATACCACCACACTTTCTACAGTGCTGATAACGAATCGGAATTAGACGAGGAGATAAGAGCAGAAAATAGGGCAACGCACATGTCTGCGGTCAAAGAGGGTAAAGGGCTTGCGACAATTGAAGACATCGCAGTGGCCTGCCTGGGAATCTTGCTAGAGAGGCGTGACACGTTAGGGTTGGGATATAGAGAGAAGGGGTATACAAGAAGGCTGACCTTCCAAAGGTGTTTGGGAAGGAGGACTGCAAGATGTTCGTTTCTTCGGAACGAACGAGAGGTGACGGAGGAAGAAGGGGAAGCAAGTTCTGCTGTAACGACGGAGGTGGTTAATGTGAGAAAGCGGAGGGGATTAGTGACGACATAGGGGACGTACGGTTAGAAACGGGGTCATCGAGGGCGTTGAGGGATGGAATGAGATATCTGAGGGTGGAGGAGAAAGCAGGAGACATGGATGATGACGAGCGGGGACGGAGGAGGAGGAGGAGGAGGAGGAGGAGGA
>Ga0307512_10006574_pt1 | contig 11747 bp, 17 predicted proteins | sample 14_EM_MG_FD_200267 | JGI IMG/M metagenome (GOLD analysis project Ga0307512, IMG submission 200267) | Populus trichocarpa ectomycorrhiza microbial communities from riparian zone in the Pacific Northwest, United States - 14_EM | ecosystem: Host-associated > Plants > Roots > Unclassified | place... | reverse complement strand
TGCAAAAAGAGGGAAGAGCGCAAATGAAGGTATAGGGGCGAGGGATCGGCGAGGGGGATCCCTTCTACGCACGTATACACTCCAGGCCTCAAACCATTCCCCCTCTGGAGATAGAGTCGTCCTAGATTGAATAACTGAATGGACGAAATGAATGGGCAGGGAGGGCCCTATCCCACATATGACATGGGCACAATGGAAAAATATAACAGAAAAGATTCGAATGCGGTATGGGTGAACGGGGGTACGGTAGAACGAAAAGAACGTGAAAAGAAACCCCGGCAAGCCCGAAAAGTTCCGAAGGCCCGAAAAGAGGTGAGGGAGAGGAAACACTTACCCTCCGCTGAACCTTCCGTCCGTGAGACAAGCGACGTCGAGGGAAAGACCGGCACCAATTATCAAACTCGTGGGTTTCAACATCTCAGGCATACCTAAACCGCAACAACCGTAGCGATCGGCGGAACAATACCGAGGCGAGTGAGCAAAGACCACAGGCAGCCAGGCACAGAAAAGCGGATCAAGATGAAACAGAGATCGGAAACCCAAAGAAGGTAAAGGCCAAAAGCGGTCTTGCGAAAGCGTTACAGGGGATATGAGTAGCGTTACCGCAACTAATCCAACCACAAAAGAGGAAAATGACCGGATGGCTCGTATGGGCCGACCGTCGAGGCCGTGCCTGGGGACAGAAAGACCCAGATAGACGCAAAGATGAGCGAATGAGGCTCGGAAGTCCCGACGCCACGCTCCATGGGTTTACTAAACCAAAGTCGAAAGGGGGGACTATCCGGACCACGATGATCCCATGTGATATCATTTCCCTCCACCATCCGCCGTCGTCACCTTCCACGACAAGTTGGTTCCGAACAAAAGCGCAAACAAAGAGTAGAGCGAAAATCAAGACAACGTATACCACAAGGATACCCACGAGAATTCAAGTTGGACAAAACTGCGAACCCTCAGCATGCCACGAGCCATCCAGCAGCCACAAGATCTGAGATCTTTGCCCATATTTGCGGTAGCGGGATTCTATGGCGCCGGGAGGATCCACTTGTTCTCGTTATTTTGGGTTTGGTATCACCGTGTCGTAAAAAACACTAGACCGTGATGGTCCCTCGACAGAACCAATGGCCTAAAACGTTCTGCGGATGGAAACTATACCGCACTTATATTCGTCCACCAAATGGGGAAAAAACAGTCGGCGAAGATACTGGCGTGTGACTCGGCGGAAGAAGTGAAAAACGGACAGAGAGGACAAAGGGAAGGGTCGCCGTAAAAGAGGAAACGGGAGAACCGAGGGATTTGGGGAGGGGTATGGAGCGGAGAGGCACGTTTGTATCGTACCCTCCCAGGGACCCCCCAATTTCAAATTCCAACTCCCAGGCGAGAAAAAGATGCGAAATCGAAAATGAGAGGTTATGGGGGATAGACTCACCAGGGCCACCCTTCGGACCGAGGTACCTGAGAACAGCGACGGTCTTCTCCCCCTTCTTGATTTCGCCCTTCTCCACTGCCTCGACAAAGGCGTCTTCTGTATCAAACGTCCTTGCCTTTCCGGTAAATTCTAGACCCTCTTTCCCAGTAATTTTAGCAACGGCGCCACCAGGAGCCAAGTTACCTTTCAGGATCCTACAAATAAACAACGAATCGGCGAAATGAGCTCAAGTCGGATATGCCAACAACAAGGCGAATGGAATGTAGGCGTGAGAAAGTGTGGAGGAAGATCCACATCGGAACGCCAGGGTGAAATGAATGGTAGGCCGGCCACATCCCATGAATCAGGGCCAAGGGGTCGTGGGAATCGACTCACGGGGTGAATTACCATCCATCAAAACACCCGAGAGAACCGAGCAACGAAAAAGCATAATCCGGAGTTGGTATGGAACGCGCGCCCCGCGTCGCACATAGAATCTCCCATCATTCGAGGACTTGGAAGCGGACGGACTTACCTCAGATGTCCGGTCGACTTGATTGGTTTCTCCAGTGGTCTGATGACATCCTGACTCGTCATCGAGAGCTCCCCTCGTTGATGCACCCATCGTTCCAAATTCTCTCCCAGTGTCTTCCCGGTGACGGTGAGAGTGTTCCCATCGATCAGCTTATTCTTCAGCAGATAATGTAAGACCGCTGCACACATGCCGTGAATAAGATCGGGTCAGTGAAACGGATCAAGGACGAAATGTTGAAACAATCGGGATGAGAAAAAAGAAGGGACCTTTCGGATATGGCGGGAACAAACGCGGAATGGTCGGGGAACCAAATCTCGAAAAAGGAACGTAGTTTCCAGCAGAAAGGCAGAGAGGGATTGTCCCAAAAGGGAGCCGGAGAAAAAAGAAAGAACGAACCAGGTATTCCACCAATCTTGTACACGTCCTCCATAACGTACTTTCCACTCGGTTTGAGATCCGCGATGAATGGGACGCGGTCCGATACCGATTGGAAATCATCGATTGTGAGGTTGATGCCGACGGAATGCGCGATGGCGATGAGATGCAGTACTGCGTTTGTAGAACCTCCGAGGATCATCGTCAACACCTATTGGCATAATCACAAACGTGGCAGAATGAGGACAGCGGAATGTTTCGAATCATGTGCGCGACACGGACCATTGCGTTCTCGAAGGCGGCTCTAGTCATGATGTCCCGAGGGAGAATGTTCTTCTCAACAAGGTTCCTCAAGGCCGGTCCCACGGAATCACATTCATCCAACTTCTCCTTGTATTCTGCAGGGAAGGAAGCATCACCCGGAAGGGTCATTCCCAGCGCCTCTGCGGCACTCGCCATCGTATTTGCGGTGTACATCTGGAGAACCAAGGTTAACGGGGTTAAAACTCGTAGTTACCACGCTAGCATACCCCTCCACAGGCACCAGGTCCGGGACAGGCGTGGCGAACGGTATTATAACGTTCTTTCTCAGCCGCTTCTGTGCGACCATCCTGCAGGTATTTACCATACGACTGGAACGCCGAGACGACATCAAGCTGTGGTGCTCCCTCACAAGATCCGGGCCGGATAGTGCCACCATAGACCATGAGACCAGGTCTGTTCAGTCGGCCGACTGTGGAAGAGGAATCAACCGATGCCCAAACAGCATCAGATTCGGTAGCTTACGAGCAATCAGCACGCCTGGCATATTCTTATCGCACCCGGGAATGACAGCAAGACCGTCAAGCCAGTGGCCACCGGCAGCAGTCTCGACCTGATCCGCGATGAGGTCCCGAGACTGGAGGGAATACGACATTCCACTCGTGCCCATACTGATGCCGTCGCTGACGCCCACAGTGCCGAATTGATACCCAATCATACCAGCATCGATAATGGATTTTTTTACACGTTGACCAAGACCGAGCAAATGGCGATTACATCTATACCCCCCAAACACGCGTCAGGAAGGGTGTAGGGACAAGTTTTTGTGAGGAGAAGGGGGACGTACGGATTCCCTTCGTACCTGTTTAATCGTTACGAGATCAAAGAGTGACTGGAACCAATGAACGAACGGACGGACCAAACACTTGCAACACCAATCATTGCCTTGTGGAAGTCGTCATCGGAATTGACACCCTCTGTGGCGTACAGCATGGCCTACATCATGGCGAAAGACGATGGACGAGAAAAATAGAAGTTAGCCTCGTGTCCGGGTCCGATCCCTCCCCCGAAAAGAACAATAAGAGAGAAGACACGAGACTTGTACAGCCATACCTGGCTTGCGCCTTGTGTCTTCGGCTGGGTGACGGTTCTGCTGTACCGGTTCATAACCGGTTTTTGGGAGGCTGCATCACTGCTGATGTTTCTGACGGAACTGGAAGAAGAGAGGGACCTCAAAGCGAGTCTAGAGCCGAGACGATGTTTCGAAGTTGAGAGCATGATCTCTCAAACGGTCACGCCTGTTCCGTGTGGAAGCAAGAGAAGGGTCGAACGCGGTGACTCGTATGTACCGGCTTTTCAAACCGCGCTAGACGCCCGGCCGGTTTCCTAACAAGGAAGGAGGGCGTAAAACCGGGTGAGACTGAGATTTGAGGAGAAAAACAGGATTGTTTGGTGTTACACATGTATTAGGCCGGAATCCAGCCTCGAGGAGGACGCAGTTCGGAGGGGGAGGGTACAGGGGGGAGGATGTCTCTGGATTTGGGGGATTGTAATCCCACTGTTTCGGGTCGCGATTCCGGGACTCTCGCACCAAGTATGGTAAAAGTTCCCCACAGACCCCGATCGCATCTTGAGCTTAAGAGGGTCCTGCCGCGAGGAGGCCGGAAGCGCTTGGAATGGCGAGTGACTTCATCGAAGCGCATACAGGCGCTTGAAACCACAGCTGCTTTTTTTTCATCGACGGACATCCGGGGACTGAGTACTGAGTACTGACCAAGTGAATGAAGGCGAACAGGGTCAAGAGTTGTATCGTACAGTCCCTTGAATTCTCGTGAACTCGGTCAGCTCACTTGACATCGTCGCGGTTATCATCCGTCGAGCCCCCCTAAGATCTAGATTTTCCGCTCGCCCTAGCCATACTCGACCATCGGAGTTCAAACTCAACGGCGGATATCACCCATTAGCACGCGGCCGTCGTCGGATGCAGACTCTCACCCAAGAGCCCGACAGGTTAAGGAGGGCCCAAGGTGCCGAGGGTGTGGCTAAATCAAACTAACAAACACGCTTCCTGGCAACGTTTTCGGGGTGAAAAAATTAGGTTTTTTCTCGCGGGATCAGGAAACGCTGATTGTGTTTTCCTGGGGCGTGATCCTCAGCTTTGCGAGCAGAGTTTCAAGGAAAGAAACACCCACCCCATGCGAGCGGATGCGGATGTGTAGGGATGGTTACCCATAACGTAAATTAACCGTTGTCTCTCTTTCGAACGAGCAAAGGTAGATAACGTAACGAATTTAGGGTGAGGTACCAATCCCACGGTCCTGACGTGACTTTTCGGGATATTCTGTAAAGAAGCGTCGATGATTGTCGATCTTTCATCTCATCTTGCAACCCACACTACCAGGCGGGGGGGCGCTCCAGAACACGCGTTGCTGGGTTTTTTATACCAGCGTTTCACACCGCTACCCACCCTTCGACCCCAAGTGGTTCTGAATGATGGATGATCAAGGCGCAGGCGGCTCATCGAGGGGGAATGTCACATATCCCCAAAGGCGACCGATGCGTGAACGTGAAAGTTCCCTACCACCAACTCTCCGCCCGCACCTATATCACGCCCCCCGTCACGCCAGCTCCCATGGGATTGCACCCCTAGTGGTCCCGAATTGGACCAACCAACCTACTAGATCACGCTCACAGGACCCTGGACGGTTTTTACCCTCCCCATCACACCTTTTACGCCAGACTGAACCCACGCTCGATTACGACCACGTTATCTTATCCCGACCTGCCTCTCCCATCAATCCCCCCTTCGTAACTAACCCGGACTTACCCCCTCCAAGACTCGTGGTGCAGAGATCACTGCCACTGCTCGATGACCCTCCTCACTCGATAAGGGACCACCCCATGGGTGGGTTAGAAAGGCGGCCATCTACCGTGTACCCCATGAACCCGTTCGAAGAACAGCAGAGGCTCCAACGTCCGCCATCCCAACCGCAACGGCAGCAAGTTCCTCACCAGCCCCAACCTCAGCAGCCGGCGAGGTTTTCGCAACTCTTAAGTGGACCAGGCTATCAGGGAAGCATAGGTACCTCGTCAGGTTCAAAATCGGCACCCCCAAGCAGGAGCCAGACGATATCGAGCTTCGCAGGCGAGTTGTATTCCGAAGGTCCACCGGAGATCAAGTCTTTGTATCAAGGGAGTTCAATGGCGGAACACCCGGCGATCGAAACGCAAAAAGCCGTGCCGGGACGGAAGAAAGCGCGGAGATCGGCCGCGGTGAAGAAGGAGCCGGGAATGTCAATGGGGGAGGGTGGAAGTGCGGGTCCGAGTACTGGGGCGATGACTTCAACAAGGGGGAAGCCTTTAGCGAAGGTGTCCGTCGCCTGTAATTTTTGTCGGGGTAAGCACTTCTGTCCTCCACCCGATGTTCGTGTTCAAAAATCTGATCGAGCCGCCAATTGGAATTTCCACCCACGCCGTACATTGCGACATTGATTGATTCGCTCTTATTTTCTTGTTGCGTTGTACGTTGATCAGGACGTAAATTGCGGTGCGACGGACAGAGGCCGTGTTCCAGTTGCTTTTCACGGACGATTGTATGTACATATCAACCTGGTGCACCTCGGCGGCGTGGACCTGGAAGAGCTCCAAAGAAGACAAGGGCAGCGCAGACGTCGCGCCAGCGCCAGCAGCAGCGGCAACAACACCAACAGGCTCGGCAACAGCCACCTCCTGATCAGAGTCAGATGTCGATCAGCACGGGCTTGCCTGGTCCATCCGGACCTTCGCCGATTACGATTGTACCCACCGCAGGGATCATCGGGGGAGGGAGTTCATTGACACCAGGAGGTTGGGTGACCACCGCTTTCCGGATCCACTCCCGGTCACCGGGGGCATCGACGTCGGAGATGGAGACGGGATCACAGGTGGGAAGTAAGCGACGGTTATCGGGATCGAGCGTGGAGGAACCGGAACGGAAGAGGTCCCGTATCCGAGAGGTGGAAGGGGATGGGATGCCCTGACCCCCCTTGTCTTTTTTTATTATATTTCTTCATCTATTTTTCTTTTCTCTCTCTCTCTCTGTTTCTTTTCTTTCTTCATTACTCTGGCAGCCTATAAGTCCTGGTCGAGTACGATATTTTCGTCTTATTATCCACAGAATTAATACGAGTTAGAAAAAAAAACATCCGGGTCGCATCAAATAAGCCAAGGACGAAAATCGAACGCCCTCCCGTCTCCGGTCACTCGAATCCAAACGGGCGTTCCCCCGCTCACTCGCTTCCGACCCTCCTTCCTCCCTTCCTCCCCCTCCTCTTCCTCCGTCCCTCCCTTTTTCTCCTTTTTCTTTTTTCCTCCCTCCTCCCCACCCACCATGGACTCTCCAGAGCAGAGGCCGAAGTCACACATCGACGACAACCACAAGGACCCTCCACCTCCCGTTGGCCCCGCAGGCATTCCCCCTCACCAGTCTTCCCTCAATGGCCTGGGGGCTCGGAGGAACAGTGTATACTCAAACATCCCCGGTTACACTCTTATGGTCGCCGGCCAACGCAGTGGCAAGACCTCTTTCCTCCGTCTCCTCCTAGACACCAGCAATATCGCCCCCACCGTCTCCAAGGAGCAGCTCACCCCCCTCGCAAAGTTCATCCAAGGCTCCAACGGTCATACTTCCCACATACGACACGTTTCTGTAGATGTCATCCTCGACTCCCCCGACTCCGGCGCGCCCCAACCCGTGTCTCTCACCCTCATTGATACGCCTTCTCTAGACTTTTCCGACGAAGTTTCGTCAGAAAGGGTCATCACCGACATCCTCGACCACATTGATTCCAGGTTTGCTAACGGTTGCGACGACGTGAGTTCTCTCCAATCCCTCCCGTTTGTTGTATCCGTCATGTGATCCCGACCCTTTGTGCTTCCCCTTGGGCCATAGGAGACCAACGGAAACCATCATGTTCACTTGTAAGTGTCCCGTGTCCATCCTTGACGCGTATATCCATTCTCGCTATATGCGGTCTGGGCTTATCATCTATCCTTTCCGCATACAGATGTATATACTTCCTGGATCCGGATCACGTCGTTCCTCCGCAACAGCTTCCACCTCAGCACCTCGCTCCACTTAGGGCCAGATCCCATAGCATGTCACAAGTTGGCCAGCCCATTATTCTCGACTCTCCTGTGATGACACATCCCGAAATGCTGCGCGCCACGCTGCCCGAAGCGGATATTACAGCAATACGGCGTCTTTCATCAAGAGTCAACGTGTTGCCGATCATCGCCAAAGCGGACATCCTCACCAACGAACGTCTGGCCGCTGTAAAAATGGCGATCCGACGTGACCTGGCCGACGCTGGAATAGGCTTTGGTATCTTTGACCTCGACTTTTCTTCCCAGTTGCCGAAACCCGAACAGAGTTCGGGTGCTGGCCCAAGCGAAGGTCACACGTCCAAGATCAGTGGCGGTAGCGACACCAGTGGGGGATCTGTTGCCACCTCTCCCCAGACGTCATCTTCACCCTCGTTAAGACTCCCTTACGCCCTCGTTTCGGCAGATATTTATTCACATAGCGAAGGCTTACTTCACACCCCGCCGACTCGTGAAGACCTTGTACTCCTTTACACGCCATCTCTCACACAGACCCCGATGTTTTCCAACGCCAAGCTCACCAAGGGCAAGTTTACGAGGTCCTTCAGGTGGGGGACCCTTGACGTTTTAGATCAAAACCACTGCGACTTTAGGCATTTGAGGACGGCCATCTTCCATCACATGAAGGTAAGGTTCCGCACGATCTCACTTCGTCCGGCTGTGAGCCAAAAGTTCGTCAATCAGACATTACAAAAGTACACAAAAGAGTACCTGTATGAGAAGTACAAGATGGAAGCTCCTTCGCACGGCCATCCTATCCAACGACACCAAAATCCACGACCCCACCACATGCCGTTACCCCGTAATCACCGACCGCTCATGACGATCGACGTTGCCCCTCATACGAATGTTGGACCCGTACGTCATACATCCCTCATCTTACCACCCCCGTCATTGTCCCACAACGGAGAAATGATGAATTCACCCATGCCTATCCGACCCAACTCGACAAAGATGGCAGGGTCTACCGGAAGTAAGTTGCTCATCCGCAGTTTCATCATTTCCGGATCATCTCACAAATTAACGGGGTCTAGAATCGCAACGGACTAGGTCGAAGAAGATCACTGTCGCATGTAACTTCTGCAGGTGTAAGTCGTCCGCTTCAATTTCTTTTTCGAAATCGGTCACGGAAAAAGCAATTGTGTGGCCATTTGTACTGACATCAGAGCTTTCTGATTTTTCCTAGCTCGGAAATTGAAATGTGATGGAGGAAAGCCCGCTTGCGGGCAGTGTTTCAAGCGGTCGAATACCTGCGACTATATCCCCCATTCGAAACGCCGTGGGGCTGGCCGGACCCGGAAGCTGCCTGAAGACGAGAGTGCAAGCGAGTTGGATAGCGGTGATGAGGCTGGTGGGGGAGCCGAGATGGACGGGGGTTCCGCCTCTCGCTCGCCCGAGGTGTCAACCATTTCTGTCAATCGGGTCAACGGCAACCTCGAACAAGCAGGCGGTTCGGTGAATCATCTCTCCGAGATCCGCCGCGTGGTTGGACCTCCGCACCACGATCCGCAACAGCCTCTCCGGCTGTCCCCTGTCGTCCATGGTTCTTCGATGTTGCCAAACGATAACGGCGGCCTTCCTCCGCCGCCTGGCGCTGGGATTAGTCCTTCGCATCACTACCGATCCTATCCTGGCTCGAATCACGCTGGCAATCAGGATCTTCCACCAATCACAACCTTGCCTGTCAATGGGACATTGAGATCAGAAGACTCAGTCCTTCCGCCGATTATCTCCATGTCGGATCAACACCCATCTCGCTCACCGAACCAGCAGCCACTACCTCATTCATCCTCCGGAACTCCTACCGGACAGCTTCCAGATGGCCAACAGCTTGGCAGACCCAGGAAGAGGGCCTCGACCACCGGCTCCGGGAGGGGCAGCCGGTCTCATTACGCTTCCAAAATCGTCGCGTGTAATTTCTGCCGAGGTACGTGCGCTTAGACCGCTCTACTGGTGACACCTCCGCGATCGATTTGATCCGGGGGTGACAGTTCTCCGTTTGGAAGTTGGACCCTAACTGATGTGATCAATCCCTTTTTCTTGTTTCGTCCTTTATTTGACGCTCGGCATGCATGGTTCTTCTTTCCGAACGGAAACAGCCCGCAAGACCCGCTGCGATGGCGAACACCCCGCATGTGGTGCTTGTTCTCGAAGATCTCTGGCGTGTAGCTACGTCAATGACCCTTCTTCTTCTATGGGAGTTGGACCTGGACCTTCTAATACCGGAAAGAGGAAGAGCGTAGGGGATTCGCCTGACGAGCGTCCCATTATGGATCACCATCTGGACCGCGAACGCGAACGGGATGACAGACCTGGACCCCCGTCTTTGTCAGCACTGTCGGTATCTGTTCCGTCCTCGGTAATCCCCACCCCCACGTCCGGTGGACCGTCTGGGGCAACTTCGGCAAAGAGCTTGTCCCCGCCTGGAGGAGCACATTATGGGCTTCATGGACATAGTAACACGTACCCGCCTCCACCTCCCCCACCTCTGAAGACACCACCACAGCTACTGGGACTATCTGGTGAACGGGCAAACAAGAGTGGGGGTGGGAGTGACAGCGGTCAGAGCGATGGCTCAGAAGGCATGAAGAGGGGACCTGGACCGACAGAGTTGGATGGCATGGGACCCACGAAAAAGATGAGGTATGGCGAGTGATGATATACCCCCCACTCCATACGTATATGGATGGGCTCTTGCAACCTACCATTTGGCCATATCCCCCGGAACTCTAGTTTGTGGTTCGTGGCTGGTGTCTCTTTCCTGCCCTCAGCTCCGATGTGGATTTATTAGATGGACTCTTTCCCTCTCTCTTCTTGACGAAACCCGCAACCATTACACACGCACGCGCTCCGTTGTCTCCCTCACTCTTTCTGCCCCAGGACCACACATCATCACAACACATATGTACGCACACCGTCCATCTCCCGGTGTCCCCTGGTTCCCAGTATCCTCGGTCCTCGTTGTAACTCGCTACTGTCTCACCCTCTCTCGCTTCCCTTTCCTTGTTTTTCCCTGTCTTGTGTTTTCCTCGATCCTGGGTGATTATACGCGTGTTTGGGTTCTACCTGTGCCTTGTTCTCTCTTTCCGTTTTCTGTTTTCCTATTCTCAATGTCTCGACGAGAAGCCGTTGAAGAAAGAAATACTGTATAAATGTACACTGTATCCTTTCACCTTCCTCTTCCCCTCTCTCGCTTTCTCTCTCTTTTCTTTTTTATTTGTGATAACTCGTCCTTACCCTGCGCAGTTGAGCAGGCGGTATCCTTATTTATGTGTCCCTCTCCCTTCTTGTCCTTTCCTTCACCCCTCGGTCTCTCGCTCGGTCGTATATAAGGTTGATATACCCTCCTTTCCTTTGTGTACGTACTCTCACCCTCCCGCGCCTCGTATCCTCTGTTTGTGGAAATATTCATGATAGACGTGTCTCGAGTACAGAGAGGTGTACTTGAGACCTTTCGGAGGATTCATTCACGAGGATGGTATCAATGGAATGAGATCTTTCTGTAGCGGCGGGTTGTCATGACTTCAGTTTTGTTTTTTGAGAAGGAAGTGTTTTTGTGCATCCCGAAGTAGAAAAAGAGCCAAGTCCGCTATCCATGCTGCGAGTCTGTATCCTCGCTCGCCCGTCCTCGTAAACCAGTTCTGCGTCTTCGGCTCCTTTCCATTCGTTCTCCCTTCGGTTCTTTGTTCTTTGGGATAAAGGCCGAGTCACTATCTCCCTACTAGTCGTGGCCTGCTTAACGACGACCGTCGCCATTTGGACTCACGCCTGATCGACCCCTCCACCTTCCCCTTCCCCTTCGCACCCACAAGGCCAATAAACACCGTAATCCAGCCCATCACCTCCTAAAATACGGATCGTCCGCGCCAATCGCTTCCTCTCCCCCATCACCTTCATCACTTTTTGCCCCCGCGTCGCATCGCCCCCCCCTTTGAGCAGCAACCGAGCCTCTAACCCAGCACGCGCGCACACAATCCATACACTACCTATCCAGTACAGCCGTCCACTAACTACTTCGCACACCCG
>Ga0307512_10006573_pt1 | contig 11747 bp, 13 predicted proteins | sample 14_EM_MG_FD_200267 | JGI IMG/M metagenome (GOLD analysis project Ga0307512, IMG submission 200267) | Populus trichocarpa ectomycorrhiza microbial communities from riparian zone in the Pacific Northwest, United States - 14_EM | ecosystem: Host-associated > Plants > Roots > Unclassified | place... | reverse complement strand
CGGCGGCTCGTGACCCAGGTCCGGGTAACGGCCATTCTATATAGTCAGCTCGCCACGAGACTTAGATCTCTAGCGATAATCTTACATATACACCTATTTACTATCACTCGAGTCCACGTTTGTAACCATATACCATAATTACCATACGTATGCCTATAAGGCCGAACGCTGGAGTACATGCCCTTACACTGTCGCTGTCCAATCCGGACGATTTCTCGTTGTGAGGTGTCGCGATGCGTCTCTGGCTGTTGGGCCCCTGAAATCCGCACATGATCGTCAGGTAGAGTGCGTGTCGTGACGCGTCGGAAAGGGGTAATTCATGAAATCTAGCATGCGAAATGTATCTGAAATTAAAGAGCGATGATAGTGTAAAGGCATACGCCCGTGTATGGCCTCGTAGGAAGGAATATCAGTAGATACCGTTGCACACCTGGATGTCAATATTGTAGAGTAGTATAAAGGTAAGTTAAAGTAAGATTATCGCTAGAGATCAAAGGCTCGTGGCAAGCCGACTATATAAAGCGGGTATTACCCGGCCCTGGACACGTCACGTGCAGCCGTGCCATTACAATAGATTACATTGTTCAATGCGGTTCTCAGTACAATTGAATTATTGTTCCCAGCTTCACTGGTGAAGATCAGGTACCATTAGTGCTATATCCGCGTGGATCTAGGCACTGAATTTCAACACAGGGTTAGGATTGTTGCCGTAACCCCAGGAATAAAGCATTGAAATTTCGGCTATTTTACCGGACTAGGGATTTATTACGGATATCTTTTACCCGCTTTGCAGCATTTCAAACAGCTGAAGCACGTGATGGACACTTGTTTCTCTAGCATATCTTCCACGAAGTATGTTCAATTGAAAGTTACCTACTCCCAATCTGATAGTACGTTGGAGTGTGGTAGGTATATGTCTGTGTATTTAGGACCCATGTTACTTTACGGCCGACTATTATAAGTTGATACTTTACTCGGACGTGACAGGTGATTTGCAAGCATGTAGTGTTTGTCGGATATAAAGCGTAGGTAAAATTCTTTTCTGTTTGTCAGTACACTTCCAATTCTGGGAGACAGGTATTACGTTTTCGCTGTGCAGATCACAGAGAACTTCTGTGTCAAAGACTCCGATTGTCATTCAACGATCTAGAGCAGTGAGAGTTGATGTGATTGATAACGATAAGTCCGTTTTAGTTAGTCTTATTCTTGGCTCCCGGTGGTCGCCGGAGAATATTCCTCCCACATACTGCGTACGACAGTCAGCACTATAGCGTCTTCCTCTCGAAATTCTCTGCAAATACTCGAGCAGGGTAAATTAACGCTCCGTAGAACCAATTCCGTGGAGATCTGTGACGTTAAAGCCGTTGCCGAGTCGCACAGAAGCGTGGTTTCTGTAAACCGCTGTTCATTGGCACCAAATCTAAGCCAGGTCTGGTTGGATAACTGGTAGCGCAGTACAGGCTCCGCCTTCACGGATCTACCCTAAACGATATCTGGTAAGTATGATCACTCTATCTACAGAAGATAAGCCCTGGACGTATTCGGGCAAGTTGGCGAATGTGTCCATTTTGGGGGGAGCTGAGTAATTTCTTCGTTTCAATTGGACAAATTAGGTCACCATGGCTATGGAGGCGCACTCGACGCAGGAATCAACTAAGTTACTCCTGCGCTGGTACACAACAAAATCTGGGAATGAGAGCAAGTTTCCGATGTTGTACCTGCCGCTTAATTAATTGGTGGTTGCATTGGCAAGGCGTTGGTCATGGGGCAGCATCATGCATAAGCTTAAGCCTGCATGCATTGGGGACATGGGTTGGTGATAAGCGATAAGGCTCAATCAAATGATGATATAGCAAAGTTTGCAAGAAACTTTGTTAACGAGAAGAGAATAGGGCACTTTGCACGAGCCAAATGATGGTTGGTTTCTATCGCGTAAAGAAAACGTAGTCATCCGCCTGAGTTTGCTGTTTCTTAGCGCCCTCTACCTTCAGCAGCAACGACACCACCCTAAAAGCTGGGTGTGCGTAGACGACCCCGCACAAAAGCAATCGATATTCCACCCTACAGGAAACGGCCTAGTCGAGATGGTAGCTTCCCAGCTAGAAGGCGACGGCGATCGGGATAATAAAAGTCTTCTGTCAAATGCTTCTCCGCGGTGTCCGGAGATCGTATGGCACCGATTATTCTGAAGCGGAAGGTGGTTTTTGGTATCTGATCGTATTGTGATACGCGACAGCTATCAGGGAACTTCCGAGTGTGCAGTATAAGGTACACATACTTGCCCTCATTACGACTAATACCCACCATCACCATGCTGACTCCGCTCTTCCTCCTCGTCCTCGCCTCGCAATTCTCCCCCTCCCACTCCGAAACCGTCCATGGAGCCGTAATCTTCTCCCGGCACGGCGACCGCACATGGAAAGGCGCCCCGCCAACCGCGCTGACGGCCCTCGGCCAGAACCAGATGTACGATTCGGGCACATACTGGCGTTCCCGCTATTGCGCATCCGATTCCGCGTACAAAATCTCGGGTCTCAGCCAGTACGTCTACAACCCCACGCAGCTAATCGCCGCAGCCCCAAACCAGCCGCTCCTCGTCACGTCCGGCCAGGCATTCCTGCAGGGTCTCTACCCCCCCGCGAGCGCTAGCGCCTCGGAAACACTCGCGAACGGAACCACGCTCGAACCGCCGCTGTCCGGGTTCCAGTATGCCCCGCTGTCGACGGTCCTCGATGACTCCCCCGAGACGATCTGGTTGAAGGGCGACGATGGATGTCCCGCGCACGATACTTCGGCTGCGGGGTGGAATTCCTCCGCCTCCTTCTCGGCGCTGCTGAAGTCGACGAAGAATTTCTACCTGGCGTTCTACCCGGGTATCTTTGCGGGTGTGTTGCCGGCGGCTAAGATGTCTTACGCAAACGCGTTCACCATCTTCGACTACGTCAACGTCGGCGTCATCCACAACCGCACCATCGCCAAAGCCGTCTCAGCCACGGACCTATTCCACTTTCGCACCCTCGCCGACTCGGCGGAGTACGCACAGAACGCCGCCACCTCCCCCAGCGACGCCCGCACGGTGTCGGGCCGGACACTGGCACAGCGGATCCTAACGCAACTCTCCACCATCATCGCCTCCCAGGGGAAGAAAAACAAACTCGCCCTCTTCATCGGGTCGTATGACACATTCCTGTCGTTCTTTGGCCTGGCGGGGCTGCCGGGGGTAGACAAGGACTTCTATGGCCTTCCAGTGTACGCCTCCGCCCTGTCCTTCGAACTATACTCGTCCTCCTCAACCTTCCCAGCGGAAAACGACCTGCGTGTACGGTTCCTGTTCCGGAATGGGACGGGTGCTGTTGCGAAGGAGTTTCCGATTTTTGGGAAGAGCGGGTTGAAGTGGGCGGAGTTTAAGGGGGCGATGGAGAAGATTGCTTTGGGGAGCGTTAAAGAGTGGTGCGGGTTCTGTGGGTCGGATGAGGCATTTTGTAAGCAGTACCAGGATAGTGGAGAGAAGGGTGAGACCGCGGCGGCTGGCGGGAACGGCGGTAGGCTGCATAGGCCGGCGGTGGCAGGGGTGCTGGGCGCGATGGTTACGTTGTGTGTTGTGGCGATTGCGGGAATTGCGGCGGTGGCGGCGGGGTTGAGGGTGACGAGGAGGAGGAGGGAGGGGGTGGCGGTGGCGGCGGACAAGGGGAGTGTTGTGTCGGCATAGGCGGAGGGACAGTTGTCCAGGGTCTCGCTGGGATTTGTTTTGTAACGGAGTTATGATACTTGTATTTACAACTACCAATGGTGAAGAGACATATACTATGACCAAGGAGTCCTCGTTTATTGGTTACCAGAGAGCTTACTAAACGGCCTTGAAACTGATAATAGATATACATATGGCCGAATAAGAAGAGGTCTGAATGTGCAGGAAATGTGTTTTTTGTGACGTCATACCAAACGAAAAATACAAACTAACGAAAAATCCCGCGTCATGAACAGGACTACTTCATCACTCCATCAAACCACGAATCAGACTGAAATCTTCAGCTACACTGCATCATATTTGTGCCCATGCATGGCCTTTGCGGAGATGAGCATACCAAGGATGTTACTAATTTTATTATAAAGGTCAGTTAGACAAGGTTAATCAGCGCTAGGCGCTCCGCTCTGTGTGAGACTTTGATATTCAGTTTATCAGTGCCAAGCGACAAGGGAATTGTGGCTTGGCATGAAGCATGCCCTAGTGGATAATCATATATACCAAAGACCATATGAAAGTGGTGAAAGCAATTGCCTAATAGAGCAGACGAGTTGTTTCTTCTTTGATTACTGCATTGACGTGAATGTGAATTGGCTTCTGCTACAAATGATATGTATGAACCTTGATCCTAAGTACTAATCAATATTACGGGGGCCTGTAACTATACAATATTCTATTGACTAAATATAATCTGGATGAAAATCGGTGATCAACCCACAGATCTCGACTAGACTCTCGGTATTGATGGGAACTTCCGCTCGCAGCTTGGAATCGACGGGAGCTTCCAATCGTGACCCAGCATCGATGGGAGCTTCCGCTGTTAGCATCGTTTACAGCCGTCGGTTAAAATCGACCGTATACGCCAATTGCATCGCGTGTAGTCGCGTTTCATGTATCAAATTTTGTTTTAATTTGTGAAATGACTGCATGTGAGATGATACCACTGGCTGTTGACTTTGGGACCCCAGTTTTATGTCATATTTTGGTGTAAGAAAAGGGCTGTAGAAGCATTTAGCAACTATTACAGTGCGTCTTCGTAGGGTTACTTCTCTCCCCACTGTTGAATTATCTTTGCTTCTATCCTGCAACTCCCAACTTCAAAATGGGCTTGTATCCTACCTGTCTAAATCTCAGTGTGCACCATTTCTGCCGGTGTGCGATGGTCACTCTGTTCGCAAACCGCTTTCTTCTTGAACAGAGCCCCATTTATGTGCGGACGTGGGTTAAGGTTTCCCTGCTCATTACTAAATAAACCGTCTAGTATTCTGCATCCAGCGTCAAGATATGAATGTCAATTAGACTCCCACAACAACAAATACAAAACAGCTTCCAAAAAAACATCAAAATTCAATCAAAGTCCTGTGCACAATCTGAATCCTTTGCACTTTCCTGAGGGCAATTATCGAGCGCTATCCTTGCTTCAGTCTTCCAATCGATCCAAATCTCTTTTCCCTCATTCATCTTCTGTCCAGCAACCCAAAGCTCAAACTTCAGTCGAGACGGTCAGCGAAGCACACATATAATACTCAGCCCTCAGATCCTTGAGTGAGCTCCTACCGAAGCGATACGATTAATATTTGGGCTGTACTTCTGGAGGCAGGGAGGAAGAATTCATCTTGTTAATCAACTAATGGATTTTGCTGGGTACGTAGTATTGACCATCGAAGTGTTTCATCCTTAGGATTTTCTCTCGGTGGATAGTCTGGTCCCAAGGCCGATATTAGGTGACGCTGTATGATTCCGTGCTACAACACGTAGATTTGACGGATATTCTGCAGTATTCGGCTAGTTGGTTGAGGATAAGACCCCGACAGACCGCCAGCTGCCTACCAGTTATGTAAGTTTCAATACCAAAGTATCCAGTGGGCCGTCAAAACTATCGCCTGATACTACTATTTGGGCATTGTAGGCATTGGCGTGAACTTTGTTTAGAGTGAGATGTTCATAAACTCTCCGTCAGACATAGGTCGGGGGGCCCAGATCACTGAAGAGAACAATGCACTTCTGAGACATAGTTAGCGTCGGGGGCGGCGGGGTAAGGTTGATATTATTCCCAAACTGTCATTGGCTCTTGCCAGCTTGTTCAACAGCCAGACACGAGACAACAAAGGGGGGACTTCTCGCCACTACCTCCCTCGGATATGATTCTTGAAGATAGACCAATTGCAATTCGATCAGCTCGGGAATCCCAACTATCTGTCTTTCGAACAAGCTTTCAATTTCAAGTCTATACTTTAATCAATTCTAGGTTATATCATCTACAGCAGCCCCGTTTAAGTTTGACTTACAGAGTGAAATAAATTTTGCGGTCTTGAATCTGAGCTTCAAGATAGCTATAGTTCCGCCCAAACTCTAGGATCTCTATATAGATGAATGGAGGCAGTGGGACGTTTCGTTCCCTTACTCTGCATTTGAAACTCTGGAAATATCCCAATCCACTGGTCATAATTTTCGCAATACATATCCTGTCATGCTAGGAAAGGCTTTTAATGTACTTTAAGCGTTTGTAAACGAGGCTATGGAATGATTTGTCAATCTTTATTGCGTCATCTTTGATCCCTATTGAAATGTTTCTGTTAGCCGAGCAACTCGGGATCAAGTTAGAAGCAGGGGTTCAGCACAGTGCATTTATACGAATTGCGCTATATTATCGTTATCATGCAAGGAGTCCGCTTTCAATAATATTACCTCCTAGCAGTGTATCGCGATACGTTACACCGTGTAAATAAGTCGACACTCCACTGGTTGTACATACCGTCATCGCTCCCACATCACACTGAAGCAAGACCTCACCTGGGCTTCAACATATCACATAAATGAGCACACTATCTCAAGACATATGGCACTTTCAGGGTAATTGACTTAGCTGAAACATCTCGTACCATAACCCGATACGACCAATTGAAGCGTATGTTGTCACGGCTGCAGTCTCCGTCAACCCGATTCTTGCCGTGTGACCAGCTGCAACGTTGTTATACCCAGCGTTGCGAATAATTTTCTCGTAATCTGCAGTCACTTCGGGATTCCAACTTCTCGGTACACTGAAAACACTCTATGGGAAATTTGGTCGTGTCAGACGCCCAAGAAACACCATATGTTTCTTCCAGAGTCTGAGTTATCCAATTACGCAAAGCCTACAAGAAGTCTATAAAGCACATCCTGACGTCCTCGATCATGATATCCTCATCCAGGTCCCATGGTTCGGGTAGTATGCTAGGGTCCAGGTAAAGGTTGAGATACTTCTTCACGGTATGTGTCCGATTCGGTTGATCAATAAAGGCCCAAGCGGTGGGAAATTTATGGTTAGTCGTGTATACTAACTGCGTTGGGACTTGGTACTCCACACTCGTTCGAGCTGGCCAGGAAGAAATAATGTTGGGCTCTTTGTTTACACCCTTTTCAACAAGAGAATACTCAATGCCTACATCGCAATTAGAGAAAGGTCAGGTCGTCGATCTTAACGCGCCTGAAAGTTGGATACTTGAATAACTCCCAATACAGGAGCGTACTCACATGTGTATTCGTCACCCATATCGATACCAACAATGATAAGCAGGACGTGCGGCAGAGTATGGCGGTCATTTGATGTCTTGGGCTGGGCCGCTTGAATGACGCCGCCGTGGTCGAAGATCAGTTGTACTAACTGAGCTGTAGTCTCATCTCCAGCTTCGATGGCCGAAGTCGATGAAACAGCATCTTACCGTGGTTAACTGCAGCAACGGATGCGGTGCAAGGTGTCGGAGTTTTGAAGTCAAAACATTGAGAGCTGCTGGAAATATCGTCTTGGTTGATGGGAAGGTAAATTATTGCGATATTTGAAATCTGCCCCAGTGACATACTAGAGAGTTGCGTCCAACGTGACCCGAAAGTATGAAGACTAAGGAATGAGTTCGTTGCGCAGTTTGTTGCGGTGAGATTATATACTCGTGACCGATAGAGTGTATCCTCGAATTCAAAGCGAATAGGCCTAGGTATGGAAGGCCCAGGTCCGTCTATATCCGTCGGATTTAAGCTACTATGGGCACTAATAGTGTGGGCCTCATTGTCAGTCTTAGTGTTCTTCATCAAATGTAAGCTGCTCATTCTCTTCCTCCCGCCTCGCCTCTTCAATACGTGCCAACAATAGAGGATTATTCTGCACCAGCGTCTCGACCTGCAACCTCATCTTCTTCATTGTAGACGTTGCTTGTGAGTCTGACGGACTTTGTTTCATTAGCTATTTTGTCGAATCTAGATTGCCGAATACATTTCCGGACACCTACCATTGAAGAATCATTAACATCAAGTTCAAGCACGTCTTGTGCATGGCCAGTTGTTCGTGCTTCTCTAGAAGTGCAGAATCACAATCCCATACCGCTTTTCCTTGGTCCTTGTTGGCAACCCCAGCCACGAGGAGCCCTTCCACAGCCACTTCTAATTTTGTAAAAGCCATAACGCACCCTGATAGCACCGCAACCAGCTCATCAACTGCAATCATGGCGGCACGCTCATATCGTACTAAAGATCGTGATAATAACAGCTTTTGAAGTTGCTCAAAGATGGTTGTGAGGTGTGCTATTTCATTGAGGATGTGGGTGGGGATAAGGGGTACTCTAGCTGTACCGACAGATGATGTGAAAACAGATAATGTGCTTATCATTTTTCTGCCAAGTACATGCAAGCCTTCGATAGTAGCTGGGACCGAAAGTTGGGCCACGGATTTCATCGCACTCATAGCCAATTCCATGATATTATCCGAGACTAGCTCGTATGTTGGATGATCCTTTGACTCGAATTTGCAAACCGTACTATGATCCGCCTCCAAGGCAATTTGCTTTTCCCTCATCCCCGAAAGACCTAGAATTGCAGATCTTTTATCAATGATCCGATTTAAAGTTAGACACTGCCCACGGGGAAGAGTAAGGCACGACGACGACGCTTACCAGGCCGAACCACTTGAGCGGAAGCGTTTCATAGACGCTTAAGACGTATAAATACTCGAGCTAGTGCCTAAAATCGTTGATGATAGTTTCGGCGAACAAACTACCAGCTTCGAGTGCTTGCCCGAATGAGTTTTCTAGATTTGAGAGGACGACTGTTGCAATAGATGTTACTTTGGATGCTTCTTAGACTTGGTGATTGACTGATCTCTTGAGGTATTGATGTGAATGAGTGAGTTGATTGTAGGTACAAGAGAGACGGACAAAGGTGCGTCTTAAGTATGAAGAGCATCAGGGCGAGCATCGTGTGAAGTCTAAAAGGGCAGTCATGGTGTGAAGTCTAAAGAGACAGTCACAGCCATGCACTGAACCTTAGGGCTTCTTGCAACACGAGGCCCTGAAGGCCTGTATATATATACAGACTTGTCTCCCATATTCACAGCCATATGCGTCTCCATATCTATCTCCGTTTGCTCATCCGGTTGCACTGATATGAGCCGCTCTGCACTGATACGAGCTGCACTCCTGAGGCATATCTTCATACACCAACTGCATATCAAACAGACCTGAGCAGTGAGGCTCACGATGCAGGTACACATGCAACAATAGAGGCTGCTATGCTCCCGAGAGACGCGTAGTGATCCCATTGATGTGGAGTTGCAAAGAAGGCGATCCCGTAAGTTGAAGTCCAATGGATTCATACGTAGAGCCGAGCCTCGATATTGTAAGTGCCTATGTTCATCAGTCTTGGCAACTACATGTTAAGATTTACAAATGGGTCTAGACCTTTTTACAGATTCCTCCTAGACTGAGACAGTTGAAGATTATCGGGCGCTTCATTGTCGTTGCAGGTTTGCGACGTTTGCCTTTCAAACGGTTCAATAGATTTTCTGCACATTCTTCCACTCCTGCAATAGACGTCTTAAATGCTATATTGCCGTTATATCCAAATAACAGGATACGAGCTGCTGGGAGGTTAGAAGGGAGAAAGTCGATCAATCACATCTTATTATTTGTAGCGGTCCATGTCGCTCTTGCGTGATCATCCGTGTTCGTTGGGTTAAGGCCGTGAAATGCAACGATACTATAGAAAAGAAAGTCTTAGCATTGTTCAGAGGGGACGGAGGTCCAATGATTCCACCAGTCCGGACGGACCCGGTCTGGGGTAGGGCTCAGTACGGTCCGGTCCAACCGTTAGGTCGGACTGGACCGAGCCCAAGACTGGCAGTCTGGGACTGGACGGGCTTGGTCTGGACCAGTCCGCGCACACTTGCAATTTCGATATTGTTTCTTAGTCAAGTACCACTGAAAACATGACTCATCCTCACATTTATCACCGCACACCTCTGGATACCCACTCTGGGTAAAATTATGACAGTTCTGACTGTATATTTGGTGCCATCGAGATATATTCCCCCCATTAAAGACCGATACAGTGAAAAAATACCCTAAACCTGGACACTGTGCTGGACTGGTCCAAATCAGTCCAGGCCAGTTCAGTCCAGGTCCAGAAAAAGTGGGGATTGGTCCGATCCCGGTCCAAAAATTACTCGGACTGGATTGGACTGGACTTGGACGGACCCGGTCTGGACTGGTTCAATGCTGGACTGGTGGAATCATTGCGGAGGTCTATACGGGTTGCATGGCCTGTTTCTGGGTGCTAGTAGCGGCAGAAATGGATATACTGACTGACTCGAGCTCCGCTTCCTGAGGATTATTAAGAACTTCGAGAAAGTTCTCTGGTTTGGAAGCCTGTAGGTATTAGACATGGACGTAAATGCAGATGAGGGAAAGATTCAAACCATCATCGACTTCTAGTCTCGCAGGTGTTAGTAACGTGAGTTTCCGGCGCACTATTCAGAACACAATCTTGTCCACGTAGAAGCAAGCGATGAAAGCAGAGTGCGGGGTTGCTTCTAGTAATGCTCCACGTTTGCCGAAGCAAAAAGCCGAATGTTGTACTGCATGAAGGTGTCTGCAAGATTGACTAGATCGGCAAAGGAACTGTTATGCAGCTCTGGACCAGAGCACAGGATTCAATCCCAGCGAATCATATCGAAGAAAACCGCACCTGGCTTGATAATCAGCGTCATTATTTTGAGAACAAAGAAGTCAAGAAATGGGTTACTTCGCAAACCTGTTGTACAGTGTCCGCTGTGCTGAATCTCTCTATTGACCTATACTCACTGACTATCTCTAGGTCTAATAGACACATACACAAGAACTAAAGTGCATGCGGTTCCGCCACGAAACCCTAAACCAACCCATATGATGACCGCACTCAAACCCGTCCCCACAAAACCCAATATCTAATAGACGAACTCGACGCATCCGGTGTGGTGTTTCAAGTGTAGGTTAATTTAGTATCGTACAACGCTGAAACCAATCATTTTCCAGGTGGAGATTCTTGTAATATGTAGCAACTATACTCGTCTGGTTTGGTGCCGATCTGGTGCAAGTTTTGCGCTTTTTAAGAAGTAAATCTGCGATTGGTTGCCCTGCAGTGCCCTCACCAGCAGTCGCCCAATGATGTCTGAGCGATTTATCCTCGGCAACTGCAGCTTTTGCGGCTCTAAAGCTTCATGGCGAGTATGGAGCAAACGATATCGTAATCACCGGCAAATAGATGCGCATTAGTTCGTTGTAGGAGACAAAGCCTGTTGTCCTCTCGCAGCTACCCAAGACTGTCAACCTCAGAGTTATGAAGCTAATCACAAGGTGATTCGCATTTTTTGATAATTAGCGTCGTCGAAAACTAAATTTAGTATAATCCGTAAATAGGGCACAGGATCCGCAAAGTCAACCACATCACCTACTCTTACTTCCCGCCACCACTATTACAACCACCAATACCACCGTTGTCCGCACATCTCCTATCACCTACTAGCCCGAACTCAATACTAAAATAATATAAGCGGTGGTAGTATGATTGCATCTGGTAACCTAATATACAGCATAACGTAGGTTACCCTGCCATGCAACACGACCGGGCGATGCAACACCCCGACGACACACCATCTTCGGAGTAAAAGCCGGGCAGCAACCACAACCACAACCTCCACCCACAACCACAATGCCTAGAG
>Ga0307512_10006572_pt1 | contig 11748 bp, 13 predicted proteins | sample 14_EM_MG_FD_200267 | JGI IMG/M metagenome (GOLD analysis project Ga0307512, IMG submission 200267) | Populus trichocarpa ectomycorrhiza microbial communities from riparian zone in the Pacific Northwest, United States - 14_EM | ecosystem: Host-associated > Plants > Roots > Unclassified | place... | reverse complement strand
AATACCCACTGGGTATTTAGTCAGGTACATTGTGAATGAAATCAGGGAGTTTGTTCACAATGTACCCACTGGGTATTGAGGTGGGTACTTTTTAAAAGAACCCAGCATTTGCCTGATGGGTATTTGCCGGGCAAATTATTACAAAACCCACAATGAACTCACACTATACCCACTGGGTAAATGCCCCTTCGCCCCCAGTGTGAGCAGGATCCGGAGAGTGGAGAGATCCTGTCAGAGGTTCAGGAGACTTGTGGATGCGGGCTACCAGACCACTTAATCATCATTGCTGACGATAACGTTACTGTGGTGGAGAATGTGGTTGCCATCCCCATTCGAGTGGAGCGTCCTTTGTCGAAGGACCGCGTAGTGAGTATCCAACGTGCCACCCGTTCCAGTGGGCCTATCCACTCATCTTGCCCTCGTCACATTGTCGGAGTAGGCATTCAGACCATCAGTGGGTATGCTCTCGCCAAGTCGATAGAACATCATCGTAGGGGAGAGGAGGACGTTCCCAGGGATCGTGACGCTTCCCTTGGGTTCGGTAGTGGCGAGTCCTCTGGCAGTGACTCTGGGGGAGACCCTGAGAAACCTCGAACATCTCCAAACCGCATCCGGCCAGCTGGATACGTTGCTGGGCCAGTTGATGGAACCGATGACAAGGTGGACCGTTACACAAATCATCGAGGAAGTCGAGGGAACAGAGGACTCCGAGGAGGAGTCGACTTCATCAGAGTCCGGGGAGGTATGCGGGCGATGTGAGTAGGTAGGAACCATAGCAATCACCATAGTCAATTAGCATCAAGAATAAGAATTGTGTTTTGGAAATTCTTTGAAGAGTGATAACAAATGAAATGAAGTTGAAAATAAGTAAACTAAGAGTCCATTAAGAAAAGAGTAAAAGTGAAAATAGTCCATGAAATTGTGCACGATGACACTCACTCATTAACCCCACCTCCCAGCCAAAGATACTAAAGTATCCCTAATATAATGTGAAAACCCATAAACAATGACAAAATTTCTCTTCCACACATGACATTTGTGGGCCTAAAAGGGGTTTCATTATTAATGCCTGGGCTTGGAGACAAACTATTATATTCCCAATTGATAAGGGTATTGCATGGGGTCAGATCTGGAGGAAGCTACCAGGCAAGGAGGTGTGGATTATAAGACCATTGCAGTGTACATCATTGTCACAACTTCAAGATTATCCAACAAGGGTGAAGGAGATGAGTGGTAGAGGTACATTCCCTTGACATCCATCTAAACTTGCACCAAGGCCAATCCACACTTCATAGTAAACTGACCCAAGAGTTCTCAAACTACCCTTTGGCAAGTTTCGGAGAAGGCTGACCTTTTTGATGAAGCTGTGGCTAAGGTTAATGTCCCCTTGCTACCTATATTAGCCACTATGATATTCATGCTTGGAAGGTAACTAGATCTATCCTTTGACTTCTTGTAGGAAATACATTTACAACAGTACAAAAAATGCAGTACAAATTAATAAATCCACATTGTTCTCTCACTACACTTAATGATTAGTGTGCTGGTCATAAGTGATCTAGAACCTTGAACTAGCAAGATGCAAGACTTGAAATCATAGATTATTACCAAGGACAAATAAACACAATAGGGTACATTTAGATGACAATGGCTGCCATATGATGCCTAGATGCAATTACTGCAACACAGCACTCCTCAACTCTTCCTTTGGCTGCCAATCCATGGTCAAACCTCACTTCTGAGGGAACCATGACCTCTGGTGGGGGTCTATGGACATGGGGTTTAACTCTGTGATTCTCTTCTGCAAACCCTCCTGGAGACCCAATAGGAAGCTTTCCAGGATCTCCAAGACCCAAAGCTCCCTTGGAATATTCTCCCCATGTCAGTAGTTTCCCAGAGGAGGTGAGAGCACCAAAGTGGCTGTAGCCACCAACAACAGAAATGACAGATCTATTCTGAAGCTCTGGGATGATGATTGTAAATGTCTCCGGGTTAACCCAGGAGCCTCCCTTGAGTACCATGGAGGATGAGTAGGCAAAGAAAAAGTCATCATATGCAGAAACCTAAAGATTGGGAGACTTAGACACAGGATTCAGAAGTTATTGAGGAAATGCAGTTTACATGGGTGATGAGCATGGTATCTGATAATAATTCCACTTGTGGTGGTCTTTGCTGGTTGATATTGCCTGTAGTTGAAAGGAAGGCTTGACACTTCTTGACCTTGTCTATCTCAGAGTAGTTTGGCAGCTGTGCATCACAGTTCAGGAGAGGGTGCTAGATTATCCATGCACTCTCACTCACATAACACCAGGTCCCAGTCACTTTTCCCTTACCCAATCCATCTATTTTGAGAACATGACCTTTATTTGTCAATCCAACAAGGCAATCACTAAGGGCTGCTATCTTGATCAACTTGGTCTCTTTCCTGCATTCCTCCTCTGGTAGTCCAGTTGCTGGCAGGTTGGGGAGATTGGGGAGGATGGGAAGCTTGACAGGGTCTATTTTTACCTTCCAGGTGTAACAAGGTATAACTGTCCCACCATCAGGGACAATGGCCTTTGTGGATTCATCCTCATCTAATTCAGCCATGGTGTCCACAAAGGCAATGTAAAGTGGCCACACTGCATACACATCTCCAGATACTGTAAGGATAGCAGCAAATTCCAAGCCACATTCAACTTGAATGGGTGTTGTCTCTGGAGATGAACAGTTAAGCAAAGGGGAGACAAGTTGGGATGGTCTTCCCCAATTGTTAAATGTCCAGACCATGGAATTGGCATCCAGAGTCATTGCATATGTGTCACCACAGCTGAAGTCAAGGGAGAGAATCCAAAGGAAATATATGCATGAGTTTCAATTTGTGCATCAACAAATCAATTTACCTGATACTGCACATTGGAACTGGCAGCTGGAGCTTCAGAGGTGTCCAGGCAGTTGCATAGGAATCTGAGAAACAGGCACTCCCAGATCTAACAGGGTGTCCACCCAGTGTGCCTGTGGGTTGCAAAGGGTTTATTGCAATCCATTATCAGTATCTGGAGATTTTGGCACAAAATGGAAAGGATAAAAGGTACCCACCCCAAACATACACACTACCATCAGTGCCAAGTGCATGGAAACCCCTGTTGGTTTACAGGGACAATAAGATATGAGAATGTTTATTGAGAGTAGGAATGGAATCTGTACTGACACATGACTTGCTGCCAGGCTGGCCACATGGACACCTGGAAGGTGAAATTCAACTGGAAAGGGAACACCTGAGAAGGTTGTCTTTGGATATTGTGACAACCCAAGCTGGCCCCAGCTCCCCTCTCTGCATAATTATAACCAGATGAGCAAGCAGGAATGCATTAATGAATGAATGAATGCCTCATAACAGGATGATAAGGTCACACACCCCCAAATGAAAACTCGTGGTTTTCTGAATCTCTGGTAGATGAATTTCCAGCCACTCCTCCTGGCTATCTCTGACCCTCTAAAATTGTAATCAACCACCACCTTTTGTCTCCAGAATGTTTCATCAGTTGCAATGAGGGCAAAGAACTTGTTGGTACAACCGAGGGAAAGCACATCCTTTGCTTCACAGAGGGGTAGAATGTTGTTGATTAAGACCTTGGCTGGGATATCTGCGATTATACCCCACACAGTAGCCATCCCGTGGCTGCACAGAGCATGTCACAACGCCGATCCAATAGGGAGAGAAAGAGTACTGGCCATTCGCGTGCTAGTCTAACCACTTCCGTCATTGTTGGCCGTTGGACAGGATCTTGGTGCCAACAGCGGACCGCCATATCCCATACTGAGTTCGTCATGCCGAATCCTTGCGCCTTCTGCGGACGAGCCGGCCGGCCTCCATCCATAATTGTTGAAGTAATGACCGGGGTTGTGAGTTCACCGAATGGATGCCTCCCTGTAAAAGCCTTAGGCAACATTCAGATGTCAGACGAACCGTACATCGTTCTACCCTCAACACCAGGCGTGGTGAGGCACAGGAGACAAACCTCTATTACAACCATCCCAAAAGCAAACACGTCCGCTTCACGCGTGATTGTATCTGCTCCTCCGATAATCTCCGGCGCGGTCCATGCCGCAGTGTATTCATTAGCCTGCGTTGTGAAGTTCATTCCACGAACGATCAAAGCGAACTCGAAATTCGTCAGACGAGCGTGGCCGTCGTGACCGACGAGAATATTGGACTAGCCAAGAGTTATCGATGTGGCCCAAAACGACTCGAAGAAAATACCTACCCCTTTCAAGTTTCCGTGTGTGATGTTGTTCGTGTGAAGATAGTCAAGGCCTTCGGCTACGTCCAACAGCTTGGGAGGATCATGTTATCGATCAAGTACGATTACAGGGAAGAACTCACCAGGCCGATCCGATTCGCACCCGGGTTTTTCTCAACGAACTCCACCAGAGTTCCGTTTGGCATCCACTCCGAAACGATTTGCAAAGGATTTGTTATAACCCCGGTGAAGGGGACGATGTTTGGGTGGTTTAACCTTTTCCAGATGATGGCCTCTTTGAAAAATGACTACAAGGCCCTTGAGTAGACGCGATAAAGATGTGCCGCACCGAGCACAAACCTTCTTCAGGGTCTGATCATCGCGCAGTGGAACCTTCAAAGACTTGATAGAGACCCTCTTGCCGCGATATATCCCTTCCCATACGTCGGCAATTCCACCGAGGGCGATTGAGTGACCGCCGACTCTGGCGATTTCATCGGATATGATGATGCATGAGGATGGTAGGGTCGCGCAGCGGGCACAGATGGCTTGTAGTTTGTGCAAACACTGTCGAGAAAGGTTGTCGTCGGCGGAAATTGCACTGAGGGACTGCAGAATCCGTTCATAACTGTACAAAAGGCCGAAGGGAGGGTACGTACTTCGTTGAGAAAATCCACCAGCCGAGCCAACTGCGGCCCCTGGAGGCTGATCAAATACTGATCTTCTTCGTCATGCAAAATCAAGCAATAGAGGTGACGCGAGAAATCAAGAGAAGAAGTATCTAATGAGTAGATGCGATGTAAAATCCAGGAGGTGGACATTGTGGGCGGATCTGACTCCGGGAGTCCAGAGGTAGCGTGGGGGTTGTCGAAGACGGAGGCCCGAAGGGTATTTCGTGATGCCGCCCACCGTTACCACGAGGAACAGCCACGAGGCGATAATCAACCATCTGTAGAGAAAACGTCGGTATTATTCACGATTAGGGCGGAATTTTCCAGGGTCGCATTGAGTTCAACTGCCAGGCGCGCAGGGTACATCCGACTACTTCACTGGTCCCACAGCCCAACTGTCTAGGAATTCCATCCGAGAAACACTATATCTCCGGGCCGATTTTCAATCCCATCGGGCTCAGTTGGGCTAGAGCCTCAGAGTCAGATTCAGACGGGGAGGGTACAAAGGGGAGGGTACCTTTGATGGTACGCCGCAGTCGCGTCCGGTGTCCATCTGCACCGTATCGCCACCCTGTGCGATCACGAGAACCGACGAGCGAGCCCCGGATGCTTGTCTGGAGAACGGCCCCAAAAATTCGAGTGACGGATGACAAGATCTGGGGAGGTCGCGATGCTAATGCTCGGAATGACAGGAGGTGACTGGTGATCTTTCGTTGCTGTTTAGCACTTTCCACTCTCTCTTATGCCGAGCGCAGGTGCTCTCTCCGTTGGTCAAAGAGCAAATATAAACGGAATACGCCCGGTCCAGCACAAGAGTCAGCCTTCTGTACACTGTATTGCTCGTAGAACCGCCGTTGACAACTGGGGGCCTCCAACTCTGCACAGGCAGCAAACGAAAAGCATTTTCAGATTTTATTCAGTCCCTCTTTTGGGTGAGCCAGAGCGCAATCCTCAAGTACTGATCAGACACCGTTTGCTGCCAAAGCCCCCGAGAGTTTCACAGCCCGCCTGCAAAGTTCAAAAATACCGTAATAACCAACGAATCGACTCATGGGCTCAACTCTTGGTCCTTACCCAGTCCTATATAGTGTAAAAAATAGCGCCGCAGACCCCTACTCCGACTCTCAGCTCTGCCCAGGCCGGGGCAGAAAACCTCTCCCAGGGGAATCTGGGTATCCACACGATGAGTGGGAGGTGTGTACGATGTGCGCTTACGTACGTGCAATGCGATTTATCCCCGTGCATTTTGAACGGCATACATACACACCGGCCTCTTGCTGTCGCCCTCTCATTTGCTCCACCGGAAAATGTTCAACCGAAAGGGAAACTTTAGAAAAACCCAGTGGCCAACGGTATACCCGGTACATTCCATTGGTAATTTTCTATATGAGATGAAACTAACGCGCTCCCCGTAGGATGAAGATGTCCCAGAGGTGCTCATCGCGTGGGTTTTCCCCTTGGGTTCACTTTGTTCGCTTCCGTTACTTACAGCCTGCGGCCCTAAACGAATCCCTTGTCTCTCATCGATCTGGGACGATCTGCCGATCCGCTTGGTCTGGTAGCGTCATGGGTGCTGTGGGAAGCGGAAAATCCACGGTACGCTTTCTGCCCCCGTCGTCATTTCTTTTCCGGTCGACTGCGGTGTATTGCCATGGCAGCTCATGAGTTTCCCCCTGGCCTGGCCGTGATTTTCACAGTTTATCAATCTCATCAGCGGAGCCAGCCTTGGCATTGGCGATGGATTGGAATCCTGCACAAGCAATGTACAGCCCGCGATTGCTTTTAATATGGACGGCCGCCGTGTAGTTTTGATTGATACCCCGGGATTCGACGACACCACGCGAAGCGACACAGACATTCTTAAAATGATCACTGCCTTTCTTGAAACCTCGTAAGTGAAGCTCATGTTCTTATGCAAAATTTCACATTGTGATTGCCTCCTTGCATACACAGATACAAACAAGGCAGGACGCTTGCCGGTATCCTCTACTTCCATCGGATCTCCGACCGCAAGATAGCTGCGATTTCGGGGAGGAATTTCAGGATGTTCCGAAACCTCTGTGGCGAAAGCACCCTTCGGAATGTCGTGATTGTCACTAACATGTGGGGGGGAAGTTGACCCCCAGGTCGGTGAAGCACATGAAGCCGAGCTAATGGATATTTTCTTCAAGCCCCTCCTCGACAAGCATGGTCAGATCGCTCGCAACGAGTACACCGTTACCTCCGCTCAAAATATCATTCGTATCATCCTCGATAATCACCCCCTACCACGTACCCAGCCCCTGATTCAGAATGCAAAGGTATATCGTTCTATTGGTAACTGTTCAGGTGAGGGGTGAGGCTCACACACTCTCCATAGGCTCCGGATGCCCCAGAAGTGACCATCGTGTGGGTTTTCCCGCTGGTTTCCCTTGGTTCGCTTCCGTTGCTTACATCCCACGGTCTTAAATGAATCCCTTGTATCTCATCGATCTGGGACGATCTGTCAATTCACTTGGTCTGATAGTGTGATGGGTGCGGTAGAAAGCGGAAAATCTACGGTACGCTGTCTCCGCCGTCGTTGCCTCTTTTCCGGCCAACTGTGGTGTATTGCTAAGAAGGCCCATTGTGAATTTCCCCCTGGCCTGGCGATGATTTGTACAGTTCATCAATCTCGTCAGTGGTACCAACCTTGGACCCGGCACAAGCACTGTACAAGTCGTGGATCCTTTTGATCTAGATGGTCGTCGCGTCACTTTGATCGATACGCCGGGATTCGGCGAGATCACGCGAAGTGATACAGACGTTCTCAAAGAAATCGCTGAGTTTCTTGCAACCTCGTGAGTGAAGCTCAAGCAGTTCCGAAAAAAATACATTCTAATTTTGCATTGGTATTCCCTCCTCCCATACACAGATACCAACGAGGCAACAAGCTCGCCGGTGTCCTCTACTTCCACCGGATCTCCGATCTCACGATGGATTGGATGTCGATGATCAATTTCAAGATGTTCCGAGAGCTCTGTGGCGAAAACACCCTTCGGAATGCGGTGATCGTCACTAACATGTGGGGGCAAGTTGACCTCCAGGTCGGTGAAGCACGTGAAGTCGAACTAATGAAAGAAGATATTTTCTTCAAGCCCGTCCTCGATAAGGGTGCTCGGATCACTCGCAACTGGAACAACTTTGTCTCCGCTCAAAACATCATTCGCCTCGTTCTCGATAATCGCCCCCTACCACTGCTTATCCAGAGGGAGCTTGTTGACGAGCGCAAGCACATTTCCGAGACGAGTGCTAGTGAGGAGCTGACTTGGGAAATTAACGCGCAAATTAAGGAGCGCCGGGAGGAGATGCATGTGGTCAAGGAGATGCGCGTACTCAAGGAAGAAATGCATGCGTTCAAAGAGGAGATACGTGCACTCAAGGAGGAGGTGCGTATACTTAAGGGGGAGAAGTAGCAGGCGATGAGGGACAAGGACGAGGAGACCAGGAGGGAACTTGAGATTGAGACCCAGAAGATGCAGAGGGAAACGGAGGGGACACGAGAGACCGAACGCGTTGCAGCCCAGTACCAGCGATAGATTTACGATCTCGGGGCTCCCTCTAAACCACCCACGCCGCCCCAGAATGGGAGGGAGCTCTACTGTTTCAGCAAATTAAATTTTCCGGTGTGCTCAGGCTCACACTGTCACTCCAACACCGAGTTTGAGGCCTTTCTCAAGGATTGGAGCCCCCGCGGATTGATTTCCCTTCTCTCCTCGATGACCATGTATTGCTTGACTCTATGTACCGTGCCACATGTACAATAGTTCAGTTTATGCGAACCGCCCCAGCGCCCTACCGAAGTCGCGGTTTCGCATAAGCAAAGCGACAACGCAGACGTACCCTCGCCCCTCAAAGTTTCGGAGACCTACTATGTTTATGACAGAACCCGTGCGACACATTCGAATCGTGACCAGACACATCGGTGTCTGGTCTAGCAGGACTACGAACCACGCTCGGGACAGATCTGGGCGGCAGTGTCTTAGTCGTTGGCCCATCCTGATCCAAAGGTTTGGGCGGCTCAAAGTTACGTTCCCTGGCTTCCTGGTATTCTACCTCTCATTCTGCGGGGTTTGGGAAACTGATGAGGGGGGAAGCGGAATTTGAGTGGGTAGTTGGTCGTTGAGTGTTCTTATCAGAGCTCAGATGATTGTTGGTAGGGGTGGTGGAACGACCGGCGCTGAGGTTGGCGATCTGGATATTACAAGTTGTGGCATTGGAGACCTTGCGTTCCTAAGCCCGTATCTCAATTAGCTTTCGAGAACCCCCTGGGAGAGGAGGGCCGAAGGGTGAGTTGGAAAGACATGGCGTACGCGGTTTCCCAAAATTTCTGGCTGTCTGTCACTTCTTCCTCATCGTCGTTATCCCAATCGTCAGGGACTCACGTCGGCTTTGCTCTCGCTATAGCCAGAGTACTCGCGTTTGACAGAGCGTCGTCATGAGCCTGCGGGCCACCCAAGGTCAGAATCATGCAAAGCGCCGGAACAACTTGAAAGTGACTGCATCATACAGATACTGACGTGGGTTTGCGTCATCTAGGTTGATGATGGACATGTGAGTGGGGAGCTCAAGGGTGATGCAGATGATCATGCGAAGTTCATGCCGCGCATGGGAGACAGAAAAAATCCGAAAAAGTTATCAGACGGCGACCTGGCAAGGCGGAGTTTAAACACAGTACGAATGACTCTCGTGTGACCGTCAGCTGAGATTGTCGTTGACTTTTCCTCTCGGTTGCTCGCCCGGTATATGGTCTGCAGACACAAAGGTTTTACTGTAGGTATATCAACATATGTTCACTTTAATCACCAGATCTTAATGCCTCAGGTGAGGTACACGAGGGTGGGGAATTTCTCTACGATCGCGCATTTGGCCGGCGTGACTTCCCAGTAATCGGCATATGTAAGTACAAGAAAACGAGAAGATTCAAAGATTTCCACGGAGTAAATTACATAAGGTTGTCTCGCGTATACTTACTACTTCAACGTTGATTCTGCAGTCCGAGCAGAGCCAAAGAGCGGAACGGAACGTCCGGAACTAACGCCAAAATGGAGGCTTTGCTTCTGAAACTACAATGTCGGATCTTTATCGACCCTACCTCCCACTAGAAATACTCGACCACATCGCCGACCTCCTGCACCACAAACAAGACTCACTCAAGAGGTGTTACCTCGTCTCCAAACTATGGGTTCCACGCACCCGAAAACAGCTCTTTGCCGATATCGAGTTCGCTCCGCGGCTGTTCTCGAGTTGTGGAAGAAGACGTTCCCGATCAGTCTAATTCACCTGCGTATCATACTCACACCTTGTTGGTTGGTTGTCCTGAGGACATTACGACAACAGATGCAGAACAGGGTGACTGGATTCGGTCATTTTCTCGTGTCGTGAGGTTTAGGGTGCAGGGCGACTCGGCGAAATTTAACGACCCCGCGGCCTCCCTCGTCCCGTTTCACGGATTCTCGATCGTCCCAAGACATCTCCGCGTCCTTTCCAACACCCTTCCAAACTCACGGATTTTTCACCTGATTTCTTCCCCCCCCTCTTCTCGAGGATCTAGTTTTGCACATCAGTGGCATCGATGATGGCGTTATCGATTTCGATGCCCCGCCGAGAGTCGCTCACCCGACCTCACCCGCGTTCATCAGGACCCTTGACCTCGTCTCACCAACAAAATGTACGGTCGGTACCCGACGGTACCCAAGCAGACGCCTGTGCTGATACGTGTTCGGAGGGATGGGACCCACCGCGCGTCGGATGTTAGGCCAGCCAAACGATCTTCACTTCCGGGAGCTTGTATTAACGTGCCTTCACGAGGAAGACTTCCAGTGGACAATTGCTTGGTGGTGGGATGTTCAAAGCGTCTCGCTGTTACGTGCTACCTGCATGGTATTTTCGCCTCTTTTCCGCCTCGACCTGTAACTGATCTTCGTTTGTAGATAACTCGAGTCCGACTCCTATCGACCTCTCGAAAGCGACAAAACTCGAAGATGGGATTTCTGTCCCCGTATCCCTAGACGTCGAATGGATCACCCTTGCACTACAAACCATCACACCCAAACATCAAGACCTTCGACAAATCTGTATCTGTATTCACTTGCCTTACGACCATATCCTCACCAGCACCGGTGACAACGTTAGGCAAACCATTGGAGAGGCGGTATATGGTCATTGGTCGATACTTGACCGTGTTCTCGTCTAATTATGGAAGTCACGCTCGATCCGTCCGAAGATCATGTACATCCCTTCGCCGGAGAGAAGGAATTGTGGAATCCATGGGGTGTTTTTTTACCGGAGACGGTGAAGAGAAGGATAATCGACCCGGTCGGATGGTGTCTACACTAGTAGATAGGATGGACACATTTCTTCTCCAAGGACTGGGCGGCCTTCCCACCACGAGCGCCCAAAAAACCCAAGTGAGAGTGCCAAATTGCGACCGTTGAAAGGACGGGTTTGACTGAGATCACGGTTACAAATGCAATGGACATGAGACATACTATGTATTTGCAACGAAGTAGGAACGGCGAGAACAGGAAAGCGGGACGGTTGAAAAAATTCGACGGAGTAAATCAACATCCGATAGAACAGCGTTTCCCATCGTACAAAATGCGTCAACAGTCAGTGCGGTTCTGGACAAGACATTTGAGTCATTCAAACATCAAGGGCGCATTTCAGTTATCACACTGCGAAGACCGTCGACATCCGGCTGTAACATTTGCAAAGTTCGAATATACCGCAATAACCAACGAACTGGTTCATAGGCTCAAACGCTCAACTCTTTGTCCTTACCCAGTACAATTATACGATGCGTTGCCCTCGACCTCGCACATGAGAGTTTCAGG
>Ga0307512_10006571_pt1 | contig 11749 bp, 13 predicted proteins | sample 14_EM_MG_FD_200267 | JGI IMG/M metagenome (GOLD analysis project Ga0307512, IMG submission 200267) | Populus trichocarpa ectomycorrhiza microbial communities from riparian zone in the Pacific Northwest, United States - 14_EM | ecosystem: Host-associated > Plants > Roots > Unclassified | place... | reverse complement strand
CGGGAGTTCAAGGGGGCTCATCTCGACCTGCTCCTCACCGTGACGTAGGCTTACCTCGGGTAACCTTACTCCAGAGTAAGAATACGACCGAGCTGGGAGCTGGACGATGGCCGACCGCTACCTGAGACTCACCGGCACCGCCCCCGGCCGGTTCCTGACCCGCCGGCTCGGGCTGCCGCAGCCGGTGCGGTTGCGGCGCTGGAGCGCCGAACAGCCGTCACTCCAAGGGGAGTTGCTGCATCTCACGGCGGGCAAGTCCGACCTGGACCTCGCGCCCGTCCTGGCCCGGTCGGGGCCGCGCCCCGGCGGCGAGGGACCCCACTCCAGTACCGAGAGGCCCGTCGCCGTCGTCCTCGACGCCACCGGCGTCCGTGACGTCGACGCGCTGGCCGAGGTGCACGCCACCCTCCACCCCGTCGTACGGTCGGTCGCCGAGAGCGGGCGGGTCGTGGTGCTCGGCGCGCCGCTGGACCCCGCCGACCACCACCAGGCGGCCGTCCAGCAGGCCCTCGAAGGGTTCGTACGGTCCCTCGGCAAGGAGATCGGGCGCGGGCGGACGGTGAATCTCGTACGGCTCTCGGAGGCGGGGGCCGCCGAGTCGACGTTGCGGTTTCTGCTGTCGCCGAGGTCTGCGTATGTCAGCGGGCAGGTGATCGAGGTCGGTGGCGGTCGCGGTGGCAGGGACGGAAACGGTGAGCTGACCGAGCCCGGAGATCCCGAGAAGCCCCTTGCCGGGCGTACCGCGCTCGTCACCGGGGCCGCCCGCGGGATCGGTGAGGCCGTCGCCGCGACGCTGGCGCGGGACGGGGCTCTGGTGGTGTGCCTCGACGTGCCCGCCGCCGGGGGCGATCTCACCGCCGTCGCCGAGCGGCTCGGCGGGGTCGCGCTGCCGCTCGACATCACGGCGGACGACGCGGGGGCGCGGATCGCGGACGCGTTGCCCGGCGGGCGGCTCGACGTGCTGGTCCACAACGCGGGGATCACTCGGGACCGGCGGCTGGTCAACATGCCTGCGGAGCGGTGGAGTTCGGTGCTGGACGTCAACCTTGCGAGTGTGCTCCGCACGACCGACGTGCTGCTGTCCGGGGGTGCGCTCCGCGCGGGTGGGCGGGTGGTCGCCACCGCGTCCATCGCCGGGATCGCGGGGAATGCCGGGCAGACGAACTACGCCGCGTCCAAGGCCGGGGTCGTGGGGCTTGTGCGGTCGCTCGCTCCTCGGGCGCTTTCGGAATACGGGGTGACCGTGAACGCGGTCGCGCCCGGGTTCATCGAGACGAAGATGACTGCGGCTGTTCCTTTGTTCATTCGTGAAGCCGGGCGGCGGATGAACTCGCTTGCGCAGGGGGGCTTGCCGGGTGATGTTGCCGAGACGACGGCTTGGTTCGCGGATCCGGGGTCGGGGGCGGTGAATGGGCAGGTTGTTCGGGTCTGCGGGCAGAGCCTCTTGGGGGCGTGAAGGGTTGGTTTGTTGTCGCCCGGAAAAGGGAGTCAGTGTTGGATGACGTGAAGAGGTCCATGCACACCCACGTTCTCGATGGTTCGCCGCGCCTCTGGCCCCTGCTTGCCCGGGGTGCTTTCCTCTCGCCTTTCAAGCGGCCCCGGACGGGAGTCACGGCGCCCCGTACCCGATTGGTTCTCCCAGGTCTTCGTATCGATCTGGGGAAGCTCGCCGCGTATGAGCGTGCCTGTGGATTCGGGGTGGGGGCGGAGGAGTTGCCCATTACCTATCCGCATGTTCTCGGATTTCCGTTGGTCATGCGGCTGATGAGTGAGCGGGCCTTCCCGTTGCCGTTGCTCGGGCTGGTGCACACGTCCATCTCGGTCACCCGGCGGAAGGCGACGGCGGCGACCGGAGAGTACGAACTCGCGGTGTACGTCGATGAGTTGGTGCCCCATCGGCGCGGGACCGAGGCCGTCGTCGTGACGGAGATGCGGGCGGGGGGCGAGCTCGTGTGGGAGTCGCGGAGCACGTATCTGGCGCGGCACCGCACCTCGGCGGGGAGCACGGGCGGGCCGACCGCGCCCGAGGAGCGCAAGCCGCTGCCCGTCGTGGCCGAGTGGGCGCTCGCCGGGGATGTGGGGCGGCGGTACGGGGCCGCGTCCGGCGACCGCAACCCGATCCACCTCCACGCCCTCACCGCCCGGCTGTTCGGCTTCCCGCGAGCCATCGCGCACGGCATGTGGACCGTGGCGCGCTGCCTCGCCGAGCACGGGGCGCCCCAAGCGGCCGTGGTCCGGGCGGAGTTCAGGGCGCCGGTGCTCCTGCCGGGGACGGTGTCGTACGGGGCGGAGGGTGCCGCCTTCGAGCTGCGCGGGGCGGGTGGCCGGCTGCACCTGTCCGGAGAGGTCGTCCCCGTGCTCTGACGCGCGCGCCTCGCCCTACCCGGGCGACCCGCCCTACCCGCCTTACCTGGCCGATCCGCCTTACCTGGCCGATCCGCCTTACCCGGCCGACCCGCCTTACCCGGCCGAGCCGTGCTCCGACCAGGGTCTCCCCTCCATCAGGTCGCCCAGGCCCGCCCAGGCGAAGTTCATCAGGGTCGAGGCGGCCTGGCGGGCGGAGACGCCGGGAGTGGCGTTGGCCCAGGCGGCGAGGGACTCGGCGGCGCCGACGAGGGCTTCCGCGAGGCCGGCGACCTCGCGCTCGGGCAGCGACGGGTCCCGGTGCGCCTCGCGGGCGGCCACCACGATCAGCTGCGTGACGAACTCGACGATCTCCTCGCGCATCGCGGCGAACTCCGCGGCGAACGGCTCCCCGTGCGTACGCGCCTGGAGGTGCAGCACCGCCCAGCCGTCCGGGTTCTGCGCGGTGTGCGTGAAGAACGCCCGCAGCCCGTCCCACAGTTGGCGGTCGGCGGGCAGATCCTGCTGGACCCGCGCGCGCACGGCCGCGGTCAGGGCGGCCGCCTCACGCCGGATGCACGCGGTGAAGAGGTCTTCCTTGGAGTTCAGGTACAGATAGACCAGCGGCTTGGACACACCCGCCAGATCGGCGATCTCGTCCATCGACGCGGCCCGGTACCCCCGCTGTCCGAAGGTCTGAACCGCCGCGTCCAGCATCTGCTGTTCGCGCACGGCGCGCGGCATCCGCTTGCTCTTCACTGCACCCATACGAGCAAGAGTACGAGTTGTCTGCCGACGGCTCGGCGGAGTTGTGGGCCCGGCCCCCCGCTTCGGCCTGAACGGCCTCGTCCCCAAACGCCGGACGGGCTGAAAATGTCGGCCGGCGCCGAAAAGTACTCCCGATCAGTTACGACGTCTGGCCCTGGGCCCGCGCCACCTCGTCCACCACGTCGTCCTCCTGGCTGCGGTTGGCGTCCAGGTTGGACTTGACGCGGTCGACGCGCTCGACGATCTGGATCGAGGCGCGGTCGCGCTCCTTGCGCAGGACGACGAAGCTGATGGGGGCCGAGATCAGCAGGGAGAGCAGGATGATCCACATGCCGTTCGAGTCGCCGAGCCCGCGCGGGGCGATGCCGGAGTAGACGAGGCCCCAGACGACCACGAGGCAGCCCACCAGGATTCCCAGGCGCATCAGTGTGTAGCGGAGCATCTCAATCCACTCTTCCGTGTCGAACGGGTTGGAAGGGTCCGACGGAATCCGAAGCAGTCCGAAGCAGTCCGAAAGTCCCCGACTTTCCCAAAGGGCACCGTCCAGTCAAGCACGCCCGGCACCCGATCTTGCAGGGGGGTACGGGGGATCAGGTGAGCGGCAGCAGCATGAAAACGTCGTCGCGGTCGTCGCCGGGCGCGACGCGTATCGCCTCCGGTATGCGGCCGACCTCCTTGTATCCGCACGAGCCGTAGAACCCCTCCAGGCCGAGGCCGCCGCGGCAGGTGAGGCGGATCGCCTCAACGCCGTCGAGGGTGCGGGCCGCGTCCGCGGCGGCGGTCAGCAGGTCCCGGCCGTACCCCTTGCCCTGGTGCTTCGGGTGCACCATCACCGTGTAGAGCCACACCCAGTGGGTCATCAGCCGGTGGGTGTTGAAGGTGAGGAAGGCGGTGGCGGCCACCTGGCCCTCCTCGTCGAACCCGGCCAGGAGCCGGGCGCGGCCCTCCGACATCGCCGCGAAGTGTTTCACCAGCTCCGGGCGGATGGCCTCCCGGTCCACCGGGGCGACGAAGCCGACGGCGCCTCCCGCGTTGGAGACGTCAGTCCACAGGTCGAGGAGGCCGTCGCGCACGTCGGAGGTCACGGCCGGATCGAGAGCGAAGGTAAGGGCCATGTGGCCAGGTTAGCTATTACGCCACGTCGGCCTCAAGCGAGTCCCGACGTCAGGTACGTCACGTACGTCACGCGCTTCTCTCTCCCCCGCCGCCCCTACCCGTCCCGTCCCTGGGGGCTCCGCCCCAGGCCCCCGTATCGCGCTACCGCGCTCGTCCTCAAACGCCGGACGGGCTGAAAGGCCTCAGACCCTCATCGGTTGAGGCGACTCGCGGCGGCCCGCGTCGGGGCCGTCGTACTCGCGGATGATCTCGTAGCGCGTGTTCCGCTCGACCGGTCGGAATCCGGCGTCGCGGATCAGGTCGAGGAGGTCCTCGCGGGTCAGCTTGTTCGGGGTGCCGTAGTTGTCGGCGTCGTGGGTGATCTTGTACTCGACGACCGAGCCGTCCATGTCGTCGGCGCCGTGCTGGAGCGCCAGCTGGGCGGTCTGGACACCGTGCATGACCCAGAAGACCTTGACGTGCGGGACGTTGTCGAAGAGCAGCCGGGAGACCGCGAAGGTCTTCAGGGCCTCGGCGCCCGTCGCCATCTGCGTCCGCGCCTGGAGGCGGTTGCGGACCTTGCCGTCCTTCACGTCGACGAAGTCGTGCTGGTAGCGCAGCGGGATGAAGACCTGGAAGCCGCCGGTCTCGTCCTGCAGTTCGCGAAGACGCAGGACGTGGTCGACCCGGTGGCGGGGCTCCTCGATGTGCCCGTACAGCATCGTGCACGGGGTCTTGAGACCCTTCTCGTGCGCGAGGCGGTGGATGCGCGACCAGTCCTCCCAGTGGGTGCGGTGGTCGACGATGTGCTGCCGGATCTCCCAGTCGAAGATCTCCGCGCCGCCACCGGTGAGCGACTCCAGACCCGCGTCGATCAGCTCGTCCAGGATCTCGGACGCCGACAGACCGCTGATCGTCTCGAAGTGGTGGATCTCCGTGGCCGTGAAGGCCTTCAGGGAGACGTCCGGGAGCGCCTTCTTCAGTTCGCTGAGCGAGCGCGGGTAGTAGCGCCACGGCAGGTTCGGGTGCAGGCCGTTCACGATGTGCAGCTCGGTGAGGTTCTCGCCCTCCATCGCCTTGGCGAGCCGGACGGCCTCCTCGATGCGCATCGTGTACGCGTCCTTCTCGCCCGGCTTGCGCTGGAACGAGCAGTAGGCGCACGACGCGGTGCACACGTTCGTCATATTGAGGTGGCGGTTGACGTTGAAGTGGACGACGTCGCCGTTCTTCCGCATCCGCACCTCGTGGGCGAGCCCGCCCAGCCAGGCCAGGTCGTCCGACTCGTACAGCGCGATGCCGTCCTCGCGGGTCAGCCGCTCACCGGCCCGGACCTTGTCCTCCAGCTCGCGCTTGAGCCCGACATCCATGCTGCTTCTACCTCTCGTAAGTGACGAACCCTGCCAACCGTACGCCCCGCCGCCTACTCCTCCTCGGGCAGCTCACCCACCCGGTTCTCCCACTTCGTGGAGAGCACGATGGTCGTACGGGTCCGGGAGACGCCCTTGGTCACCGACAGCCGCCGGATGGTCTTCTCCAGACCGTCCACGTCGGGCGCCCGCACCTTGAGCATGTAGGAGTCGTCGCCGGCGATGAACCAGCAGTCCTCGATCTCGTTGAGGTCCTTGAGCCGGTGCGCCACGTCCTCGTGGTCGGTGGCGTCCGAGAGCGAGATGCCGATGAGGGCGGTGACGCCGAGGCCGAGCGAGGTCGCGTCGACCGTCGCGCGGTAGCCGGTGATGACACCGGCGGCCTCCAGGCGGTTGATGCGGTCGGTGACGCTGGGTCCCGACAGACCGACGAGGCGTCCCAGCTCCGCGTAGGAGGCCCGGCCGTTCTCCCTGAGGGCCTGGATGAGCTGCCTGTCCACCGCGTCCATGCGATCGATAGCCTTCCGCTGAAGAGTTCCTGAAGTGATGCCCTGAAGTGATGCGTGGGTACTGCGCGTTGCTCGGTCGTACGGGTCGTACAGGTCGAACGTGCTGCTCAGACGGTGCTGTGCGAGCCCCCGCCGAGTTCGCCCTCCCAGCGGCGGTAGAGCGTGTGCCCGACGCCCGCCGCGTCCAGCACGCGCCCGGCGACGAAGTCCACCAGGTCCTGGATGTGGGTCGCTCCCGCGTAGAACGCCGGGGAGGCCGGCAGTACGGTCGCGCCCGCGTCGTCCAGTGTCACGAGATGCCGCAGGGTCTGCCCGTTCAACGGGGTCTCACGGACGGCGACGACCAGCTTGCGCCGCTCCTTGAGGGTGACGCTCGCGGCGCGCTGCAACAGGTCCTTCGAGAGGCCGAGCGCGACCCCGGCGACACAGGCGGTGGAGGCGGGCACGATCAGCATGCCCTTCGAGGCGTACGAACCGGACGACGGCCCCGCCGCCAGGTCCCCCGCGCTCCAGTGCCGTACGTCGTCGACGTCCACCGTGAAGGTGCCGGGCTTGCCGTCGGCCCCCCGGCCGAGCCACTCCCGGAGGTCCTCCTGCCAGTGGCCGTCCCGGAAGCTGATCCCGGTCTCGTCGAGCAGCGTGAGCCGTGAGGCCCGCGAGACGACCAGGTCGACGCTCTCGCCGGCCGCGAGGAGGGCACGCAGCACGGCAGCCGCGTACGGCGTTCCGGACGCGCCGGAGACCCCCACGATCCAAGGCCGACGCTGAGTTTCTCCTGCGTTCACACCCCGAGCCTACCGGCGGGCCGCCCGGAGCTCAGGACCGGCCGCGCCTGCGGGCGGTCAACGGGCCGCGCCGTACTCCCACAGCACCCACACGGCACTCACACGGTCAGACCGCGCACCAACAGATCGAGCAGCGCACACACGAACAGGGCGATCCCGATGAAGCCGTTGACGCTGAAGAACGCCCTGTTCACGCGGGACAGGTCATGGGGCCGGACGATCGAGTGCTCGTACAGGAACGCGCCCGCGACGATCACCAGGCCGGCCCAGAAGAAGGTGCCCACGTCGGTGGCCAGGGCGTACCAGACGAAGAGGGCCGTGGTGAGGGCGTGGCAGACGCGTGCGCCCCAGATCGCGGCCGGGATGCCGAAGCGGGCCGGGACCGACATGACGCCGATCTCGCGGTCCGTCTTCACGTCCTGGCAGGCGTAGATGAGGTCGAAGCCGCCGATCCAGATGCCGACCGCGAGACCCAGGATCACCGCGTCCCAGGACCACTCACCGGTGATCGCCAGCCAGCCGCCGATCGGCCCCATCGCCTGCGCGAGACCGAGGATGGCCTGCGGGAAGTTCGTGAACCGCTTGCCGTACGGGTACACGACCATCGGGATGACCGCGATGGGCGCGAGCGCCAGGCAGAGCGGGTTGAGCAGGGCCGCCGCGCCGAGGAAGAAGACGAGGGCGACCAGCGCGCCCGTCCACGCGTGCTTCACGCTCATCGCGCCGGTGACCAGCTCGCGATGGGCCGTACGGGGATTGCGGGCGTCGATCTCGCGGTCGATGATCCGGTTCGCTGCCATGGCGAACGTACGGAGACCGACCATCGCGACGGTCACCAGCAGCAGCCGGCCCCAGGCGATGTTCCCGTCCACCGTGAACATCGCCGTCAGCGCCGCGATGTACGCGAAGGGCAGCGCGAAGACGGAGTGCTCGATCATGACGAGGCGCAGGAACGCCTTCGTGCGCCCCGGCTGTGGCTGCGGGATCGCGGCTGATGCGCTGCTCACGAGAGTCCGTACTCCTTCCACCGGCGGTCGACCTTCGCCGCCGTCTCCGGGTCGGACAGCACCATGTCGGGCCAGCCGCCGTCCCGCGTGTACCCCTCCTCGGGCCACTTCCTCGTGGCGTCGATGCCCGCCTTGCCGCCCCAGAACTGCTGGTACGAGGAGTGGTCGAGGTGGTCGACCGGCCCCTCGACGACGGTGAGGTCACGGGAGTAGTCCGTGTTCCCCAGCGCGCGCCAGGCGACCTCGTGCAGGTCGTGGACGTCGCAGTCGGAGTCCACGACCACGATCAGTTTGGTCAAGGACATCATGTGGGCGCCCCAGACGGCGTGCATCACCTTCTGGGCGTGCTTCGGGTACTTCTTGTCGATCGCGACGATCGCGCAGTTGTGGAAACCGCCCGCCTCGGGGAGGTGGTAGTCCACGATGTCCGGCACGATGATCTTGAGGAGCGGGAGGAAGAACCTCTCCGTCGCCCGGCCCAGCGGCCCGTCCTCCGTCGGCGGCCGGCCGACCACGATCGACTGGATCAGCGGCCGCTTGCGCATCGTCACGCAGTCGATGGTCAGGGCCGGGAAAGGCTCCTGCGGCGTGTAGAACCCGGTGTGGTCGCCGAAGGGGCCTTCCGGGAGCATCTCGCCGGGCTCCAGCCACCCCTCCAGTACGACCTCGGCCTGCGCCGGCACCTGCAACGGCACGGTCTTGCAGTCGACCATCTCGATCCGCTTGCCCTGCAAGAACCCCGCGAAGAGGTACTCGTCGATGTCACCGGGCAACGGGGCCGTGGACGCGTACGTCACCGCCGGCGGACACCCGAACGCGATCGCGACCGGCAGCCGCTCGCCCTTCCGCGCGGCCACCTGGTAGTGGTTGCGGCTGTCCTTGTGGATCTGCCAGTGCATGCCGATGGTGCGCTTGTCGTGGCGCTGGAGGCGGTAGAGCCCGAGATTGCGGATCCCGCTCTCCGGGTCCTTGGTGTGGGTCAGGCCCAGGTTGAAGAACGACCCGCCGTCCTTGGGCCAGGTGAAGAGCGCCGGCAGCCGGTCCAGGTCCACCTCGTCGCCCCGCAGCACGACCTCGTGCACCGGCGCGTTGTCGGACTTGATCTTCTTCGGCGGTACGTGGGTCATGGCGCCGAGCTTCCCGAAGGCCTCGCGCACCCCGATGAACCCCTGCGGAAGCTCCGGCCTGAGCAGTCCGCCGATCTTCTCGCTGATCTCGTCGTACGACTTCAGGCCGAGCGACTTGAGGAGCCGGCGGTCCGTCCCGAAGACGTTCATCGCGAGCGGCATCGCCGACCCGCGCACGTTCTCGAAGAGCAGGGCCGGGCCGCCCGCCTTCTGGACGCGGTCGACGATCTCCCCGACCTCCAGATACGGGTCCACCTCGGCCTTGATGCGCTGGAGGTCGCCCTCGCGCTCAAGCGCCCGGAGCAGGGAGCGAAGATCGTCGTAAGCCATGCGTTCCAGTATCGGCTACTCGCTACGCTGAACCTGTAACGGGGGCCGCCGACCCGGCCCCGATCACCGCACGCATCACCAAATGCAGGGGGACCGCCGCATGCTTCGGGTGCTGATGATTCTGGTGCCATTGGGGCTCAGCATCTATGCCTTCATCGACTGCATCACCACCGATGAGAAGGACATCCGCTACATCCCGAAGCCCCTCTGGGCGATCCTCGTGCTGCTGTTCCCGCTCGTCGGCTCCATCTCCTGGCTGATCGTCGGCCACCAGCGCAAGCCGCGCGGCCTCTCGTCGTCCGGCCGGGGCGGCTGGGTCGCGCCCGACGACAACCCGGAGTTCCTGAAGTCCTTGAAGGACGACACCGGCAAGAACGACAGCGACGAGGACGACGGTCCGACGGACGCCGTGACGGGCGACGAGGCGCACCTCAAGAACTGGGAGGACGACCTCCGCCGCCGCGAGGAGGAACTCAAGCGCCGCGAGGGGGGATCGGGCGACGGCCCGGACGACTCCACCCCGCCGAAGCCCTGACGTGGAGATCCGTCTGCTCGTCACCTTCGAGAAGGTCGCCACCGTGCTGAGCTTCACGCAGGCGGCGGCCGAGCTGAAGTACGCCCAGTCCAGCGTGACCAGCCAGATCCGCGCCCTGGAGTCCTCGCTCGGGGTGCAGCTCTTCGACCGGCTCGGCAGCCACATCCGGCTGACCGAGGCGGGCGACCGGCTCCTCCCCTACGCCCGGCAGATCATCGAGCTGAGCGAGGAGGCACGGGCGGCGGTCGTCGGTACGGAGGAGCCCTCGGGCACGCTGACGGTCGGCACGATGGAGTCGCTGACGTCCTACCGTCTGTCCCCGCTCCTCGAACTGTTCCACCACCGCTATCCCGGAGTGCGGCTGTCCATGCGTCCGACGCTGGGCGACGAGACCCGGCAGGCGCTGCGGCAGGGGACGTACGACGTGGGTTTCCTGATGGAGCGGGAGACTGAGCACGCGGGTCTTGAGGTCATGCCGCTCACGGAGGAGCCGCTGGCGCTGGTGGCGGCGCCGGGCCACCAGCTGGCGGGAGCGGCCGTGTCGACCGTCTCGACCGTCGATCTGGTACGCGAGCCGCTGCTGGCCACCGAACCGGGCTGCGCCTACCGGGACCTGTTCGAGGAGGAGCTCAACACCCGGTCCGCGGAACCGGTCTCGTTCATGGAGTTCGGCACGATCGAGGCGACCAAGCGAGCGGCGGCGGCCGGCCTCGGCATCGCCCTCCTGCCCGCGGTGACGGTGGCGGAGGAGCTTGCCGACGGCCGGCTCGTGGCCCTGCGCTGGGAGCCGCCCTTCACCCTCAGTACTCAACTGGCGTGGCGGTCCGGGAAGCGGCTTCCGGCGCACGCGCGGCTGTTCGTGGAGCAGGCGCGGAAGCTGGTTGCCGAGCAAGGGTGACCTTCAGGCTCGCGGCCACGATCAGCGGGACGCCCAGCGCCTGGACGAGTCCGATGTGGTGCCCGTACACCGCCCAGTCCGCGAGCATCGCGACCGCCGGGTAGGTGAAGGCGAGTACGGCGATCTTGGCGGTCGGCAGCTGGGCGTAGGCGGCGTACATCAGGACGTACATCAGGCCCGTGTGGATGATGCCGAGGCCGACCAGCCAGCCCCAGTCGGCGCCCGTGCCGCTCATCGCGCCGAAGTCGGCGAAGGGGAGCAGCAGCGGAATCCCGACGACGACTTGGACGAGGGCGATGAGGTGCGGGCGTACGCCCGTGATGCGCTTGGTGACGAGGGTGGAGAGGCCGTAGAGGAGCGCGGCGAGGAGGGCCTGGCCGACGCCCAGGAGGTACGTGCCGTCGCCGCCCGTGAAGTCCGAGGGCCTGACGCCGGAGACGAGGATCAGCCCCGCGAAGGCGAGCGCGATCCAGCCTGCCTTCGCGGCGGTGAGGCGTTCGCGGAAGAGGAGGGCGCCGAGCAGCACCACGTAGAACGGCTGCGTGTGGTAGACGACGGTCGCGACCGAGATCGACGTGTTCTCGTACGACTGGAAGAGGAAGACCCAGTTGAAGACGATGAACAGGCCGCCGAGGGCCGCGAGTCCGAGTTTGCGCGGGGTGAGTCCGTGGTTCCGGAAGTAGCCGCGGGCGAGGGCGTACGTGGCGAGTGCCAGGGCGCCGAAGAGGACGCGGAAGAACACGACGTTGAAGGGCGAGGCGCCCGACTCCACGACGAAGATTCCGAGGGTCCCGGAGAGGACCATCGCGGCGGTGAGCTGGACCGTGCCCTTGCGCTCTGACGTGCTGTCTGTAGCCATGCCCCGAAGCTACGAGCGGGCGGTGGTACGGGTCCACGCCCCAGTGGGGCGTCCTCCCGATGGGGCCATCGGCCTGCCCGATGAGGTTCTCGCCCCCGCCGCCAGGCGGTAGAACGCCTGCGTCGT
>Ga0307512_10006570_pt1 | contig 11749 bp, 10 predicted proteins | sample 14_EM_MG_FD_200267 | JGI IMG/M metagenome (GOLD analysis project Ga0307512, IMG submission 200267) | Populus trichocarpa ectomycorrhiza microbial communities from riparian zone in the Pacific Northwest, United States - 14_EM | ecosystem: Host-associated > Plants > Roots > Unclassified | place... | reverse complement strand
CATGTGGCACTGCAATGGTATGCGTGCCATCGTGAGTAGGTGAATGCTTGTGGATCAATCCTTCAGCATTCCATAGGCGAGCGAATCATGGTAGCAATACAGCGCTGCTTGGGGAGGCGCTACGTTTGCCTAATGAACTGGTGGGGGACAGAGGGTCTTCAGGGATGTTAACCTCTAATGGAGGATGCTGGCTTGGTACACTGGGATATGCGTCAAAGTCTATGAGCTAGGGCAGTGGCACATGACTGGGTCCTAGGATCGACTGCTGGGATGACAATGGGGGGTTCTTCTGGATACGGGTCAGACATGGGGCTATCAGAGTTGCTGGAGGCGTTCTCTAGCTTCTGGTCGACAAGGTATTCCATGGACGAGTACTGGCGGGTATGCTGGTTCCAAGGGATTGGAGGTGTGGGCCATCAGGGGCTAATGGCTGGAACTGGCAGGTGGACTGCCTGATATGGATGAGGCTCTGGCATGGGGATGACTAGCGACGGGGTCAGTACTGTCGGCATGACTGGTGGCAGGACAGGTGCTTTGGGTGGCAAGGATAGCTCTGGGAGTGCTGAAGGGAATATGATGGTCTGGGATGGTTCTGGGTTGGTTCGGGGTGTTACAAAGGGAGGCAAGGCTGCTGAGGATGATAAGGGTAGTGAAAATTTTAGGGGCAGATTGTAACACACTATCAGTACCACCCATGCCTAGAGTCCCTACCCTGCCCATACCTTGGGGCCAGCATATTCGCCAGTACTCCTCCATAGAGCTATACCACAAGCCACCACCAGAGCCAGCACAGGAACTACAGGACAGCGACATGTCCAGTCATCAGTCAACCACATAGCCATCTAGAGCCACCACCGTCCCCCAGATACATCATCACAGAACCATTCACACCATACCAGCATACTAGTCCCCCTGAGTGTCGTCACAATACTCACAAGCTCCCGCATATGGAGAGACCATCCCAACCTTGGAGGGAGCACTTGGCATACTCACCACCTCAGGAGCACAAACACAGCATATCACCTAGCAGTGTCGTGTCCCCTTCGCAGCATATGCGCCTCTCAGATGGAGGCTATGCCACCCCAGACATATTGCCCATGATGGAGCATCCATATAGTTCCCTGCCAAGCCAAGCACCATCACCCCCATCCCAAATGTTGCTTGTGCAGAGCTCCACAGGATCCCCAGAGCAGCCTGCCCTACCTCCTTCCTGATATGGCAGCATATTGACATGCCATCCCACCTTCCTATTTGAGTGCCAATCTTGACTTCCTCTTTAGGGCAGAGCCCACCCTGTTATACGTTCAAGCATGCATCCCTCAATTCACCTTCAAATGACTTGCCACTTGGCATGTGGATACTTTATGCCTTGACCTTTCATCTAGGCCACTTCCAGGCCCCCATTGTCTGTCCTGTTTCAGAGAGTGTCCATTGTCTTACGATGCTCATTCTCATACAACTTATTCGCATCTGACTCTTACTTAAGAATCCCATTGTCCTCCCCTCTATTGTCCCTAGTCCTCTATTGTCCCTCTAGCTTATTGTCTGCCTGCTTAGGCAAGTCCCATGGTTCATAGTTTACCATTGTTCTCTCCTGTATATAAGCTAGCTGTATTCCCTGCAGTCAAGCCCTAAGCTTGACTTGGTTTGCAATCCAACGTTCTCAGCTCCTCCCTTGTGTGCTCTCTCTTTTCTCCCTCTATCTCTGAGTTGTCTCTAGCATTGCTAGGAGACTCTACTTGTTACTTCTTATCACTGTCAACATCAGTGAGCACCTTCACTCTGACAGAGTCCTTTCAAAAGGGACATCTCCTTGTATACATACTACTCGCTTTAGTACATACTCATGCACGTTGCACCATCAAGGTCTTGGACCTTAACACTAAGGCCAAGGTCTTTAAAGTTGGCTGTTATAAAGATACTGTGCAAGCTGTGAAAGAGAGATCAGCATATGGGCCCTTTGTAAGTCCATTGAATGGTCATCCTCAGCCTGCCCTCACAATTAGACTTAATTTTAAGATTGAAACAACAGAGACATTTATGCCAGGCTTCTCTGCTATCAATTCATCCAACTATTGTGACTGCAATCAATTTTCCAAATTCCCTTTCAAGGTTAAACCTGATGTATCTGTCTATGCTGGCTGCAAGCCTTCCATACTGACTGAATCAGTATCAGCTGAAAATTTCATTGAATTTAAGTGGAATAATGCTGATGATCCATTTTGCAACGATACCCAGGAGACCTTCACCTGTCCTTCAAAGAATGCCAATGATATGCTGGGTCAAATTACATTCTATGCAGCATTACATCTTGCCGCACAATTCAGAACACATGTATATTCTATCCTTATCATAAGGCGCCTTGCTAGGATTCTTCATTGGGACAGGTTGGGCATGATCGTGACAGAGGCTTTTGAATATGACCAATGCCCCCATCTTGCTAAGTTTTTCCATCAGTACTCAAGGGCACTGGACGACATGCATGGAAAGGATGGAACAGTGTTGATGCCAACTTATGCTGAGGAATTGGCTGCCAGATGCACTTTGGGCCTTACTGATAAACTAGATGTTCCACTCTACAAACTTGCCATCATTCCCCTAAAAAAGGACCCACTCTACTTCATTACACCTTCTCCTATACCAACACTACATATACCTCCAGGGTGTGTGATATGCGGCTTTGAGGCTTTGAGGCTTATGATATTGCAAATGACCAAGTGGTATTTCTGAAGGACTCTTGGAGGATCATGCTGCTAGGTATCAAGCTGGAGGGGGAGGTGTATGCAAAGTTGAATGATGCTTGTGTCCGTTGCACTCTGAATTGCCTTGCATGGGGAGACATACTAGACATGTACCATGTCACACAAACCCAGAATTTTACCCAAGCAAAATGGGCCCGCACTTCAAACAACACTTCAAACAACACTTCAAACAACTCTCCGAACAAGCATCAATTCCTTTGTCATCAACATACTTGTCTTGTCCTGAATGTTATTGGGTCTACCCTTCTAGAGTATCAATCCTCTTTTGAGATGGTGAGTGCTGTGCGAAATAGTCTTGTCAGTGAGGGTTCTAAAGCTACAGCTGGGCCATGTGATAATACTATGTGATGTTGTTTAGCCCTGGACAATGCCTATAATAAGGCAAACATTTTGCACTGCGACTTCAGTCCTGGAAATATTATTCTTGACAGAAGTTGTGAGGGGTGGCTTATTGACTGGGATTTGTTGAAGGAGGTGTCAAGCAACCCAGACAAAAAAACCTGACAACAGGAAATACAAATGGTGCGTTATCACCACAGGCACACATGACCAAAGCTAATTTCAATATGATTTTCAGGGAACTTGGCAATTTATGTCCACTGGACTGGTCAGCTGCAAAAAGGACCAGCATGACTTCCAGGATGATCTGGAGTCAACCCTTTGGGTCCTGCTATAGATGACCTTGATGTTTTCCCAAGTTTCCAATCCAGATGTCATGCCAACATTTCTATCGAATGTCCTTAATCCTTGGCCCTATCTCAATAACGGCAGTACCAGCAAGATGGAATTCCTCATCAGGCGCAGATTTTTGAACATGGTTCAGTTTCTGGAGTGAAACAAACTTCACAGGCTCATAAGCAACCTTGCTTTCTTGTTTGCCGTCCTATATGAGGATAAGCCTTCTGAAGCAGAGAAGGAAAAACTTCTTAGTTTACTCAACCACAGGGATCCCAATCATGAGGATGGCATTCTTGAGGATCTGTTTAGGCACCATCCTTTTATTGAATATGATAATTGGATCAATGCCTTGAAGGATTACTTGGCTACAATCAAGCTTTTTAAGGATGCTCTTAAAGACTACACAAAGTGGCCAAGTAATGATGTTGCAGTATTGCAGGAATTTGACAACAAACCACCATCCCACCTAGTTGTCAAGTTGGGTTGGTGCATGGGGCTCTACTCACAGTCTGTGCAACCTGCAAGCAGCAATGGTGGTGTGACTCAATCAGGTGACAAGATTATGGGCACAGGATAATCTTCAGGTAACCAGAATTCTATTATTCTTGCTAAGTCTGAAAAGTTTACATGTGTTTGCAGGGCTGCATCGCTCTGTTGCACCCAGGACTTTTCAAATTTCAACCATGCCTGTTTGTATTATGATACTATACAGTATTGTACTGCCTTATGTTATCTATCAAAGTTGAATGTCAAATGTTGAACCCTAACTATGCCTGACTCCACAATCAACACAGACTGTGCAAACCCATCACCGCTTTTTGTCTTCCTTCTTCCTCTTCCCTTGGGTCAATGGCTTTAAACCTAGTTGGTAACTCTTCCACAAGGGTGCTTGTGTATCAGCACTGGTAGTCACTGTCTAGATTCTGGTATTTTCTCAGTCAAGTCAGAATACATTATTTTTCTCTTTTATCCTTACATCTTTTGTTGCATCTCTAGATTCCAGCCCCATGTAGCTGTTTTTATCAAACTGTCCACCCAACCACATCTTTGTCCCTGACAAGGTACAGTCATTGGAGAATGGTACTTAAATGCTTTCTTGAGTCTCTTGACCAACAACTATGGCGACCTGCAATCATTGAATTGTCTTTTCTCCAGAGCCCAAACCCACTTTGCCCAGTCTGGCGCCTTCATTGTGTTCTACTGATTTGCAACCTAGTCCAGGTGATGTCTCAGGCAGCAACGAGTCAGCCTACAATGTAGGGATTAACAATCCTAATGCTGTTCCCATTCCACCTAAGACTGGTGCTGGCACACCTGACATCCAATTCTTTGTTGACAAAAGTGGAAGCAAGACTATCTGCAAAGTGTGCAGGTAAGTTTCCTACATGCTAAACTCTTCAGTTTCCTGACTTCAACATAATTCACAGGAAGACCAGAGATGAGGACCCAGCTATATGGCATTCAAACCTCTGTTTTGAGTATTTGAAGAAGATGTCAAACACATCCCTCTGCCCTCACATTGAAAAGCATTATCACAAGTTATACTTGAGCTTAGCCAAGGTGAATGATTGGAAAGTCTTGTTGCTGGGACTTGTGTCACAGGCTCAGTCTTGAGCTACAAGTGTAGCTTCTGCTTCAGAAGTCAGACCACTGGTCAAAATTGACAAGCAGAAATTCCACCAGCACTTACTCTACTTCATTATTGTGGACAACCAGGTGCATCTTCATTTTTTGTCCTTTCTACATTCACTACACTCAGTCCCCTTGTTCCAAATCCCAAGTCTCTAAATATCATAGAATGTCCCAAGTTCAGGAAACTTCTTCTCTTTCTATAAAGTGATCTTAGGGTGTCACGGTCAGGTCACCGTGTCTTTCAGTCGTCTTGGTTCTGGAGTTTTCAGATAGGGGTATTTCCCAAATAGGAAGTCGTCCCAACGTCTTGATTAGGGAGTCGTCCTAATGTGGTAACCGTGTCGGTGTTCCAAAGAGGAAAGATGGGTGTTGGGTGTCAGGTGTCAGGATCGATCACATGAGACGTCACGTGACTATTCGAATGGTCAAAAGAGGTCACATGATATGTCACATGACTTGTCTGAGAGCAAGTGAAGATTACACAAGTTGACGCGACTTGGAATCGAGCAAGATACAACACGTGATCTCGAAGACATTTAGAGATGAGAAGTGAATAGCAACAAAGTTGACTATCATAGAAAGGTTCTTTCAGGAGGAAGCTGCACGCATTCTAGGAAGTGACAATAACCTGTATTGCATGAATAGAACAAGCTTAAAGACTCGTTCTATACTAAGAAGTACAGTATATATACATGGGTTGACGGAAGCTACTAGAAGATGGGAGAAGCCTATCGAAGGCAATAGAAGCAAAGAGAAGGTTATAGAACCTTATGGAAGTCTCTGGAAAACGCAAGATTCGTCCATAGGTAAGTTAGGTAAGCAATCGGAAAGCGGTCTGGTATCAAGTGTGAAATAGGAAGGAGGAAATTAGGTAAGGAAGGAGGCAGTCTGTGACATTACCCCCTTGTTAACGTCCTTTAGACGTCAATGTCATCGTCAACTGAGGCGCAGTGGCCACACTCGAAGTTGGGGTGTGAGGGGTAGACTTTGCAGTCTTCGAACTTGTTGCAAAGGTCGTGGGGACAGAGACAGTCAAGGCCATCGTGACCGCGTTGTAGACAGTGTCAGCAATAGCCAAGGCAGTAGCATTCTTCTATGTTGTGGCCCGCCTTACCGCACCAGTCACACATTTTGTTGTTGTCCTTTCCCCAGGCGTGCATGGCGCGATTGCGAATAGCAACTTGAGCCCTACGTCCTCTTTTGCCTTTGAAGTAAGGCGCTTGGTGCATGTTGCGGTCGATGCGGCGACAGACACGGGCGATGGCATTAGCAGCGGCTAGTCGTTCAGAGCTGCGGTACATGGCCAATCTTTCAGTCTATAAGGACTCCTTGAGGGCTCCGATGCAGTGAGCGATTTGTGCGGCCTTAGAGTGGTGGGCGTGAAAGTATTGGACTTCCCCAGTAAGTGTCGTGTCATCTTCCTTACATAAGGCCCAGTCAATGAGGTCGGTGTATTGCGCATTTTTGACAAGCAAGAGTTCGTCTTTGGGGGAAATAGTGGTGTGGTGTTGTCCAACTGGACGAGCATGAAGGGGACGGGAATGGACTGTGTAGCCATGGCTGTTAGTGGCGAGAAGTTCAGGGAAGGTGGCGTGGAGGTCATAGGAGATGAAAGGGGCGATTACGTCCTCTTCACCATCGGGGATGACAAAAAAGTGGCAAGTACCAGTACTGTTGAAGTTGTCCTGCCATCCGGGGCCAGGGTGAACTCCTGGTTGAGGGCCGTTGGGACTGGGAGTTTGTCCTTCTATGTCAGCGTCCATGGCCTTAGTCTCTAGTGCATTAGTCTCTGCCTGTTGGTACAGAATCATGGCCATTGGAGAGATAGGGGAAGGTGAACAAGAGGGGACGTCTTCGATAAAGGCTGGTATGATGGGGGAGGTGTAGGTGGAATTACTGGCGGACGTGACTGGGGGCGTGATCGACACGCTGTCATGAAAGTGAGAAGGGGGAATGGGAAGTGGCTTGGGGCTAGGAATAGGAGGGCTGTTTGGGTAGTTAGGGTCAACGTAGTTCTCAAACTCAGTGCCAGGATAGGATAAGGTGGGGGGTGAGATGACGCCCTCGTAGTCGTTGACATCATTGAAGGATGAACTGGCATGGGCCAGCATGAGTGTGTCAGGAGTTAGAACCAAGGTAGGAGCAGGGGGGCTTCTGTCGATGGGAAGGAGGGAACAGACAGTGGGAAATTGACGGCGAACTTCTTCTTCCTCAATATGGAGGAGACAAGCAATGTGCTCAATCATTTGTTCGTGGGGGAGTGTCAGTTCATCGCTGGTGGGACTGTCTGGAGGGGGAGAGGTGACGACGTAGGGGATGTTGCCAGCGCTATTGGTGGGAGAGGATGAGCAGGATGGAATAAAGATGGGAGAGGATGAGCGGGACATATTTGAAATGGTAGGGCAGTCATGTGGAATGTATAGGGCGAACAGTGTGGTTAAATGGTGGACGCAAAGGGGACAGTAGGCTGGAGAAGTCAGTGTGAAGAAGGAGGCCAGTGTGGAGGATGAGAATCGTTTGAGAGATTTCCGTGGTCTCTTTATACTGTAGGTTGTCCAGCCGTAGCGGAGTTTGTTAGCATAAAGTCTGCCAATATGTCTGGGGCATGTAAGTTCTTGTGATCAATCCAGGAGTTGTCAGAGTGTGGATAGCCCTTCCAATGCACAAGATATTGAAGTTTTTGTCTTCTGCCATAATGCCGTGCATCTAGAATGTTCTCGATTTCGTATTCTTCTTTACTATTGATGATCGGAGGTGGTTGTGTAAAGGGCATGCCATACTGTTCCGTTTCCTTATATGGAAGGAGGAGATCCGTGTGAAACACATTGTGAATTTTCATCGATGAGGGGAGTGCAAGTTGCATGGCCACAGGACTAATCTTCTGTGAAACTGTGAAGGGTCCATATCGCTTTGGGGAAAGTTTGCGATTGCCAGCGATAGTGAGGTTGCAACCTTCGAGCCAGACTTGGTCACCTTCTTTAATTTCCGTTAGTTTCTTGTTGTCCTTGCGGTTTTGTACATGTAGAAGAAGTTTTTGAGCCGATCATCTAGCTTCATTTAGAAGATACAAACGTGTCTCCGCAGCAGGGGTAGAGGATTCCAGATGTTTTAGAATCACCTGTGGTTTGATTCCAATCAGAAGTTCGTGAGGTGATCGACGAGCAACATTGTGTTTCCAGGAGTTATAAGCAAATTCAGCGACGGGTAGTAACTGACTCCAAGCAGAAGGTTTCCCAGATGTCCAAGGTTGCAAGTATTGTTCAATCCAAGCGTTCATGCGTTCTGTTTGTCCATCAGTACGGGGGTGAAAGGCTGTAGAAAGATTTTGTTGGATTCCAAGTGCCTTGCACATTTCTTTCGCAAATGCAGAGGTGAACTGGGGATCGCGGTCTGAGATAATCCTTTTGGGAAGTCTGAACCAAGGTACAAGGTGTTTCAGATACTCAAGTGCTACACCTGTTCCGTCGATCGTTTTCATGCACAGAATGAATTTAGCTGCTTTAGAACAGCCTTGATCGATGATTGTGAGAATGGAATCGAAGCCTTGTAACTTGGGAAGGTCTGTAATTAGGTCCATCGATATGTATTGAAAGGGGCCTTCTTTGACAGGTGTATCAAAACGTTGTAGGGGTGCTTTTGATCAATGTACATTAGTCTTGGATTCTTGACAGCAAGCGCATCCTTTAATATACTGTTCCACAAATTCTCTGAGTCTGGGTCCTTTGTATTGTTCACGAACAAGTTCCCAAGTGTTCGATATGCCAGGATGTCCAGCTGCAGGAGAATCGTGAAGGGTTTGAAGGATGTCCCGTCTTAGATCTGAGTCATCTTCAAGAAAAATCTTGTTGGCATGTGTAGTTTTTGTTGGCATGAAGAGGTGGTCAGAGAGAAGAACATGTGGTTCGTCAGTATTTACCCCCTTGTTAAGGTCTTTTCTTTGCAACAACAAATCAGCAACGGTGTTTGTTGATCTAGGAATGTGTTCAAGAGTGTAATCAAAATCCTGTAGGAATTCTGTCCATCTAGCTTGTCGTCCAGTGATTTTGCAAGGGTCATGGAAGTACTGCAAATTTTTATGATCAGTTTGAACGCGAATTGCATGTGTAGCTCCAAGAAATAGTGGACGACTGCATTTGAATCCAAAGATTACACCCGCGAGTTCTTTATCATGTGCATCGTAGTTCTTTTCTGCAGGGAGGAGACTTCTAGAGTGAAAAGCGATAGGGTGGATGCCATCTTTGAATTCTTGAGCGATAACTACTCCTAGCGCATAACCAGATGCATCAGTTTCCATAACGAATTGTTTAGTCCAGTCTGGGGTATGGAGTACTGGATAATTGCTGCACATTTGTTTGAGTTCTAGGAAAGCATTGTTATGTTCGTCTGTCCAGATAAATTGCTTGTTTTTGCATGTAAGGTCATTCAAGGGACAAGCAATGTCAGAGAAGTTCTTAATGAATGCTCTGTAGAAATTACAGAATCCTAAGAAGCTTTGTACATCTTTGACAGTCAGAGGTGTTGGCCAGTCGGCAATGCCTTGAACTTTGACAGGATCCATTTTGACAGTTCCATTTCTGATGAGTACTCCAAGGTATTCGACTTCTCGTTGGTGGAATTTACACTTTTCTGGTTTGAGGAATAGATCGAATTTCTCAAGTTTATCCAGAATGTGATTGACGCAAAGTTCATGAAGTACTTCATCATCTTCTGTGGTGATGATCATGTTGTCCATGTAGATACAAAGCCATCCTTGAGCGATTTCGTCTTGAAAGATATCGTCCATCATCGTTTGAAAAGTGGCTGGGGAGTTGGTTAATCCAAAGAACATAACTGTTGGCTTGAAAAGTCCTTCGCTAGTTTTGAAGGCAGCTTTGTATTCGTCGCCTTCTTTAATGCGAATATTGTTATATCCCCATCGAATATCGAATTTTGAGAAGAGCTGTTTCTCTGCAAGGTCGTAGATGAGTTCCAAAATTAGTGGCAGTGGGTATTTGTTGGGGATCGTCCATTTGTTCAAATTTCGATAATCTTGAACTGGATGGAACTTGCCATCTTTCTTTCGAATAAGGAAAAATCCACTTGCATAGGGTAATTTGGAGTGGCGAATTCTTTGTAAACATAGATTTTGAGAGAGAAATTCTTGCTGTTCCTCTTTCTCTTTGGGGGACAATGGATAAACTCTGCAATTAATTGAGGTGGGAGCATCTTCTGTCAGTTCAATTGCATGGTCCCAAGGTCGATGGTCTGGGAAACGTTCAGAAGCTTCTTCAGAAAAGACTTTCCCATGACGATGGTATCGTTCTGGAACGATTTCTTGCCAAGTGTGTTTCTTTTTATTGGCAGCATTTTGGGCTAATTGTGAGGTGACGGTAGTCTTGGCTATTCTAGTTTGTAGCCAAACTTCATCCCCTTCTTCCCATCCAGGTATGGATTTTACCCAGATAGGTGTCGTCTCAGGTTGTCTAGTTCCTTTAAGAATTGGTCGCCAGTCATTAGCTTTAGCTGTTGAAATTGTGGTAAAGCCATCTATGCGACTGTTTCGCCAGTCTATGTCTGGATTTGAGGCTTCAAGAAAGGGGTAACCAAGAATGAAATCATCTTGTCCAATATCGGCAACATAGAAAGCATGAAGTGCTTGTTCGCCATTATTGTTGACCGTTAGGTCTACTGCTTCTAGGATCTGTCCGGCTTTGTTATTAGTTCCGTCTACGTTTTGAACTTTTCGTGCTTTTGGTAGTATTTGCGTAGTAAGTTTGAGTTGTTTTACTGCATGAGGGTGGATAAAGCATTCTGTTGCACCACTATCAAGGAGTGCTTTTCTATCAACTCATTTCCTTCTGGTTCGTAGCTGAAAGGGGACTTGTATTGCATGTTTTCAAGCTATATACATAGAACCAGAATTATTGAGAACTGCCTGAGCAAGAGCTGTTATACTCAGGCGGCCTGAAAATCCATGTCTTCTCTGAAAGAACGCATTTCATCCATGAAAGCGTATCGTTCTTCTTCTGACAGATGTGCTACTCGCACAGCGAGAGACATAGATGAGAAGGAAGGTTTAGGAGTGGTTGGTTTCTCGTTGTCTTCAATTTGGACAGTACGAGTTGTACGGGCGCATGTCTTTTTGTTAGGACAATCGTGAACTAGATGGCCTTGTTTTCCACATTCAAAGCATCGGCCCGTTTTTCGGTATTCCTCGCGTTCTTTGTCATTTGTAGCCTTGCGGATGACAGCGGAAGTATCCATAGCATTGTCATCTCGAGAAGGAAGACGTGGTTGAGGAGGTGCGCGATTTCCTGGTCCGCACCAATTCTGGTTGTTGGATCCGGGGTTATTGCCTCCAGGACAACGCCAGACCCATCCAGAAGTTTGCCTTTGTCCTTGTCCTTGAGTTCGGTTATTGAACGTTCTGTATTCAGAATGGAGCGACTTGGTTTTTAAGTAAATCTTTTGTTGGCGTTGAACTGTAGCCCTCCATTGTTCGTAGGTCTCAGGGTTTTCTATCTTGATACAAGCATCAGCAAGTGATCGTGGAAGACTGAGAGCGAAAGTTCAAAGGTTGGTGTGGTTGTTCATGTCTATGTCCACACATAGTGCTTGAGTTTCAAAGGCGGCAAGGTATTCGTCAAGATTGTCATTCCTCATTTTGAGTTTCTTTAGTTCATCTTGGGCCCTTTCAT
>Ga0307512_10006569_pt1 | contig 11750 bp, 11 predicted proteins | sample 14_EM_MG_FD_200267 | JGI IMG/M metagenome (GOLD analysis project Ga0307512, IMG submission 200267) | Populus trichocarpa ectomycorrhiza microbial communities from riparian zone in the Pacific Northwest, United States - 14_EM | ecosystem: Host-associated > Plants > Roots > Unclassified | place... | reverse complement strand
CCTTGTGGTGATCCGACGGGTCAAGCCTACCGCCGGCTAAGGGTAAGGGTGCTCAAAGGCAGAGTCATAGGTGGCTGGAGTTGGAGTTGTATGTAGATACGGGGGCTGTGATGCGGTGAGGATTACACCCATTCCGCACCCATTCCACGCAAGGGAGGGACTGGGCGGGTTTATTTTATACGGCTATTTAACACGATATCCCCCCACGAGCACCCAATACACCATCCGGCCGAAACAAATATTCCGCAATCGACTCGCCGTCCGGTGTCCTGCGCGCAGCGAGCGACAGCAAAGACTCCGCAAATCGCCAGAGAAGCGGAAGAGCCGAATCCGTAGCACAAACGGCGGTTTCATCCGCTAGATATCGATTCTCTCCAGCCCCATGCACCCTACCCTAGCAGCGTGCTCTATGTAGGGCATCTCGGGCGCACGGCGGCCTTGCAGACGGGACATCCCGCGGGTTTGGCACGGTTAGGGACGTCCGTAAAGCTCCGGCGGCGTCCCCACGCCACCCCTTCGCTTGCTCAGAACAGTCAGGTGCCAGGCAGAGATGGCTCAGGTGGAGGGTACGTGGAGTACACCCCCCGAAAATTGCAATCCACCACCCGCCCGCCCTCTAACCCCCCGCAGGACGCCTGTCAATAGTGTAGATGGTCTTGATCGCGCGAGCCACAACGGTCACCACTATCCTCATGCCGTATCGGTCGTCTTATCCTATGTGTCCCTACCGCCGGAGGCGTCAGTGATGAGCGGGTCAGGAGGAGGGGTATAGACGGATGAGGAGAGGAGAAGAAACGTGAGTGCAGTTACCCGAACCCGGACCACTGGAGTAGGGGAGGAGTGGCGACGCATATGAGTGTGGTATGTTACGTGCGAGAGCAGAGCGTGTGGAAGAGCAATTGCCTGATACACATTGTCCTTCGATAGCGGGGAGCGGATGTCATTGGTGAGTGGATCAACTGGTGGCGTTGGTGTTGCAATGACAGGGTTCATCCGAGCAGAACCCCAGAATACACATGTACTCACTCCACTTTCGTCACCAGCTTGCTCTCACGTAAGCGCCGCAGCGACGCCTTCGTATGCAAGGCTGCAGTAAGCCTTCCGAATACATCCCATATGTAGATACGCGTCGTTTCGCCTTCGCATGTAACTACATAGCTATTCAAAAGTCCACGATACGATATCACTCGCGCACGCCCAGGCAGAGTCACGCACGGCCATCACCCGCGATGTGACTACGAGTTCCCGACTTGTTCTCCATTCTAATGGACTCCGTTCACGATCGCCCGCGCCGCATTGGCCTCGTCCTCGCGGATCGCCAGCCTCGACAATTGCTGCGCAAAGCTGATGCCGGCGAAGAAGGCGGCGGAAAAGTCCATATTGTACCTATTTCCGTTACACCCGCCAACCCTCCGGCTTGGGGAAAACCTACCAGTAATTAACAGCGCAACAGAGCCCGTCGTCCGACACCTCCTGCGAGACTTTGCGGTACCACAAGGCGGGGAGATACAGCACCTACCGCGGGGCGTCAGTTTCTGCCTCAACGGGGGGGAAGGGAGAGGGGGAGGGGAGTGGGTGTGTGCGCGTACATCACCAGGCTCGAGCACGACCTCGAGCGGCCGGCAGTGCGGCCACCACTTCGATTCGGGCGGGAGATCCGGATCGACGGTGGGCCAATAGTGGACGTCCTCGTCAGGATCCTCGGGGACGATGCGGAGCTCGCGTGTGCGCGGGTGCGGAGCGTAGGTTGCGGCCGGCAGCAGCGCCTCCTGCAGGCAGATCGCCTCGTACGGCGACACGAGCACGAACCGCTTGCGCCCCGTGATCTGGCAGAACATGTTCTCGTAGTCGTCGCTGTGCAGCCCCGACACGCTGCGCTCGTTGCCGATCCATATGTTCGTCGCGCCCAAATCGCCGCCGAGCGTGGTGGATGCCCACAGCACCTCCGCGGCAACGTCGCCCAACACCGGAAGGAACTCGCTGTGGAGGTTGCCGTCCTCTTTGTAACCCAGTGTCAGTCAATTCCCGTCCACGCGATGGAGTGGGGGGGCGATACATACGTGACTGCGCATACCGCACCACTTCCGACGATTGGAGGCCGTCCAGGAACTCTCTGTGCGTAGGCAGGTATTAGCTCCCCGGATCCCTCACACGCCGAGAGTCTCACCACGCACCCGAAGGGCATCGTCCGCTCGTGCGGCCTGACAAAGTACCGTCGTCCGTCGTCCTCGCTGAGGACGGCAGCATCTGCATTTCTTCCAGAATACATCAGCTTCCATTTTCACGATGCCTCATGGCACAAGAGAAGAAAGAAAGAAAGAAAGAAAGAAAGTAACAAAAAGACCCAAACACACACCCAAACGGCGTCTCGGCGACTGTGATCTCACGGGCCCCCATCTTGTCGCGCAGGTACGCCGAATCCCAGTCCCTCACTGCCTTCCAATGCGACACTCCCCCGCGGATCACGACGGGAAGGTTCAGATGCAAGCAGTGCGAGAACTCCAATGGCGTTGGCGGCTGCGATACTTCCTCGACGCCGGTGATGTTGAGCTCATGGTAGTCGTTCAGGGCTTCGATGAGGCTCTGGGTGGCGGACATGGTGTTTGTGTGTTGGAGGGGCGAGGTGGTTGGATGTGCAGGATGGAAGTAACCGACGCCCATGTAGTGCTGCCACACCACCGTCAAAGATGTCATAGGTCGCACGCGAGTAATGAATAAACCAAAAAAAAAAAAAAACCGTAAGGATGTGGACTTGGGTCGCTAATATCACCCATTTTAGCACATGCACGCAATAAAACCTTGTATCTATCAACACCATCCATTGTCAACTATAGTACACATCATCATCAAACATCTCCCATCTTCATCCAAGTGAAAAAGTAGAACGACGGGAAAGACAAACAACAGCAAGCTCCACCCATAACCAACGCCATTCCCCAATAACAAGTCTTCAGCGGACAGTACGAGCGATCATCAAACCTAGAAAAACAAAAGCAAAAGTGCATCTATAAAGACAAAAGGCTTCACAAAGTAAAGCGCACGAGAGAAAGAATCGCCTCAGTGCTAGTACGTCAACGGCACACAGACCGACATGTCGTCGAGGAAGAACTCCGCCGGGCTCAGTCCCTTAGCAGAGCTCCCGCCCTCCGGCCTCCCGCTGCCAGGCTCGTAGTGTCCGTAGTAGCTGGTGAACTCGATGAATGCCAGTTGCTGGTCGAGCCGGTCGATCGTGACCGGCCGCAGGATCGACTTCTCCGTGAAGTACTCGGCATGGCAGTAACTCGGTTCGATGTCCTTGTCCTGGTCGTGGATGCTCCAGGCACACATCAGAACCGTGATTTCGCCTCCAGCCTTCGGGAATGCCGAAAGGCTGTACGAAAGCAGCTCCCACGACGTCGAGTTGTGCTCGAGGTCGTAGGTGATACGGCGTGAGACTCTCGAGTGGTAGGGCTTGGCCAGGTGGTAGTAGAGAGAAACGTAGTAGTCGCCCTCGAGCGTCGTAGGATTGCAGGTCTGGTTACGCTGGTCCTGCAGATTATCGCAAAAGGCAAACGCCCAGTCCGGATCGAAGGTGAAGTCTTGGAAGACGAAAGGTGAAACCGGAATGATGATAGGGTCCACCACGACGGTGTTCGGATAGCTGTCACGGAAGTCGTCGAACTGGGGGGGTAACTGTCAGCATCGACCGCGCACTAGAGCTGGGGGGGGGACAAACATGCAAGAGCTCATGCGAAGAGCCAGCGGGGCAGTGTGCGGCAGGAGGATTGGTGGGCACGGGGTGGGTCGGCATGGGATGTGTCGGCTTGGTGTGAGTCGGCATTGGGTTGGTCGGCATAGCAGTTTGGCATGGGCCGCCATCCATCGTGTGCGTGTGCGTGACGGAGGCTGTTTCCGTGGCAGTGTGGGTGACGGTCCTTCAGCTCGTCAGCAAGCGAACGCGATCCTCGGGACGTCATACGTACACCAACTTCCCCTCGAGGGGTCCACAGACGCACTCCCAGCCCCACTGTTGGCAGTTGCAGATTGGCGGAGAGCCATCGTCACAGGGCTTGACGTCGAGCTTGACGTCGATCCTGTCACCGCAGACTCCATCCTTGATGTGGCTGGACACGCCGTGCTTCTTTCTGCCCTTCTGTCCTGTGAGACATCCGTGCTCCTGGGAACAGACGATGTCGGTGGGCATGGGATTGACGGGGGGACACTGTCCGCCGTGCTCCTGCGAGCAGACGATGTCGGTGGGCTGGTGGTAGCAAGGGCCCGTGACGGTGACATGTTCGACGGCGATGGTAGTGGTGGCGGTGGTAACGACGGTGACGGCGGAGCCGACGATGGCAGCCGGGACGTGGCTGTTCCGGTTGTCAGCGGGAATGGTCAAGACGGAAGGGGCAACGAGTGGACTCACTCGACAGGGGCGGCCCGAACCGCGGGCAGCAGCAGCAGCAGCAGCAGGCCCGTGACGGACGGACGAGACAACATCGCGGAGAGTGTGTGTGATTCGGAGGAAGGAAGAAAGAAACGAACGAGTGCGGAAAGAACGAGCGGACGGGATGCAATGGGGCGGCGGCAGGAACGAGTGTGCACACGCAGGTCCAAGGGCAAAGGAGTCTTGTTATCAAAAAGAAAGGAAAAAAGGGTGAGGACGAGACGGAGAAGGAGAGGGTGGATGGAGAGGGGAGGAGGAAGGAGGAAGGAAGAGGAGGAAGAGGAGGGGTTTTGTAGGACGGCTGACAGGTTGGCGTGACTGTCTTGTCTGATCTGCAAGGAACGACTCAGCACGCCGCATCGGACCTGCTTTACTGATCCAGCCCTCTGCTGATGCCCGCATCGCCGATGCTGGCTGGATGCTGGCTGGTGTTTGATTTGCGCAAACACGCCCAGCCAGGTATTCGTACATCACACGCCAGCTCGATCGAGTGCCGCAGCAGCCACCAGCGCCAGCAGAGAAGCACCTACGCGGCGGAGCCGTCCGGTGAGCTGCGCTGCCCTTCCTGCCGGAGCACTGCACACATTGCACGTCTGCGCTTTTTGCGGGTGGGTAAGAATTCCGGTTGACGACGAGATCACCGCAGCTGCCGACGCTCCTCGCGGAGGCTGATTGCATTCTGTGGCAGCAGCATCTGCATCAATTCGGCCGCCATCTATCGAGTACATGCAACAATCCCGCCGTCGCCGATCACCGCCTCTCTCGCCCCGCGCTCGCTGCAATCACCAGTTGACGCCGCTCCAGCCGATGCCGCCGTCGACATCCCTCCATCTGTCCTTCTCGATGGCCGCGTCCCAGCCGACGACGACTGCGAGGAGCCGGCACGTCGCGCTATTGCCCGCACAGACGACGCCGCCCTCGCCGGGTGGGCCGCGAGTGACGAGCTCCCGGACGACGAGCACGTCCTCGAGCCACCTGTCGACGAGTCTGCGCCTCTCGGCCGACGACAGGCCCGCGACCTTCCTCGCCGCGTATCCGCCGGCGAGCAGCCCGTCGCCCTCCATCGCCGGAAAACTCCCCGCGAGCTCCGGCGCGGCGAGGACGGCGGGATCGTCGCTGACGACGAGGACCCTACCGCGGCCGGCCGAGAGGACCGCGGCAACATCGGCGACGGCGTCGAGCGGGACTCCGCCGCGCTTGAGCCAGCTCCACGTGCGCGGCCGGTAGTCGCCGCGACGGACGTGGATGGCGACCCAGGCGCCGTCGCCGCTGCCGGCGAGCTCCGTCAGCCGTCGCGCTCTCTCGCGCACCGTGGCGGCGAGCTGCGGGCGCGCGTGCAGCAGCGCGTCGACGCCGGCGCGCGCGAGCGCGAACACGCGGCGCTGGCGACGACTGCCGCGCTCGCGCGGCAGCTCAAAGTGCTCGGTGAATGCGTGGCCGAACGCCCAGCCGCGGGTGGCGTGCGCGACCGCGAGGCTCGCGGCCGAGTGCGGACACGGCAGTGCCGCCCCCCGCGCGTCCGTCGCCGCCGCCGCCGCCGCGGTGTCGTCGAAGTGGTCGCGCCACCGTCCCCACGCCCACGCGGCGTCGTCGAGCACGAAGCGCCGCCCCTCCGCCTGCGCCAGTCCGAAGGCCGTGAACACCTCCAGCAGCGACGCGCCGATGCCCACCGCCGACGTGGTTGCGAGCGAGTACGTCAGCGTCCGCCCCGCGGTCGGGTCGTCGAACGAGGCGTCGACGGAGTAGTAGTCGTGGTGGCCGTGGCTGTGGCCGTGCTGGCCGCGGTGCTGGACGGCGCGGCAGGTGCGTGCCATCGCGGCCGGAGTCAGCGGCAATGGCGGCAGCGGCAGCGTCCAGTTGTCTGCGCCACCGCCGCCCGCCACGACGATTGGGTAAAGTGTCGCATTGCTCCGTTGCGCGTTGTGGTTGACGTGCAGTGGTGGCGGCTTCAGTAACAGCAGGAGTGTGAGTGTCACCGCAATCCCGCCGAGCGCGGTGAGCACTCTCGGGCGTGTCGTGCGACCCGGCTTCGCACGTGGTGGTGGTGATGTCGTCGTCGTCGTCGTCGTCGTCGCCGAAGAACGTGGCAGGAATGGCTCCAGCGCTTCCTCGGAGTATGGTGGCAGCGTCGGCTGCAGGGGTGGGGTGGGGTGCTCCATCGTGACCGTACCACAAACGAGAAGTCCAGCTTCCGAAAAGAAACGAAAAAGTATCGCAAACAGAATAAACAGACACGCAGAATGGGGGTGGGAAATGAAGGGAGGACGAGGACGAGGAAGGCAAGGGAATATCTCCTTTTACTTGAACAGAACTGCGCTCTGTCGTTCGTCAAAACTCGTTGGCATTACGCAGCAGACCCCTGAAACTGAACTGAAACTGCTCCCACACACACACACACACACAACAGTTGCATATGTATGATGTAACATGTATGTATGTACAACCGAAACTCGCGGCAAGCCAAGCAAAAGCGACGGGTGATCCGGCTCCAAAAAAAACACAAAAAAACCACCCATAGATAAAATATGTACGTATGTACGTATGTACCCTACTCGATGATCTCCAGCTCACCAGCCGGGCCGCTGCACCGGTCATCGGCAAACACGTCCTTCCACTCGTCCCACACGCGCTGCAGCTCGTCAATGTATCGCTGCTGAAACTCGGCGACTTCCGCCTCGGTGGGCTCCGCGGTTTTGCGGCGGGGAAAGATCGGGGCACCGACTGGTTCATTCACGGTTAGCGGTTTTTGCCGCCGGGACGCGAAAGGCACCCAAAACATACCAACGGTGTTGATTTCGTGGCGGTACGGAAGCACCCCGACGTCGTAGTTGAAGACGCCGCGTGCGTGGATGAGCGGGACCGTGAAGCCGAGCGTCTTCTTGAGCGCAATCTGCATGCGATAGATCCAGCCGTCCGCGCTGGGTACGACCTGTTCGTAGAGATCTGTGCCGGGATCGTCAGCGAAAACCGGAACCATGTGTATCCCCCCCTCCCAAATGACGCGTCGTCAAGACGTACCGTTCTCTCCGAACCCTAGCACGGGGACGACACCGGCACCCTCGCGGATCGCCAGCTTAAGGAATCCCCTGCGCTTCTTCAATACGAGCTTCATGGTCCCGGGCTGGGCTTCGAGGCTCTCCCGCGCACCACCGATGACGATAGTGATGGCCCTGCCGCCTTCGGGGACGTTGGCGCCTTCCGCACTGGCGCCGCCCGCGAACCACGTGGTGGGTCGGAAGAGGCTCCTTCCAGGCTCCGTCCGCGGGATACCCTCGCCGCGCAGCAGGGCTTCGCAGGACTGCTTGGAGACGCTCGCGAGCCCCATGGCAAGGAGATACTCGCGGTTGAACGGGATGGTGAAGCTCTGCTCGAGCGTCAGGAGTGTGTTCGTGATGCCCGGGAACAGCTGTCGGAAGCCGGTAGCCTCGGTGCAGAAATTGCCGAAGGCGCCGTGCGAGATGATCCCGTGGGGCTGGTAGGCGAAGATGTAGTTCCGCTGCGGATCCAGCTCGACGGTGCGGTGGAGGCGGATGGGGAAGTACTCGGTGTACAGGCGCCAGATCGGGAGCCGCCGCAGGAAGTCCGAGCGTCGGTACGGCGAGGAGCCGTCGGCGTGGTTGTTGGCGAAGAAGACGATGTAGATCAGGTACGGCACCAGCAGCGGCCAAGTGAGCGGGATCGCGAGGACGAACCAGAACATGCTGAAGCACATCAGGATCGAGAAGGTGTGCCAGAGCACGGCGGCGGTCTGGAGTCGGCGACGGAACGGGATTCGGATCGGAGCCCAGCCCTTCCTGCGCTGCCGTTAGCCCTCTGCCCCGCACGACGTCATAGAGGGAGCCACTCACGACCGGACAGCCGTGACCAGCTCCGGCCTGCGCCTCAGCTGCGGCTCCGCGGACTCGGCCGAAGTTCCGTCACTGACCGGGTCCTCGCCGGCCTTCTCCGGGGCGAGCGCTTCCGTGCCGCTGGCGCCCTCCCTCCGCGCCTGTTTCTCGCCTCGCCTTCTCGCCCTGTCGAGATCGCGTTTCTCGCGGTCGCCGCGCTGGTGGTGCTGGCCGCGGTCGCGATCCCTCCTCCGGCGGCTGGCCTCGGCGTCGGTGTCCCTGCCGCTCTCGTCGGCGGGGTCGCGGATCTCCCGCTCGACGGACGCGGCGGCGTGCGTGCCCGGGCCGTGGGAGCTGCGGATCGCGGGCTTCTTCACGACGGCGGCGTACGAGACGCCCGTCTTCTCGTGCGGCGGGGGCGCGGGCGGGGCGTCGGGGGCTTTGGGCGGGACGGCTTTCGACATTTTTTTTCGGTGTGGATATATATGTACGACGGGCTAGGTGTGGGCAGGGTGCGAACCGATTTCACTGAGTGGGAGGAAGATGGAGAGCAGGAACTGAAGGCGGCGGAGGGACACGCTGTTTAAGATTGCCGCCAGGAGACGTCATGTTGGTGTTGCAGTTGGCATGTGAGCAAGACGTGGACAAGCGAGGCGAGGACTGGCTGGCTGGCTGGCATTGGACAGCCCGCAAGTATGATACATGTGTAGTTCGGCTAGTTGGGACGCATGTGACGCAGAGCCGTGGGAGGTGTGTCGACGGCCCCACGCCCCGCGGCACATCGTCTTCACATGTCAAGGTATTCACATCACGATGAACCATCCACATGTAGAAACGCATTATTCGTTCATTCCGGCACCACCTCCCTTGCCTCTGCTACTCCCACTCCAACTCCGCCACTACCTAAGTAATCGCACATCCCAACCAAAACACTCCCCCCCGTCAGAAGTTAACAACCCGCAACTCGTAACCCACAAGCACTGAGTAGCACCCACAAGAATAGACATGGGTACAGAGTTACTCGCGTATACCAAACCCGACCCGACCCGACCAGACCGGACCAGACCAGAACCACAGCCAGAACCAGAACCAGAACCAGAACCAGAACCGTTCCGGATTTACACGGACAAACCAGCAGCAGAAACCGGGAATTTTTGGAGAAAGAAAAAGCAACACACGGCAGGAAAAAGAACGATAAGAAAGGAAGAGAAGAAAAAAAAGGAACGAAGGGAGAAAAAGAAAGAAAGAAAAAAAGCCATAGTTGCGAATTACAAGAAACCTCGCACGACACGAAGACGATGAAGACGATCGATAATGACGATAAAGAAATCCCATATCCCAAATCCCCGAACCAGAACCCAATTCCCCGTAGTAGACCAGAGAAACAATAGGAAAGGAGAAATAAAAAAAGGTACACTACCAAACCAAAGGAAAACATGTAGATTTCGTAACAGGCGAAAGCTAGCCAGCCAGGAGACAAGACACAGTGATCCTGACAAAAAAGAAATTGTATTACATGTGATAGCCCCCCAGCTTTTTCACTTTTTTTTCCCCCTTCTCTTTCGGCTGCTCATCAGCTTCTAGCAGCGGCCTGTTGCGGCGCTTTCGCCTTCGCCTTCGTCTGCTGGAGCGCCTGTTTCTCTGTCGAGGAGGACGGCGGCAATCCGTCCGTAGAGGCCTTGTGGGACTTTTGTTTGAGTTCTTCCCGGAGCTCCTCAACGGTGCCCTCGAGAGATCGCACTCTTTCTTCAAGGCCCTTGATATACGCCCAAACGCCTTCGGCATTGCCGGTGAAGCGGACGCCGCCCATATTCGCGGTGGGAGCAGCAGCTACTGCTTCGCGCGGCCGGCCTGTCGGTGGCGACTTCATCGAAAGCTGCTGGAACCCATGGTAGCCATTATCTTGCGGCGCCGAAGTGCCAGGCGAGACCGGCCGGGGCGAATCCGTGATGCAGCCGTGCGGCGACAGGATCGAACCGTTACCCACTTGCACAGCGGAGGTAGGCGTGGGGGCCGGGGCAGCAGCCATCGGCGATGCATTGTTCATGCTGAAGGGCTTGCCCGCCATCTGTGGCGGGAAGAGCCCAGCCGGTAATGGCCCCGAAGTCGAGTTGGCCCGGTTGCCGAGAGGAGGGTAGGTGTTGTGGTGTTGGTTCGGTGCGTGGCCGGGCGTGCCAGATGCTGGCGTGATCGGGTTACCTCCGGTGACACCGCTCGCTCCCGAAGAGAAGTCGGTGCGGATGCTGGGGAGGCTGCGCCGTCTCGAGCTGCCATCCGTACCGCCGGCCCCGATCATGTCCACATCCCCATCGTGGTCTCCATCGATCAGGCCTTCGAGACCCTCCATGCCGTCCTCGTCGCCTCCAGCCATCCCCAGCGAGCCATCCTCACTCACGCCTGCCATCGAGCTCCGGCGGCCGGCACAGCCACCTTCCGCACGTGCGTGGCGAGCCAGAGCATCGCCTCTCGCGAATTTCCGAGCGCACTTGGGGCACACGTGAGGTCTTTCGCCCGTGTGGAGTTTCGAGTGGCGCTTGAGGTCGTGCAGACGACGGAACCGTGCCTGGCAGGTCTGGCAGAGGAATGGCTTTTCGTGCGAGTGGGTGAGAAGGTGCGACTTCAGGTTGTGGTGCCTGGTGAACGTCTGGCTGCAGTGTTGGCAGGTGTGCCTGCCCCGGGAGCCTCCTGGAGTGGTAGCCGACGGGCTGAAGGGCGTGGTCGGAGTGGTGGCGCTGAAGCCCGGAGTGGTAGGCGTGGTGGCCTGCAGCTGCTCGGAAACGCTGCCGGCTCTCAGCGGCTGCACCGAGAGCGGGAACGGTGCGCTCCCGTCCCCGGCGGGACGCAGGAGTGACGGGTCTGTGGTGCTGTTGGTGGACTCTGGCGCGATACCCGCAGGAGTGGGGGCCTCGCCGGCAGACTCGGTCGAGGCGGCAGTGGCGGCGCTCGGGGCACTGCCCGAAGGGTCCATGGCGTTTGCGGCGCTAGCGATGTTTCCGAGAATCTTCTGCGAAGCCGAAGACGTCTCCAGCTGGGCAGGGGCGTCACTCGGTCGGCTGGCGGGGTTGGCGAACACCGCCACGACCGGATTCGGAGACACCCCAGAGCCTGGCTCCGGCTCGGACCTCTCCTTTGCAGGTCCTTCGCTTGTTGGGTTCCTTTTCGCCGGACTTGTGGCTTGACGTCGCACCAAGGCAGCAGCCGCTCCGGTCAATTTCGCCTGTGGCGCAAGGTTCACCATTTTCGCCGGGGCTGCTATGTTCTGGGCCATTCTAGGAGATACTGGCGGAGTCGACGGAGTTGACTTCACCGACGCTGCGTCGTGGCTGTTGACGTTTGGAATTGGAGTGAATTGTGATGTTTCCATACTACTATATTCGCGATGTTCCTACGGATGAAATGTGGCGTCAGTCCACCGCGAGTCCAGTCGCCACGAACCTCTCTATCTCTCACACACACACACACAACATGCGCGGAAACGGCCGGCCACTCGAGCCAATGGC
>Ga0307512_10006568_pt1 | contig 11752 bp, 8 predicted proteins | sample 14_EM_MG_FD_200267 | JGI IMG/M metagenome (GOLD analysis project Ga0307512, IMG submission 200267) | Populus trichocarpa ectomycorrhiza microbial communities from riparian zone in the Pacific Northwest, United States - 14_EM | ecosystem: Host-associated > Plants > Roots > Unclassified | place... | reverse complement strand
GCTGATCGGCGAGCACCAGCCGCAGCGGGAGGCGCTGCTGCGCCAGGTGACCAACCGGGTCCAGCTCGACCTCAAATCCGCGAAGATCAAGGCGGAGACCACCGGCCGGCCGAAGCACCTGTATTCGATCTATCAGAAGATGATCGTCCGGGGCCGCGACTTCAACGACATCTACGACCTGGTCGGCGTGCGCATCCTGGTCGACACGGTGCGCGACTGCTACGCCGCGCTGGGCGTGATCCACGCGAACTGGCAGCCGGTGCCGGGCCGGTTCAAGGACTACATCGCGATGCCGAAATTCAACATGTACCAGTCGTTGCACACGACGGTCATCGGCCCGACCGGCAAGCCGGTCGAGATGCAGATCCGCACGTTCGCGATGCACCGTACGGCGGAGTTCGGCATCGCCGCGCACTGGAAGTACAAGGAGCAGAAGGGCGCCACCATCGTGGGCCCGCCGGCGCACATCGACGAGATGACCTGGCTGCGGCAGTTGCTCGACTGGCAGCGTGAGGCGAGCGACCCCAGCGAGTTCCTGGACGCGTTGCGGTTCGACCTGTCCAGCCAAGAGGTGTATGTCTTCACGCCGAAGGGCGACGTCATCCCGCTGCCGACCGGTTCGACACCGGTCGACTTCGCGTACGCGGTGCACACCGAGGTCGGGCACAAGTGCATCGGCGCGCGGGTGAACGGCAAGCTGGTGCCGCTGGAGTCCACTCTGTCCAACGGCGACGTGATCGAGATCTTCACGTCGAAGTCGGCCACGGCCGGCCCGACGCAGGATTGGCTCGGCTTCGTCAAGAGCCCCCGCGCGCGGACGAAGATCCGGCAGTACTTCAACAAGGAGCGTCGCGAGGAAGCGATCGAGGACGGCAAGGAGGCGATCGTCAAGGCGATGCGTAAGCAGGGCCTGCCCCTGCAGCGCATGCTGACCAGCGACAACCTCACCACGATCGCCCGTGACCTGCATCTGGCCGACGTCGCCTCGCTGTATGCGGCGGTCGGCGAGAGCACGGTGTCGGCGCAGTCGGTGGTGCAGAAGCTCGTCGCCGGCTTCGGTGGCGAGGAGGGCGCGGTCGAGGACATCGCCGAGACGGCCGTCGCGACCCGGCCGCCGCGTAACCGCAGCACGGCGCAGGACCCGGGCGTGGTGGTCAAGGACGTCAGCGACGTGTGGGTGAAGCTGGCCCGGTGCTGCACCCCGGTGCCCGGCGACGCGGTTTTCGGCTTCGTGACCCGCTCGGGCGGCGTCAGCGTGCACCGCGAGGACTGCGCGAACGCGGAGGATCTGCGCGAGCAGAGCGAGCGGGTCGTCGAGGTGAGCTGGAAGCCGACGTCGGCCTCCACCTTCCTGGTGGCGATCCAGGTCGAGGCGCTCGACCGGCACAAGCTGCTCGCCGACGTGACCCGGGTGCTCTCCGAGGAACGGGTCAACATCCTCTCGGCGACGGTGACCACGACCCGGGACAGGGTGGCGGTCAGCCGGTTCACCTTCGAGATGGCCGATCCGAAGCACCTGGGCCACCTGGTCGCCGCGGTGCGCAAGGTGGACGGTGTCTTCGACGCCTACCGGGTCACGTCGGGGGCCTGAGAGTCTAGGCACGAGAAAGGGGCGGGCCGAAGCCCGCCCCTTGCCACGCGCTCTTAAATCAGGCGGCAGCCATCGTCAACGTCTTGATGTCGACTTCCGTCTTCGGGTGGCCGTCGCCCTGGCCGTTGGCGTTGTCGGTGCCGCCCTTGGCCGCCTTCTGCACCAGGTCGAGGCCCTTGGTGAGCTTGCCCAGCACCGTGTACTCCGCCGGGAGCGAGGCGGCCGGAATGTCCGCGTACACGATGAAGAACTGGCTGCCCGTCGAGCTGGGCTGGGAGGTCTTAGCCATCGCGATCGTGCCCGCCGGATAGGTCGGGTCCTGGCCGGTCGGCAGGTTTTCCTCCGCGTAGCGGAAGCTCGGGCCGCCGGTGCCGTCGGTCTGGCGGTAGCCCTTGCCCTTGGCGCTCGGGTCGCCGCACTGCAGCACCTTGATGCCCTCGGTGGTGAGCCGGTGGCACTTCGTGCCGTCCCAGAACTTCTTGCTCGCCAGGAAGGTGAACGCCGCGGCCGTGCAGGGCGCCTTTGCCTTGTCGACCGTCGCGGTGATCGCGCCGATGTTGCTGTCGATGGTGAGGGTTTCGGTGCCCACGTTCGGCGCGTTCACCGGCGGGGTGCCGACGTCCACGATCTTTGCACCCGATGTGGCGTCCTCGGGCGTCCAAGTGCAGGCGACCGTGCCGGCCGGCTGCGCCGACGCGGTGGTGGCCTTCTTGTCGTCCTGGCGCAGGGCGGTGAAGATCCAGACTGCGGCGCCGGCGATCACCACGACGGCGACGGCGGAGCCGACGATGGCCTGTGTCTGCCGCCGCTTCTTCGCGGCCGCAGCTCGTTCGGCCATCTCCTTCTCGAGCCGGGCCCGCGCCGCCGCGCGCTGCCGGTCCTTGATCGACGACACGGAATTCCTCCTGTATGCCTCGGTACGATGAGGGTTGCGCTGGTCAGGACTGGCTGCTCGCCGAGGGGGCGGCCGACGCGCCGGGATCCGTGACCGCGGGCGTGCCCACGGTCAGGGACTGGATGGTGATCTTCTCCTTGGGCTTTACCTTCGAGCCGGAGCCATTGTCCACCGTCGCAATCTTGGCGATCTTCGCGAGGGTGTCGGTGCCGCCGGTGACCATTCCCACGATCGGGTATTTCGGGTCCGCCGTGGTGAAGTCCTTGAGGAAGATCAGGAACTGGCTGCCGTTGGTGCCCGGCGGGTTGCCGATCAATGCCACGGTGCCCTTGGGGTAGAGCGGCGTCTTCGTCGTCGTCGCCGGGGCGGCCGAGGCGCTGGGCGCGGGCGTCGGCACCAGCGGGACGTTCTCGTCGTAGACGCTGTAGGTCGGGCCGCCGATACCGTTGCCCGCCGGGTCGCCACAGTGCAGCGCCCCCTCGGTCGTGATCTCGTGGCAGTCGGTGTTGTTATAGAACTGCTTGCTCGCCAGGTAGCTGAGGTCGGCGCTGCTGCACGGCGCGTTCGCCAAATCGAGGGTTACCGCGATCAGGCCCTGGTTTGTGGTGACGTTCATCGTCTCGATGCCCGTGGTGGGCATGCCCGTGATGGGCGGCGTGCCGACTTCTTTGAGGTCGGTGTTGGTCTGGGCGCTCTGTGGCGTCCACTCGCACGTGTCGGCGGCGGCCGTGTCGTCCGGCTTGTCGGAGTCGAAGAGCCCGCCGAGCCATGCCGCACCGCCCACGATCAGCAGAAGTGCCGCCGCGGCGCCGATACCCGCCTGGACTCGCCGACGACGGCGGACCCGGCCAGCCCGGCGCGCCATCTGCCGGTCGAGCTTCTCCCGCGCGAGTTTCCGCTGCCGGTCCTTGCTGGATGCCACCCGAGCGTTCCTTCCTTACACCGTTGCGCCACCACCGTCGCGCCCTACTATTGTCGCGGCGAGTGCGCCACGCCACACGCCCGCAAGAGTGTACGGGTAGCGGCTGGGAATGTGGTGTGCGAGGTTCCGTCCCGGTGTGTACGGTGCGTCCAGTCATCGCCCGTCCCGGTAGGCTCGCGATGTCCGCGACCGCGTGGGAACCGTTTGAGATGGGGTGCCAAGTGCTCGTCACCGGCTTTCCGGCCGAGGCCTTCGGCACCAACTGCTACGTCGTCGCGCCCGCCCCGGGCGAGCAATGCGTGATCGTCGATCCCGGCATCGGGGTGCTCGACCGGCTTGACGACGTGCTCGCGCAGCACCGGCTCTTCCCGGCCGCGGTGCTGCTCACCCACGGCCACGTCGACCACTCCTTCTCCGTCGCGCCGGTTTGCGGCGCGCGCGGCATCACGGCCTATGTGCACCCCGCCGACCGGCAGATGCTGGCCAACCCGACGCTGGGGATGGGCACGACGATCGAGGAGATGTCCGGCGGGCGGCTGACCTACACCGAGCCCGACGACGTGGCCGAGCTGACCGACGGCGTCACCTTGACGCTCGCCGGGCTGGAGATCACCGTCGACCACGCGCCCGGCCATACCGGCGGGTCGGTGCTGTTCCGGTTGCCCGGCGCCGGCACGCCGTGGGGGGTCGACGAGGTCTGCCTCTCCGGTGATGTGCTCTTCGCCGGCTCCATCGGCCGCACCGACCTGCCGGGCGGTAACACCGAGACGATGCTGGTCAGCCTGCGGGACAAGATCCTGCCGCTGGCCGACGACACCATCGTCCTGCCCGGCCACGGACCGGAAACGACCATCGGCCGCGAGCGCGCGTCGAACCCGTACCTGCGGGAACTGATCGCCGCGCCCGGCCGAGGCCGCTGAGGAACCTAGTAAGGAATTGTGGTCGCGGCCCGTGTGGACTCGCCACAACTCCAAGCGAGGACGACAGTAGGAGAACACGCACCATGAGCAAGCCCACGCCCATTTCCGGCTTCCCGGAGTGGCTGCCGCCCCAGCGGATGATCGAGCAGTACGTCATCGACAAGGTCCGGTCCACCTTCGAGCTGTACGGCTTCGCGCCGCTGGAGACCCGCGCCGTCGAGCCGCTGGACCAGCTGCTGCGCAAGGGGGAGACGTCCAAAGAGGTGTACCTCCTGCGCCGCCTGCAGGAGGACGCAGAGTCCGCCACGGACGCCGCCCTCGGCCTGCACTTTGACCTGACGGTGCCGTTCGCCCGCTTCGTCTTGGAAAACTCCGGCAAGCTGACCTTCCCGTTCCGCCGCTACCAGATCCAGAAGGTGTGGCGCGGCGAGCGCCCGCAGGAGGGGCGGTATCGCGAGTTCATCCAGGCCGACATCGACGTGGTCGACCGGGACAGTCTGCCGTTCCACTACGACACCGAGATGCCGCTGGTGATCGGGGACGCCTTCGCGTCGCTGCCGATCCCGCAGGCCCGGATCCAGGTCAACAATCGCAAGCTCTGCGAGGGCTTCTACCGCGGCCTCGGCATCGCGGATACCGACCAGGTGCTGCGCACGATCGACAAGCTCGACAAGATCGGCCCGGAGAAGGTGGCCGTGCTGCTGGTCGAGACCGCCGGCGCCACCGATGCGCAGGCCGCGGCGTGTCTCAAGCTGGCCGCGATCTCGGCCGAGGACGGCTCGTTCGTCGACGCCGTGCGCGCGCTCGGGGTCGACGACCCGCTGCTGGAGGAGGGCCTCGAGGAGTTGCTGCGGGTGGTCGAGACCGCGGCCGAGCACGCGCCGGGCCTGGTCGCCGCGGAGCTGAAGATCGCCCGCGGCCTCGACTACTACACGGGCACCGTCTACGAGACCCAACTGCGCGGGTACGAGCGGTTCGGCTCGATCTGCTCGGGCGGGCGCTACGACAATCTGGCCTCGTCGGGCAACGAGCGCTTTCCCGGGGTGGGCATCTCGATCGGGCTGTCCCGGATGCTCGGGTTGCTGTTCGGCCACGACGCCCTCGGCGTGTCGCGCAGCGTGCCGACCTGTGTGGTCGTCGCGCTGCCGGCCGAGGAGTTGCGCGCCGAGTGTGACCGGATCGCGGGCTCCCTGCGGCGCCGAGGCATCGCCACCGAGGTGGCCCCGACGGCGGCGAAGTTCGGCAAGCAGATCCGTTTCGCCGAGCGCCGCGGCGTGCCCTACGTCTGGTTCCCGGGTGTCGACGGCGCGGCCGACGAGATCAAGGACATCCGTTCCGGCGCGCAGGCCGAGGCGGACGCGGCGACCTGGGAGCCGCCCGCCGAGGACCGCTACCCGGTGATCACCGCGCGCTGAGCGGGCTCAGGGCTGGGCGCTTTCGAAGATCAGGCAGCTGGACGTGGCGTGGGCGATGAGCCGCCCCGCCGCGTCCGTCATCTTGGCCTCCGCGTAACAGGTGCGGCGGCCGCGCTGCAGCACGGTGCCGGTGCACCGCAGGCGCCCCGACGCGAGGGTCACGGCGCGGAGAAACTTCACATTCAAATCCAGGCTGGTGTACGCGACGCCGGCCGGCAGCGTGCTGTGCACCGAGCAGCCGGCGGCGCTGTCGAGCATGGTGGAGATGACGCCGCCGTGCACCGTGCCGAGCGGGTTGTAGTGGAACTCCTGCGGGTCCAGGTAGAAGGTGACGCTGCCCTCCTCGACCTCCATGCCCGCGAGGTCGATCAGCTCCATGATCGGCGGCGGCGGGAGCTCGCCGGCGGCTGTCGCGCGCAGCAGGTCCAGCCCGCTGATCGTGCCGAGCAGGTTGGCGTGCTGGGCCGGGTCGGTCCAGCTGAAGGTCCGGCTGCGCCGCCCGTTCTCGGTGGCGTCGGCCTCGGCCGCATCCTGGGTCTGGGTCATGGACGCAGGCTTGCACGGGCTTGCTGCGTCTGTCAATGAGACCTAGCCTGGTGAGATGACTCCCACAGCGCTGGACTGGTCCGTCGAGACCTGCACGATCGGGCGCACGATGGCCATCCTCGGCGAGAAGTGGACCGTGGTCGTGCTGCGTGACGTCTTCAACGGCGTGCGGCGCTTCGACGACATCCGGGAGCGCAACGGGATTCCGCGTCAGGTCCTGGCCAACCGGCTGACCTCGCTCGTCGAGCACGGGCTGCTGCGCCGCGAGCCCTACCAGGAGCCGGGATCGCGGGCCCGGCACGAGTACCGGGTGACCCCCAAGGGCTTCGACCTGTATCCGGTGCTGCTCGCGCTCGCCGAGTGGGGCGACCGCTACCTGGCCGAGCCCGAGGGGCCGCCGATCCAGTTCGTGCACCGCGACTGCGCGGCGCCGGTACACCTGGAGATCCACTGCGCCGCCGGGCACACCCTGGCGGAACGCCGTGACGTGCTGCCCCGGCCCGGTCCCGGCGCGCGTCGGCGGGCGGTGACCGCCGGCCGCTAGGCTCGCATGCCGTGCCCGCGGCGATCCCGACCAGCCCGGCGACCAGCGACCCCTGGGCGCCGCTGCGCGATCGCGTCTTCCGCGGCCTCTGGATCGCCGTCCTGGCCAGCAACGCCGGGACGTGGATGCAGACCGTCGGTGCCCAGTGGCTGGTTGTGCACGAGCCGAACGCGGCGACCTGGGTCAGCGCCGTGCAGACCCTCACCACGCTGCCGGTGTTGCTGCTCGCGCTGCCGTCCGGGACCCTGGCCGACACGTTCGATCGGCGGCGGCTGCTGCTCGGCGTACAAATCTGCCTGTTTGTTCTCGGCAGCGGCCTGACCGCGCTGACGGCGCTGGACCGGATGTCGCCCGCGTTGTTGCTGGTCTTCACGTTCGCGCTGGGTATCGGCCAGGCGCTGACGCTGCCGGCCTGGCAGGCGGTCATCCCCGAGCTCGTGCCGCGCGACGAGCTGCCCGCGGCGTCGGCGCTCGGCGCGGTCAACACCAACCTGGCCCGCTCGGCCGGCCCGGCGGTCGCCGGCCTGCTCGTGGCACATGTCGGCCCGGCCGCGGTGTTCGGCCTGAACGCGCTTTCGTTCGCGGTCTTCGCCGGCGCGCTGCTGCGCTGGCGGCGCCCGCCGGTGACCGGCGCTCGGCACGCGGAGCGCTTCGGCCCGGCGTTGCGCGCGGGCGAGCGGTTCGTGCGGTATTCGGGGGTGGTCCGCCGGATCCTGTTGCGGGTGATCCTGTTCGTGCTGCCCGGCAGCGTGATCTGGGGCCTGCTGCCGCTGGTCGCCAAGGACGAGCTCGGCATGGGCGCGAGCGGCTACGGCGTGTTGCTAGCCGCGCTCGGTTCCGGCGCGGTCGCGGGCGCGCTGCTGATGCCCCGGATCCGGCTCTGGCTGACGCCCAACCAGCTGATCGCGCTGGCCGGCCTGGTCTACGGCGCGGCGCTGGCGGTCGTCGCCCTGGTCCCGAACGCGTCGGTGGCGGTGGTGGCGCTGATGGCCGCGGGCCTGGCCTGGATGACCCTGGTCTCCCGGATGAACGCGGCGCTGCAACTGGTCCTGCCCAACTGGGTGCGAGCCCGGGGCTTCGCGGTCTATCAGGTCGTGTTCGCCGGCGGCCAGGCGCTCGGCGCGCTGGCCTGGGGCCAGGTCACGGTGCTGTTCGGCCTGCGCGCGGCGTATCTGGCCGCGGCCGCCCTGATGCTCGCCGGGACGCTTTCCGTGCGCTGGTTCGGCCTGCACGAACAGGACGAGGCGGAGCGCAGCCCGGTCGGTAGCTGGGCCGAGCCGCATCTGATGCTGCAGCCGCACCTGGACGAAGGCCCGGTGTTGATCACGGCGAGCTACCGGGTGTCGGCGGCGAATCGGGCCGCGTTCGTGGCGGCCATGCAGCCGGTGCGGATGGCCCGGCTGCGCACCGGCGCCACCCGGTGGGGGCTGTTTCGCGACGGCGCGGATGCCGAGCGGTTCGTCGAGGTCTACCAGGTGCCCACCTGGGAGGAGTATCTGCGCCAGCATGAGGCGCGCCGCACCGCCGGCGACGAGCAGGACGAACGAGACGCCGTCGCGCTGGCCGAGGGGCCCGCGACCGTGAGCCGGCTCCTGCCGGGCGACTCCACGGATTAGCCGGATGTTTCGTATTTGCTCCGTTTAATCTCAGCAGAGAACCCATTCTGCTGAGGAGGTGCCCGTGGCGCGCCTCTTCGTCATCGGCGGTGCTGCCGGACCCTGCGTCCTGGGCCGATTCGTCTCGCTCTCCGGCGGCCCGGCGGCCGACATCGTCGTGATCGCAACCGCGAGTCGGTCGCCGTCCACGGTCGAGGCGGAGCACGTCGCGCTCTTTCGCGAGCTGGGCGCGGGAACCGTGCGGGCCCTGCGGCTCTCGACCCGCGCGGAGGCGAACGCGGTGGACCCGCAAGCGCTGGAGTCGGCCACCGGCGTCTACTTCACCGGCGGGGACCAACTGCGGATCACCACGGTGCTCGGCGGCACCCAAACCGACTCGCTGCTGCAGCGGCTCGTGCACCAGGGCCAGATCGTGCTCGCCGGGACCAGCGCGGGCGCGGCCATGATGTCCGGCACGATGATCGTCGGCGGGGACGGCCCGGGCATCAGCGCGGCCAGCGTGCGTACCGGGCCGGGCCTGGAATTCCTGCCCGGGGTGCTGATCGACATGCACTTCGCCGAGCGGGGCCGGTTGAATCGGCTGCTCAGTGCCGTCGCGCTCTACCCGCACGAGCTCGGCCTGGGCATCGACGAGGACACCGCGATCCTGGCCGACGGTGACGTGTTCGAGGTGCTGGGCAGCGGCTCGGTCACGATCGTCGACGCGGGGGCCGCCACGGACATCCGGGTACCGGCCGACGGGCCGATCGCCTTCGCCGGTGCGCGCATCCATGTGCTGCCCGCGGGGTGCAGGTTCGAGCTTTCCGGCCGCCGGCCGTCGATCGTCGACGGCGCCGCCGGGGAACGGGGGCAAGCGGCATGAAGATCATCAACGTTCGCCGGCTGCGCGGGCCGAACGTCTACCTGTCCCGGCCGGCGGTCATTGCCCGGCTCCGGCTCGACGAGCTGACCGGCCAGGAGACCTCGGACCTGGCCGGCTTCCCCGAGCGCCTGCTGCGCGCCCTGCCCGGCCTCGCCGAGCACCACTGCGCCGCGGGCGCACCGGGCGGCTTCGTGAGCCGGCTGCGCGGCGGCACCTACTTCGGCCACGTCACCGAGCACGTCTGCCTCGAGCTGTCCCGGCAGATCGGCCGGGACGTCAGCTTCGGCCGGACCGTCTCCGCGGGCGAACCCGGCCTCTACGACCTCATCATCGAGTGCCCGATGGACGAGTCGCCCGACTCGACCCTGCCGGCCGAACTGCTCGAGGCCGCTGTCGACCTGGTCACCGCCGTCGTCTCGGCGCTGAGCGACCCGCTCGCCGACCGGCTGGCCCGCCTCGGCGACATCGCCGAGCGGGAGGCCACCGGGCCGAGCACCCGGTCCATCGTGGTCGCGGCCCGGCGCCGGGGCATCCCGGTCGAACGCTTCGGCGACCTCAGCCTGCTGCGGCTCGGCTGGGGCAACCGGCGCCGGCTCTGCTGGGCCGCGATGACCGACAGCACCAGCGGCGTGGCCATCGACATCGCCTGCGACAAGCAGGTCACCCGGCGCCTGCTGGGCGACGCCGGCGTCCCCGTCGCGGCCGGCGGGGTGGCGGCCACGGCCGAACAGGCGATCGCTTTGCTCGCCGAGCTGGGCGCGCCGGTCGTGCTCAAACCCCGGTTCGGCGCCCAGGGCGAGCACGTCGCGCTCAACCTGGCCACGCCGGGCGACGTGCTGCGGGCGTACGAGGCGGCCGGCCCCGAGGTGGTGGTGGAGCGCCAGCTGCCGGGTCGTGACTTCCGGGTGCTCGTGGTGGCGGGCGAGGTCGTCGCCGCGGCCGAGCGGCTCGCCGCGCACGTCATCGGCGACGGCGAGCACACCATCGAGGAACTGGTCGCGCAGACCAACGCCGACCCGCGCCGCGGCCGGGGCCACTCCCGGGTGCTGACCCGCATCGTGCTCGACGACCTCGCCTACCGGGTGCTCGACCGGCAGGGCTACCGGCCCGGTGCCGTCCCCGCCGCCGGGAGAGCTGTCCGGCTGCGGGACAACGCGAACCTCTCCACCGGCGGCACCAGCCGTGACGTCACCGACCTGATGCACCCCGACGTGACCCGGCTCTGCCTGCGCGTCGCCGCGTTGATCGGGCTGGACATCGCCGGCATCGACCTGCGGCTCGGCGACATCGCGGCGCCGGTTGCGGCGACCACCGAGCCCGACGCGGTCACCGGCGGCGTCATCGAGGTGAACGCCGTGCCCGGCCTGCGCATGCACCTCGCGCCCGACCAGGGGCGGGCCCGGGACGTCGGCGACGCGATCGTCCGCGCGATGTTCCCGAGCGGCTCCGACGGCCGAATCCCGACCGTCGCGGTCACCGGCACCAACGGCAAGACCACGGTGGCCCGGCTGATCGCGTACCTGCTTGCCGGCTCCGGCCTGCGGGTCGGGTTGACCTGCTCGGACGGCGTCAGCATCGACGGGACGACGATCCAGCACTCGGACGCCACCGGGCCGCGGTCGGCGCAGATGGTGCTCGGCGACCCGGGCGTGCAGGCGGCGGTGCTGGAGACGGCCCGGGGCGGGACGCTGCGGCGCGGGCTGGGCTACGACTGGACGGATGTCGGCGTGCTCACCAACATCACCGCCGACCACCTGGGCCAGGACGGGCTCGACTCGATCGAGGACATCGCGCACGTCAAGGCCCTGGTCGCCGAGCGGGTCCGGGACGGGGGCACGCTCGTGCTCAACGTCGACGACCCGTGGGTGCGCAACCTCGTCGAACGCCCGCGGGTGCGCGCCGACCGCAAGCGGATCGTCTGGTTCGGCCTGGATCCGCGGCACCCGGTGGTCCTGGCCCATCTGGCCAAGGGCGAGACGGCGTATCTGTTGCAGGACGGCTGGCTGATGCAGGCCACCGGCGGCCGGCGTACGCCGCTGATCCGCCTGGCCGACCTGCCCGGCGGGTTCGGGGGAGCGGCCGGGTACGCCGCTGCGAACGCCCTCGCGGCGGCCGCGGCGGCCCGGGCGCTTGGCACGTCGGCGGAGATCGTGGCGGAGCGGCTGGCCGCCTTCGAGCCGCGGGTGCACAACCCCGGCCGGGGCACCCTGCTGCGCCTCGGGGAGGTGTCGGTCTTCGTCGACTACGCGCACAACCCGGCGGCGATCGCGGCCGTCCTGCGTACCCTGCACCGGCTTTTCGGCGCGGACCGGTGCGTCGCCGTGGTGACGCTGCCCGGCGACCGCCGCGACGACCTGCTCGCCGCGTCCGCCCAGGTGCTCGCGGACGGTGTCGCGCGGGCCGTGCTCTACGACGACGAGGATCCGCGGGGCCGATCGCCA